>Ga0257106_1000001_pt1 | contig 204330 bp, 93 predicted proteins | sample LP_taG_3_FD_190177 | JGI IMG/M metagenome (GOLD analysis project Ga0257106, IMG submission 190177) | Marine microbial communities from Northeast Subartic Pacific Ocean, Canada - LP_J_2011_P26_10m | ecosystem: Environmental > Aquatic > Marine > Oceanic | place: Canada: Northeast Subartic Pacific...
TTATTGCTCTACGTATTATCCATGCTCTTGAATGCTTTTTACGCGTTATTAAAGGCCACAGGAGCCGTATATCGATGAGGTATGTTTATGCGTGGTACAAATGGAGGAATTGTACACAATCGCGGTTAGTTTTGGGAAAATTGTACACAATCGCGGTTTTTCTCCCATTAAATAACACCCTAAATAACATCTCGAAATTTCCGGTCTTTTTTGTCTAAAAAGTCCATTTCCAAGCTCCTAAGCACAGCCGCCGCCCGCTAGAAAGCAGCATTCCTCAGTTTGCTGCAGAGTATCGAATATGAGAAAATAAAAGATTCCATCCGTACATATTGTCATTAGTATTACATTCCTGAATAAAGAAGTATTCAAGATCTAATTGAACCAAAGGTGAGTATAGAAGGAAACATAAATGAAGGACGACTCACATGGAACCATTGGATTTCAAAGTGTAGCTAAAAAAGGTAAAATTTACTTTCTGACCGAGTTTCTTCTTAACTCTCACATTTACTAGGTCCATTAGAGCATATAGTCAGTGCACATGTTGATTCTTTCGATTATTTTTTAGAACATGGTTTGAATGACGTTTTGGAGAATATGCCAACGCATAGCTTCTCTCTTAAACCCAATACGAGGCTGCGAATGAAGTGCTGGTTGGAGAAAGCCCGAGTAGAACGCCCGACTAGATTGCATGATAATGGCAGGAATACTCTCATTTTTCCTAGAGAATGCAGAGAATCAGGTCAAACATACAGAGCGCCATTCTATGTATCCCTTTGTTCAATTGATCCTGACGGTAATATCTCCAGAAAAGAAATTCGACTTGGTTTTGTTCCAATTTTGGTTTACTCAAAATGCTGCAATCTACAAGGGGTCAGCAGGAAGGAACTTTTGAAAAAAGGAGAAGAATATCATGAGAATGGGGGGTATTTCATAGTGAATGGTATTGAAAGGATAATTCGTCTTCTCATCCTTCCCAGACGTCATTATGTACTTGCTCTAAAAAGAAAGTCCTTTCTATCACGTGGTACAAAATTTTCAGCTTTTGCTGCTGTTTTGCGTTGTGTCTCCAAAGACGAAAGAAGTATTACTATTCGCCTACATTATCTTTTGGATGGACGTGTCGTCTGTGCATTGACACTTCGTAGACAAGAGTGTTTTATACCTATTGGTATTATTATTAGAGCACTTTCTGATGTAAATGAATTTGATATCAAAGCTAACATTCTTGCAAGCTTAGACTGCACTAACTCCTGCCTAGAATTTGCGCGAGGATGTCTAGACACATCATTCTCCGAAGTTTCCAAGATGAATATCCGAACACGTACGGATGCTTTAAATTTCCTGGGTGAGAAATTTCGCGTCATTCTATCAACTGGATTAGAGGAAAGCAGTGTTGAAATCGGCACACATTTCTTAGAACATTTCATATTGATTCATCTCAACAGTTGCAACGACAAAATTTTCATGATATCTCATATGCTTCAGAAGCTATTTTCTGCTGTTGAAGGGGAATGCTCAATCGATAATCCTGACTCTCTTGCTCATCAAGAAATATTGCTTCCAGGGACTTTATTGCAAATGTTGATAAGGGAAAAACTTGAAGAAAGCATGTCAAGTATAAGGGAGTCATTTGTAAAATTTTTAGGTTCCCAAGTATTTTCAGAAGCAAATTTTGATGCCATTACCTCTTATCTTCATGATAACGCTAAATTAGCTTTCAACAAATCTGATATTGGACGTCAAATCGAATACTTTTTATCTACTGGAAACTTAGTGAGTAAATCAGGATTAGATCTGAGCCAGACAAGTGGCTTCACAGTGGTTGCAGAAAAGCTCAATTATTTTCGCTACATTTCACACTATCGATCTGTTCACAGGGGAGCTTATTTCACCCAGCTTCGCACAACTACAGTGCGAAAGCTTCTTCCAGACTCCTGGGGATTTTTATGTCCTGTTCATACTCCGGATGGATCTCCTTGTGGTTTACTAAATCATCTATCAGCTGATTGTAGTGTGGTCTGTCCGAAGCAGAGAACTAGCCAAGAACGAGAAATTCTCAATATCTTGGAAGAAGTAGTTGAAATATTTCTGGATGCACCCAGTATTCCAAAGGGGGAGCCTATATTCCGAGTAGTATTTAATGGTAACATTTTGGGATTTGTACGAGTAGCTCAGTCCCATCAAGCCGTATCTGTTCTGCGATTCAATAAGATAAATGAGAAAACCAGACTAGATTCTTATCTAGAAATAGTGTATATTCCCAAGAGAGAACGGGGAGTATTTCCTGGTCTCTTTCTTTTTTCTTCTGCTTCTAGATTGGTTCGTCCTGTTATTCAGATTCCAGAGAAACAAATTGAGTATGTAGGTACTCTTGAGCAAATGTTTATTTCAATTTCATGTGCAGATGGTTTGAATGGGGGTAGCACCAGCTCATCATTTTCACACAAAGAGAAAAGTCCATGCTCTATATTAAGTGTCATAGCTAGTTTAACTCCATGGTCGGACTACAACCAGAGTCCACGCAATATGTATCAGTGTCAAATGGGAAAGCAAACGATGGGAACGCCGATGCATTCAATCTGTTTTCGTTCAGATTCAAAGATATATAGACTGCATACTCCTCAAAGACCAATATCTATTACTGAGTCTTATGATACATTCCTTTGTGATGAATATGCGACTGGGACGAATGCTATTGTTGCAGTGTTATCTCATTCTGGCTATGATATGGAAGATGCTATGATCATAAATAGAGGATCCGTTGATCGAGGATTTGCTCATGCTACGCTGTATAAATCGGAATCTGTTACAATTAAAAGTAATGAGGAGATCTTTAGCAACAGTCAAGAACGTAAAACTTCTCACGAAAATCATGACGGTGATGGAGCTCCAAAAGTAGGAAAGATCTTATGCCCAAATGACAAAATCATCAGTGTCAAAAACAGAGCAAGAGGCGATAGTCGTTTTTCACGACTTAAAGGTGATGATACAGCTGTGTTAGATCGTATCGTGGTCATTGATGCAGAGAACTCCCTCGGGAAGAAAGTAAGTAAGATGGTATATACTTTGAGATTCAATCGAAATCCAGTCATAGGAGATAAATTTAGCAGTAGACATGGACAAAAGGGTGTACTCAGTTTCCTTTGGCCTGAAGAGGATATGCCATATTCGGAACGTACAGGAATGCGACCAGATATTCTCATCAACCCTCATGCATTTCCATCACGTATGACGATTGGAATGTTGGTAGAAAGTACAGCAAGCAAAGCGGGTGCAATGGTTGGCAAATTTATAGACGCAACGCCTTTTCAGAATAAAGCAAGTACACCTGTTGATATTTATGAAAAAATTTTGATTGAAAATGGTTTTGCTCGTTGTGGGAGTGAAGTAATGGTCAATTCATATAGTGGTAAACAGTTTGAAGTTGGTATTTATCTTGGTATTGTTTATTATCAACGTCTTCGACATATGGTACGTATTTTCTTTGTTCTTGTTTCTATGTTAAAATTCTTATTTCAGATAAGTGACAAATATCAAGTTAGGTCGTTAGGACCTAACAATCCTTTGACTCATCAGCCAATAAAAGGTAGGAAAGCTGGGGGAGGAATAAGGTTCGGTGAAATGGAACGTGACTCTTTACTTGCACATGGAGTTGCTAATTTGGTAACTATATCTTCTACTGAATTCTAGCATCACTTGACGACTTCATTCAGGTTTATGACCGCCTCAGTTCTTGTTCCGACAAAAGTACTACAGTAATCTGCATACACTGCGGCAGTTTACTTTCACCAATTTTATCTACTCTCAGTAAAGAGATGCATGGAAATAATATTTGCTCAAATGTTTCCTGTTGCTCGGTCTGCAGCTCAAGGAGTGGAATTGAAAAGGTCACAATACCATATGTTTTTCGCTATCTTGCTTCTGAATTGGCTGCCATGAATATTCAAATAAATCTTCGTTTCTAGCATATTTCAAAACTCTTTTTGTGAATTATGATGAGGGTGGGACCGACTTTCATCAAGTCAAAAGTAAATCTATGACGGACTCAATAGAAAATGTACGCAGATCAGCATATGTTTGACCACAACCGACGAATAAAATCGGTATTCCCGATGAATATACCATAGAGAGGGCTGAGCCTACCTTGTCATCGATGGTATCAAACTTAGATAAAATAATCCCATCAATTATTGAAGATTTGTGAAGAGAAAGGTCGCAAAGACGCCGTTCAAATGCTTTGAGCTGAATGGTAGCTTCATTCCCGAGCAAAGCTTCTCCCACGAACAAGACTAAATCTGGTTTATTCACATTAATGAGCTTTGCCAGCGAACGCATGAGGGGTTCGTTATCTTGCATACGACCTGCCGTATCAATTAGCACTATATCTATACCTTGTCGATCTGCTTGTTTAATAGCTTCGTGTGCGACAGTCGCGGGGTCTTTGTCATATCCTCTGTCGAAAAGTTGAATTTTGAGACGCTGACAGTGTGTGCGTAATTGCTCAACAGCGCCTGAGCGAAAAGTATCACACGCCGCAACCATGATCGTGAACTTATGCTGAACTAACCAGTAGGCAAGTTTTGACAAGCTAGTACTCTTGCCTACCCCATTTACTCCTACTAGAGATATTACATAAGTTTTCTTTTCCCTACGTACCACTTCAATTTCACGTAACAAGTGCACACTTCGATTGGGGGTTAGCACCTGCTGTAGCGCTTCTTTAATGCTATCCCGGAATACAACAGAAACATTCATAACTGATAGACCCTCCTCATTTAAAAGCCTCATGAAAACAGTTTCGCATAGCTTTTTCACAATCTCTTGCCCGACGTTTTTCGAGAGAAGAATGAGTCTAAACTTCTCAATCAGAGGTGACAAGTCCTGTTCTTGTAAATAGACTTTTGATTTCAACGTAGCTTTTAAATTGTCTTGAAAGGATTTAAACCAGAAGCCTGAAGAGGCCTGCTTCCTCGAGTTTACAGTCATACTTTCTGAGGAACTGTATGCGATTTTCCTAGATTTTTCGGCAATGCCATGTTTATTTTCTTCTGAAAAATCAAGTGATACTATGCTTGCGCTGTGCTTACTCTTTGGTTCGCACATTTGCTTCTTCGATACCAACTTCAAAGATTCAGCGGCTTCAAGAACTTTGTCAACTATTTCTAGAAAATATCCTTCGACTCCTGTCGCATTCTTCAAGAACTGATAGCTTAAAAGCTTGACTAACTCATCTAATCTATCATACCGTTCAATTTTACTCACAATAACAACAAATATGAGATCCGATTCGTGCTCTAACCATCTATAGGAGTAAGAAACGGAAGGGGAGAACTCATACGAAAAATTCTTTACCGACGCCTTCTCTATAAAACATCTCCTAGTCCAGATTTCTAGAAGATACTCTGCGCTCAACATTACCCCAGGGTCGTTCCATTTCGATACGATAACTCCGCCTCTAGTAAGAACTGCAATTACTTCTACCATGAATTTTTGCCTTGTTGTGTTAAAAAAAAATGCTGAAAGTGGGGTTCGAACCCACGCAGACGTTGTCTACCAGAAATCTTGAATTTTTGTCAAGAAGCAAATTTTACTTGAGTCTGGCCCCTTAGACCACTCGGGCATCCCAGCTCTAACTTCAAGACATAAATTAATGTAAATAAACGCAAATATAAAATTTTGAAACACTAAATAATAAAAAAGCTGAGGCACGAAAGTAAAGTGTGTGCAAATCTATTGAAGCTCGAGTAGAGCATTTTTACTACAAGAAAGCAATGGTTTAGTAGAACAAACTTCCGAAGCTGATATGTTTTCTATGTCTTCTATGCTCTTATCACTAAGCTTCGTAAATTTTTTGTGGATTTTATCCTTCCGAACGGATCTGATACTTTCCTGGTGAGTTGAAGAACTTAATATATCAATCGCAAAGTTAGTTCATATTGATTAACTTACCACAAGATCGTACACCTGATTCCAGTCCGTCATATCTTCACGGGCATGCTTGCACATCGAATGCGCAACTTCAATGTAATGGAAAGCAATTTTCTTTTGAAAAGATGAGTACGTTTCTACTTTCAATGCACAATCTACATACCTGTAACTCTTTCTCTCGACGTTCAGCCTTCAAAATCGAGTCTAACTTTTCAGTTTTTAACCAGTCTGGTGTGGTGATTGTACATTTGCTCCGCTTCTTTAAGCTAAGAGCAAGCCAAAGCGGAACACGTTTGCGACTTTGGGATTCGAAGAATGAGATCTGCGATTAGCGGTTAGCATAAGCGTGTAAAATTCAACGCAAAGAAAGTCTAAGGTGCAGTAAGTTCCTACATTTTTGAATAATAAAACTTTGACCTGAGAGAAAAATCTTTAGTGTTTTTATTTCAACATTTCGTGAAGGACACACTTTGCGTTGATTAGCTGAAGTAAAGTTCGGAGTGATTTCAATCTCTATATCCTCAGCGATAAATTCAGCTTCCTGAGAGAAATAGATGGATTATTTCTGCAGCTCGAGTACATATTTGAATACGAAAACCTGGTGCATGTCGCTTTTCATAAAATTTTAAAATGTATCGTGCAAAATTCCGTATGTTCTGCGTTTCCGCAGAGTAGAATAATTGCGCAAATCTACCTTACTTACTTGAGTGAGTGATAGTAGAGAAATTTTCGGAAGTAATACGATGATACAAATCGAGTTTGATAAACTATATTTATTCTTAGCCTTAGTGTGGTGCTTCCGTTTCAATAATTTAAAAAGTTTGCATTTCAGTATGACTTTTTTTTGTAAAACTTAAATTTGACGAAGAGTTTACGTACATAAAGTGGTATTTTGTCAAGTTGTTTCATGACGATTTTTTTTTAAATATAGCAAGGGGGGGAACAACGAGTTAAAAAAAGTCCACGAGGGACTGGACGGTGAAAGTCCGCCAATAAGAAAATAGCGAGGGAAAGAGGCATTTTCGTAGGAGAACGAATGCTACTTTGCGCTTAAAGATATTGGTAGTGTGCTACCATATCTTGTTGTGCTTTTGGTAGCACTGAAAAAAATGCATTGTATTTAAAAAGTGAAGAAGAGTTATTTCATGTGCACACAAAGTGCGTGAGAGAAGCACGTTTAGGAACAGATCTGCGAAAGAAATTGAAAAGTAAATGTCCCTCCATACTTGTTGTGAGTACAGTTCAGAAACATATGCATTGGAGTTACCCGTATTGAATTGGAGCTCTTGACTCGAAAACTTTGAGCTCATTCTAATATACCTATACCTTCTATTACCTTTTATTTCTTTTTTGTAGAATACAGAACTTCTTTTGTTCATGATTACCTCAGAGTGTATATTCAATTGTGTTTCCGAGCGGCTTCTAACAACAGAAATTCTGTTGGGGAATTATATTTAAGCATCGGAACAAGAAATGTCCGCATCAACCTGTAAGAGTTGCTCAAATTCATTCGCAATATTTCTGAACGTCTCCTTGCTGTCCCAATTCACCAACTCTGCACAGTCCGGGTGTTCAAATTCTTCGAATTCCAAATCTATTTTAAGTAATTCGTATGTCTTGCCAGCTTCCTTTGGATTGAACCTGTGGATTTTTACATCCTCAATACCATATTTCTTTTTCAAATATTTTTTCAGCATCACCAGATAATTTACTGCACAACATGCTTCCATTTTATTTTTGTACTCCTTAGGAAGAGGTAAACTTGTTAGCTGCACTGATTCTTTCAGGGGGCAGGTCATTCTTTTAACACTTTCTTGTAAGGATCCACAAGTTGAAGACATGAATCGATTAATTTCATAAATGATGAACAAAATTTCGTCAACTGTTTTGTATGGAAGCCTCACTAATACTAGGGAAAAGAACTTTAAAAACAGCAGGACTGAATTTTCTTTTGGAGCAAAAATCTGCTGTAAAAGGCTACTTAGAAACTTGTATTTGTCCTTTCGGCTTGTACCAACTAAATTATAAAGTTTCATAAATCCATTTTGAATCTGATCAGGCAAAGATTTTAAATTGGTATGGCACTTGTGAACTCTAACAGCTATTCCCTCAAAGTAAATGAAAGCATTTTCAAATCCCGCTGAAAGTTGATGAATGAAGAACTCGTGATATCTTCTTTGCTGATACTTCAGAACTTGAAATGCGAGCTTTTTTATGGCTGGTTCTACTTCGATCTGAAGCATAATTAAAATTGGGAACGCACTCATGGGATGAACCAAACCTTGTCGTAATATCACTTCACATAACTGCAGTGATTTGAAACGAACTTGAGCATCACAATTCATGCATAACCCAAGAACTTGACTCCAACAACGTTGTGCAATAGCACTTGATATATTACTAGTATCAGCTTGTCCATTCACTTCTTGAACACTGATATTGATCTTCTTGCCATCACCTCCTCCAAAATTCTCATCTTTTCGAAAGAAATCGTTTAAATTTTGTAAACTTTGTAACTTTAATTGGCTGTCTGAAGCTTCATGCAACGTTTCATGCAAGATTAAGTCTAGAGGCCAGTCGTTTGCAGCTGACGTGTTACACATGTAATCTGCCCTAGAACTAAAAAGATGTCCACACGCTTTCAGTGATGCTTTTCTAACTTCAATTTCGAGAGAATCTCGGTGAAGATATGATAAGAAAATTTCAAATATTCTCTCAATCGATAAAATCTCGCATGTGTTGTTTGAAGCATTTATCTTAGCTTGTTCAATGATATCAGCACCATGTTTAAGGATACTCCCGAGCACAAACAGGGCGCGGCTTGAATATGCTGTTTCTTCTCGATCAAGAATTATTTTGTCCTTATTTGTGTCCAACAAGCACCAAAGTTTGCGAACAATTAAAGATATTCCATTCTGATTATTATCTCGCTTTCTTGCAATTGTGCATAGGCATTTTGTTGCTAAAAAGAGTACTCCTTGAAATTTGCTGCGCAAAATTAAGATTTTTAAATCGTTTTCAAGTTCTTGAGATAATATTGAGCCTAGATTTTTGTTATTCGTAATTATTGTATCAATTATGCAAATGCAGCATCTTAGTTTGCCAACATCTTCAATTTGATTATTTCTTTTTAAATATGGTTGTAGCGCCATGATGATGTGTGTTGGATCATCTACTGGTATACATAAATGTGGATCAACGATAGAAATGGCATGAATCCCTAGAGCATATCTCGCTGAAGTATTAATTCCATCTCTATCCGAAACATTCTTTCTATTTGACATACTTTGAATTTCTTCTGTCTTTATCATTCCATCAACCAGACCATAAAGTATACATCTAAATACATTTTTTAAGTCTTTTGAACTGCAATCTGAATTTAGGAGCTCATCTTCGCTCGAATTCAATATCTTTCTCAGAATTAAAATTATTGGGAAAGAAGACGTCAATGGCAATGTCGCATTTCCATTTTTATTGGTTATATAGTATACCTCCCAAAGAACTGTGACAAATAAATTAACGCAGTCAGATACCACTTCTAACTTGCATGTCTCTAGACTATCAAAGTTTAGAAAGTATTTTTGTTGAAGTAGCGGGGTGAACCAAATTTCCAGAAAAAGTTTTGCGACAAGCTGTTGTACACCATCATCCTCATCAAGAATCTTGAATGCCAATTTTTTCAAAGCATTTATTCTGTCGTACATATCAGAATTTTTTACCAGGTCACGAACTATTGTGATCGCACGTTTTCGCACACTCACACCTACATCATTGAGGCGATCTAAGATGATTTGATAGTATTCCACTGCTAAAGTTGAATTCACAGCAATTATCTGTCCCATGACATCAAGAGTTGTAGTTCGAACCATGGTTCCTGCATCAGTGACCCTCTCTTTCAATGCTATTTTCAAAAGAGGAAAATCAATAATATTTGGATCCACGTAGAGTACGCTGCCAATCGCACGAACCCCAGAAGCACGGACAGAGATTGAAGAATCATCTAACATTCCTAACAATCTTCGTATCAATGTTCCTACTTGTTGCGATAAAGTTCGTTCCTGATTGAGATGTCTGACGAGGGACTTTGCCACTTCCCTCGGGAGTAAATCTTCTTTTGGGGAGGATCGACGATTATTTTGGATTTCTTTGATCTTCGAATACAAGTGGTTTAAACTTGCTCTTGATATGTTACTGTGCTTCCTTCTTTTATGAACTCTCATAAACTGAATGATATGAAACGAAATTGCATCATAAGCAAAGCCTTCACGTAATTTAATTAAAGCAGATGAAGATCTCGAGAGTGGCTTACTGTTCTCGGATAGATAGCGTAATAAGATAGCCTCCAACAAAAATCCGTTAAAGTATTCTCCATGGAACCCTTCTAAATTTCCAAATTTGAATGTGTCTAATACATCATCACAGCCAATGATTAGGGCTTTCTGGCATGATGAATTCAGGCCTTTATTGATTTTAGAAAGAATTTCAGAACCGGACATCCCTTCTGTTGTTGAAAGAGGTCCAAGTTCCCAAGTATTGTCCTTTTTTGATTTTATCTCATCTGACTTCAACTTAGTCGTAATTTGGCCAATAACATCAATCGCGAACTCTCTCATTTTTGCTTCATTTGACTGAATACCCGAACTAACCAATAGTTGAGCGCAGAGGCTCAAGATGATTACAGAAGCACATGGCCATTCAGGAATGTTCAAACAAAGTAGCAGATCCGAAACAAAATTTTGAATCAACGATTTAACTTCAACCTCAGATGTTTTGCTACTTGGCCAGCCTTTCAAAATTTCTTTCCAAAAATATGATGCCCAAGAAAATGAAAATCCACATTCTCCACTTGTCGGATCCTGACAAATACTTGAATTGGAGGAGGGTGCAACACTGGCTACCGATTGCAAACACTTCATAGTAAGTGCGCTCATACTTTGAATTTTAATTCCTTCCTCGTGAGGCAAACTGAAGTTTCTCAAGTTTCTTCCACTTCCGGAAATTTTCTTTAAGGAGCTTATAGCAATATCAATAATAGAATATCTATGTTCTGGGTAAATTTTAAAAATATTTGCAATAGCATTTACACAATTAACGTGCATGTCACTTAGCTCAGGAACCGTCATTGGGAGAAAGAAGCATTTCAAAAGTGTATGAATTTTGCTATCTGGTAGTTTCAGAACTGATGTCATAAAAGAAATTTGCTCAATAGCCAAGCCCAGGTTTACAGCAATAGAAAGCACAACACTCGCAAATCTTTGAGTTGAAACACCCAGAATATCACATGATTCTCCGAGCGTATCTTTTCTGAAGCGATCTACAATGTTATGCGAATTTTGAACATTTGATGAATTCATCTTATGACGCTCAACAGAAATATCACAATTTTTCTTTCCCATGTTTTTACCATGAGGTTCGTACCATATCATCACATTGTTAACAAGTTGGCCTCTTAGTAATTCCGCAATTTTCAAAACATTATCTTCTACGTACAATTTTCTTGGCATATTCCGAGAGGTTAATAGGCGCAAAACTATAATGGCTGCTTCGATACCCGTTGTTATTTCTATGAAGTTCGTGCTGCGCTCAGAATCTTTCTCATGAATAAATTTACCTTCTATACTTTGAGCCGTGCTCATCAATACATTGAGTAAGTGTGACAATCCATCCACCGGAAGTGATTGAAAACTACTCATATAATCAAATTTATTGAGAATAGATGTTAATTTAGCGAGCTCATATTGAGCGAGGATTTGGCTTTCCCCTCCAATTTTAGTAGAAAGATCTTGACTTCCGCAGGAGTATGAATTCTGAGATAGACCACTTAAGAATTCTTCAAAATCCTCCGAAAGAGACCTCTTGTCAGAATCTGTATGAGCAATGCAACTTTGATCTTCATTTTGATCCAGGAGATAGTTTTTGTCAAAAGTTTCCTGGAAGCTCTGTAAATGTTTTGCATATGCACCATATTCTTTATTGACTTTTTTTGAAAACTTAGAGAATGAAGTCTTTGGAATATTAACTATATTTTCATTTTAGGTAAGAAGGCAACATGAAGAATAGCGGGACACTCACCATGCACGAGCTGGCTTCGTAGGAAAATTTCTAACTTTTCGTACAACACTGTTTGATCAATGAAAATTCTGTCAAATGTACCTGACCTGTGAGGGAAATGTTAGAGAAACGATTCACACGTTGGAACTAGCTTACTTACAGGTAAGAAATATTTGTGGTGTTGAAAAGCTCAATTATTTTTGACGTATCTGAAGTATGACGAGGACTTTCATATAATGAGAGCTGTACAATATGAGCTATTTCGTGGAAAGAATATGAGTATGCAGCATTTTCTACCTTATTAACGGTAGATATGCGCATGCCTTTCTTTTCCGGTTTCCGAGTAAATTACGAAACTCTCCAAGTAAACGTTTGAATTTATGACTTGCTATTTCCACATTTTCAAGGAGTTCATATGCGATGTAGACTTCAATAATTCGAAACTGATATAATTCTGTGTTCTTTTCCGATGTTCTGCACTACTTAGTAGCGTTGGTACAAACTTTATGAAGAAGATGGTCTGTTTTTGTTTGAAATAATAAGTTGTTTTGAAAAACGAGACCGGAGTTTTTTTAGGGTTCCTGACGTGACTGTCGGGAGAGTCCTTCTTTGCGTGTGTTTTTTACAAGACAGATTTTTTTTTTGTGTCCGCAGTTCTGTCATTTATCGTCTGCGTCTGAATAGTGTGTGGAGCTGCCGGGCACTATAAATTATAATTCAGAAAATTCTTTTGTGGCTCTCTTTGATCTTTAACGTTCAGTTTCTGAACACTTCAACGAATTCTTTTAAAATTCAGAAACAAGCATATGATTATCTTATGTAATAGACTTACTCATAGAGCGCCAGATATTGGACCTCGTAATCCACGAGTCAGAAGCAGAGCTGAAAAAGCATTTCAAAAAGTTACAGTTACATCGAATGTTCTGAATGGAAAAGGGGCGACTTCTATTCTTTCCAAGACTCAAGTTCCAGATATGAGATTTTATAGATTGAAATTAAGCGTTGAGCCTAAACAAGCGAGAAAGAGAAGCGACGCTTTCAAAGCTTTGAATTATGATGAAGGGAACGTGTATAGTGATTCATTTTTGAAGGTCAGAATCGGAGTTTTCTTAAGCATTCTATTAGGATATTCTTGTTACTACTTGACTAGAAATAGTCTCACCTTTACAGCTCCTGCCATGGTAGCAACTCCAGGTCTTGGCCTCGATATTACCTCTATTGGTGTTATAACATCTATCTTTCCCTTATGCTATGGATGTAGTAAATTTGTGAGTGGAGTTGTTGGGGATGTTTTGTCACCAAGTATAATGCTTGGGGGAGGGCTTATAGCGACAGGTTTGGTGAATCTAGCTTTTGGAGCCAGCTCTACCTTACCTTTTTTTTGTGTATTGTGGGCAATGAACGGAATATTGCAAGGTTTTGGCGCTCCAAGTTGTGCAAAGATTCTCACATCCTGGTTTGCAGCAAAGGAACGAGGAACATACTGGGGTATGTGGAATATTGCCCATAATTTGGGGGGATTTGTCGCACCAATACTTGCAGGCACGGCGGCAAGGACTCTTGGTTGGAACTGGGGTCTCTGGACTCCGGGACTAATCGCTCTTTTTGTTGGTACAGTTATCGTTTTGACTTTGAAAGACTCTCCTGAGGAACGTGGATTTGAACCAGTTGAAGTTGTTACACTAAAAGTTCAAGAAAATGAAGAAGGTGCAAAAACTAACTTGATACAAAACTTGTTGTATAACGTCTTGTCTAATCCATTTATTTGGGGATTGGCTTTCACGTATTTCTGCGTTTATGTTGTTCGACAAGGTATTACATCGTGGTCTGTTTTCTACCTCATTAAGGAAAAAGGTGTAATTGATGCAGGTGCTGCTGCAGTTCGTGTCTCTGGTCTTGAACTTGGCGGCCTCTTGGGTAGTTTAATAGCAGGACGAATCAGCGACTGGTATATTGCTACATCCTCCGGAGGTTCTGTTGGTAAAAGAGTACAAATTGTGATGGCTTATCTTGTAGGAGTTGCCTTCATGCTTCTGTCTTTTCGAGCGATTCCTGCAGGGCATCCTGTTATTCAAGCTATAATTGTATTTATGATTGGATTTTTCCTCTATGGACCACAAATGTTGATTGGGCTTTGTGGTGCCGAGATAGTCGGACGACGCTCTGTAGGCGCAAGCGAAGGTTTTCTTGGCTGGATTGCATATCTCGGTGCAGCTAATGCTGGAGTTCCTCTATCTCTTTTGGTCCAGTCATATGGGTGGGATGCTTTTTTTGCAGCACTTATTTCAGCTTGTGTACTGGCAATACTTCTTCTAGCACCCATTACAGGTGCTAAGAGTTATTTGCAGAGGATTGAATAAGTTAACCTACATGTAACTCATATTTTTATGAATGTTTTTCATTTGACACAAATATTCTTCTAATTTTATCTGAATAATTCGAGACTTGTGTACCTCTTATCGGGCAATTCCCATATCTTAGCAAGTGTGAAGATATGCAATCAAAACAAAATATATACCTGTGAAATATAAATATTTAATAGAAGATAACTTTCTTCCCCAATAAACTTACCCACTAACAGTCAGTACCGAAGGGTTCACCAGTTTTTTCCGACATAGCGGACAGTTTGAAGTTTGCGACTTAGACTGAACTCTGGCAAAGTCCCTTTCAATCATGGGCGATAATGGTAAAATGAGGCGATCTTCCCAAATTCTCAACCTTGATCTATCTCTATTTAACCAAAAGCTCACAAACTTAAATCCCACCGCACCAACACTTAGACATAAGTTTTGGCGCAAAGTGCTACTTGCATCAGACCGAATAAGCTGAATACGAAGAGCTCTATTGACTACACCATAGAACTTACTCTCCTTCAAAACAAATTTCAATATTTCAATGAACTGCATTCCTTCATATAGGCACGAAAAAATTGGGTATGAGAGAACGAAAAACTTCATCTTTGAAGTACTGATGTTGTTTGGGCACTTGTGCAATACATGTGAGGAAGTAGGCATTGGTAAAAGGTTGCCGAGAGCATGCATTTCTTTCGCTTTCAAATATGTTCCATGTATCTTCGATTGCAGGTATGGAAGTACAGCAGAGAATAATAGTGAAAATTTAACTCCCAGAAGTGGAAGCTCTCGCTCTGAAATCACATTAACTTTTGAGGAATTGATGTTTTCTGAATTTAAAATCCTTTTAATCCCATAAAACATTTCGGTCAAGGACGAAACATTTGACACTAGTAGCTGAGATAGCACCATGACAACAGCTGATAACTCAGCTTCCCATGAAACTAAATTTCTGAAACAGCTTGTCCTCTGCAGAGAAACCTGGAATTTGAAAGAGAAGACACTTTATTTTCTTGGGGAAATTGAAGCTAGGCACTTACTCTGAGTGCGAGATTAGAACTCGATAATAACTCACTCGCTAAATTATTAGCAGCTATTATTTCGTATATCGTTACTCCTTCTCTGTCATTCATTTTTATGAAATTTAAGTGCTCAACTACCTATTCTTGCTGTGCTTTTTCGACAAGCCGAGTTCTAGTTCGATTTCAGTTATATCTAGATCAACTTCGACACTTTTTAATTGAAGAACAAAAGTATCTCCTTTGGGTCCCCTTGCCCTGGCGAGAGGTGCAAAACTTCCGTCTTCGTTCCATTTTGCAACATTTCTGCGGAGAAACCCAGGATATACTAGCATATCGTATTCGTCAATTAGATTCGTCATCTCTTCCAAGTTCCGTAGATTGAAAGTATATTATTATGTTTTTGTGCACTAATTTTGATGGGCTCGAAAGGCTAACTTTCGATGTTTCGTAGTTTCCTTCAGGAGAAGCTTTTCCTTATTTGTGATCTTTCTTTCGCTTTCTTTGAGACACAAAAGTGTTTTTAGAGTTATAATGATGTGGGGACGTTGATCCAATATATTCATTTTTTTTTGCCTTGTCAGCTGCAGTGCTGCTTGTCTAGCTTGTGCAAATCAACTTTTAAACAAGAAAAGTTTTTGGCTGTTGTGCTGTGTCCTATGAATAGCTGTAAAAACTATAACGTTAATTACGAGTACCTCAATTTTACTATTTTAGTATCGGTGTCTCACCAAGTCCCTCAGATAGTCAAACTGCACACTTATATAGTGTGAAGTGTCAAGTATTATTTAAACCTATTTCAGCATATATCGAACTGATATCTTTGCAACATTGCCTTGTGATCTGTGAGCAGAATCACGTTCAAAAGACGCACTGGAAGTTTGACTATCCGTTTTTGCCATTCATCGTATCGTAGATACCTTCGAAACAGTGCCTTGTGATCTGTACGCAAGAATTGCGTTTAATATCATCAATAGTCTCATTAGAAATTTTGACTATCTAGTGTTGAATCCACGAAAGATAGTATACTTCAATTCTCTTAATCGTAGTATGGCTGATTTTCACTCGAATATAAAAAAAGAGGGTGAAAGCAGCGGTGTTGAACTTAGATTTTGTCCGAATAGCAACGATTTACTTTATCCGAAGGAAGATAGAGCGCGGAAGAAGTTAATTTTCGTTTGTAGAAACTGTGATTATAGCACGGATGCTGCAGATCACTGTGTTTATCGAAACAATATTATGCACTCTTCAGATGAAAAAACAAGTGTAATTCAGGACGTGCGAATAGATCCAACCCTACCAAGATCCCGAGATATTCGATGTGCTAGATGCGAGGCGATGGAGGCAGTCTTCTTTTCACTTGTCACTACTGAAGGAATGTCACTTTACTTCCAATGTGTTTCATGTGGGAACAAATGGAAAGATACAGGGGATGCAATAGAAGGGTAAATAAATAGTATACTTTTAAAATTTCAAGAAAAAACATTTGATTTTAGTTTACATCACTATTGTCACCTGTTCCCATGTGATAACGTTCCTTTTACAATCTGCACTACTTGCGTTTCATTTCGAACTTACCGACGCACATGTGATAGTTCATTTTCATCTTGCTTCAAACTGTACAACTTGAAGAGAAAATGCGTGAATTGAAAGTCATAGGGTTGAGAACTACTTACCATGTTTGGTTCGTTTTTTGTAAAGAATACGATATCCACACTCGCGGCATATAACAATATCACCGGGGCGCAAAACAACCTCTGACCCACAGTCTAAGCGTAAAGTTAGAAGGAAAAGGCCCGTGGAAAATAAAATGATATGAGACCTCCGCAGTTATACGTCACTCCAATTTGTTTCTGTTCAGGTGCGTCCATACTTTTGCTTCTTAGAGTCTTGGCGCAGGTGAATATTTCAAGATTCAAATATAAAAAGTTCGCGCACAGTACTCACAAGTGTGTGTAACGATACGGCTATGTAATCCTTTGAGGTAACGGGTCAGTGCGATAGTGACATAATGAGTTGAGTGTTGAAAGTATTTCGTAATTCAGAGTCCCAGATTTCGGATATCAGATATCAGATTTAACTCGGACACCGGGACAAGGGACAAGGGACAAGGGACAAGGGAAAACAGACTGTCAGAATCGGCGAAGTTCGTCGGCAATTAAAATTTAATAAAAGTATGCATAAGTACTACCTTTCTTTCCTTTGTTAAAAGTGAGCTGTGTGAGCGGGGGAGACTGTTGGTGTTGGTGGGGACTTTTGAGGAAAAAATGAAAAAGAAAAAAAAATTGAAACACGAAGATCGTAAAGGGCGTAAACATTGTACATACGGTAGGAGTGTAACTAAAGTATCCATTTTACACGTTGGGATTCCCACGTTCAAGTTAGTAGTGCAAAATCGCTTTTTAATCTACTCAGATACAATTCAAGCAGATATTTCTCGTACTTTTAGGAATAGAGGATATCGCACGAAACTTTGTAATCGCGTTCAATCTGTGAGAGTGATTTTTCAAACCAAAATGCCGATAGCAAAAGATCGAATTTCTTATTACTATGATGCAGAAGTTGGCACGAGCTATTATGCGCCAAATCACCCAATGAAGCCTCATAGACTAGCAATGGCTCACAGTTTAATTATTGCATATGACTTGCATAAATATATGGAAATTTACCGTCCACGCAAATCTTACATGTACGAACTTTCACAGTTTCACGCAGAGGACTACATAAATTTCTTGTCCACAATCACACCAGATAAACAGCACGAACACGCAGGGATGATGCAAAAATTTAATCTCGGAGAAGATTGTCCGATTTTCGATGGTCTCTTTGAGTTTTGCAGAACATATTCAGGTGGTTCTATTGATGGAGCAGTTCGCCTCAACCAAGGTCTATCTGATATTTCCATAAACTGGTCTGGTGGATTACACCATGCCAAGAAGTCAGAAGCATCTGGCTTTTGTTATGTAAATGATTTAGTACTAGCAATCCTTGAACTACTTAAACACCATGCGAGAGTGCTCTACATCGACATTGATATTCATCACGGTGATGGTGTCGAGGAAGCTTTTTACTTAACTGATAGAGTAATGACTGTAAGTTTTCATAAATATGGCGATATGTTCTTTCCTGGAACAGGAGCAATCAGTGATATAGGAGAAAATTCAGGAAAATATTATAGTTGCAACGTACCACTTCATGATGGAATTGACGATGATAGCTTTTGCGATATTTTCAAGACTGTTATGAAGAAAGTAATGGATTTATACCAGCCTGGGGCTATTGTTCTGCAATGTGGTGCAGATTCCTTGGCTGCTGACCGTCTTGGTTGTTTTAACTTATCACTAGAAGGACATGCTGAGTGCGTGAACTTTATGAAATCTTTTAAAATACCCATTCTAGTGACTGGAGGCGGTGGCTATACGAAATCCAATGTTTCTAGATGCTGGACGAGAGAAACTGCGGCCTTGTTAGAAAAAGAGCTTTGTGAAGATATTCCAGAGCATGACTTTTACTATCAATATTATTCTGACGGTGAGTATAAGCTTAAGGTAACCCCAACTTTTGCCATTGAGAATCTCAATACAAAGCAATACCTTCAGTCCGTGAAGAATTTAGTGCTGCAAAACTTGAGCTCGTTAGACCATGCACCGGGAGTTCAAATGCAGATTGTTCCTTCAGATACTGTTATTCCTGAATTTGATGAAAACAGTGTTAAAACAGCTGAGCGTTGGAGTACAAGTGAATTTGTCTACAGAGATGATGAGTTTTATTAGATGCTACATTTCACATGAAATTGTGGTTGCTCATTGAAGATTGATAGATTGAATTGCCTGAAAAAATGACATCGACATCAACTAGGCGCTTTGATGCTTCTTGGCTTCACTTAAAAGCACTTACACAAGGAGAGAAGGAGTAATATGTCTATCCCAAAATTCAAAATAAAATTGTATAAAATTATTATATGTTCTGTATGCTTAAAAAGATATGCGAAACTAATGAGTACAAGTAGTTTTTAAGGAATTAATGCAAGAAGAGTGTACAGGAAAATTGGAAGAAAAATTCGTTCAGGCGCGTGAGATACGAGATCGCAAGTTGTGCCAGTCCTAGTCCACAACCACTCAGCTTTGCTTCTTTCCCCCTTGCAATTCTTTTTCGAATCAATCAAATCACGAGTGAACATGAGTTTCTATATGGTACATTGCTGTAAAAGCATACATATATACATACTAGTATGTACCGGTATGTTGTTATTTTTTTTTTTTTTGAGGAGACTCGCCGACTGTTCTCTCATTCTCTGAACTCTGAATATCTTTATCCTCTATCGATACTCGCAAATGTCGTAGGACAACAAATTATAAAAGGTTCATTTTATTCGATTCGTAAATATACCCAATCAGCGCGCACTTATTGTGCTTAGGCAGCGCACATATAAGAAAAGTATCTCCGAATAAGTTATTTTTGCAAGTAGCTTGTTTAGCGAATTTTACAAGATTGCAACTCTCTCGAGCTTTTTGTTGTAATGGGAGTTTCAGACAGAAAAATCGTAGGCAATGGCGTCGGACTAGGTTTGAGTTTTAGATTTCTTTACTTCTTTACGTTCAGGAACATTTTTATTACAGGTGCCGGCATTGGTTGTGGTTTCGGTCTGGGTTGGGGTTTCGGAGGTATCTTTTCGAGCTTCACTTTTCCTCAACTTACATTTTCTTTGAAAGGAAGCAACTTAAGCGTTCTTGGGTTAGGCTTTGGAGGAGGGTGCGGAATAGGCATAGGCTTCGGCTGGGGGTACGGAATAGGTTGGGGCAGCAAGTATATTGATCAGAATATAAGTTTCAAAAAGTAGTTCTTTAAGCAGGTCAGAAAAACTTCATTCAATCTCACTTATTTTGCTAGAATTTGTAAAGATTCCGCCGTCTTCCCTTGAAGAGATAAAACAGTTGATGCGATATGAGCTGGAGTCAAACCCGCTTGCTCGAGTTGAAATTGATCAGAACCATGCTCAATGGGAACATCGGGGAGTAACAGTGGCCGCACTTTCAAGTTACCATCCAATAATCCATCAAGAGCCAGAAATTGAAGCACGTGTGAGGCGAAACCTCCTACCGAGCCTTCCTCTACAGTGACCAAAATTGGATGTTCTTTTGCCAAGCGACGAATCAACTTTTCGTCCAAAGGTTTGCAAAATCTTGCATCAGCAACTGTTACGCTAATGCCGTACTCTTCAAGCAGTTTGGCTGCTTTTAAACAGTTGTTCGTTGGGGTTCCATATCCTAACAAACATGCGTGTGTGCCCTCGCGCAACACCTGGCCTTTTCCAACTTCCAAAGGAACACCTTTATACCCTGGATTGCCGACTTTAACTCCTTCCAATTCTAAATCCAGACCAATACCAGGGCCGCGTGGATACCGAAAACAAGATGGACAATCGTCAATCGCAAAAGAAGTAGCTATCATATGGCATAGTTCTGCTTCATTCCTGGGTGCCATCACTACCATGTCAGGGAGACAAGCCATAAAGGTGATATCATATGCACCTGCGTGCGTAGGACCATCAGCACCTACTAAACCGGCACGATCCATGGCAAAACGCACAGGTAACTTCTGGAGTGCAACATCATGAACAACCTGATCAAATCCTCGCTGTAAAAAAGTTGAATAAATTGTGCACATGGGTTTCAATCCTTCCGCAGCTAAGCCAGCAGCGAAAGTAACGGCATGTTGTTCTGCAATACCAACGTCAAATGTACGCTCTGCAAAATATTTTTCGAAATGGTTTATTCCTGTTCCCCCTCCCATTGCAGCATGTACTGCCACGATACTGTCATCAAGCATAGCTTCACCTACCATTGCGTCTGCGAAGACTTGAGTATAAGTTGGAATAGTTGTACTCGCCTTCTTTTGCTCGCCTGAAGCTAAGTCGAATTTCGATACTCCGTGATATTTATCTTGAGCTGATTCAGCGAACGAATAACCGCGACCTTTTTCTGTCACCACATGAATAAGGACAGGACCGACACTCTTTGTTTCCTTTACTTCTTGCAAAATTGCAACTAAGTCATTAAGATTATGTCCGTCCACAGTTCCGATGTAATACAACCCAAGCTCCTCGAATAAGGTAGCACCTGAACCACTAATCATACCTCTGGCATATTCGTCAACCTTCGCAGTGACTTCCTGCACGGGAGTTGGCATTTGCTTTGTTATCGCTTTCGCAGACTCTCGGAGCTCGCGAAGAGGTTTCGAGGACTGCAACCTAGCAAAAGTTGAAGATAAAGCTCCCACTGGATCTTGATTTAAACTATTGTACTGTGTCGGTAACGATACTTGTTGATTGTCATTTAATATAATGATCATGTTTGTATCAAGATAGCCTGCATTGTTCATCGCTTCATAAGCCATCCCACCTGTTATCGCACCGTCTCCAATGACAGCAATAACTTGGTTCGATTTGCCCTGCATATCACGAGCTACTGCCATACCCAAACCAGCAGATATTGATGTACTACTGTGACCTGCGCCAAAACAGTCAAATGGACTCTCGCTTCGTTTTGTGAACGGGGATAAACCATCCGTTTGTCTTATCGTATTCATGCGATCTCTGCGTCCAGTGAGAATCTTGTGAGGATAAGCTTGATGACCGACATCCCATATGATCTTATCAGTTGGTTGATCAAAAACGTAATTCAACGCGACTGTGAGCTCTATGACACCGAGACTTGATCCCAAATGACCACCAGTTTGAGACACGTTATAAATCAAGTCCGCTCTGAGTTCTTTCGCGACCTGTTCCAACTGATCTGCGCTCAAGTTCTTGAGATGGCTTGGAAAATTAATTGTATCCAAGAGAGGAGTGGTGGGCTTTGAAGATATGGCCCCATATCCAGCAATCCCCGGTATCTGGCCTTCCTCTAATTCGGACAAAGCATCGTTTTGTGAAACTCTTGTCGCCACGCTACGTTTAAATTTCAGCTTTCCGATTTGGATATGCGGATGCCTCGACGCTTTTTTATTAGAGGACGCTGAATAGTCTAAGTTTCCCGGCGCTGCTATTTTCATCCCCGACATAGAACACGTCAACATTATTTCTAACTTAGTGAGGTATGATTTCGAACTTTCAATGCTTTTTCTCACGTGCAGCGCGCGGAACACACTTCCCCGAATCCGACTTATCTACTTGCGTCCACAAGAGGAAAATATTTTTTTGTAGCGGGAAAAAACAGATCCCTGGCAGCTGTCTGTTTGGCAAGAAATTCGACTATTCGAGTATTCGACGACTGGACGACGAATAATTTTCGTCGAAATAAAGAGCAAAATGCAAATCGAAAAATTTAACGAAATTTCTTCAGTCATCGGAATACAATTCTGCGCCAGACCTCTTTAGCATATAAAATACTCGGGAAGGTTCAGAATGTTTCGTCGCGCTAGTTACTTAGCCTCCTCAGCGCTTACTCAAGCGAGCAAATATAATTCCGCACCCGCCGTTATTGGTAATGTAGCCACCAACCTTACTTTTGCGCAGTCCACATTTGGTCGCTCGGTAATATGTCGCAAATTTTCTGCGGCGTCAACTTCGGTGAACGGCCGTGTCACCCAAGTTATTGGAGCGGTTGTCGATGTACAGTTTGACGGTGATCTCCCTCCGATCCTGAGCGCGCTTGAAGTCGAAGGACACGAAATTCGATTAGTTCTCGAAGTAGCGCAGCACCTCGGAGAAAATACAGTTCGTACCATTGCGATGGATACAACGGAGGGTCTTGTGCGTGGTCAGAGTGTTTTGAGTACCGGTAGTCCGATTCAGGTATGTCTTATGAGATTGAGTAACTTTGGTGAGCTTACGATATATATATTTTTAGATTCCCGTTGGAAGACCGACTTTGGGACGGATCATGAATGTGATCGGAGAACCAATTGACGAGTGTGGACCCATTGGTAAGACGATGAGTATCTATTCAAACTACCTCTAAATCATCGATATACTCATTAGATTCACAATCAACGCTCGGAATTCATCGCGAAGCTCCCCCTTTCGTGGATCAAAGTACTGAGATGGAAATGTTGACAACTGGAATCAAGGTAATGTTTTAAAACTTTTTGCGCAATTATAAAGTTAACACCCCTCTTCAGGTTGTAGATCTATTAGCGCCATATCAGAAAGGAGGGAAAATTGGGTTGTTCGGAGGAGCCGGTGTCGGCAAAACAGTTTTTATCATGGAACTCATTAATAATATTGCCAAGGGCCACGGTGCGTTCAACTTTTCTTGACAACGACTTTCGTATAACTTTTGTTACTCAGGTGGTTTCTCTGTTTTTGCTGGAGTTGGCGAACGCACGCGAGAAGGAAACGATCTTTACCACGAAATGATCGAAGGAGGTGTCATAAAGCTCGGTAACGAAGCAAGTGATTCCAAGTGTACTTTAGTATATGGTCAAATGAACGAACCGCCAGGTGCAAGAGCTAGAGTTGGGCTCACAGGTCTTACTGTCGCAGAATATTTTCGGGATTTTGAAGGGCAAGATGTCTTACTCTTTGTGGATAACATCTTTCGGTTCACTCAGGCTAACTCAGAAGTGTCTGCATTGTTAGGACGTATTCCATCTGCTGTAGGTTATCAACCAACTCTTGCCACCGATCTTGGTGGATTACAAGAAAGGATTACGACGACCATGAAGGGGTCGATTACTTCAGTCCAGGCTATTTACGTCCCTGCTGACGATCTCACAGATCCTGCTCCTGCCACTACTTTTGCACACTTAGATGCGACGACAGTTCTCTCAAGATCCATTGCGGAGATAGGCATCTATCCAGCAGTTGACCCGCTTGATTCTACCTCCAGAATGCTCTCTCCCCTGTCTCTTGGTGAAGAGCATTACGATACCGCGCGTGGGGTTCAAAAAGTTCTTCAAGACTACAAAAATTTACAGGATATCATTGCTATTCTAGGTATGGATGAACTTTCTGAGGATGATAAAATGACAGTTTCGCGAGCGAGAAAAGTTATGCGATTTTTATCTCAACCATTTCATGTTGCTGAAGTTTTCACTGGAAGTCCCGGAAAGTATGTTGAGTTGAAAGATACTGTCTCTGGCTTTAAAGGATTACTAGAAGGTCAGTACGATGATCTTCCTGAAATGGCTTTTTACATGGTTGGGGACATCAACGAAGCAATTGCAAAAGCTGACGAGTTGGCGAAGCAAGTTGCATAAAATAGTTGATAGTTGCTCACTTACTTTCTTTTGTTGGGTACTTATTATTGATTGATTGTTTTTGCCAATTCACTCAACGGAGGTTGTGGTCTATCTTCAAAGCTCGTGTGCTGTCCTACAGCTCCTACTGCGCAGAATTTACCATTCTCTTGCTTGGTAAGTATGACCAAAAAACTTTTCATTTTTTTCCTCACCCCTGAAGGAAGAGAATCAAGTTGTTATATAAAGTCACTTCTCTGTGACCGTTCTACCTACCTTTTACTACGTATTTTCCTATTGTTATTTCCGTATTTTCCTGAAAACCTTCGCATAAACTTTTAGAACTGTTTCAATTAATTAAGTACCTGTGATAACAAACTAGCTTGACCCAGTATTTTACTCTCAGCCACGTGTTCTTCAAGTATGCCCTTTTGAAAATGTAAGTACAGGTATCTCAACAGTCACTTAGATTTACCTGAAACTCCAATAATGACCAATTTTGATTGTTAGATGCACAGGATGATACTCTTCGAACTCGTACTTAGTTTTAAAAATAGCTGCGCGGGTGCTGTTGAATACCTCTCTTCTTGGCCGGCTCCTGCCCCACCACACATTTTTACTTAATTTCACAAGTGGAAGAGCGAAGTCGGGTACTTCCTGTTCTCTGACTCTATGTCAGACTACTATATGCTTAACTTATATTATTATGAAAAAGTTTTTTTGTCAATTTTTGTATTTTGCTATTTTGCTATTTTCCGATATACTACTATGTACTACCCAGTACCTGTTACTAGAAAGTTTCATTTTCATATATATTGTAAAAGATTGGCCCTCAGTTGCTGACAAGGCAGCGCGCGGCGTTCTCTTGTGTCTTTACTTTACTTGTGTCGTAGAATAGGTTGTGCGATTCCAACGTAGGAAGAAACGATACTTTAGACAGTACTTCTACTTTCAAATAGAATCACTTTTGAACTGATCAAGAGAAACCATGTCGGCAATAGCGAAAAGAGTATCAAAAACGCGTTTCAAGACTTTGGAATCAATTTCCGTAAGAACTTCACTTTAAGATTTCCGAACAAATTCAAACTTAACCACTTTACCAAACACAGAATCGGTATCTTTCGAACGGAGGCTGGAGAAATTATAACGTCCCCCTTGTCTGGTAAGAAGCTTTCTTAAACTGTGCTAATTTTAATCTTCAAACTTTCATAGCGTAACTGGAAAGAAACCAGTTGGGGAAAGGGTTTATCAGAAAGCATTTCCCTGGCAATTCTATTCTGGTTTAACTCAAAAATGTGAAGAGCGGATTATTGTACCACAAATGGGAGACTCCATCACGGAAGGTACCTTGGAGAAATTCTTAAAGTTTCCAGGAGATAAAGTACAAATTGATGAAATTGTCGCCTTAATCGAAACCGATAAAGTTACACTAGACGTTCGCTCCAATAAGTCTGGAGAAATCAGGGAGCTAAAAGTGTCAGAAGGAGACTCAGTGGTTGTTGGACAAGAAATTATGTCTTATGTTCCATGCTTGCTTGAAGACACCATGACACAAGAGGATATTAAGAGTGTAACTAAAGTAGAAGAAGAAACTCAGCCGAATGTTTCGGTCATTGTACCAACTATGGGTGACAGCGTTTCTGAAGGGGTCATTGCGACATTAAGTTCAATCGCTGGGAAGCATGTGAAAAAGGATGAGTTGATAGCACAAATTGAAACTGACAAAGTAACCATTGACGTTCGCTCTCCAGAGGATGGCCTTCTTACAAAATACACTGTTGAGGAGGGTCAAACTGTAAGTACCGCGGACGTGATAGCAGAAATACGACCAGCTTTAGAAGCGCCCGAGGATTTGACTGAAACTGAAGTTAGTTCTGGAAATTCTTCCGTCTCTAAGCCTCCTTCTTCATCTCAAAATTCCTTTCCTAATACAAGCCAAGTTCCTTCCCCTGGAGAAAATAGGGTGAAAATGAGTCGTTTACGAATGCGGGTCAGTGAACGTTTAAAGTCTGCCCAAAATACATATGCAATGCTTACGACATTCAATGAAATTGATATGACGAATGTTATTAATGTAAGAAACAAGTATAAAATGGAATTCCAGCGGGAGTTCGGAGTTAAATTAGGATTTATGAGCTTCTTTGTTGCTGCGACGGCGCGGGCACTTCGTGAACAGAAGACAGTTAATGCAGTGATAGAAGGAGATGAAATAGTATACAAGAATTATGTTGACATTTCAGTAGCTGTAAGTTCCCCAAAAGGTCTTGTTGTGCCTGTTCTGCGTTCAGCTGACAAAATGAGTTTTTCGCAAATCGAAAGTCAAATCAGTACTCTTGCAAAAAAGGCAGCAGAAGGAACGTTATCGATTGATGAAATGATAGGTGGCACCTTCACTATTTCGAATGGTGGCTCTTTTGGCTCACTATCTGGAACACCCATAATAAATCCTCCTCAAAGCGCTATACTTGGCATGCATTCAATAGTTCATAGACCGGTATGTATTGGGTCAGAAAATATAATATCTGCAAGACCTATGATGAATATTGCACTTACTTATGATCATCGATTGATAGATGGAAGAGAAGCTGTCTCTTTTTTAAAATGTATAAAGGAGAGTGTTGAAGATCCGGTTGAAATGTTGATCAAACTTTACTAAACAAAAGAATAAGCTCCAGTAGAAAGTAGAAATGCAAATAAGATTATCTGTGAATGGACTATGATAGTACAAATTAAGCGAACTTCAAATACAAATGTACTAAATACAGCACTTAGGTATTATCACTTTTCTACTTTGCAAATACTTACTTCGATTCGTCAAAGCATGAAGAAGCTTGGAAAGATGGAAATACAGCCTTTGACCAATCAATCATTGGCAGCAGGAAATTCTCTACATTGTAAACTTTCAACTTCATATTCTCTCCATTCCACTCCAACTCTGAAATATCCCCGTCTACATATTCCTGAAGCATACTTCCAAACCCTTCTAGTCTTGCTTGTACTATTCCATACCGTCCCTCCAGGATCTCCCAACCAGTCTGTTTGTAGCGTTGTAGCCACACAATTTTATGAGTTTGGCGTAAGAAGAAAACAGAGTCAATCAATTGGAAGAAAATACCATTTTTCTTCTTATCAATTATTTCTGAGAGCATTTTTTTGTCTGTCTGCTTATATGCTTTTTTAAAATGCATTTTCAGCAAAAATTTCCTATAGAGAACCCTTGCAATAGCTGCAGGAAACGTAAGAGGATGCAAACCAATATCTATCTCGTTCATCTCATCGTTTATCCGTGAATTTTTAACATCTAGTCTTATTTTCAAATCGAGAGAGTTTGCGAGCTCTCGGTAGTGTTTAACTAACTCCTTTTCACTAATAGTATTTGATAAATGTGACAACAAAGGATCTTCCCATAATAGCCAATTTGCTATATTTGTTGTACCCCATCCTATTGGAACTCCCGGAACTTGATCTATTGAACTGGCCTGAAGAATATCGGAAAAAGTTGAAATGCTTCGAAATATTGCAGAAAAAGATTCTTCAACTCGCTGTAATATCATAAGTTTTGATTTAGCTTGTTTCAACCTGACTAATTCTGCAAAATACGCAATCCCGGCTTCCGCAGAAATGAAATCTAATTGGTTACCATCATTTAATCTGGCTTCTATTACTATACTTTGAATACCTTTAGAAAAAGCTGCATCTACTCCTGCATCTAAAGTTGACATAACCCAGTGTAGAGCCGCCCAGAATCGGTTCCATGTCCATAATCCAAGCGATAGAGTCAACGAACTATCAAGGACTGGAGAAGTGTTCTTCAATTTTTCATGAAGATCGATTAATTCTTTATATTGACCCACATCGGAACTCGAAAATTCTGAGAACATCAAATCTATTGCGTTCTCGCCGATTAATTCACGTATATCATCGAGGAGATCAGCTTTAGAAGAACTTGAATCATTTTTGCACTTACATTGACCTATGTTCGCAAGCTGAAAAAGTAAGTCAGTGTATATGATGGGCCGAATATTTAGGCTATGAATGACATCCAACAACCTTTGTAAATGCAAAGCAAACACTTTGTGGATGGTCGTATCAACCAATTTATTTGTTTCTCTATCATCTTCGCAGCATTTACCGATGTTTCGCACACCTTTCATACTTTCAAGGCCAATATGTATTCTTTTCGATTGTAACGGCTCTGTTACAGCTAAAATCACTCTTTCAAGAAGGATGTATGAATTATCATAATCCATTTTTAGATTACCCCTAGAATCTTTATAAGCAGAGTAAGCAGGCCAGCTTAAAATATGATCTAAATTATTTAACGCTTGGATAGAAGGAATTATTTCAATTCCTAGTGACTTTGCGATTGTTCCAATTTCTCGTAACTCGATCTCAGAATACTTACCTCGTAAATACCCAATAAATGGCTCGGAAGGGACCTCGAATGCATCTTCCATGTGAAGAAATAACGTATTGTAACCATACAAAGCTAGGCTAATTATAGTATTTTTGAGAGATTCTATTTTCATAACACCACCGCTGCTCATATCAATTTTGACTCCCAACTCTGAAAACTGTGGTACTTCTTCAAACACGAAGCCAGAGATTATCCCAGACTGCAAGCTTTGACTCAAGAACGGAGCATTTCGCGCAGCAACTATTAATCTCCCTAATCCGCGAAAGGCACCAGAATAAGAATGATATGAAACAGTTATGGATTTATCATCAGAGATTTGAGAAGCTACCGAGTTTTTGTTTGAGCAACCTTTTTGCTCAAAACAGGAAATTTGGTTTAGCTTGACATTGAAGGCATATTGTTTGTCTTTTCCACTACTATTAACCGACAAAAAGATTTCAGGATAGCGCTTAATAACTTCAGTGAGACCATAGTGAAATGCTTTGTCTGCTTCAGCTGGAATCAATATATTAAGCAGCATACCACTTTTCTTAGTCGACAGTTGGGAGAAGGAAGAAGAGGAGACTGGGAGTTTTACAAAAGATATATCTGCTTGCTTCCATGGTCTCATGGGCACATGCTTAGAGAGCCGCAATTTTGAATTAGTATTAACTACTTCTTTAGAATTACGCAGCGTAATATTCAGTACAAGGAATAAGATATTCAGGATCGTAAGAAAATACATTTTCAAATTCGGTATTCGTTAGTGACTTTTGTGTAAATTGACGACGAACTTATGGGTATCACGATGACTGTTCATGACTGCTATTCACTCTTGAAAAATGAGAAAACTTCGAAGTAATCACTAAGCGAGAGTCATATTGTTTACTGTACTGTTATACTGTTTTAGAGTTGAACCAGACGGTAAAAAAAAGAATATTATAATGACGCGTTGCACCATCCGGGAGTCGAACCCGGGTCTCGAGCTTGGAAGGCTCATATCCTAACCGTTGGACTAATGGAGCAATCTGAAGAAGTGGCATTCCGTATAAATTATATACTTTTTTGCTTAACACTATGAAAGCCCTAAATTATGAAAGCACACTCCCGCTTCCCAAAAAAAAAATTCAAAAATTTTGAACAACACATTTCCTCCTCTGAACAGACGGTATAGAAGAAGGATAAGAGGCAGATTTGCTGAGTAGGCCAATTTCTCGAGTGAAGCGTAAAATCGAGAGCTACAGAAGTATGAGCTCTGCGCTGAATATAGAGAATGAACAAGGAAAGTTACTTTTTAGTTTGACCGTTTCGAAGTCGATCTTATACTTTTTCTAGTGAAAGTCAAGAAATTCTTTGAAAACTTTCTCACTACCTCTGCTGGAGAAGCAAGACATAAATACTTGGAAATCCTGGTAACTGCGTTTCTTTTCTCGCTCCACGTCAAATGTTACTGAAATTATCTATAGCAAGCGATACCTTTGCAGAAATCAGAGACACTTTTTATTCATTTTGATGATTTAAAAGAAGTAAGCATTCAGATTACAGTGGAATTTTCATTAAATATTTCATGTCATAGTTTTCTTTGATGGATCATGAATGCAGCAAACTGCATTCCCATGTTTGCTCGAATACTAAAACTTATGCGCGACTTTTTGCAAATGCTGCAGTTGAAATATTGGCAGAAAAGTCGATGGAACGTACAAATTCAAATTCTATCTTAGAAAATCAGGTGAATTTTTTCTTTAGTTTTCAAATCCCTCTCACTTTTTTTAGCAGGAGAGGCAAGGAAACACGTCACATCGAACACTTCATTCGCATTTGGCTAATTCACCTCCTCGACCTCGTGTACTCTTCCTTCCTTATTCAGATTACTCCCTAATAAAGATGCGAGACATTCGGGCGGAACATATCGGCACTTACGTTACTTTTAAGGTTCTAATTAAAGTTTTCTTTACACTTGATTTCTTATGATTTTCTTCTAAAAGGGTTTGTGCACTCGTGTTGGAGACGTTAAGCCTATGATTGAGGTTGCGCATTACACGTGTGAAGGTTGTAGAGACATAACTACTCAGGTATTATTTTTTCTGAATATTACAATTTTTTTAAAGTAATGTTGTAGGACGTTTTGAGTGATAGTTTTATTCCTTGTAATACTTGTAGGAATTGCTCAAAAAAAAGTGCCAAAGGTAATTGGATAAAGTGAAGTTTTGCTTTTTAATGTACAAATTAACGAAATGGCTAGCTTCTCGCAATCTCTTTCTTGAAACAAGATCTTCTACTTTTACAAAGTATCAGGTTTTCGCTTTTCTCCCAAATGCCATTCTATTTCAGATCATCTTTTTTGCTGCAGGAATTAAGAATTCAAGAAATGTCTGAAGACGTTCCCGTGGGTCGTATACCTCGTTCTATTACTGCACAAATAAAAGGGGATCTTACCAGGATTTTGAGGTTTTCATTTGCTTCACTCTGAATTAATGGCTCTCACCACTTCTTGTTTCTTGCAGTCCTGGTGATGTTGTCGATATCAGTGGAATTTTCTTACCGCGCCCAAATCTTAAATTTAAGGTGATGATATTCAATCAGTTTTGAGAATTCTTATTTCCTTTCTCAGTCTTCTGGCGTAGGGCACATTTCAAGCACTTTTATTGATGTTATGTCAATAAAGCAAAACAAAAAGCGCTACACAGACTTGGATATAATGCCAGATACCTTCCGAGATCTTCAAAAATATAGAAAGGAGGATGAATTTTATCCTAAGCTTGCCCAATCTATTGCCCCTGAGATCTATGGACACCAAGACATAAAGAAAGCACTTTTACTGCTCTTGTGTGGCGGTGTTTCGCGAAATCTTCCGGATGGTGTTAGAGTAAGAGGGGATATGCATATTTGTCTCATGGGTGATCCGGGTGTTGCTAAATCTCAGCTTCTGAAGCATATTGTAAAAGTAGCTCCAAGGTAGGGCGTGTAAGACATCTCCGAATTATTTAAATTTTTATTCAGAGGTATATATACCACGGGTCGTGGTAGCAGTGGAGTAGGGTTGACTGCATCAGTCCAGAAGGATACAATAACTGGTGAAACTGTTTTGGAAGGAGGTGCCTTGGTGTTAGCTGATAATGGAATATGCTGCATTGACGAGTTTGATAAGATGGACGAAAATGATAGAACTGCAATCCACGAAGTTATGGAGCAACAGACTGTCAGTATAGCTAAGGTTTGCCATATCTTCTTTCTCCTCTATAGATCACTTTTTATATATTTTTGTGAGACAGGCTGGTATAACGACTACTTTAAATGCAAGAACAAGTGTTTTGGCCGCTGCTAATCCTGCATATGGTCGATATGATGTGAAGTTAAGTCCGCAAGAGAACATTAATTTACCTGCTGCTTTACTGAGCAGGTTCGATTTGATGTGGCTTATACTTGACAACCCGGATGTTGATGGAGATATAGCTCTTGTTCATCATATCATACATGTACATCGTTTTGGTATACCTCCAGTAAGGGTTGTACTGTTAAATTGTTCCTATTTCTAATTAGATTTTCTATTTACTAGGAACGTGAGTTCTCTCCTATTTCAGCAGAGATGCTTAGAGCATATGTAGCTTACGCACGGAGATTTCAACCGGAAATACCGAATGAACTGACGGAGTATATAGTGAACATGTATGTACAAATGCGACTGCATGAAAGCAAGGCAGGAGAAAATGCTACGGTAAAGTTTTTTTTCTACTTCTACTCATTTTATTGAACACATCTCAAATAGGGGTACACGACTGCTCGTACCCTCCACTCAATTCTTCGATTGGCCGCAGCACTAGCCCGACTAAAGTGGTCTAATAAGGTTTGTATATTTCGATATAAGAAAGTTGTCCACTTAATGGTCCATCCCAGGTATCAGAAGACGATATAGATGAAGCCCTTCGGCTGATAAAAATGTCGAAGGTAATAGATCACTGGTGTTTTCCCACTCGAATTTATCAGCACTTCCTTGCCATGTATTTAGGTCAGCTTAGAAGATGTTGTTTTGCATGATAAAATTGGAAACGATCCTGTCACTTCAAGCTATATGGTGCGCTTTTGAATCTCGTAAGACAACTCGTTCTCAACAAGAACTCACAGGCATTAAGAGAATGGGCTGAAAGGAATGACTCTCCAAGTATATCATATGAAAAAGCACTGGCAATCCTTACTAATAAAGGATATTCTCAAAATGTAAGTACATTCAGACGAATAAACGATTAAACATTCTAATTTGATTGATACAAAACAATAGATTCTTGACGAATGTCTTCGTGAATATGCAAGCTTAAATATTTGGTACCTTGATGATGATAAAAGAAGTTTTACCTTTGCAAATTTATAACTTAGTCCGTGCATGGTTTTAAAATCTAAAAGATGGAGAAAAGGGCTTTGCGGAATCCGGATCAAGATGAGAAATTCTTGAAGTTCCGATAAGTTCCTCCTGAAAATTGATCTTAAGTATATGAAAAAGTACTTCCCAAGAAACAAACCGGTAACTCGGACATTGATTTCCCCTCAACCAGAAAGCATAAGTCCACAACCAAATTTCTTACATATCTAATAGCATTTCTATGATAATAACATTTCCGACAAAGCAAAAGGTTTACCCTAAAACGAATCTTACAATACTGTTAGCAACTGTGCTACTTCCAATATCAATATCAACTTCAAAATAACGCCCAGTACGTATGTACATAGCCTATGTTTTTTCACCTCAACCCCAAAGAACAAAAAAAGTTCGAACTATTTCTCTACCTTGAGTGCACCACCCACTATCAGTGGTTTATTACCAACTGCACGCTGAACAATCCACGGACCCTGCTCAAATATCAGTTACTTTATCAAGCGAAATTAGTGCTACCAACCACCTTCGGAATATTTGGTATTAATTTGAACCGCGCGTTACGATATTCATCATCGCCATAAATAAATTTACCAAAAACCGAATTCTACAGGAAAATAGAACCACTAATTATAATATATAGGGAAAAAAAATCAAATCTGCACCTTATCAAAACTTGAAGGTATTAGATAGTAAAATACTATTGAAAAATGCTTTGATCCAGGAACTTGAATATTCACCGCAAATATAAATTTATTATTAATCCTGGCATGCAACTCCTACGATGTATTATTGAGTGAAAAGCTTTTACCAAGTAGACAGAAAGAAATACCAATTCGTTCGTGCACGTATGCGAGCAAACATTGTCGATACGTTCACTATGGATAAACCAGTCGACTCCCACCAATTCACCCAAATTCGATTGTGCAGGAACTTTAATACCATCTGCAAGATATGATTTCCCTCTAACCATATAGTTTTTGGATTCTGGAGAATACCAACAATTATTCTCAGCATAGGCAATGTTTTCTGTCAAACTTTGTTCTCCCTAGAAGCACAAATAAGGAGTGAAGATGAAGATACTATAATATTACACTCGTAAGCGATCCAAAGCTAGTAGTACTATTTTCAGGACTGTCAAACTGATTTAAGAGCATGGGTATCCGACGAACTGACTTGGTTTCGGAATATGCTTCGAGACCACGCATTAGTTCGAGAACGTAGAACCGAATATCCTCTGAGCATATATGAGCTAATATAGACAAAAAATTTTCATTTATAAAAACTTATTTTTTAAAAACTTACGTGAATATTCCCCTCTTCTCAACTGACCAGTATCAATATGATAAACGACTGTCGAATTGAATGAAGATCTGTTCTCTTTCTCAAGAAGTCCCTGGGAAGGTGATATCATCCATGTATAATCATTGTACATGTAATCTATATTTTGACTTTCAGAAGCCAACTGATTTAAAAACTAAATATAAAAAAAATAGGCATGAATTCAAGTAAACAAACCTCGTTACTCCTGATGAACTCTGTTTGAATCAAAACTTGTCCTGTTTGAAATTTTTTCCAACTTCTTTTAGCTATGACGGTTTGAAACGGAACCTATCGGTATTGAATTCTTGAAGCCGAAATACATAATCAAAATAAATTGAGAAACCTTACGGCCCAACAATATTGGTTTTGAATGAATCTGAACGATATCTTTGTCATTGTCTACTTTATTTAGAATATTACCCCAACGGAATGCCTTATCCCATGTCTTTCTCGTGCTATTGAGATCAAGAAGTATGTGGAATATAGTTTCCACATCGGTCGGAATCGAAATAGTCACCTGCAAATTTTGTTAGATTCACCCGTATTCAAACTGAAAGGAGTACTTTTATCCGCCTCGTTTTGGGCTTTGCACGATCGGAACTCTCGTATTTCTCAAAAATTTGTATTGTTTCCGTTGTAAACAACATTTTCCATCTTTCTTTGAGTTGATTCATCTTATTATCATTTCGAACGTCTCCTGTTTTTAGTTGCATTTTACGTGTTCCTATTTGCGACTTTTAGTAGGAACGATGGATTCAAACTTTAAGTTTTGAGCATTATAAATTTGCTATAATATTTTAATTCCTTTTCGCTTCTATCTATTTTATAGCAAAACTTTGCACACTATTATATATATAGTACCGTACATCACAGCACTATATGTATATATATAGAAGCATTATTCAAACTTCAAACTTATTTTATTCATACTTCATCTGCACTATTTACCGCACATAGAAAATTGTAATCAATCCAAAAACACCACAAGTGACAGAATTTTTAAGGTGATGAAAGAAAAAGACCAAGGAAATAATCATGTGTACGTAAAGGAAAAAATCAAAAAAAAAATGAACTCTCCTTGTCATGTGCTGAGAGCCTGTTTGCCTGAATGCCTGAAAGCCTGACGACTTGGGGGACTGCGTGATTGCCTGACTGCCTGAGGTGCCTGACTGCAACACTATAAAATGTTAATACAGAAGAAATAGTGTGAAACAACGACCTCCGTAACTAGAACGCTAAGAACCTATATCTTACTCTCAATTTGCATGTCTGTGGTAGTTCGGAACGACACGATTTCAATATCTTAAATATAAAATAGAGAAAACAGAGCCGTACAGCTGCCGGTGTGTAGAACGTTTTTCTTAGCTCTCAAACTGTATAACTGTTCAGTTCGGACTTTGATCACATCTCTCAAAATAACTTTAAAAGATGTATGCCTTATATACGAAGCATCTTTCGTCGAAAGTTCAAAGAGTGAGAGGAGTATATAATCTCTATAGATATTCGACTACCAGCGTTTCGGATAGTCTTTATGGATGTAAAATAGGAGAGCATGAAAAGACAACCACACTGAAAAGTGTGCAGGAAAAATATGAACGTGGAGTAGCTCTGACTGCCGTCACGGCATATGACTATCCTAGTGCAATGCACGTGAGTAATTCTATATACTTAATGATGTTTGATACTAATTGCAGTTTTTAGGTCGATTTGGCAAAAATAGATATAGTACTTGTGGGAGATTCTGCTGCTATGGTAGTGCACGGTCACGACACAACACTTCCTATTTCAGTAGATGAAATGTTGATACATTGTCGGTCTGTCTCAAGGGGGGCAAAGAGCGCTCTATTAGTCGGAGATATACCGTTTGGAAGCTACGAAAATGACGATGCACAACTTTTGAAGAATGCTATTCGGATACTTAAGGAAGGAGGAATGCATGCTGTTAAAATTGAAGGTGGAAGTCGCAGTCGTGTATCCGCTGTTCAGAAGATGACTGGGGCTGGTATTGCTGTTATGGGGCACATCGGTTTAACTCCTCAATCGGTAAGTCTTTTAGGTGGCTTTCGACCCCAAGCGCGGAGTGCAAAAGCTGCTGTAAAGCTTGTTGAGCAAGCTATAGAGCTTGAGGGTGCTGGTTGCTTTTCAATCGTTCTAGAATGCTTACCTGATTGTGTGGCTGCAGCGATTACTTCATCTATAAATATTCCTACAATAGGAATAGGAGCTGGTTCTAATACGAGTGGACAAATTTTAGTTTATCACGATCTTCTTGGATTTATGCAACACCCCCATCATGCAAAAGTAACTCCAAAATTTTGTAAGCAATATGCACAAGTAGGTAAAGTTATACAGAAGGCTATGACTGAGTTCAAAAACGAAGTAAGAAATGGAGAGTTTCCAGGAACGGAATTCACTCCGTACAAACTTAGATCCCGTGATCGAAAGATCTTTATTGAAATGCTCGGCAAAGCGGGATTTTTGGATGCGGTTCACAGAATGAAAGCCTACAAATAATGTCGTACGTGCAATAGAGGTAGCGAAAGGATCTTCTAAGAGCAGAAAGCTTTTTTACGTCCGTTTATTGACTTACTGGTAGCAACTTAGCAAAGAGCCTGAAGCATAATGTTAACAAACCATGCCTGTATGTCACTGCAACCTATACATTAATTTGAATTTGAGTTGATGTCTGGGTTGTACTGTTGTGTTTTGTTATGTAAATTGTTTCATCAACCACAAATCACAAAAGGACAGAATTTCTATTTCTGTTGAATGTTGTGGGATGGACCCGCCCAAAAAAATAATAAAAAACGCATACGATGGTGTAGGGGCCACAAACTTTTCCACTCTTCCCGGTCCCGGTTACCGAAGCAACTTTGATCAAAAACGCAAAGGGTCTGATTACCTGATTAGCGGGGTTCTTTTCATTCATATCTATTCCATACGCGTGTGAAACCTTACGTAGAGCAGTCTACTTTTACGTACTCTTCTTTTTTTAAAAGGGTTCCACAACAAAATGCTCATAGATAGTTTTGAAGTGCTTTCCTCGAACGTTAAATATTCAGAAGACTACATAGAAAGCACATATGTCTATCATGATACAAAACTAAGTAAGGCGACATCTGGTTGTTGGATAGTTGAGCCAGTAGAGTACAACTACAGGTTTAAACTCAAACGAAAAGTCCCAAAGTTGGGGCTGATGCTCGTTGGCTGGGGAGGTAATAATGGTACTACTTTAACTGCAAGTTTGATTGCAAATAGAGAGGGTATCTCGTGGGACACCAAGGATGGTAAAATGGATCCCAATTATTGGGGAAGTTTAACACAAGCATCAACTTGCTACGTTGGCAAAATATGTAAGGAAGATGTATATGTCCCTTTTAAGTCACTGCTCCCCATGGTTGATCCAAATGATTTAGTTATAGATGGATGGGACATTTCTGCACTAAATATTGCTGCTGCTACCAAGAGAGCGCGCGTTCTCGATCTTGATTTACAAAATAAACTCGAGAATTATTTAAAGCACCTCAAGCCTCGGCCAAGCATTTATGATGAATCATTCATTGCTTCCAATCAAAAAAGCCGGGCAGATAATATTATTGTGGGGACAAAAAAGCAGCAAATGGAAACGGTTCGGAAGGATCTGCAGGACTTCAAAGCTAAGAGTGGCGTCGAGAGAGTAATTGTAGTATGGACAGCCAACACAGAGAGATACACGGAAGTGAAAAAAGGTGTACACGACAGCGAAGTGAACCTGAGAGCAGCACTGGCAAATAACGAAGCTGAGATAAGTCCAAGTACAATAATGGCTCTTGCTTGTGTGGATGAGGGTGTCCCTTTTATAAACGGAAGTCCTCAAAATACTTTTGTACCTGGCTTGATTGAAGCAGCTACAAGACTTAACATTTTAATCGGTGGTGATGATTTTAAGACCGGGCAGACGAAGATAAAAAGTGTTCTTGTAGATTATTTAGTGAGCGCTGGAATTAAACCAACAAGTGTGGTTTCATACAATCATCTTGGTAACAATGATGGGAAAAACCTTAGTAATCCAAACACATTCAGATCGAAAGAAATTTCAAAATCAAGTGTGTTAGACGACATGGTTCGATCAAATCCTATATTGTATAAAGATGATGAAAGTCCAGATCATGTTATTGTCATAAAATATGTTCCTTCTGTTGCTGATAGTAAGCGGGCAATGGATGAATATGTAAGCGATATTTTTATGCATGGTAAAAATACCCTCGCTATCCACAATACCTGTGAAGATTCTTTGCTAGCAGCTCCTATCATACTGGACCTTTGTCTTCTTGCTGAACTGATAACTAGAATAGAGGTGCAACAGAATGGTTCTGAGTTCCGACCGTTTCATTCATGCTCAGCTTTACTATCTTACCTCACTAAATCTCCCCTTGTTCCCCCGGGAATGTCTACTGTTAACGCACTAGCAAAGCAGCGGTCAATGCTGGAAAATATTTTTAGGGCTGTCCTTGGTTTATCACCGGTACATAATATGAATCTAGACGTGATATGTTAATTCTGGAAGACTTATAAGAACTGCGTTACACAGTTTGGATTATGGATGATATGAACTATGAAACTAACAGGCACTTTAACTCGCACTTTAAACTCTTCTCGTGATTCATATTATTACATTGGCTTAACTTAAATACTGCACTCATAGGAAATAGGAAATAGATGTAATTATTCGCAGATGGATGTGTACAGAAAGAAGGTTCTTCTTACAACTGTAAGCTAGCCCAAAAGTATTGGTATTCGTATACGCTTATTTTTTTATTTCACAGAATTAAAAATATAAATGCTATGAAACGAGTGTGACAGATACATTTTGACTCGTAATATTGAGTCCATGTAGAAGAGAATATGACTGCATGTTTATGATTTTAAGGATATGAGTGTACACACCATCTATAACTGGACACAAACTGCTAACAGTCCCTTTCACTTCCTCCTCCAAAGGTATAATTCTGGACTCGTACTAGATTCACTCCTAATTCAATGAAAGGAATTACAAGAACGCTCGTTTTTCCTCTAATTTGCTTCTCCTGTTTTTTCATTGAGTTCTAAAGCATAACATCCAGGCTTTACTGATCCTACAAATAAGAGTTATTTTTTCTTTACAATACGCAAATAAGAATCCCATGCCTAGATGAAGCCATCGTGCGGACCAGCTCTGCTTCGGTTCAAGAACAGTGATTACGCTTCAATTTACACAAAATTCACAAAATTAGGAAAAGTCAGTCTCAAAAAGTTCAATACAATATTGACTTACCCAGAATAGTTGCTGGTCGTTTGTTTTACAACAGCATTTGAATCGGTAAAGGACAACGTCGAGCAGTTATCGCATCCATTTTCTAAGAACTATTTCACAAGAAAGAGCATCGTAAGCATTTAATTTTACATGAAACGATATATATATATACTTGTTCAAAAGTTTTAATTAACTTGCAATTCAAGCAAGCCCGCACTCCGCGCTGAAACTCCAGAGGAACTTCAGCACATGTTCCCTCCATCGGGATTTCTACCGGCTGTACTTCAGGAACTCTGTGCCTGATTCGAAGACGATAGGATACGTTCCAAGAAATTTATGTTGAAATAAACGTGAAGCTATACGAAGCCAATATGTTGTTTGAGGGGGTATAGAAAAGAGTTTTTGAAGACAAATAGAGTTTAACGTGGAAGTTTTAGCAGCGAATTTGTCAGCATTGCAGGAGGTGGGTTTTTTTCAAAAAAAAATAAGACAAGGGCCCTTTTGGGCATTGGGGGCCTACACAGAGGAAATATGTATGGTCAAAATAGATTGACAAAAAGATTGATGAAATTAAGGATCTAAAACCAATCAAAGCGATGATATGTTACTACTAATGTTGATTGTTGAAGTGTAAGCGAGAAACCGGTCAAAAGTCTACCTTGCGCGCGTAGAACGGCGCGGGTGCGCCGAAACTCGTTTTTTTTTATTTTTGGACGAAATACGTCCGTATGCTTCAGTACACCATGGCACAATTCACCACAATTCACTTTAAGAGAAAATCATATGATTATGGCACATCCATATTTTTTTTTTCGTGAAAAAAAAAGCGTTTCACTCTTCCCCTCCACAAAATGCAACTTCGAGCCAAAGTTCTTTTGAATAACTCGTGTCATGAGATTATGCGCACGATTGACGTAGTAAGCGATACGCGAATAGTAAGGTCCTCCGGGGGTAACATTAGTTTTGATAATCCATCGAGAAGTCCCTTCTCTTCCAGAGTAGCAGGATGTCTAGACAAAAATGTGAATCGCATTCAAGAGTTCCCAAATCAAAGAGTAATTTCAAACTTCGCATTTGAAATACCTGCATACTTCACCAATGTACTCATTGATCTCGAATATAAAAGATTTGTTCCTTTGCTGATCAATGAAATGGGAAAGTATAAAAATTTATTAGCTGCAAATTTTTTATTGAAACAATTGCGAACTTGTATACCAAGCTCACCAGCAACTTCAAGTGCGTCACTCTTTGAAGGGGGAGCGTTCAATTTCTTTTACAATGATGAATTCAGAGGGTATGATGGAGATATTTATCAATATACAAAGTCACCTGCAAAGAATATTTGTAGAAAATTTTACACCAGTCTCAAATCGAAGGAACGGAGTACAAAAGATGCCCCTCTTCAGAATGGAAAAATGGAGTTACTTGGAATCAATACTCTTGATGCTAAGTTAATATTAAATAAAGTATTTTCAATTTATTTTGCGAGGGGATTGGAAGAACCAGATACAGTGCTGATGCAACTTGGTGCAGACTCCCTAGTCCTGGCTGAAGTTTCCCGTGCACTTTCTAAAGAACTTTGCACCCAAGTTTCAGTTCTCGATATTTTTACTTGTGCAACTTTCAACGAGTTACAAAAATACATAAGAAAGAGACTATTCCAAGTTTTCGAGGAAATCCCTAATAGACTTTTTTCCGAATGAGACCTTCGAATAAATCAAGACTATTACCATCCGGATGAAGTTCATAGTATTGCCTGTTATTATCAACTGTTGCAAGTAATTAGTTTGCAGCTCAGCTGCTCAGTATTAACAAAAGAAGTTGGTTTTTTACTTACTTGCTAAAAGATAGCCATTATCTGTCAAACCTTCAATCACTAACTCAAATCTGTTGATTGCATTTCCTTCTGTCTCTAATATGGAAATCTTTTGACCAGAATGTTTCCAATACGTCAAATAAACTATCTGCGAAAAGATGTATTCAGTTTGTTAAAAACAAGCATAAAATAACCTTGATTGCTTCGAAACCTCTTGAATCCAGTATTTGGATTAGTACCTCAAATTTTTCTGCGCTTGAACTTTACCATCTAAATTCTGCCAAAGTGTTTATTATTACCGAGAATTTTTCCAAGCAGTACTTCTTTCCTCATCTGAAAACATTACAAATATCAAATGTGCTTGGCTTTTGTTTTTGCATTCTTTACCTCTGAGATTTTATTTAGCAAAATTGTGTGCATAAATATAAAGTAAAATCACCTTCAGCATTTACTCCTCGAGTTTTAGCCGAGTTTTTCAGGATATTCTGAATTGATTGATACCTACCCTTCAAAAGAAATCATAGAATATCTATATGGATTAAAAGGAGTATACTTCATTCATTAAATTTAAACCAATTCCTACTGAGACATCAAACCTACCATCTTTATACTTTGAGTTGCACAGTACACCCCCTATCTAGAACTTTTTTGTGATAGTATGGATTATTGCGTCACGAACAAACCTTCGAATCACCGAAATAAATATCGTTCGGCCATTTAATATCAAATTTATGTTCTGATGAATCGCTTTTACTTTTGTCTTGAATGGTCCCATACACCTCTCGCAGAGTCTTAAAAAAATAATAAACATGGACTCACTCAGATCTAGAAGATAAAGATACTACCTCAACGACAGCAATTGAACCAAGATACTGCAGAAGAATTAAATTCTTACGATCACTAGAGAGCTAATTGTTAACATTTTGTATCCGAGGAAGAATTTCATACCATATGGATACTGAAAATGAAAAAAGAAGCCCACCGCTGGAAGCAACCCAATTGTTCCCCCTATTTAAATCGTTAGAGAATACTAAGTACAGAAAATATCGGGGAAAATACCCTCTACCACGCCCATGACTTTGTATATCTGCGACGCATACACTTCCAATAGGAATTTGTTCTATGAACCTAATTTAAATAGAATTATTATTGAAGGAGCAAAAGCAAAGAATAGGTTCCAACTTGGTAATAAAGTCTTGGGTAGATTTGCACTGTTTAGTTACGAACAAAAAATTCCCTGTTGTTTCACTCCTCAAATTACGATAGAAACTATCGACATCGAAAGATGGACTGTTATTGCCTCCGTGCTCCTCTTCTTTGCTTATCCTGAAGGTGTACTAACTCTCTTTTGCAATACGTAAAATTAACGGAATTATTACTTCACTAAAACATTCTCTTCCTTAAATATTTTGGAGTCCAAACTTCTTAGCTGCTCGATTTCCTATGTTGTGATAGCGTCAAATATTCATCGCATGTCTATTCTGAGTAACTTTCATACCTCAGAACTTCTTCCATGTGCTTCGAAATATTCCTGGTAGTCCTTTGTACACATTTTGATTTTCCTTTAAAAGAATTTTACTTTTTGCTTAGAAAGAACAGATAGTTAACTTTTGCCGGACTTTCTGAAGCTTACATACACCTTTCCTCAACTTCGGAGCGTTGCATGCGTACATAAGATTAATCCAAACCAATGTACCATACAGGCTATAAAATTTTCACGATTGTATCGAGCTCACATGCCTGGGCGGGGGTAGTTGGGCTGTTGGGGGTTTCCGAGAAAAGTATTTAAGTATTTTTTGGAAAACTTTATGAAATACGAGGCGGGTCTCACCATAAATGGCAAAAAAATATGAAATGTGGTTTTTGTGTAATTGAACTAAATAATCCCGAAAGCACTACCATTCATCCAATACCCATATTTACCTCCATTCGTGGTGCTTTTTCGCTTCATCTTTCGATCCGTAAAGGAACCTTTAAAAAAAAGGCGCGATCAGAACTTAAATCCGGCCCAATAGACCAACTATGGGACTTTCGCTTTTTTATTGATTTGCGAAAGGTGGGATTTGAACCCACGCGCTCAGTTGAGCACCGGGATGTTTATGACTAAGTCGTCCAAACGAAATATTATATTAATATATTCAAATTTTCGTGAATGATTTTGGTTATTCCAAAAAACACAAAATTATAGGAGCAAATTATTATTCCAATATATGACATGTCCAGTAGAGGTTGTGTCTCCTAACTCTTAATATCATTCCAGCATCCACATACATGTTGTAGATCCACATTCCTGTACGAGACGAGAGGGAAAGGAATCAGGAGCTTAGGTTGCCGTTTTTCACAGTCATGGTACCTTGTTATGGACTTCGGAAGGATTTACCTAGTCGTATTTCGTTAGTTTCTCAGGGAGGGGCTTTTCCTGAGTTTCATTTCGTACAAGATCCTATACGGAGAGTGCTGGAGTCTTCGCCATCGAGTTTTAGATCAAAATCGTCCTCTATATTTCAACGTGATGAAAAAGATTTATCATATCCACCAAGTACATCACTGGAAACCTTTGAGTACACCACTAAGGTAAATCCTTTTCTTTTTCTATTAGAATATTTCAAAGGAAACTCTCTAGAATGTTTTGCGACCAGAGAAGAACAAAAGCACTACCACAAAAGCAAAGACATCCAAGGCTATTTCAGAGCGATTAAATACGAATAGTTCAAATGCTTTACAGGGTGGAAATAACGCACAGTATCTCAGATATAAAAGTGATCGCAATGATTTACAAACAGAGTCACGAGAGCACAGGATCATTAAACTACACACTGTTCCACTAGACCCAATGGAGCCTGCAAAATTTAGACATAAAAAGGTATTCAATAAAAAATCCTTAATTATAAGCGTCGCTTAGATTTTAGCATAGGTTCCAAGAAATGCCCAGAACTCACCTGTTCCGATTCATCACAGTCCCGAGAAACAAAGATGCAGTCAGTCTATACTCGATTGGAGTATTCCTCCCTCTATTTCAAATTGGAAGGTATCTAAAACTTCAATAATTTCGTTCGGCATTCATTTTCACATTTTCCCTATTTTAGAATCCAAAAGGTTACTCAATACCGCTTGATAAAAGACTAGCTGCAGATGGGAGGAATTTACACGAGCAGCAGATAAATGATAACTTTGCAAACTTATCAGAGGTATGATTTTCTAGCAATTTTCCCTGATTTAATCAATTTTCTGTAGGCGTTGTATTTAGCAGAGCGCAAGGCGAGAGATGCAATACAAGTACGTGGTCAAATTCGTAAAGAGCTCAATTTAAAAGAAAAGGAAGCTAAAGAATCCGAATTACGCAAATTAGCCATAAATGCTAAGAAAAGAAATTTTTCAGACAGAGAATTAGACAAATGACGCTTAGGCTGTTGAAAATCTATGATTCTGTTTTAATGTGTACTTTGTATTATTACATTGCCGTTGTGAATATTCGATGATATCTTTCATTTGTAATCTAAGTCCTAAATGGAAGTGAAAAAAAAGTAAAACTATGGCTGTATAACCATACATAAGACGATATTTCGGCCGTTACTTTTTATTTTTTACGCCAGCTCAACTTATTTTCTTCTATTTATTAATTTAGTCTCACTTTTGCGAATGGCCTCTTTAAGTATGTGAAGTTCCTCACTCCAAATAATACGTGCAGCAGCTGTACCGATACAGCTTGAGTTTGTACAAATGAAATCTTGATCTTCATCGAACCTTTCGGATTTTCTATATAACGATTTACGGCATTCTAAAATATCTATAAGTATTCGATGTAGTAGTCGTTTCGAGGAGTTGTATCTGTTCTCAAAGTTATTTTGCTCTGAAATTTTTTTGGAAATGTATTGTACAAGGTCTTTGCTCACATTACCCGAACTATTAACTTCGAAATCAAGATCACGTGCGGAGATTATCTGCGATTGAACCGAAAAGTTTGTTAACACCTGATGGACTATGCTTTTTGGTATAGATACGGTACCTTTATACTTGTTATTAGCCTCACAAAAGCCATAGTTATACAGTAACGATGCATTACTTTGTAATCCAAAAGTATTGAAAACTTCATCATCCTTTTTCATTTTCTTTACTGATTTAATAAGTAAGGTATCGGACATGGAAAATTGTTTTTTATTGAAAGTATTGTTCGTATCTTGGTCGTAGACTCGAACACCCTCTGATTCAGTCTTGTGATTAAAAAAATCTGCTACAGGCACGAGACACTCACCATATACTTCATCAACAAAGAATGCACGTGATGCAGCAATGGAAGCAGCAACTTTGTAAATCTTCAAATCTATTATTTTACTCTCTCGTGGAAGAAAATTATATAACAAAGCACAACCTTCTGCATAATCATCAGAAAGGGCAGAATCATCAGCAATAATATGTGCAGCTAGAGAAGTACCCTGTAAGAAAGACCGCATTTTAGAGGACCAATACATGGGTAAACTTCGTTCCCCATCTAAGGGTAAATTTTCTAAATAAGCATTCCATGAAGAAAGCTTTCCCAGAGAAATCTCGTGTGCTATTGCGAAATTTAACGCCAATCCCCCAGCTAATTTTGCTTTTTTGATTTCTCTTGAAATTGCGCAGGTCTTGGCTCCAAGACAAACTTTCTTTGGAATTTGTATAACACTCTCATCCGACAGGATTGTTCGATTGGCTACAATACATAGGTTATACCTTTGCGCTACTTCGTCCCATCGCCGATCTATCCTGATAGCATTACTGATTAAGATATTCTTTGATGCGCACCAGTCTTGAAAACGCTTCAACTCAAGAACTGTTTTCGTCATTTGTCTCTAGATCTCTAGAAAGCAAAATAAATACCTAAGCATAACGTGAAGCTGAACACTGTAACTTTCAGTCAAGTTTATCTTTTCAAGCTTTCATGTTTCGGGCAGAAAAAAGACATATCATAATTAGTAATGAACTATGCACGGTGCACTACAGGTAGCAGCCCAGCAGTACCTGAACAAACATATTGTGTCAAATTTTCAGTGCATTAAGGAAAGTTTTGATTTTTTGGTAAGAACAGAAGAAGAATCCATATTTGCACAGAAGAAGAATATTTGTTGGTAAAATTTCTTGAGAGGATCATCGTGTTCTTGAGCTAATATCCCCACTGATCAACCTTTTTTGATACCCACCAAAAAACCATACCAATACCTGGTGATGAATGTGATTACTTCCTAGAAATGAATGTATCTCTGCTTCGACTAAACACTCACACCGTACACCGTATGCAAAAAAATATATACCAGTACCCCCGTAGTCTGTGATATTATAGATTTTTTCTATCTTTACGTGTCACAAGTCAAAGAACTCGCCTTCCAGCCGCGAGAAAATGCAAATGAATACAAAAAGAACAAGCCAAGGGACTACTTGCATATATTTGTATAAGAGTGTTCTAGCCTTGGTTTCTTTTTCACTTCTAGGACTTCTCGGGTATTTCCGCTCTGCACGGTTGATACTTTCTCCGTACTCCTTTGAGTTTTTTTCAGTTGAGGGATCTGTACTCATTCCAAGTGTAATCTCATTTTCAATAAACGTAGTTAATGATTTTAAAGTGGGATTATCCTGTAGAGTTTCAACATGCACTTTAATTTTCGTCATTTCCGTAAGCACTCTTGCCAACTCCATTGCACCTAATGAATCAAGTCCTTGCTCTACAAGAGGGACGTCTTCAATTATCTCACACTCAAGAATACCTCGAAGCAGTGAGGATATTTGTATCCCAAGCTCCGCCCTTGACAGCCCCTCATATATTTCTCTGTGAGTGCGTGAATATCTACCTTCCATAGATCCTCCATGTTGATAATAAATTGGGGTGCTCAAACTCTCAAAATTTCCTGTCGGAACCTTTTGAATTATGCGTCCCTCCAACAGAAACACGTGCGTGTGAATTATACCTCTTCTCACGTCCAAATGCCAGAGCTCATGACTGGACTGAACCGCAGAATGTGTAGTAGTGGGAGCACACTCCTCAAAGATAAGTGCTGATGCAAATCCATGCATAGCTGTTGTTATACCGCCATGCATAGAAACGTTGGAAATACAAGCAGGGACGCGCGCATTTGCATTCTGTGCAGATCCTTCCCTGATTGCTCTGTTGCTAGTTTGTTCACTCTCACTCCCTTTCATATCTTCGACGGCAGTAATACCAACTGACGTTGCTCCAACTGAAGACTGGAATGCACCATCTAGCATTGCAGGGCACGCATAGTACGAGTATGGAACTTCACGCATTGTGTACAGTTGGCTGTATACATAATTTTGTTTAGCTCCAGGAAGGGATACCTGCAAACCTTTACCAGAGGTAGAGTCTGAAGAGAGTGAAGGCAATGCACATGCGCATATTTTATGCACGCGGGCTTTGCTACGAATACCAAGACCCGTTGCATGATGTGTAGTTTTAGAGGCCACTCCAACACTTATATTTCCGTGACCATCTACTTCACATGCAACAGTAGTTTTTGCTTCTAATACCAAAGGAGCTATGAATGATAAAGAGCCCAAGCTAACTTCACCATGAACCTCATTGGCCAGTAGACCTGCTAGAGCTCGGCCCATTTCAATATGCGCTGTTCCTGGCAGTAATGCAGTCCCATTAATAACGTGATCCAACATAGATGATAGTGCTTGCGATGTATCAATACACACACTTGCCTGTGCATGGAATGTGCCAGATCTTCTTTGTACATCTGAGTACAGTGGGGTGAATGGATGATACGGGACAACACACCAAAATCTCTGTCTTTCCCAAAGTCGATTTTCTGAGCACATTCCATCACCGCGAGTACGTTGTGTCTCTAAGCCATACAAGAGTGCGTGCGCATTTGTGCCTTGAAATGCAAATCCACTCACCCCTGAGCATAGTGGTACACTTTCAGCTTGTTGTGGGTATAATGGCCTTGAAGCTTCTTGCCTTGGTAGTGTGACCTGTCTTTTGGCATCTCCATTGTGTCGACTCATAGCTGATGTGACGTGTGGATTCAGTACCCGTAAATGCGTAAGGGATGATATGAGTCGCTGGCTCATGCGAGAGATAGCAAACATCAGACCTACAGTACCTGCCCCAGGCTCACAATGACCTGTGCGTGTTTTTGCACCTTCGAGCGTGAGATTCCGTTTCTGAGATGACAAGAAAGGCACAGAAGATGTCGTTTGCATACTTTTTGGTGAGGAAACTAACACTTCGAGTGCAGCTCCAACCTCAATAGGATCTCCCAGTGATGTGCCAGTCCCATGCATTTCCAAACGGTCCACTCCAGATGCATTATAATTGGCTCGCTTCAATACATCAACAATGAGCGTTTGCTGTGATGGTCCGTTTGGTGCTGTCAAGGAGCTAGATCGTCCGTCTTGGTTTATACCACACCCTCCAAGCTTTGCGACCACATCAATGGTTGCACTTTGCGTTTCAATGTCTGGTGTGATGCGCATAACTCCACAGCATTCACCTTTTGCATAGCCATCTGCACGAATATCCAAAGTTTTGCAGCGACCATCACTAGAGAGCATATTTGCTGCAGAACCACCAATGTGAGCGGACGTACCTATAGTCAAGCTCACTCCACAAGCTAGAGCTTTTTCGCACTCCAGATTGAGTACTGATGACGAGGCAATATGAAGTGCCACGAGTGATGATGAACATGCAGTATCTGTACAAATTGATGGTCCTTGCAAACCATAGGTATACGAAATTCTACCACATAATACACTCAATTCGGACCCAACGGCAGCAAATGGACTTGCAGAATTTGAATGTATGGAAGTTATGTTGGCATACTTTGAAGCCCATGCACCAACAAATATGCCTGTCAGGATATTTGACTTTATATTTTGCTGCTGAACTTTGTAAAATATTTGATAAACACTTGACAAGAGAAGCCGCTGTTGGGGATCCATCACCTCTACTTCAGATGGAGTGATTCCAAATAAATTTGCATCAAATATGGATAAATCTGTGTAGGCGTACCCCACATGGACTGTAAAACGAGGATTATAGCTATCTATAATGTGTAAATCAAAACGCTCTGCAGTGAGGGGTAATGATATCTCCTTATTCTGAAATTTTGCAGAGGGGTCAGTGTAGACCATATTTTCAACAAGAACGAAACTGGCTTGTTTTTTTAAATGCAGAACCATAGCTTCTTTACCACCACCAAATGGATTCTTTTGCTTTGTATCGTAAAAAATAAGATTTTCTTTTCCCGTTTTTCCCTGTGAATACCTATTATGAACATCTGTCAAAGAAGTATATTGAATCTCTTCCATGTTGCAATGAAAAAGCTCAAAAATAAATGCTCTGAGGTTGTCTTGAAAATATTTTCTTTTTCCTGAAGGCAAAAATGAATTTGGTGCTTGACAACCTGTTCGGCGGTTAAGAAATATCATTTCTCGAAATGTACTCACAAAAGAATCCGAAGCTTGTGAACACAGCGATTCGTTTAGATCGGTGGAACTTTCAGTATAAACGTTCTCATAGACTTTTGCAGAGTGAGTAGAGCTCCCAGTAAATTCATCAAGGTTATTGGAATGATATTTATCATTGGAATGATAATCTGCCACACTGGAGGAAACTATGAAGCCAACAATTGCATCTATTGTTGGATAGTCAAATGCTAAAGTAGCGGGCATGCTCGTACCAGTCGCGGTTTGCAAAGTGCTCCCGAGCTCCACTGCAGCAAGTGAGTCCATTCCTTCATCCATAAGGGAAGCGTCGGTAAGAATCTGTCTCCCGAGTGCATTTGTAACTGCTTCACTGACAATTTCGCGCAATTCATCACTGCTGCGCTCTTCTCTACTGACTTCGTTGGAGATATGTTCCCCTCGAAGATCCGTTTCAGTATTCGGCTCGACTTTAGCACTCGTAAAGTCCTTCTCTTTCCCTGAGGTGTACTTGTTTCTTTCAAACTCACGTAGAACAGGTTTCTTATCACTTGCAATGAACGCAGGCCAACTGAAAGCGACACCTGTAAACACGCCAGAGAGCGGCATTGTGTGTTTGGTATGAAAGGAATGCATACTCTCAAAAAATGCATTATGTAGAACTGCAAGTCCGGCTTCAGGAGACACTACTCCAATTCCACTCAGCACTGCCCGATGGAGTGTAATCCCATTGCGAGCTGCCATTCCAGTATCTTCCCACGCACCCCATTGAAGTGAAACAACACTTTCACCTTTTGATCTGTTATACTGTGCAGATGCATCTAAAGCGGCATTCGCTGCACTGTAATTTACTTGACCTGCTCCGCCGAGAAGAGAAGAGACTGAAGAAAAAAGAACAGAACAATTCGAACCTCGCTCAGCTCCAGCATAGTAATTTTGCACGTGGAAGGAACCAGTTGTTTTGGGAGACCACACTTGACGATGCGTATACATACTTTGCTTTGGGAGAACACAATCTCTAAGTATACCACCAGCATGTACAATACCAGCTAACTTTGGATAGTCGCTGTTTGAAATGATACCATGACTGGAGGCTCTAAAGATTTCTTCGCGTATGGAGACATCGCCACGAATGATATGGATAACGTGCGGCTGATGTGCTTTACTGAGAAGAAGATGGGGAGTAATATCATTGCGCCCGGAACGACTACTCAATACTGACTGATGGCCACCTGATTGCGAAAGCCATGAAGTGGTCATCAGACCAAGCCCACCTAAGCCACCAGTGATTAATACGTGAGATCTGGCTTCAGACATTGTGTGAGACGAAGTGCCCAAGACTTTATTGACCTTTGTATTGGATGCAGTATAATTTGGTTTTGCTACACAAGGTAATAAACGTTCCACACATGGCGTACCATGCTGATGAAGTCCACCAAAATCACAAGGAAAAGATGATCTCAACATACACTTCGTGGCAACAAGCGGGAGGTCTCCGGAACTCAGTGTTCCGCTCGAGTGACCCTCGTTTGCGGCTGCACGTGCTGCGCTCAAAATACTCAGATGCGAAGTTAGTAAAGACGTATCATGTGGAAAAGAAGCAACTGTACCAAAGTCAGAGCAGTTGCCTTGTGTATTTAAGTGCATATCACTATTTCGACGATCTCCGCACAGAGCAAAGTGCATCAGACCGGTAGCAACACTCACAATGCGACTTGAGATTGGACAGTGTTTTTTACTTGCATCCTGCATGTGGACAATTGTTGCTGAGTTCATGGCACAACGAGTAATATTACTATAACTTTTGTTTATATTGACTTGCGATATTTTAGATGCATAGCTGACACACGTACTCGCGAGATTTGTTTTTCTATGCAATATCCGTGACTTCTTCATTAAAGAAACTTTTTTTGAATTTACCGACTTCGGATATGAAAGCACCCTGCTTTTCAGTGCAATTATACTCACACCAGATGTAGAGCTTTGAGCTCTATTTGTATTATTAACACAAATGGTGAACTCACTAGATTTTTGGATGTGATCGAGATCATTCTTCAAATTTCTTGCACTCGCATAAAATTGGGCAGATGAGCGGAAATTTCCGAAATAAGTTACTTCTTCTATACTTGAAGGAACTTCAGTTTCATTATTTTTGGCTGGAACATTCGCAAATACTGCCTCTCTAATAACGTTTCTTCGAAGTATCCCAATGCATGCTTGGAAGGTAGAATCTAACGCTATAGGGTAAAGAGCATCTTTGATGTTTTTGCCGCAGACAACCTTAAGAAATGAACAACGAAGCTCAGATACCCAAGGAAAAAGCTTACTAATTGCAGTGAATATTTGTTTGGGTTGTGTTTGTGATTGGACAAAGCATGGCCGAATCGAGCGGCATTTCGAAAAACTTCGTGGCAAATTTTTTTTCTGCAATCCCATCCCCTCATCTATTCCAATAGAGATATCTCCTTTCAAATTAACAATGCACCTGAAATTGGTACTTTCTTTCAAAAGTAATGGAGCGCAGAAGACCACGTTCCCTAGATTAGATTGAAGGTCATTAGAGGAATATTGTGCACAGACTCTCACGCTCAGGTCCAAATGAAATGTTCCTGGAAATAAAATCTGGTCTAAAATTTTATGATCCCTGACAATCGCATCATATGATCTGGACTCAAATGAAAATGTAGTTGTCATCATTTCCAATTTGTGGTGTAGAGACGAATTTGAAATATATTGATCAAAGCATGGGATAATAGATTTCTTTTCGTATAAATAATATGAATTATGCTTGTTCGAGTTCCAGACAATCTTCTGAACATACGAAGAATTTGATGGCAAAGTTGATAGAATTGCACATGAATTCGTTCCTTGAAATGCGAATGATGTTATTATAGACGCGAGCATTCGGGTCGTTGCTCTAGTAATCAGAAACGAATTTGAACGGTAATATATTCCTTCAATACTACTTGAAGCCCCTCGACTATCAATTAATTTTTTGATATGCAAATTTAATTCTGACAGGTGCTTAATTTCTGGAGTGTTTTCATGAAATAAATTTTCGCAAGCAGTTGAAATACTACTTAATCCAGAAGCTGGCTCAGAATGACCATTAATAGACTTTTCTGCGGAGAATATAGCTGAAAAAGTCTTGTACTTGGTATGAAAGAGTGTATGATAAGATGATGATTCGATCGGATCACCAAGAGCAGTTCCAGTGCCATGCATCTGAACTTGCAGACTTTCTATTTTATCACACTCGATTGATGTAAAGGAAGAAAAAAGCAATTCACTTTGAGCGTTTCCATTAGGTGCGGTTAATCCATTTGAACGTCCATCCTGGTTTACCAGACCAGAAAGTATTCCAACTAATTTTCCAGTTGCCTTTCCATTTTGTTCAGTACACATTAAGGAACTACAACCTTCACTCCTTACATAACCATCTGCTTTCGAATCGAGTGTTTTACAGCGTCCATCAAAAGTAAGCATACCAGATGCAAGAAAATGCAAAGTAATAGAGGGAGATAGGAGCAAATTTACTCCACATACGAGTGAATTCATGTTAAAGCTATACGACATATTACGTATACCAACGGAAAGTGCAACAAGCGACGAGGAACAAGCTGTATCTACCGAAATTGTAGGCCCATTAAAATTGAAGTGATATGCAACTCTACCAGATATTACGCTTCCAGAGAATCCAGCCGCATTTAGAGCGGAATATTCCTGTAATCCAGTCTCTCGACACAATAATTCAAAGTCGTTCCAAGAGCAACCAACGTAAATTCCAGCTCTACTTTTTATATCAAGAGGTTTCTCAAGTCTCTTCGATCTAAAACAGAAGAATGTTTCTGCTGCAACCAGTAAAACGAGACGTTGTCGAGGCTCAACTGCAGAGTATTCGTGATTTGTTGCCCCAAACAGGCGGAAATCGAAATCATAAACATTCTGAATAATGTAAGCACCAAATCTAGGCAGCAGCCCTAATTGCTTATTTTGAAAAAATTCGGCATCCCATCTACTGAGTGGGGTTTGTTTTACACTATCCATATATCCAGTTTCCCTTACTTCATTTTCAGATCTCAGACACTTACTCATCACAGAAATAGTCATTTTTCTTTCTTTCGACACGAATTGCGAACTCTGAAATAGCCTTTTCTCGAATTCCCGTGGAAGGTTTGTATCTTCGCGTTTCTGTGCATTTTGTGTTTTCCGCTGAGAATTACTGAACGGATTTTGCAAATTAACGCAAGCCAAAAGTTGCTTCTCCAGCTTTTTGAAAACTTCATGCTCTACTTCATCGGTCGAGAAACAGTACATGCTGTTGAGTTATTTATTTTATTAGTCTTAAAACTCTATGATTTCTCGGGGATTAAATTGAAAGGCCTCACCTAGCGCATGCAGCTAAGAATGAAAAATAACAAAAAAAAATGCGTTTTTTCTAAATTAAAATCTTTTTCTGTCATTTTTTAGGGTTTTCCAAAAATAGTGCCAAGCAAAGTTTGCAAACTCCAAACTGCATCAAACTGACGACGTGCACATTGAGCACTTTAGTTGGTCCAGTTGGTCCAATATTATAGCAATAGTTCACACGCAATTCGTAGGGAAGAGTAAAAGACTGAGCTTTCTGGCAGTATCTTATATCTTATTACTCTCAAAATCTTTCAGTGGAATTCCCTAGCCTTCTATGCTTGGGCGCAACGCGCTTAGAGATAATAGTCAACTCCATTTTCAACTCGATACATTATAAGATTTTTCTAAAGTAAAAAAGTAAAGTTGAGTGTGAGAGAGAGGGGATCTCCAAGGAGACATCTTTAGAATATATAGAAAATTTATCGTTCAATCTTCTGCATAGTCGATTGAAGTTGTATTTTAAGATGGGTCGAGTTAAAACTGCTTTCATTGACAAAGAAAAAGCTGTTACATATAAGTTGATACCGACAGAATCCTCGTGTTCAGTTACTGGTGAACCTAAATCGGGCGATACTTCAGTATTGGTCAAATCAAAAAGTAAAACCGATGCTTCAGGTATCAATGGCCTTCATGAGGGGTCAAAAGAACCTTTGGCTGCTACAAAGAGAATTGAGTTGCTTGGACTTGGTTTTATTGATGATGGATATGATTATACTCAGCATTTACGTACGATGCGCCAGTCGTCAGATGATTCTAGAAATAGTATTGCTTCATTTGTACGTGGGAACTCCGTTTCAACATCTGAAACTAGCTTGGAAAGACACAAGAAAGTATCTATTGATGATCTTGATGATTTAATGATTAAGATGAATGAAGTAGAAGTCAGTGAAAAAATAGATAATTTTGACAATTATATTGGGGATGATTTTTTTATTGAAGCAATGAAGAATACAGATCAAGAGAAATTGAGCAAAATGGAGCCTTCACAAAAAAGAAGCACAGAAAAAAAAGTAAAGAAAAAAGCACCATATATAAGAGGAAGCACTCCTTCTTCAAATGTTGCATCCAACTTTGAGCACATCTTTGCTCTTTATGGTACCAAAAATAGGGATTCTCATAGAGTGCCACAGTTGCATGGAGATATTGAACTTCCAAGTATTTTAAAGAAAAAAATTGATATTCTTGAGAGCGGGGAAGAGGTGAAGTGGCAGTACGAAATTATTGAGAACTCGAGGCCTAATTGTCTTGATTGCCCTGCAAACGACGTTGAATTCGTGAATAAAAGTGAGCAACGATTGAGAAAATGTTATGAAGTAAATAATCAAGTGCGCCTCACGAGTAAAAACGATAAAAACGACGACTTTACAGATGAGATAGGATTAAATAATGTCCCAGAGATTCTGGCGGATGGACGAGACGATTTGAAAAAAGAAAAAGGCTTGAAATTTGAGGATGGAAAAGAAGTACATTATGCCGCTGCAAATAGCCCAGCTTCAGTATCCGAGGTAAACTCAATAGAAGAGATGCAAAGTGAAATATGGAGGACAGATATAGGAAGAAAAGGCGAAACTCCGGAGGAAAAAAAAATACGCAAGCTCAGGGTAAAAGCTGGACGTAGAGATGCTCGGGCAGCAAAAAAAGAGCTTAAACATGCTTTCAAAAGTGCAAAAAAAATGAAATAGAGAATGAGTATGTATACAATGTACCTGTACCAGTACAGGGTACCAATGGTAGTAAAACTTTTATAAATATACCTTTTGATATCGTCAGAATTTTAGAATAACTTGTAATTCTTGTTTGTGAATCATGAGAGCATCTAGGGAGGTTAGAAGAAGGCGCTGAGCCTGAGCTTTATCGTTTTGGCAGGTTAGAGTGAGTTCCTTGTACTCATGCTGTGCTTTACCATTAAACACAAATTCCGGTAAAAGGAAAGAGCTTACATGTAATCTTTGTGCGATATGATCTTTTTTTTGCGCCAGATTTCTATTTATACTTTTAAGATCATTCACCTAATCGATGGTTTAGTAAATGATCAATAATTAGACGTTTTATAAGTGAGAACCTCTCCTTCCCTATCTTTTATTTTTGATAGAAGCTCTGCGACGAGTTGATCAATATCTCCTCGTTGCTCTTGATAGCGAGTCTCTGAGTCAGATAGGAGGTATTCTTTTGACATAATTTCTTCTCGCCTGTAATTGTTTGATGTGATGTGAATGCCAGGACAAGTTTTAAGACAAACCTCTCTTTTGCCAATTTATGGCTACCATACAAGGCTTCGGTCATTTTAACGCTTTCTGCTTCAATGCTCCTTTTAAAATTCATGAGATCTTATTTTCAAATGTCTGAATGGATACACAAACCTTGACTGGTGTGCGCACGAGTTAAGAAATATATTAAAATCGGTAATGGGAGCAATATGATCGACTCCAAATTTTAATTTCTGAACTTAAATGTGAGGTAATAAGTAGTAACTCTAGAATATCTCACCGAAATCAGCAAGTCCAGCGTAAATGAAGTATACTTGATCTTCTTCAATTCATCAGGAAAGTGAGTGGAACTAGCTATTAACTTGACATGCTCTTGATACTTTTTCACTAGGGTTTGCAAATCTGTCCTGGTTGCTAAGCATGAGTCTGCACAAGATTTCAAATAATCGTGGGTCTTTTTTCTTTCAGCGATGATATTTTGAATAAGAAATGATTCTGGACAGTCGCTTTTGCTTTGGAACTATGCAAGAAAGAATTGAGGAATATGGAAATGGTAGTGAAATTAATGGGATTACCTCCGAGCTTCCATTTTTGTCCATCATGTGTGTTGATTCGATTATATGTTCGTTCTCCCGTAATTTATACGATAATTTTTCCTGTAAATATGAGTTTGAAAAAGGGAAGGAAGGTGAAATTATCTCTCAAAACCTCTCTCATCCAACGCCTACTCTGCAGGTCATCAATACTTGATTTCAGCATAGAAACTTGCTCTAAGTTACTAGCAATTGACTTGAAATACATTTTTTTTCTATGCTCCAAAGCAAGCTGGATTGGAGAAGTAGATAAGTAAACACCCATATAAAATTGGCTACCTGTATCGGGATATCCTAAATACATACCTTAACCTGATTTTGTTCCTTTATACTAGTAACAACTGGAATGAAATATCGCAAGCTTTTGTTCATTTCATCACATTCCTGAATTGATTGATTAATTACAAAATTTATTATACTTAACGTATTTTACCTTTGTACACTTGCTGATAGTGATTCTTGCGTGAGAGAGTTTTTTGTCACATGACTCTCGAAACGACTTGATCATCAAGTAATTATCAAAATCCACACCGCCAAGGAAACTCTGCTTTCATGACTGAGGAAAAACTACCTCGAAAAAAACTCCCATACCTTATACATCTGTAGCATTTTAAACGTAAAGAGTAAGTGAGCATCTTTTGTAACATCGCTCTATAAAACTTTATGAACACCTCAACTGTGAGATAAATAAATTATTTCACCTTCTCTTTAGACTTGTCTCGGTATAGTTGGGTGTCAATCAGCCATACCAACATAAAGACAAGATTTTTCCAGAGTTGATCCATATCAGAAAATGTGAGACTACACTTAAAAGGGTACTGCAATACTCTCATCAGAAATGGGACATCCTCCAGCAGCTTATTTCCGAGCCTAATCTTCTCATCTAATGAGGTAAATATTGTCGGTAAAATACTATTTATTTCATTCAGATTTGGAATCTTTTCTTTTGAGTTCTCTTGCAAAAAAATTGGAACTTGGCCTTCTCTGAAGAGAAAAGTTTTGATTTTGCTGATACAACCGTACAAATAGACTACGTCTGAAGTGGGACGTGGGTCTTCGTTGAACTTTGCGCGTTGAGGATGATAATCATATCGCCACGTTGCCTGGTATAAATGCATTTATATGCGCAGGCAAGGCGCCAATGAATCCAATAGAAGTTAGCCTAAAACTTCTGAAAGGTGCTAAAAATATGTAAATTGTTAGGGAAGAAAGCTTAATTTTGACAACTTTGATACCTTAAATCGACTTATACCGGTTGGATTAATGCAATAGGAAATTGAGAAAGGCGATGCTAATACCTTTCCAAACAGTGTTACGGTAGCGTACTCAAGATTCAAGTGCAAGATAGTTAGATGTTGCACGTTTTTTTTGGATATTTTGAAAATTTTAAAATTTGAATTTTTTTTTTTGATTTTAAAATTAGATTGTTCTAAAAATGAATTGCTCGAGACCTCGACTCCTAACAAATAGAAAAAACGGCTGCTGTGTGGAGGCCATTTCTAACGTAATAAACTTGTCCAAAATTTTTGTGATGTAAAACAAGTTTGGGCCTACGTGTATTTAGAAAGGAAAGGAAAAGTGGTTTGCAGGTGGATGGCGGGATATTCACATACTTCCTTGTTTTTCCTTCAAGGAAAAGAATCAGAGAGAAACCGCAATTGGGTACAAAAAAGGCAAAACTAACCGCAATTGGGTACAAATCCTCCATTTTAAACGGTCAAAAACAGTTTTCATCGATATACATCACATATACACTCCTAATGGAAGCGCAGGGCAACTTGAACGAAGAACAACTTGATGACGAACAAGCTGCTGAAGTCTTGGCTGATTTGAACGGCAATGACATAGAAAATCAAGCACCAATAAATCATATAGATGACTACATGAGAGACTACATGATGGACAAAAACAAAGCGTTTGATAAGAAACTTTTGAACAAAGAATACACCAGTCGGTCGGACGCATACAAGATGCTTGCGCTCGAGAGTTGCTCTGAAAGCATGGGATGTATATCATGCGCAAAAGAACGATATTGCGCTGAACGTATACGGCCAACGCATGCGCGAATGGGCGGTCAACTCGAAGCCGTGGTTTCTCGCGGCAAAGTTCATCGAAGCCGCCGAAGTTTTAAAAGAGGAGCTGATCCAACTTCCAGCCGATGCAGAAATCGAGGAAGATGACACGTTGTTCCCACCAGTATGCTTAGCGAGGCTGAATCGCGGGAGAAACGGTGTAGCTGCGGCTCCGCAAGGCCGACCGCGTTGCAACCGCATCGTCCGTGTGCGTCGCTGCGGGAACTGCAACGAACCCGGGCATAAACGATCAAAATGCCGCTTTAACTCCGTTTGGTTCGACTGGAACGATGAAAATGACTATCCTTTCCAAGAAGTATACAGACGCTCTATTCCGGGAGCCCAGTAAGCAGTGTGAGTTGATTCCCGTACTTTTCTTTCTTTCAACAAGCTTCCAAAATGGCCCAAAATGGACGAAAAACGCCCCTAACGGACGATATCACGCTCCAGATTTTTCTTTAAAAAACGCAAAGTTACGACTAAACATCATCATTATCATCACTTGTTCTTTCATGATCGCTTTCATTGCGTCGAATCATCTGTATTCGTCTGTGATAAGAACTTGGCGCGCACATCTCCCTAAAGACGATTCCTCCCCTATAAATCTTCAATGATCGCGCTTAGTGATATGTGAAGATCCAATGACGTCATGAATTTCAAAAAAGACGACGCAGATCTATTCCTCTAAGTATTATCCATGCTCTTGAATGCTTTTTACGCGTTATTAAAGGCCACAGAAGCCGTATATCGATGAGATCTGTTTTTGCGTGGTACAAATGGAGGATTTGTACCCAATTGCGGTTAGTTTTGCCTTTTTTGTACCCAATTGCGGTTTCTCTCAAAAGAATCAACACCCTAAAATACCCCCCGTTTCTTTGTTTTATTTTCAAGTTTTTCGCAAACAAAGAGTATTAAGGTCAGTCAGTTGTCAGTAACGGTAGTGAATGTTCGTGAGAGAGTTCGAGAACGTTCTCACAAATGGAAAAAACGTAAATATATTCTAACACATCCCAATAGATAGATTCTTGTTACTTCAACGCCTTCAAATCTCAATTCGGCAAGAGAAGTTCGACAAATTCTCAAATCTCATAATAAATTAAATCATACCTAGAGTATTCGAGGTTCTGATTTATTTATACGTCAACATTCATATATTGCTTCTTATGATCTGAGTGAACCGTGTTACTCCTTGCGAAAGGCAAGCGGTAGAGCTAATCTCCTCTGTACATTCTAGAGGTACTGAAAGCTTTTGGATGGAAAAAAATAATGTAGTGCTCCTTTCCGATTTCGGTCTGAAATAGAAATTGCAAAAAATGTATAAACCTTTGGGTCGGAGTGGAGATAATATTAAGTCATGCTTACTCTCGCATCTAAGAAAAAAAAGAATTGCTCGAAATATCATGGGCATTATGGGCGAATCATTTCCTGTGCGACTATCAGCACTAAGATCAGATGCTTTATCAAATATTGTGAGCCGCAGGCACGGGCCTTCACAGTCTATTTCAGAATTCAATAGACAAAACACTGGTGTCTCCCACACAGACACAAATACGAAAGGTTCAAGCGCAATATCGAGCAATGGAGTAACTCATAATTACAATAGCGATTTAGCCTTTAATTATGTGGATCATATTGGAATTTATAGCCTAGTAATGGGGATTGTCATCGGTATTTTATTAGCTATCACTTTCACTTCCTTCCAAAAAATTCAGAGTAAAGAAGCAAATAAGAAGATGATCAACAGAGAAGTTCTTGCACACTTACGATCCTTGACTGAACCAGAAATCCAAAAGTTATTTGGTGCTTTTCCCGGTTGGTTGGCTGTTCAGGATCTCGAGAATGCTGGTTGGATAAATAAGGTTGTTGCAGCAGCTTGGCCATATCTTGATGAAGCAACAAGTAACGTCATTAGAAAAAGTTTAGATCCAATACTTCAATCCACGAGACCTACATTCTTGACGACACTCCAGTTTGAACGATTTAGTTTCGGTTCCGTTCCAGCGAAAATCAAAGCAGTCAAAGTCTATGAGACTGAGGATGAAGGAGCACTTGAGATTGACATCAAAGTTTTCTGGGCTGGAGATCCTGACGTTGTTCTTGGTATTCGTGCTGCACAAGATACACTCAATGTGCCCGTATCTCTAACTGAACTTCAGTGCAGTTTTACGTTAAGACTCATATTTGCGCCCTTAATCGGAGTATTTCCATGTTTTGGTGCGCTTACGATTGCTCTCATGGATGATCCACAACTTCAATTCGATTTGCGAGTAGTAGGTGGTGACATCACTGTGCTTCCAGGCCTCTCTCAACGATTGCGTTCATATATAACTGCATTGATAGCTTCTTATCTTGTATGGCCCCGGAGTATCACTGTGCCGATCCCAGGAACTGGATATTCGCTCCCAGCAACAAATAAGAGTAGGAGAAAATCTGTCCTGAAGGTAACCATATTGTCTTTTGAAAATTTTCCTAAAATCCCAGGAAATTTGATGCTGGAAGTGAATTGGCCAACGTTCTCCTCTAAAGCGGAATCAGAGCAAAAAAACTTAAAGATTATAGAAGGAAAAATAGGGGATAAACGAAAACTAAGATTTGCTGTGGAAGATCCAGAACGTCAGCTTCTTTGTATACGATGGTATGAAGAATCTGAATCTTTTGGACCTGATAGTTACACTGCATCTAAAGGAATAGTGACAAGTGAAGCCTCAGTTGTTTTGGCAGATTTATTTTGCAAAGAATATGGGTCTTCTAAGATGCTTGAAAGTGAAATCATAGTTGGAGTTCAATTGCAAAGTACTAACTTGGATACCAGATCTACTTCTGTGAAGGTAAGAGAAGCACAGTCGGGAAATTCAAGGCCGACAGTATTCAATCAAAACAGCTGGAATATGCTTAGGAAAAGTATAGTGAAGCGCTGGAATAGAAACACCGTGTCGACACAAAACGATATAAACGATAAAAGTAGAGAGACGGGTGTTAATGCCGAATCTCAGAGAAGGACAACAAGTTTTCAAGTTATCCAATTAGGATTAAGCTATGATAGTTGTGATGATGTTGAATGAGATATTTCATAGCTTTAATTCAAGGAAAGTTTCTTATAAAACATCCTTGAGCATTTATGGATTGTCTTAACATTATAAATTTCAAGGTCATGTCACAACCAGTATTTCATGAAAAAACATTTTCCCGTTGACCGCCGGTCAAAACACTCTCCCCTTGGTGTTTTTTTATTTATTAGTTTTGAAATGTATTTTCACGACCCAGACGCCAGAAGAAAATTTTCTCGCGTCCATATTCACCTTTTCATTTTGGAAGATTGGAACTCACCCCACAGTGGCCGAGCAGGTTAAGGACGTCGGCAAGTTACACTAGATTGCAATTTTGGTTATTCGCACCTTGAAAATTGGCTTGTGTATCTTTTGCCTTTTAACTGCGCGAATATGTTGACCTCAAGTGTCCCACGTGCGCTACTTGCAAGTAACGTGTTTATTCAGGATTCGCGACCGAGACGGCAAGTGCATAAGTACGTCTGCGCCGACAAGTACGAACAGCCTACTTTCACACACAAGCAACTGCAATTTGAGGGATCAGAGGTAAAATAGAATACTTCTTTGTACGTGTTTTCAGCATCTTTCTTATTTTAGCAAAATGCAACGAGGAGAAAATTACTTGGAATGATAACTGGTCTATGTGCATTTACACCATTTACAGCAGATGCATCTCCTGAGGTAAGACCTACTACTTATGTTAAATTACTACTTCTAATCTAAATTTGCTTATTTCGTCAAAATAGGAATCTAAAATGGTAAATATATGAATCACTTGCACGTACCTAGCTAGTATAAACTTACAATATTACTTTGGCTTTTACAGGTCGGAGCTTATCTCCGGGGTTCTGAATCAATTGTGTGTAATCTTGTATATTTACCTCCATATTCATCTTTTAAAATTTAAAATGTAGACGGATTTTGTTGATTTTGTTGCTGATAAATCAAGAACACCTGCTCTAAGGTAACAGCATATTTCTAGGCTCAATTACGTTCTTATATTATTGCAAGAGCTGGAGTTTTAAATCCATATTCTATCGCTCTGCCACTGGATTGGATTGAGGTTATTATAATTAAATGTACCAAGATTCATTTAAATGCTTTGTAGATTCCAGTGAGTAATGCAAGGAGTGGTAATTACTGCCAACCGCGCTGTGATGAAGTAACAGAATAAGAGTGTAAACCATTGAATCTAACATTATTTTAAAACAGGCTACGCTAGAAGTTCAGTTTGCTGAGAAAAATTCCGGAAGTGTGCAAATAATCATAATTCCAACGACGAAATTAATGATAACTAAAAAATTTCCTTCAATTGAGGAAGTGGGATCTCTCAGTGATGTTCTTAACGCAATATCACCATCAATCACAGGAAGGTACACTGATTTGCTAAACAGATTTGATACGTTTAAACATTTTTACAACCCTAATTTTATAGTGTCGCTATCGAAGATGAAGAAGTTGTAAACATGAGTACAGTTGATATTGAAAGCAAGACTTATTATGTGGTAAAATATTTTTTCTCTTTTTCTAAGAGTTGAAAGTCTTATATTTCAAACACAGTACGAAGCTCTCACGCCATTTGCAGAATCGGGACTTCATAATCTTGCGTGTGTAACAACAAATCAGGTGTGAATATTTAAATAAATCTTCTTTGAGGAGTAATCTTTCTTGTCAAGAATTATATCATGATAGTTGCTTGTTCGGCAAGCGAGAAGCAGTGGAATACTTCCGAGCAGGTAAGAGCATGCAAAAATTTGTGGCATTCTAAAAATAAATAAATAAATAAATATAGGAGTTGAGGAAGATTGTAGGTTCTTTCCGTTCGCAGAGGGAATGAGAGGTCGCAGATGGAATGAGAGGCAACCCGGTTCTTTCTTCATTTTTTACAATGAAACTATCTATCGAAAAATATATCGCAAGTTATCTATCGCAAGTCAATGATCACACAAGCAATATTGTCTTGAGAACGACTACGCAGTGCCCTTTCCACAAGCGCAGAAGCAAGTTCATTCATTGTGATAGTTGGGTCTCTTTTCAACGTACTACTCACAAAAGTCACAGCTTGTGCACTATTCATCGTGTCCCAAATACCATCAGTGGCCAAAATTATGAACTCATCTTCTGCCATTAAACTAATTTCAAAAAAGTCTGGTGTTGCAACCACAGGTGGAAATTCCATGTTTGCTCTTAGTGCCTGTTTGTCTGAGCTCGCGCATAAATCATTTAAGAGTTCTTTTCTTCCTCCCTTGAACTCATAGTCTCCAAAAGCTCGACTCACTCCCAAGATTCCACATACTCTACCTTGAACAACCCATCCGCCTGAGGCATTGATCCGCTCAATCTCAGATCTTCCAGATTTTGAACTTCCGAGTGGACGATGATCCTGTGTCAATTCGATAGGTTTTCCATTTCGGGCCAATACAGCCCTGCTATCTCCTACGTTTGCACATATGAGGCAATTTTTATTGACAAAGCAAACTGTTGCCGTGCTTCCACTCCAACACTCCGGATCACCTAAGGTTGAGATGTGATCAATTAGTAAGCCATCTGCATATTGAAAAGCTTCTTTAAGCATGTGATCTGTGCATGAATATTCTGTGCTCCTCCCAAATTGTACTGCAGAGACCTTACTAAAAAATCTACCTAATATTCCGAAAAGAGACTCCCTCAAAAAAACTGAGCTTCCAACTCCGCCATGGCCATCGAAGACTCCAGCATATAGGAAGTCTGCGAACGGCTTTCCATTCTTTTCTTTAACGCACCACGTATCTTCCATATATTCCCGAGGTCCCTTGTTACTTGCAGCCCCCCAAGAAAATATTTTTTTCTTTCCTAAAACGCTCGGTGAAGACACACATAGAGGTGGGTCTTCGGACAACTTATCGGTGTTTTCAATTCTTCCAGTATTTTGGCTGAAACGCTTTCCTATGGCCGCACAAGTTCCAATCGCACCGAGGGCAATAATAAATTCAGGTTCCGCAAAATCACTAAGAGCACTGCACTTTATCTTCTGAAGCTTTTGAGCGCGCACCTGTCTTTCAATTGAAGTAGAGAACCGCATTCTCGGGCTACATTGTGTGAGCATGCTGTCCGTAAAGAATGTTTAACCCACTTCCACAGGTTCTCTTCCGTGTAAATATTATTATATATAATCAAATGATCGAATTCGTCCAGTTTCTTGAGATTCCGGCCTGAACAAGCGTGTTAGATATGAACTTTGCGACCTGCTTTCTTTTGCACAATTTTTTTTCCTCGTACTCTCTGAGTATCTCGTCTCTCAGGCTGTACTTGATGAACTTTTCTATTCCGAAGTTGGTCGTTTGGGGTGTGAGTGTCAAAAAAATTTGCAACCAGTGCGAACAAAGCAAATCGGAAACGCCTCCCTCAATCCGCATTACCCGACTTTTACTCTAGAATCGCATAAGAAAGGAAAGTTCTAAGAAAGCTAGACTCGCGGATCTTCTTCTTCACTTAGTGTCTTAGAGAGTTGTGTACGCGTGCCTTATCCAAAGATATTGCTCGCCGAGCGATTAAAGGACAAGCAACACAAATTACTTAAGTACATTCTTATAACAATATCAAATAGCAAAAATATAAGTATTCGAAGAGTGTGATTTTTAAAAAGGATAGCCTGCTATACACCGCAAAGATACCATGAATATCTTCCGTTTTGGTAAGTAATTGTTACCTTCATAATAAAGATTTCCGCTTCATCTTCTAACTTCATGAATTCATAGCCGGTGATATGACTCACCTCCTCAGCATATTCGTACGTTTTGACTAAATTTCCAAAAGCTGTTTTTTCAAATTTTGTTGTCATAGGTCCTCCTGTTGAAAATACATGCAACAAAGAACTGTGCGGGTGTGTCTTTAAAAACGCAAGAGCTGTATGGGATCATATTTATGTCTCGTTATCTCGATTTGTTCTTTTCGTTCATTAGTATTTACAATACGGTCATGAAACTATTTTTTATAAGTAGTAGCTGCTGCATCATTTGGTATATGCGGTTTCATCGAGTAGTGCGCCAAACTTATGATAAGGAACAAGATACTTTTCGTGTTATATTCCTAATAATGCCGTGTTTAATTCTCGCGCTGGTGATTAACCATGATTTTACGATTCCCGAAATTCTGTGGACTTTCTCAATTTATCTGGAAGCAGTTGCAATTTTGCCACAGTTGGTGTTACTTCAGCGCACCAAAAATGTAGACACGCTCACAGGAAACTATGTATTTCTATTGGGCGGATACAGAGCTCTTTACTTATTGAATTGGATATATCGATTCTTTACAGAATCTGGCTACCGCCAATGGATCGTATGGTGTAGTGGTGTCGTTCAGACTGCGATATACTGCGATTTCTTTTATTATTATATACAGTCTTGGCGTAAGAATGAAAGGTTATCATTACCTAGTTAAGAAAGGTTGCTACCAGTATGAATGAGCTACGAAAAAAATCAGAAAGAGGAAATGCTTGAGAACAATCAGTGACTGATCGATACGTAAATGGTAGAAAGACTTTGGAATGAAATTACAAGATGCAAAGATGGACATTTTAAATTAAATGGATAGTTCCCTCACTCACAAGGAGACGGTTGTTTTCCTAGAGTTCGAAGCTTGATTTAGGATGAGTTGTAAGAGATTTTCAATACCTGCATATTTTTTATAATCTCTTCTGTTTCCCCATCGTTCAAGTCACAGCTTCTGCCCAGTCCCAAAACTGATTCTAGTTCGATGGTTTCCCTCCGATGGATGAGACTAATAAGTAAAAAAATAACTCTTTTACAATTAAAGAATAATTAAAAGACTCACCATCTGAACTTTTCTTCAAAAGTTGTTCTTCTTTCATCACGATTTTTCACTAAGATTTAGAATTTTCAGAATTTTGGAGTCTTCATGGTTAAAAGCTGTAAACGTACTTCCCGTATCCAATCTAGTTACATCATTGAAGGAGGCGGCGTTTTTTAAATCTTCAGCTTCGATTGCATGTCTAACTATCTCAACTGCCGCCATGGCATCCATCCTCTCAACTTTTCCTGAAAGACGCATTTTAGCATGAGCAGTTGAAAGGCGAATCAACGTTTCCAGCGTTCTAGCAGTAATAGGAATGCTTCTTCTATTCCTCATGTCATCAGCCTGCTTCAATCTTTAGATGGTGCATAAAAATAATGAGCACACATCCTATACCTTGCTACTTCGCCAGAGTGAATATTGTTCGGCAATAAAACTTTCTGCGCTTATGCAGAGTTCCGGTCCGACGTTTAAATATTTTCTATGTATATAGTGTAGATATTTTTGCAAGGAGCGCCGGGAGAGAAGTTCACTTTTCGAAGCAAAACCTTCTTTGCCTTTCCTTTGATACATAAAATCTTCCTGATTAAACACGTAAGTATTCTTTCACAGTTCCAGCAAAAAAGTGTGGTATCTCTTACATCTTCATGTGCACACTCGCTGTCTACACTATCCATCAGGGGAACAATTCTAGTCGAATGCAAGTTGAGTACGTGCGTAGAAATTTTCCTGTCAATCTGAAAGGACTAAATCAAAGAACAAAGATGAATGAAATGTATTTGTATACCTCAGGATTAGAATTATCAAGAACGATGAAAAGCATATCAAATCTCGACAGCAGGGAATCTGGAAGGTTTATGTTTCGAGTAACTCCCTGGCTGTGATCATAATTGCCATAAATAGGATTTGCTGCCGCCAACACACTACACCTCGCGTTCAGGGAGGCATGTATGCCAGCCTAAAAAATGCTCATTATGGCCAAACACATTTATATCCGAGTGGCATACCTTTGCAATTGTGACAGTCTGCTGCTCCATGACTTCATGAATTGCAACTCGATCTGCATCACTCATTTTATCAAACTCGTCAATGCAAACAACGCCTTTATCCGCAAGCACCATTGCACCAGCCTACACTTAAAATCATTGATCATTCATGAGTATTTCGAAAATATACCTCAAGCCTGCGCTCTCCAGTTTCTTGATCGGTCGTTACAGCAGCTGTCAAACCTACACCAGATGAACCTCGTCCAGTTGTACTGCGCATAAAAATTATTCAAAACATTCGACTACGTAAAAGAATGAGAAAACCTGATGGCATACGGTGCAACTCGCATTACACAGCGTAGAAGCTGTGACTTAGCAACAGATGGATCCCCAACCAATAGACAATTGATATCTCCCCGAATATGAGCACCATTATGCAAATTTTTCTCAGTACCACCGAGTAACAATAGAATGAGAGCCTGTTTTAAAGTCTACAGCAAAGCATAATGAAACGCCTGCAGAATATGAACAAAGAGCGCACCTCGTGTCCACAAACTGAAGGGGCCAATGATCTACCCAATAGTTCTAGTAATTGCTCAGCAGCCATATTCTTGAGTTTCTTCATTGCTTCGATATCCTATTGAATGATCAGAACATAGGAAAGCGTTAAAAAATCAAAAAACCTTTTCTGATAATGTTGGACGCGATACTTCCTTATTAAGTTGTCGAACATTTAATGCGATCAAGGCAGTGCGGAATATACCTGAATTTATCGTTGTGGTTGGAATGGCCTTTCAAAATCTTTAGCATGGCAATCATTCCTCGAAAATTCGATACCTTGTAAATTCCAATAACGTTGACTCTATCTCCCGGCTTACACTTATCTACCAAGTCTCGTTCTAGTACTACATCGACTGATCTTGGTAGCTGACCTAAGTTGCAAAGTTCAGATGGGTTCTTGTCATGTGAATATCATACCTGCAGGAGCGTTTTCTGGCATTTCCTGAATTGTAATACTTTGGTTGTCGCGGTATACGCTGAATTCTCGTCCATACTCTGTGATCAGAATATGTCCATCTTTATCTCTACCATTTTTGTTTGGGATAAAATATTGGAAGTTGAAAATAAAAACGTACCTGGTACGATATGTCCTTAAATTAGTTTTCCCATAAATTTCAGTGAAATCCGGGTAGGAATCACGAGTTAACTCTCTATATGTCATTGTGTATAAGGTTTACACTTCGTGTAAATTATTCATACTTACTTTGTCTCGGTACAATATTGCGAGCTTTGCACCATTTTAGGCCGGACCACGGAGCCTGATATTTAATTGAAATTTGTTATAATAGAAAATTACAAGAACATGCTTCATACATTTTGTCACAATGCCATCTACACTCACTATCTTCCCCATAAAAGATGATAGAAGTTCGCGAGGAGATACGTGATTTTGACCGAAACTATCGTATACAAAAGTTTAATACTGATAATTCCGTGAACTGAATTACCTCCCACAGAAACTTATTAAAATCTTTTGGTCAGAACTTTTTTGGTTCTTTTCTTGTTCTCTTTGGCCAAGTACAATTTCCATTGCTTGATAATACGTAGCCGGATACGAAAGAAGTCTAAAGTAGCGATTTAGATAGGAATTTCAACAGAAATAGAGTCTCACCGATTCGCGAATTTCCGATCGAATGCTCGAAGTTCATCAAGATCTACAACAACGTGAGTACACCCAGAATTGTACGTCGTCCTAAGCGATCTTTCCTTTTTATTCAGAAAAATGTCAGAAGTGTTTCTTTTGAGTTGTATTTGCTCACCTCCGGGACTTCTTCGAGGAATTCCTCAAATTTATTTTTGATCTCATTGAGTTCTTCGGCCATACTTCGTGCTCGTAAACCTTCGTCGCGAGAACGAATCTCTGCTGTAAGAGCTGATGAATACAGTTTCCGATCAAATTACTGCAGTTTGCACGTTTTTTACAGTTCGCATTTACAAGAAATGCGCGGAGTGAGAAGTTCAAGTGACGAACTATTCGTCAAACGTCCGAATTTTTGAATTTACCATTATAATTTAGGGTTTGTGAAAGCTGCCACTTGTGGTTTCTAAAAAACAAAAACGAGCAGGCAGCAAACAGCAAAACTTTTCTAATTCGCGTAACAAAAATAAGAGAGACGTTTCTTCTTCCTCCCATTCTATTAAGATTTCCTTTTCAGGGCAGATGTCTGCTGATGCAGATGAGTTCGTCTTCTTAATCTTATTTTAATTCCACTTAATTATGGATAAACAGTTATGATTATCTCTTCAAAGTCGTACTAATTGGGGATTCTGGTGTTGGCAAGTCAAACATTTTGTCCCGTTTTACTCGAAATGAGTTTAGCCTTGAGTCCAAGTCGACTATTGGGGTGGAGTTTGCGACCAGAAGCATGGAGGTATAAACACTAGTTACACTTAATTTATTTCCTTATGTATTTGCCATAGGTTGAAGGTAAAACCGTGAAGGCTCAAATATGGGACACGGCAGGACAGGAACGTTATCGTGCAATTACAAGTGCTTATTATCGCGGTGCTGTAGGAGCTCTTTTGGTTTATGATATAACGAAAACAGGTAACTTTCTTTCCCAACGTGAAATTATCTAAATGCTAATACTTTAATTAGAATCATTTTCGGATGTAGAGAAATGGCTGAAAGAATTACGCGATCATGCTGACTCCAACATAGTCATCATGTTATGTGGCAATAAACTTGACTTGAAGCATCTGAGGTCAGTCAATACTGAAAGTGCTGAAATTCTCGCCAACAAAGAAGGTACTAACTTATTTCGTTCGATGATAAACACGAATATAATTGATCTGAAAAAGGACTTCTGTTTGTTGAAACGTCTGCATTTGACTCTACGAATGTTGAATCCGCTTTTCAGCAAACTTTGTCTGAAATATATAAAATTATGTCAAAGGTACTTTTCCAACATTTCATGTCTCAGGTACATTTTAAGGATTTTTGTTTATCGTATTTACAAGAAGGAAACAAAGGAAAATTTAGATTCTAAATCTCTTCCGGAGACTATTCAAATCAATGGAAAAGCCAGGAGTTCTCAAAATGAGAAGAAGTGCTGTTCATAGCTAAAACAGGAACATAATCAGTAAAGGATCAAAATATTATAAGAATTTCTCTCTGTTCAGTTGGCGTTATTTTTTTTTAGAAGTTCCTGAATCTAGCATCCAGCATTTTTGCTATTTCTGATTTACAGCTTAGTATATACAGATAGTCCATGCTATAGTTTTTAGCATCACATGGTTGAGAAATCTGCTGTGTGCATATTTTTAATCGAAGTGAATGAGAAATTGTAAATATTGGGAAGTTCAAAGATTTGTATTGTTGAGAAATATTATCTCGTTCAATAAGATACTCAAAATATTTGCATAGTATCAAATGGTATTTTATTCTTTCATCCCACCGCGGAATGTCCAAATTTATCGGTTTGAACGAAGCAAGTACTCCAAGCTTGGAGTGAATATCTTTCTCCTCCCTAAGAGCATTCATAATCTCCTCAACTTGGGGTATTCTTCTTAAGGCATCCACCTCGAAATTATTGGTGCTAAATTGTTTATTTGCACAGTGAATGTGCAAATTTTGCACAATATGACAAAGAAACTTTTCGCATTTTTGCTTTTTAGAATGCTCAAATATACTTCCGTCTCTGAATGTGAAAACCCCAACTACATGGGGTTCACCTCTTTCCCTGCTATTTTCCCATGTTCTATAAATTTTGTGCGATGTAGAGCACGCTGTAGATTGCTGTATTGCTATTTCAATGCTGATATGCAAACCAATCCCCACACCACAAAAAATGACACAGTCATCAGAAGAGAGTGATAAGCTCTTCTTGAGCATTTTTCTATAAAATAAAGCTAAACTTCCAATATCGAGGCTCTTAAAGAGGTTATCCCAATTTTTAACACGGAGACCGAAGGCCATACTGCGTAGCTCAGCACCAATAGGTTTAAAAAGTTCAATGCCACCAGTAATATCGTGAATAAAAATATAAATTGGGCCACTATTACTTTTATTTAGTTTAATTACTTCGAAGTTATCCTCTTTCTTCGAAAATATCTCAATCCAACGTGGAATTTCATAACGAAGACTTTGTGCAATGCTAACAGTGAATGGCTTCAAATTTGATACGGGAGATATGGTACGCCACACATCTACAAGACCAGCCTCAATCTGGCTCTTTTTAAGCAAGTTTGGATCTGCAGCACTCAGACCGCCCGATTTTGCGGGCGAAAATGACTCCATGTTACGTTTGGTATAAGGCATAGACATATCTGTATGGTATGGTACTCCAATGAAAGTACACAGCTGCCGAGCACACATTTCAGGTGAAGTTATCAGACTTTCGTATGAAATATTGCATGAGCGATCACTATCTATTTCATTGAGGAAGCGAATTGCATTTGAGTTCCCTAATGTCCATAGGTATTCTGCTTCATTCCAAAGAGAAGATTCAATCGATTCACGAAACCCTTGTCTATTAAACTTCATTTTATTTTTATTTTTATGAAATAGAGCTTCCACATTTTCATGTAGCCACTCACGTTTTATCGTTTCTCGTGACATTGACATGATGTTGGATAAAGGATGGCGGCAAAGGAACACATATTTGGCATTTTCAAATATTTCCTCAGCTCTTCTCAATGTTTGTATGCTCCAAATATATGAGGGAGTTTTGTCCACCAATATTTTGCACCCTGCCCAAGTTTGAATCAAATCATAAACATCTACTATATTGAGTTGATTTAATTTATCCAAAAAATGTTGAATTTCGGATGTCCCTGAAATTTTGCACAATTCTTTTATTACCTTTTTTAGACCTTCGAATATCCATTCATCGAGTCCATTTGTACTTAAATTTTTCAATCTTTCACTCATAGTGTAAAATTGTAGTAAGTATAACTCTTGGGGTGCAAAAAGGTGCGGATTTGCGTTCAACATAAGTTGAGTAAGAGTAGATCCCGATCGCGGAGATGCAAGTACGAAAACGATGGGACGCTCTAACTTCTTGATATAGGCGCAGCTTTCGAATGAATTTTCTGAGTGTACTATGTGTCTTGAGACTTGATTTTTCATCCAAGATTTAACTAAAGATGGTAAACCAAAGGACTCATGAAAGCGGTGTTGAAGCTCAGAATGCAATATTGCAACAGAAAGCCGTGATATGGAAGGATTCTTCTTCATGATTCCTTCCTGTAAATAATGCATTCCCATTATTTTACGTAAATCATTCTCAATCACGTGCACTTGACTCTCTTTGAGACTGATTGGTATTTCGAAAAAATTACTGCATCTGCCTATTGGAGAATCTTTGGAAGTGTAACATCGAATAACTTGCATTATCGGAGTCTCGATTGAACTTAAAATTTCAAAACTTATTAATTTCACGTCATCTTCCTTACTCATTCTATGACGGAATATGTGGACTTCCTCTGCAACACACAGGACTCTCGGAATTTTTATGAGGTTGGGATGTGGACTTTGGAGAATGACATGTGCCATTGTTCCTCCAAATCCAAAAGAACTGACACCAAATGCAGGTGAAGCTTTTCCCTCATCGATGATTGGTATTTTGCACATTGGAAACTTTGCGCTAAGAAATCCGTTGCGAATATCAACATCGTGCCACGTGTGACCCATTGATTCTGCCTTCCTTTTACCACTCCTACCGCATATTAAAGGATGCAGCTTCCGGAAATGAACTATCGGGGATCCAATGATTGTTTGTGTGCAACTCAGAATTTTGAGAATAGAAGCAATGCCTGATGCACCATCTAGATGACCAATATTTGTGTGTATACTTCCAAACACTAAGACATTCCGCTTATATCTTTGTGGAGCAAACAAATTCTTGTATGCCCCAATCTCAATCGCATCACCAAATGGTTCACCCAAGCCTGATGCTTCTATGTATTTAATTTGATGACGAGAGATTAAGCTGTCAGAGAGAGCAATTTGTAATTTGTGCACAATTGCGGGACCGCGGAGTGCTCGCAGAGATGCCCCGCCTCCTTTATGAATGGTGGAAGATCCACGTATTACACCGAGAACGTTTCCTTCTTTCGAGAAATTTTGCTGCAGAAGGATAGTTCCAACTCCTTCTCCTCTTTCAAAGCCATCCGCTCTTGAATCAAATGTCTTGCACCTACCATCATTTGGAAACATTTTGCGCGCAGTGTGCAAATCAGTAAGCTGACTATGTAAAATTAAATTTACGCTACCAGCAATTGAAGAAGAAGCCTGTAATAGTGGAGTCTTATCAACCTTATCAATATTTTGAGTCGTTTTAGACCGAGAATTCAGGATGGCCATGTGTACTGCAACTAAACCAGAAGCAGATGCGCAGTCTAGAGAAATTGATGCACCCATCATCCCAAACATATGACTCACTCGGTTTGAAGCAAATGCATAGGTTGAATATGCCACTGCACCTACAGCTGTCGAAATTTGATCAGTTGAGTTCTCATCGACTGATAATTTCACGATATTTTCTCGAAGAATTGCATCATAATCATTATTGCATATGCCGATAAAAACAGCTGTGTCACTCCCTCTGATATCTTTCAATTGTAAATTTGAGATGAATATAGATTCAGAGCAAGTTTTCAAAATCATTCGCTGCTGAGGATCTATAGAGCTTGCCTCATCATAGGTAATGTTGAAATACGCAATATCAAATGAATCGATATCATTGATGAATGATCCGTGGCGGCTGTATGGTTCTACATCAGGATCACGTCGGTAACTTATTCCATAACAACTTTGATCAATATCAATTTCCCATCTATCTTGTGGGACTACTACTATGGCATCTCCTGCATTCTCTATGAAATTCGAAATTGATTTTAATGATTGAATGTCACCTTTTATACCAGCAAATCTTAAACCTAATCCAAGAATTGAAATGCTATTTTCATCTATCCTCTGTTTACTCAAATGCTCTGGTACTTTCAATATTTCTTTCTGCTTATGATTTTTACGATTATTTTCATCGATATGAATAGCGAGTGCTGCTACTGTAGGATAATCAAAGGCTGCAGTGGATGGGAGCTGAATATTTAGCTCAGATTCTATTGAGTCATTGAGTTCAACCAGAGCTAAGCTATCAAGTCCAGCATCAATTAATGGATCGTCGCGATTTATTGAGTGTCCAAGAACTTTTTCAATTGATTTCAACAAATGAGCTTCAATTTTATGATGATTATCTTCACCTGTCGCTATATCTATTTTCGTAGTTTTATGTTCAGTCTTTAAATGTTGCATACGTTGATAATTATTTACATGCGGAACATTACTTTTATTCTTTTCTCTTGGATTAACAAAAATATTTATCCAATTAAATTTATTGATGCACAATACTGATAATCCACGGATAGATAGGAGTATTCTTTGAAGAATTAGTAATCCAAACCCAGATGTGAATGAGTCGATCCCATATCTTTTGGCCTTTCCCAAAATATTTGCATCATTGTGTACCATCCCTCCATTTGAAGTATTCCATATCCCCCATTGTAAGCTTATAAGACTCATTCCTGTACGTCCAGCAGATAATGATTTTGAATCCAACCATCTATTGAAAGCAACGTAATTTGCTTGCCCTGCAGTTCCAAGCAGAGAGGCTAGCGAGGAAAATAATGTGATACTTCGTATTGGAATGGAATATAAAGCTTTCATCATGTTTGTAGTTCCTTGTACCTTTGGTGATTGTACAGATGCAATGCTAAGCACATTTTGATTTGAAATGATGCAATCAAACAATATCCCTGCAACCTGAAATGCACTAGAAACGAGTGAGGGATTTTTTTCATTCTCTCCGCGTGGATACAAACTTGCACTTGAATCTGAAATATCTTGTCTATCAATGTACATAATTGTCTCACTTTTCTTAAAATCGCGTGGAAGACTCGAAGAGCGTCCAATCCTACTAGAAAGAACGATTCCAGACATACACTGATTCGACATCCACGTAAACATCAATTTTCCGATAGTTCCCAATCCACCTGTAATCAAAGTGAGACAGCGATTTGGAAATAATGAATGATAACTATTCAAGTTGGAATTATTTGATATTAATAGTTGCGTGATTTCTTTACACATGTGCGACCCAGCGTAAGCATAAGAAGAATTTCCATAGTTTTTAGCATGAGAAAGGTGAGGTAAATCCGATACTTTTGAAACAAACGAGTCAAAAAACAGTTTTTCTATCTTTAAATCTGTTCGTTCATTTTGTTGAGACTCAAGGATACCGTCTAGACAGGCTGTTTTACTGCAACTTTTACAATTGTGACTAGAAAACGTACAAGGAACATCTGAAGTTGATAAAAACTTCATTTCATGTTGGAAGAATGTATTCTGAAGTGCACCTATGATATCGCGAACATGTAATTTCTTCCTTGACAGATTCCTACCTTCTGTGCAACTTAAGCTTTTGGTATTCTGCGGTCTTGATATGTGTGAGACAATCCAAAGAGAATGGTATAAATACACTGGTTTCTTGGCACTAGAAGCCTGCTCAGTATTTTGTGCATGTCCATGATTTGATTTCGTTTCAACTCCTCCATATAATCCAAATAATTCTGTGCTTGAGCGCAAAGCTATGATGTTCAGGCATCTTTTAAAGTAATGCTTAAAGCATTTGATACCAATGAAAGTATTTGAACAGTAAAAGAATTTAATAGAAATGATTTGTTGATTTGTTTCGCATTTCATATCGTATTCTCCGTGGCCACTGTACAAAGAATAAATGCCAAAACTATGATCTATTTCTTGTGCAACCATTTGTGTATCGTGTGTATGAATCCTTTCATCAGCTGCTTCAACAATGAGCTTATATTTGAATTTAGAAGACTTCCATAATCGATAGTCAATCTTTGTCAAATTACACCTGAAGTGCAATGATCTATTGGTTTTGCATCCAAGGGAGACTAAACACGAATTCGTTCGGATTTCTAGTATTTTACCTAGGGAACGAGTAGTGCTTGTAATCTCCAAAGGGTGAATAATATCCACTAAATGATGAAAGAAAGGATTTCGGCTTAAAGTAGATATAGCTTCGTACACAATATCAATTATTGGCTTCGTAGATAATATTCCTGATCTACGTTTTTCCGAGTTATCGAAACAGTAAAAGACTCTGAACAGAAAGAAATCATATGCAGGCACACTTGCAACTGTAACTAACGATAGCAAATTCAAAACTTCGATTGCACTGAAATCAGCCATCACAAATGAGGAAGAGTTTGATAGGATGAATCTATGTATGACTGCAGGTGCGCTCAAAATTATGTGTGCGTTTGTTCCTTGAAATGCAAATGCACTGATTCCTCGTGCTACTTTGTTCTCTGTGGTAGAAGATGCCTGAGCGTGCTCCTTGAAAATGCTCAAATCTCTGCTTCCACCTTTCTCGCCGCTTCTACTTTTTGATGAGTAATTCTGTCGGAATACTTCTACAAGATAAAAGTTAACGGTCTGCAAATGCAATATAGTTTGGAAGCTGCGTGCTTGGATATTATTTGCCGAAAAGATCAAACCCACGATTCCTGAAGCAGGTTCTGTGTGACCAACAAATGATTTTGCGGCAGATACTACCAACGATCTCTGAGAATGCTCCGTAAAGACAGCACAAATGGCCCCTACTTCAATTGGGTCTCCTAGAGAAGTTCCTGTTCCATGAAGTTCTATGCCTTCCATGCGTACAATTAAAGCATCTTCATCAGATTGGAGAGCGCTCCGGATAACTCGCTGTTGTGAAGGTCCATTTGGAGCTGTAAGGGAGCTTGATCTTCCGTCTTGATTTGTTGCTGACCCACCAATCTGTGGACCGTGCATGCTTTCCTCAGAGTTTTTCAAAGTATTCATAAACAAGGCTACACAAGCTTCTCCTCGTACATACCCATCAGCTTTGGCATCCAATACTTTACATCTCCCGTCTATGGATAACATTCCGGCTCTATTAAACATTTCAGTCGTGACATTACTTAATGTTACGTTGGACCCACAAGATATTGACGCATCGCACTCACTTATTACCATGTTAGATATGGCCAAATGTAATCCAACTAATGACGAAGAACATGCAGTATCAACGCTCACACAAATACCTTGTAGACCAAATATATAGGAAATGCGACCACTTGCAACGCTCAGTGCTCCTCCAGTTGCTGTGTAAACATTCACTGCACTTGCAAGTCTTCCATATTCACTTCCTGATATGCCCACAGTGACTCCAGTTCTCTGGGTGTACATTACGTTTTTACAACTTTTGAGGTTATATACAAGAGATAATAGTATCCGTTGCTGTGGATCCATTAATGTTGCTTCTGGTGGCGACACACGGAAGATCTCTGTATCAAAACTTTCTATATTTAGGAGAAAGAATCCAAAACGAGATGACAGAGTGCTCTTGTTATCATCTATCGACCATCGCTCGTAGGGGACAGGAGTGATATGGTCATAGCTCAGCTTCTGGTAAAGTCTTTCGTTCATTTTCATTGATATTGCTTGAACATGTATGGAATTCTCTGATTTCAAAGTGCTCTCTTTTCTATTGTATTCTTCTTGCAATGCTTTTTCAGATATTTCTTTGTTTTTAATGGTTTGGATAAAATGAACTAGCTCCTTCACAGAAGGATAATCGAAGATGAGAGTACTTGGCAGGCTAATATCAAGATCGTTACTGAGCTGATTTCTTATTTCAACCGCCCCCAGAGAATCTAAGCCTGCCTCCATAAAAGGTTCGTCCATTTTAATGTGTTTTCCAAGTGCATTCTTAACTACCTTCTTAACAATTGATTCGATTTTAGCACTGCCCTCTTTTTGTTCTGTTTCAGCATTTGAAATGAGCTCTTCATGACACACATCTTTGTTTGATTCTATGATATTTTCATAAAATGTTGGAGTGCTCTCCATTCTACTGAAGAAAATCTCCCAATCAAATGGATTCACAGTAACGAGTGAAAAGCCGGCCTTTAGCAATATTTGACTGAGGGCAAAAATCCCCTTTCTTGGCGTAAGCACGCCAAATCCTACCACATTCAAGCGAGAAAGTATTGCGGCATTCTGAGTTGAAATCATGCCAATTTTTGTCCTCCAAGCTCCCCACTGAATACTCGTTGTTGGTATTCCACGAGTGTGCAATTTATACCCTAACGAATCTAAGCATGAATTGGCTGCAACATAATTTGTTTGCCCTCTTGATCCCAACAGGGCAGCTATAGAGGAAAACAAGAGCATGCGTAACGTTGGTTTGTGGCAAAAGTTGCGTTCCAATCTAGTAACAGCACACTTTTTGGGCGCAACTACAGTTTTAATAGAACCAACAGATTGGTTTTGAAATATAGAGTCTTTTAATGTACCAGAAGCGTGAAATACTTCAATATATGGTATACCATGTGTGCCAGAAGTAGTAAGCAAATATGCACTTTTCACTTCTTCAGTTGAGCTTGTATCACATCGATTGAACATAATACAATTTGGAACTAAAACTGCACTCGATGAACAGGATCTTCCAGAACGACTCACCAACAAAATGTGCATTTTCTCCTGCCAAACTTGCCAATTCATTATTACTTGTCCTAAACCTCCAAGTCCGCCAGTAATAATATCAAGAGTTTTTCTTTTACTCTTTCTCTCCTCGGATAGAAACTTCGAGTTTGAGCAATATTCAATTTTGTTCAAAGTACTAGCTTGTAATATAGCCTTGATATACATTGTCGGTTTGCTCCGGGGTAGATTCAGTAGAATGTTCTCGTTACTAGGCAGAGTTGGTTTTAAAGTTTGACGAAAATTATCGCAAGTAAGGAAACGCGGTGATGCATTGACTCCGCATCTTGAGCAGGTTTCAGATGCATCGTTACTTTCTCGAATATCCTCCAGATATTCATTTTTATGAATATCACCATCTGTTCCTAATAGAAACGCAGAAGAGTTTTCCTCTAGAATAGCAGATTTTAGCAATCCTGAAATCGCACCAGTTGCTATTCCTTTCGAAGTATGAGTATCTGCAAAAGGTACAGAGGGTACCAAATGCATACTTTTTGAAAGTGTTCCTACCGTATCTAGATGGAGATTTAGGAATATGCGCTCCAAGCCAATTGCTCGTAATTGAACCAATTGCAAACTGCTTCCAACAATAGAGAAAATATTAGTACTCGAAAATTGATGCGCGCTACATTCTCTCCTCTGTGAACTTGTGGATTTATGCGACTTTCGGGTGCTATTACTGCACTGCCACTGAACATAATAAAAAATGGCATAATTTTTTGCCTGACTCGTACTTTCTTTTTCTTCGGTACTTTTGGTACGAGTCATTAATTTGATCATACTTGTAGAGCCAGGCTGACGAGATACTCGTTTAAAATGCGTGTCTAATAAGTATACTAGACAGGTGCCATCTGTCCGAAGAGTGTGCAAATTTTTTTCCTCACCTCTGTATTTGTCATTTTTATGTTGAGCACCTAAAGAGTTGCTTCCCTGTAACGTTTTTGGATTTACGTAAACTTTTGCACCTATTGGAACAAATGGCGTTTTCATTCCAGAAATTTGAGAGGGACTTAATGACGATGTAGCTGATAGCTGAAGGTTGGTATCAAGAATTGCAGGAGCTATCCGAAAGCATTGATTTGTTTTATAGTTATTTTGAATTCCGTTTGAGGTAATGATTCCAATTGAAGCATTACATCTGTCCATGTGGAGCTGCATAAACTTCATTTTACTTTTTTGATCAGTAATGCTATCGTGTACTTTACTAGCATTGGCATTTGAATTCTGTATTTTACCGTTCGTTACTATGTTGCACTTTCCATGATTACCAGATATTTCACATCTGTACATTTGCGCAACCCCACGCACAATAATTGGTGTGGATATAATTACATTTTCAAGCCCACACTTGTTTTGAGCGAAGATATGAGAAAATGCCGCAAATTTAAGTTCCAAGAATCCAGCTGCAGGAAATATTACGCGATCGCTCACACGATGATCACATAAACTCGTTACTTCCAAAATATCACGTAAATTAAGTTCAAATAAAAATGAATTGCTTCTAGAGGTCTTATATCCTGTCACTTGTACATCAATTTTTTTGAAAAATACATGCATAATTGTCAAAATCCAGTATGATTGCGTAATAAATGAGGAAGAGTTTGATAGGATGAATCTATGTATGACTGCAGGTGCGCTCAAAATTATGTGTGCGTTTGTTCCTTGAAATGCAAATGCACTGATTCCTCGTGCTACTTTGTTCTCTGTGGTAGAAGATGCCTGAGCGTGCTCCTTGAAAATGCTCAAATCTCTGCTTCCACCTTTCTCGCCGCTTCTACTTTTTGATGAGTAATTCTGTCGGAATACTTCTACAAGATAAAAGTTAACGGTCTGCAAATGCAATATAGTTTGGAAGCTGCGTGCTTGGATATTATTTGCCGAAAAGATCAAACCCACGATTCCTGAAGCAGGTTCTGTGTGACCAACAAATGATTTTGCGGCAGATACTACCAACGATCTCTGAGAATGCTCCGTAAAGACAGCACAAATGGCCCCTACTTCAATTGGGTCTCCTAGAGAAGTTCCTGTTCCATGAAGTTCTATGCCTTCCATGCGTACAATTAAAGCATCTTCATCAGATTGGAGAGCGCTCCGGATAACTCGCTGTTGTGAAGGTCCATTTGGAGCTGTAAGGGAGCTTGATCTTCCGTCTTGATTTGTTGCTGACCCACCAATCTGTGGACCGTGCATGCTTTCCTCAGAGTTTTTCAAAGTATTCATAAACAAGGCTACACAAGCTTCTCCTCGTACATACCCATCAGCTTTGGCATCCAATACTTTACATCTCCCGTCTATGGATAACATTCCGGCTCTATTAAACATTTCAGTCGTGACATTACTTAATGTTACGTTGGACCCACAAGATATTGACGCATCGCACTCACTTATTACCATGTTAGATATGGCCAAATGTAATCCAACTAATGACGAAGAACATGCAGTATCAACGCTCACACAAATACCTTGTAGACCAAATATATAGGAAATGCGACCACTTGCAACGCTCAGTGCTCCTCCAGTTGCTGTGTAAACATTCACTGCACTTGCAAGTCTTCCATATTCACTTCCTGATATGCCCACAGTGACTCCAGTTCTCTGGGTGTACATTACGTTTTTACAACTTTTGAGGTTATATACAAGAGATAATAGTATCCGTTGCTGTGGATCCATTAATGTTGCTTCTGGTGGCGACACACGGAAGATCTCTGTATCAAAACTTTCTATATTTAGGAGAAAGAATCCAAAACGAGATGACAGAGTGCTCTTGTTATCATCTATCGACCATCGCTCGTAGGGGACAGGAGTGATATGATCCTGGATTTTTGTGTATATTTCTAACATAGAATAGCTACATTTTTCAATTGTTTGGTAGTTTTTAGCTATTTCAGTATCATCTTCCACAGAAAGGGATAAAGAATTTTCATTGAAATTTTGGGAGTTTTTTTCAATCATAGAATGTTGTTCTATATGGCTTGCAATAGAAGATATCGTTGGATGATCAAATATCAGTGTACTCGGTAGATCAATATTCGTGATACGAGATAGGGAGTTTCGAAGTTCAATAGCACCCAGCGAATCAATTCCAGACTGCACCAGTGGTTCATCGTCCCCTACCCTATCACCAAGAATATTATGCACTTCCAATTTGACTAGGAGCGAAAGGTCACGAGAAGAAATTTTTGCATTCTGGTTTAAGACTTTTAAATTTGAGGGACCAACATTGCTATGATTATCAAAAAGTTCAGAGTAGAAAAAGTCAGGATCTCTATAATCTACATTTCTTGCTCGTAAAAACGTGCTCCAATCAAATGGATTGATGATTGATAAACATTCAGTATTAGGCGATATGGTGCATTCAAGGCTGGCGATTGTAATGTCAAGAAGCCTCAAACCAATCATTGGATTAATAGATCCAATACCGCTACGTTTCATTTTGACAATTTGTACACTATTTGCCATCCCACCATCCCCCTCCCAACCACCCCATTGAATACTGACACATGCATGTCCACGAATTTGAATAGTTCGAGCATGATTGTCAAGAGACGCATTTGCTGCAACATAATTTATCTGACCAGGGGAGGCTAAAAATGTCGCAATTGAAGAAAAAAATATGTAATTTTGAATTGGAGCACGTGATTCAAAGCTTTTAATGACACGATGCATCCCACTACACTTGGGAGTAATGACAATAGATATGGTATTGAAGCTCTGTAATTCAATAGTACCATCACGAAGCAGCCCACTCGCATTTACTATTGTATTTCCAAATGATCTGTGAATACTTGATATTTGCCTGACTTCCTCAAAGCATTCAATTTTGCACTTTGAAATACCCATCAACGCAGTTGTGCAAAATAAGTTTGGTTGAATTTTACGAAATCTCGCGAGCCTGCTGAGGAGAGAAACCTTTCTGACTTGATTAATATTAGACCACATAGTCATTAATCGACCTAGATATCCTAGTCCTCCAAAAATTAGTAATTTTAGAGACAGATTTTCCTTGAAAGAAGCTTTGGTGACTATTATTTTTCCGATATGATTTGCATGAGCCATTTCACGCATAGATTCTCGTACTGCATTAAAATTATTAATGTGGGAGGGGATCGGTTTCATAGTACCTATGCACAGTGCGCACGATAAGTAGTGCATCCTCGCTTCAATATCTCTAGGGCTTAGGAAATCAGTAGCAATCAAATTAATTTCACAGGTCGGTTTTTCCAAATTTGCAGCTCTAGGTGACCAAATTTCACGTTTGCCAATTTCAATAAAGCTCCCATTTCTTTGTAACACTGATAACGATGCTGCAATCATTCCTGGCGAAGTCAATGAATTAATCACTGAGTGTACACCAACTCCTAAAGTGTTTGTTGTCACAGAATCCACGAAATCTGTTGTTCGTGTGCAAGTCATTTTATTAAATCCAAGAGTCCTCATCAAAAAACGTTTTCTGGCAGAACTTGCGGACCCAATAACAGTGTAACCATTTGAGATCAGTAATTGAGCGGTAGTTAAACCCACACCACCGGATGCGCCGTGTAGTAAAACAGTGCGATCTAAATTATGACTAATTTCCTGGATTGGATCCAAATTATTAAGCTTTTCAAGGATTAGATCAGCTGTTATCATAGCAGTTGGAAGAGCTGCTGCCGATGCATGAGAAATATTCGGAGGTTTATGAGCTCAATTCGTTTGCAAAACTTCAACTATAGTTCCGAGACAGCCGGCAGACAGACCAAATACTGACTCGCCTATCTTGAAGCTGGATTGATTTGTTAGCACGGTTCCAGAAAAGTCACTCCCTGGATTACCAGGGTCTCCAGGATACATGCCCAAGACATTCAAAATGTCCCTGAAATTAAGACCAACTGCTTTCACAGCAATCCTTAATTCTTTTGAATGTCGGAAGATATCTTGATTCCTCAATGGTATAGGAGTCAAATCACTTATGGATCCGCGGATGTTTGGTATCATCTGAAAGTCCATTGCCTTTCCTTGAATTCTAGATCGAATGATTTTTGGTGACTTCATAAAGCCTTCTGCTAAAACAGTACCAAGAGGTTCTGTGTACATCTTACTTCCAGAACTACTTGAATTTTGATACAGAATACTTTCATGTCTTTGTCTTTGATTCTCGAGCGATGATTTATCGAGAAAAATAGAATTTTTCGAGGAGAGCTCTGCTACAATGACTCGCAATGCTCCTTGAGACGCTGCAAAATTTTTATTCTCCTGTGCATACAACGGATTTGACTGACTCGTATCATAACTCTGGTTCAAGAAGTTCATCCCCTTTAATTTTGTCAGATGCTGCCCTATGGTTAGTGTACACGCTACAAGTCTATTTGATTTAATGTTCTGTTCTTTCTGCAAGTTTAGATTGTGAAATGTTCCAGATGGCGCAACCCTGTTCAATTTAAAAATGCGAGCATACCAAGAAAGACCATATATTAATCCTCTCTCGCTTTGGGACTTTGCTTTCATTTGGATTTGTACGGGAAAAGAATTAGTATTATTCAATAATTTCGTTGATTCTAGCTGCAAAATAAGAGTTTGACCGCGATGTACTCGATGATCAGTTGTATTTTTCTCACCAACCTGAATACACACGTTAAAAGTACTAACAAATTGACATGTCTTCAAATTTGATTGCGAGAAGAAGCATTGAACTGTGGCAGGTACAAATGCTTCTCTTTTAATGTTCTGTATAAGCACATTCTGCCCACACAATCCAAGATGTATAAAAGCATCCAAGCATGGAGTATTGAAGCTGAAATAACCAGAATTCCGTTCCGGCATACAGATATTGGATAATATGTTCTCTGTAAATGAAAAAATTTTGAACTCTTTTTTTTTACGAGTAGTTTTTTCAAAATATTTTGAGGATTTGAGCACTCTAGATTTGCTCGTTCCTGATGTCACCACCGACTTAAAATTCATATCACGTCGTATAAGATATTTCAAGCCGCCTGTAATCACACAAATATTGAGTTTGAGTATTTGAGTGTTTTGTTTCAGAAGCAATGGTCGCTGAAATGCAGTATTTCTCATCACTGTCATTTGCATGCTTGAATAATCATCATAAAGATTGAGCTGATTGATCGATGAAACGCCAATTTCAAGATATGTTGCTCCTGGTAATATAAGTTTACCACTAATGATATGCTCAAACCAATGAGTATGTCGTAGATCTTCCAAGAAAATGTCGAAATTCAACTCCCCAGGTGATGTGATAATATTCATTGTATGTATCGACAAAAGAACCAAGTTCACTGGCCAGAATTTACTTCGATAATGGAGAAGATGCTCTTTTCTTTTTGACAGAAGTGTTCTTGAGAATTTGTCCAAAATTGAATGCGAATTAATACCACTCATGCCGAATGAAGATGTACCTGTAACCTTAGTAGATGCCAAGATTCCGGATATACATCTGTTAATTACGCTGAAATGGCTTTTGTTGGTGAAAGTTGTTGTAACATGTGGATTAAGATTTCTACAAAAGCGCATTTCTGGGCAGGCACTGTGGAAAATAGAGGCACATGCAAGAATTAATCCAGTTAATCCGGCAGCTCCTTCAGTATGTCCAAAAAATGACTTGCTAGAAGCAAATGTTAGATATTGTGATGAATCTTTGTGACAAACTTCTTTCAAAGCCGAGACTTCTATCGGGTCGCCCAAACTTGTTCCTGTGCCATGCAAAGATATTAAACCGGCAACATAGTTCAAATTTGATTTTTTTAAAGCATCTTTTATTAAATTTTGCTGACTTGGTCCGTACGGTGATGTAAATGAGCTGGATCTCCCATCCTGATTGACCGACGATCCTCTGATCCTGATGATATGCCATTGCAACGATTCTTCATCATAACTGCCTAGGTAAAGTAAAGTAGTACCCTCACCGCGCCCATAACCATTCGCAGATACATCGAGAGTTTTGCATCTGCTATCAGAAGACAATGCTTTAAGATTGTTCATTATCATGAAAGTTTCTGCCAAAATCATACATTGGATACCTCCTACGAAGGCTTCAATGCATTCAGCAGACATAAGAGCGTGTTGACTCAAATGTAAAGCTACCAATGAAGATGAACAGGCAGTATCTGTAATACAGGAAGGTCCATTCAGCCCGAAGACAAATGAGGGGCGACCCAACAAAAATGACAGCCCGTTTCCTGTTCCTAAGTATATACTTTTTCGATCAGGATTAATAAACCTCAATAGATGTTGATATTCCGTCCACATCACACCCAAATATATACCTATTTGATATCCTTGGAAATATCCCACTGTTTTCCTACTACTGGTAAAGTATTTCAAACATGATTCTAATAGAATCCTTTGTTGTGGGTCCATCTCTCGACTCTCTTGAAACGAATATCGGAATAATATAGAGTCAAAGTAACAAATTTGTGGCAAGAATGCGGCGAAACGTCCATCTGCTCCGCATAGTTCTCGATCGAATCTTCGTTGAGGTATCGACTCAATATTTTCTATTCCAGACATAAGAACGTTCCAGAATGATTCAATCTCAGATACGAATCCGGGCAAAAGAACACCAACAAATAGAATCAAGGAAGAGAAGGTAAACTTTTCATCCTTTTTCTCTTGTTTTGCTTTAATTGTATCTATTTCTGTATTCACACAATTTTTTGGAGACATCAGCGAAAGAATGTATTTTGAAAGTTCTCCTACCGTGGGATAATCAAAAGAGACAGTGGAGGGAAGATCAATGTCAAAATGCTGCATTACAGACTGTCGTAGTTCTAATAAACCGAGACTGTCTAAACCAGAATCCATGAAAGGTTCGTTTATTTCAAGACTTTTCTGAACATCTCCAATGATGGCTTGAATTAATGATGCAATCTCAATCTCAATATCTTTGATACAAAACGTGTCCGAAGTCAACGGACGTGTTTCAGTATCCCTCTTCATCTTGAAACGATTTATTACAAGCTCGGTTACATTAATACACTGAATATGGAGGAGACATATTTGTATTCCAGTAAGACCTTCATTTGCACTTAAATATCCGACCCCACCTTTTTCAAGCCTAGAAATTGTAGATTTTGTTGCCATTCCCTCAATCCCATTCCACGCGCCGAATTTGATACTGAGACCCACAATACCCTGTACATTTATTTTATAAACCCAGCTATTCATATATTTATTTGAGGCAGCATAGTTAAGTTGTCCAGGCGAAACTAATAAAGATGAAATAGAAGACATGGTTATGATAGAAAGTGGGAACAAGCGTATGAATGAGACGAGATGCATCATAGAATCAATTTTGGGTGCATTGGTGACTCGTAACGATGCACAGTTCTGTCTGTTCAAGAGCCCATCATACAACTTTCCTGCAGCATGAATAATATTTGTCTTCAAGAAAATATCAACTTCAAAAGTTAGATCCTCGACTTTACAAATATTGCATTTTACCAAATGTATACTTCTGTTTGCAAAACGTTTTGTCATTTGCACGAAATTAAGGCTTGTGCGCGCTTTTCTAGAAAGCAAAGTACTCTTTCGTACTTGTATATTGGCATCTTCCGTCAGCAAAAGTTTTGCAATAGCTCCAATCCCTCCAGTTATGCATATATCAATATTTTTGGAGTTAGAGCTCAGGTATCCTTTATATTTTAGAGACATTAAGAAAGTGGAGTACCGCACATTCCCGTAGATATAGGTAGAATCATTCTGAAATTGTGAATCTACGTCAAGTTTGGAATTTCTTTGAGCTGCATGGGTTTCAATCTGTATGAAATATTTTATTTCAGGTAACTCGGAAATAGCTGTTTTCACGAAGATTTCATTTCGAATGCGAGTAAAATCAATTTTCTGCTCAGCATTCATTGAACCTTGATTAAAAACTTCCACTCCCATGCATATTTTCTTACAGTTATGAAATAGTGATAAAGGCGAGGCTAATGATCTTGTAGGTGACTGTGCATCACGTTGTGAAGCAATGTGTTTTCCTATGTGAGCACTCAGAATTCGAAATTGGTTATCTGCACAGCTAAGTTCTCCGTACATCATTTTTGGAGTAAATTTCCTCTCGCTCTCGACTACTGAGCTAACCACCATCTTATTGGTATTCAAATTATGCCCGATTTTCTTCAGAATCAATTGGTAGATTGAAACCATGGCCTTCTCTTGCCACATCTTGTAATTATTTAACCTCTGTTTTTTATCAATAATTTGATGTTTGTTGCTTGTTTGAACTTTCAGACTTTCTTGATCTTTCTTTTCAGCAAGGAAGTATCTTATACTGATGGGAAGAAAGATATCATTATCGTTGAACTGCTCTGAGGCAAGATGAAATGAGGAGTCAATCATTGCTGGTGATATTGGCAAGATTGTGTAATCTCCTAAGTTAGAATAGATAATATTAGAAACTATGCCATACGCCTCAGAGCTTGTGTAATCCTGACAATATATTTTCGAACATTCTCTTGGTATAAATAAACTTTGATTCGTAGTTGATGTAGGAGTCTCTCTTTCTTTATTGAAGCTGCAGGAATATAAAATTGATATAGAAGATTGTATCGTTATTTGTGACTTCGTGTATGCTTGGAAAATACCTGCAATTCGAGAAATTGTACATGTAAAATTTAAAATATTGTGTCTCGAAAGTATTGCTGCTGCAACCATCACAATATCTTGATGCATCTTATTCTCGTCGCATATATATTGTGAGCAAGAAGATATTATCTCCAGAAAGGCAGCAGCGGGGAAAACTGCCTTCCCTTGTATGCGATGATCATGTAGATATTGTTGTGAGAGTGAATTTTGACAGAAAGTTGCCAAAACCTTATCACAATGTAGTAAAATGGCATTTGTCTTAATCACGCAGTAATATTTCAAGGATATATTGTAATCTATTCGGGATAGTAAGCCTCTTAGAATTGAAATGCGTACTTCACGGGCACTATTTTCAAATGTCGATGTGATGATATGAGAATTAGTACCTTGAAAAGCAAATGCGCTCGTGCCAGCATTCATATTTTTGTTTGCTTTCGATGATAAATTTGAACATTTTTGTCTATGAATACACCAAGCTTTACCTTCTTCTATATTTCCTCCTGTGCACAAATATGGAGCAATGTGCCTTGATAAAAAAGTTAAATGGAACATGGCTTGAGTAGTACTATTTTTGCATTGTTCGATTGCGTTTACTAGGCCAAATAATCCAGATGCCGGTTCTTTGTGGCCAGATCTTGATTTAGATGCAGAAACTACGAGAGGTTCATTTTTACTAGTTACATTATTTAGTCCATGTAGTGCACCGAATTCTATAGGATCGCCAAGTGCAGTGCCAGTACCATGTAGTTGCAACAAATCAAATGTGAAAAACTCAAGTACTTCTACTTTCTCTGATATATCAGCGATTGCCATGTTAATACAATCCTTTTGAGAAGGTCCATTTGGGGCAGTTAGTGAACTAGAACGGCCATCTTGACTTACGGCTGAGCCTTTCACTTCGATTACTATGTGATCCTTCTCTTGAAAATTTGCAAGTAGAGCAATAATACATTCTTTACTCCGAACATAGCCATCCGCCAATGCATCCAGTACTTTGCATCGTCCATCACTCGAAAGCATTCCAGCAGATGCAAACATGGAAGAGGTAGATTGTAGAAGCGTTATATTAACACCACCAGAAAATATCCGAATTAGGAGTTTAGTTAATGTACGATTTGAAAGATGTAAAGAAACCAAAGACGAGGAGCATGCAGTATCAATACACATGCTGGGACCCGTGAAATTGTAAACGTATGAGATCCTTCCGCACGCAACGCTGAGAAACCCTCCTGTGGCTTTCAGTGATTTAGGAACCATTGTACTAATTTGGCAGAACTCGTTACTAGAAATTCCTACGATTACACCATCTTTGCCAGATTGGGACAGAAGCATGCTAGCTTGAGCTCTTGCGTTCTGTACGACTTCAAGAAGAATCCTGTGTTGAGGATCTATGGAGCTACATTCCATTTCTGTAATGTGAAATGCCTGAGAATCGAAAGCAAAAATATTTGATATTACGACTCCAAAAGGTTGTATTGTGCTCACTTTATCAATCTCGTGTCCAGAATAAGGAGTTTCTGGTATTACTCTACCAAATTTTAAAGTTTTTGTAATCAAATCATTGCTGGTTTCACGATTTGTTTTCTGTGACCATGATGCAAGTATATTACTTTTATCACTTTTTGGATGCATTTTGAATGATTTTTTATGTACTTCTACATTATTCCTGTTCATCATACCTAGGATATACCTTTCAATATCGATAATTGAAGTATAATCATAAACAAGTGTTACTGGTAATGGAAAATGCATCTTCTTTGATAATGCTCTACTGAATTCTATCGCTGCAACTGAATCCATGCCACATTCAACCAACGAAGCATGTTTTGAAGGCAATTCGCGTAAGATTCTTGTTATTTCTTCTTCTATTGCGGGTAAAACCTGAGTACTAGAATTTTTCTTCATAGTTCCGTGCTCACATTTTTTACTGTACGAGTATATAAAAAAATCTTGAAAAATTGTCGATTTTTCCTCATTATGATTTCTAAAAAATGCTTTCCAGTCAAAAGGATTAACCAAAACTAAAGGTGGAATGATTTTAGAAGATATAGTCATCCTGAAAAAATTTAAAGCATCTATGGGAGCAAGAGATCCTACACCTACTGACTCAGAGTTTTTCAGTACTGAATTATTTGCCATGCCACCAGTAATGTTCCAGGCACCCCATTCAATACTTATTACATTTAAACCACTGGAGTAATTTCTGCAACTCCACGAGTCCATCCACCCATTTGCAGCAGCATAGTTGGATTGCGACATTATCCCCAGAGTGGAGGATATCGATGAGAATATTATTAATTTTTTTATTGGTATGGTTGAGAGCCATGAAGAAACAGTGCTCAAACCTTTTACTTTCGGACTTAAAACCTGTGAAAAAGTGTTTATACTTTGATTATATGCCAATGCATCACAAAGACTCCCGGCTGCATGAGTTAATACATCAAGTGTAGCATATGTTCGCTGATAACTATCATAGCTATCGGCTTTCATTGCAACATCTACTTTCTGCACCGAAATACAACATTTACTAGATGTAAAATATGCTGTATTTTTCTGAGCATTTCGGGAAATTAATTCATAATGATAAAAGTCATGATTCTGTACTCCCGAGTAAAATACAAGTTGGGCGATTCTGCTCAATCCCCCCTGTATAACATGACGTTTGATGTGACGTTTTTTAGAATACTTTAAATTTGATCTCACGATATTCAGGGGCAACTCAAAATTTGTTCTGTATGTTTGATGTGAAAAGCGGTCGATAATGGCTAAACTCTGACCCAATCGCTTCACAGCATATGAATTTGAATCAGTCCGGATTACATCAAAATCATGACGTCTCTTTGCACATAATTCAGGCTTTCTTCTACTTAAAGCTCCAGAATGATTATAAAAAATGACGCGATGACTTGCTTGAACTTCAGCAAATGCAGAATTCAAAGAATCACACATGGCAGATGAAATATCTTTGCATTTTGGACTCAATAAGGTTATGAATTGAATCATAGATAATCGTGTTCCATCAGTGGCTAAGTTGATACCAGGAATAATTTTCCTAACACTGTCACTATTCAAATAAAGAGAACTTCTGACCGATACTTCTTTAGATGGAAGACCCTTGGACAGTTCCCCTTTTTCGTACCAACTTACTTCGTATATATTCTTTAAATTATAATTGGAATTTTCTTCATTTTGCTGTACATATTTCCTGCTTAGGTTATGAGTAGACGCTTCTTTCAAGCATAAATGATCCACGATTGTGCATGTCAAGGACTGATATGTGTAATAGTTGCTAAAGCGATTTTTACTTTCAGAATTATTTAAATTAATTGAAGAAGAGAATATATTAGAAAAATTTGTATGCTGGCTAATGCCTTGTGCTAAAAAATTCAGTGAGGTTGGAATCAATAGAATTTTGGTGGTTGATTGATAATGCATACTACCTAACTGAAATGAACAATCCAAGGATGCAGGATATACAATTGCTTGCATATAGCACCCATGGGGATCCATCTGCTTCTTTATAATTCCAAAGCAAATGCTTACATGATGTCTCCTCCAAAGAAACTGATGTAACTGACTTTTATTGCCACTTCCACAAAGTACGTTGAATGGGATGTTCAAAGCACATTGGGAACAAAAATATGACTTTTTATCGAGTTGTACATCAAAGGTGCAATGTGCTTTAGATATTTCAACGAGCGCATCAGCATCGCATTTGCCTCTAATTGGTAATGGGCACTTGATAATAGCTTTCATGACACTTATGTGGTGATTAGCAGATATTTTATTAAAAGATGCAATATTTAGCTCATAGAATGCACTGGCAGGAAGAATTGAGGTATTGCAGATTTTATGATCCAGGAGATAAGCTTGCGTGATGCTAGAAATGTTTATTTGAAATATCATCTTCTCATAGCCATCTTTACTGAATTTTTTCAGCATTGGATGTATAACAGGAGATATTTTATTATTAGACTTGCAAGCTTTCCACAACATTGCAATATTGCTTAGCATAAATATACTTTCATTTTTGGAAAGTAGGGACAAATGTGCATTTGTACCTCGAAATGCAAATGCACTCACTCCAACAGATTTTGTGCCTAGTCTTTCTAGTCCTAGAGGAGAAGAAGTTGCGTGAAGTTGTCGTGGAGCAAACATCTTCCATTCTTTCTTTATTTCGAACAAACTTATTATGTGCATATTACATTTGGTTAAATGAAAGAGTTGATCACACCAGAATGCTTCTTGGAGCCAAACAATTGCATGAACTACAGATAAGATTCCAGATGCTGGCTCACTGTGACCCAATCTTGATTTTGTTGCTGCGAGATGGACAAATCTATTCATAGGTCGATTGCAAGTCTTAACACCATCTAAAAATTCTTCATAGAGTATCTTTTGTATTGCACTTGTTTCTATTGGGTCACCTAAAGCTGTACCAGTGCCATGAAGTGAGAAGATTGGAGTATTTTCATCTGATTTATTCATATGGCGAGACATATGAATGACATGTTTGATACAGTCACGCTGTGCAAGTCCACTAGGCGCATTGAGCGAACTAGATCTTCCATCTTGATTAACACATGACCCTGATATAGCAACATACATGTCAATGTTAGTATAAATATTTGGTTTGGATATGTCTTTCTGCATAAATATAGAACTGCAAGACTCACTGCGAACATATCCATCCGCTGATTGATCAAGGACTTTGCATCTACCATCTTTTGATATCATTCCCGCAGATACAAATATCAAAGTAGTATCGAGGAGTTGAATCAAATTTACTCCTGTCACTATATTACCCTTACATTCACATGTAGTAGACGAAATTCCTATGCAAACATGCAGTGCTACCAATGAAGATGAACATGCCGTATCCACAGCTATTGATGGACCACTTAAAGCAAAGCAAAATGAAAGACGTCCAGCAGCCACAGAAAATGCACCACCAGAGGCTGCAAAGGGTGATATATCATCAATTTGAATGTTTAACATCCTTGCATGATCAGAGCTTGAGATGCCTACAAATACACCTATATCTGTATTTTGCATTAACACGGATTGTATGGGATGCGGGATGCATTCAGCTACATGAAATAGAAGTAGTCTCTGCTGGTTATCCATGAAATTCAGTTCTATTACAGGAATCTGAAAGAAAGAGTTATCGAAATGATCGACATGATAGTGCAAGAATGCACCCCAAACAGCCTTTAGAGCTCCTTCATTCATGGGCACATTACTGAAGGTATCCCAGCATCTATAAGGTGCGCGAGCAACTCCATCAGACATTTTCGATCCCGGAAACTTCTTCGAAAATTCCACAAACGAAAATAAACTATGAGAGGAGCTGGTATATGAAGAATCGATATAATTTTTCTCATACAATGTAGTCATCTCTGCATCATGAGTTGAGATATCGTGCAAATATTTGGTAAGTGTTTTGATTGTCGGGAAATCAAAAATCAATGTACCAGGTAAAGTCACTCCAAATTCTGCTCCTATTAAATTACTTATCTCAACTGCTGCTAGTGAATCTACACCATTTTCAATGAGTGACTGATCAGCACTAGGTACAAATCCTAGTTGTGAATCAAACAGAGCAACTAACTGGCTGAAAATATCAGTATGGTCCGTCACACTTATCGAAAAAATAGACTTTGTCACTCTTCCTTCATCTTCTGCAAAAATCTCTTGTTTTTTGCAGTTAATTAACTCAGTGAAAATTGTGCTGTGGAAGTTACCACCAGTGCACGTGTGCCTTTTGTAAGTATTTCTTATCTTGTCCGTACTAAATGGTGAAATGGTCACTACCGGAAAAGTTGTTGTGGACAGAATTTTATTCAATGCAATCAATCCAACCTTACTGCTTATCACACCGAGGCCTAGCCTTATCATCCTAGCACATACTTTAAATGTTGCCATACTTTGCTGGCAGCACCATGCTCCCCATTGGATACTTATAGTGTTGATTCCGAGATAAGAACGATAATTGGAGTATGTGTCTAACCAAGAATTTGCCGCAGCATAATTTGATTGACCACTTGATCCAAGCAAACTAACTATTGAGGAACATAAAGTAAATCTATCTACACCTCTGCAGTCATCATTAATATACGGATAGAAAAGGTACACCTTTGAGTTCATAATACTGTTAAAGCTCTGCACGTTCTGCTTATCTATCATGGCATCTCTAATTGCTCCAGATGCATGTATCACATGCATATAATTTGAGTGGGGTAAGTCTGCCCTTCCCCTATTCATCATGCAACTAATTATAGCAGAAGAATCACTTTTTCCATGAAAGTTCTGCATTTCTTTGTTTTTACCGGATCTACCAACAATGTTTAAGTGCACTTGTTCCGTACGGTACTTCCATGCTGTGATCAATTTACCCATCATTCCAAATCCGCCAGTGATATGGATCGTTGTTGTGTGATTCATCTTTATGATCTGCTTCATTTCATATAGAGATTTGAAGTATGAAAAGGGCTTTATTCGTACAAACTGATTTAGGCATTTTCCTTCCAAGATAGAGAAAGTGAGCGAGTTTAGTTTTGTTGAACATTTACTGCGAGCTCTAATATTTATGGACTCGTACCCGTCCATGCAATCATGTGCATCATCGATTCCAGGAGAATTCTGCTCATCATCTATGGAATGACAGGGAAGTGCTCCGTTCTCAACTTGGAAAACTTTGAAGATTGCCTTGATGCATGACTGATGAGTTTCATTGCCATTTTGCCAACTGTTCGTACGTAATAAAATGCACTGAAGTGATCGAAAGGAGGGAACTTGTATTAAAGAAAGCGCATATGAAATTTGCATGTATTCGATAGCTTTAAATCTATGGTTAACAGTTGCCTTTCGCAGTGGAGGTGATTGCATATTTTCATGATAGAGAGATGGAAAAAAAATCATTGAGCGAGTATTTTGTGACTCATTAATTTTCTTTGCTTTTAACTTGCTTTTCATTTTGACCGATATTACATTTTGCATCTTGAATGCTCCACAAATATTATTTAGAGTGTGATCAGACTTTCTTTTTTGAAATCCCTCATTGTCGTCTTTGATTCCACTTATGCATCCAAACATATTATCAGCGCAAGTATGAGAGAAAGAATCCAAGATCGACTCAATAGCTACAGGAATAAGAGATAAATCCAATGAGATTCTATTAAACAGATTAGATTTTATTGAGAATCCAAGCTGCAACACACCATCAAGCGTAGCTGGACTGACTCTAGTTCCTTGCTTTTTTATTTTGAATTCCGTATTCCTAATATTAGCTACAGTGTTCGTACTATTCGAGTTTGAATACAGTCTTAATTTGCAAACCAGAGAAACATAAGAAGTGTTATGATGGTATTTTTTTTCAGTTAAACTTTGAGCGTGATCAATATTATTCATACAATCGCTTATCACAACTACACCATCCAACAAATTTATAGAAGTGTTATAATCTCTGTAATGTAATTTATTGAGGTGAATCGGCTTAACAATGATCAATTTCTGCAGTCCATTTTTCATATCCTCACTTTCGAGTGTAAGAACTAAAGTATTCAGCACTTCAATTATGATTGTGGCTGGGGCTAAACAATTACCTTGTACTACATGATCACATACATACGACGAATTAATTTTGATATGAAAATGTAATATTTCTGATACTGGTATAAGATACCTTCCAACAGCCTTAATATGACGAAAAAAGTTTGGTGTATTCCAGTATCTTTTCATGTTCATAAGTTGAACAATTTTATCTCTACTTATTTGGGAAGACACATTCACATTCATCAATTTTTTTCCTAATACCAAAACATGAGTGTTTGTTCCTTGAAAAGCAAAGCAACTCGACCCAATAGATTTAATATGGGCCCTCTTTTCTATATCCTCGAAAACATATGAATGAGGGGATTTTTCTCGGGTAATTATTAGTTTCACAATCCTTCCTCGTTTCACAAGATGCTCATTTATTGAACGCAAGTGTAAAATGTAGTTTTTTTCAGACAGCTCTAATTCAGAAATCAAAGAAATGATACTTATCATACCAGCAGCGACTTCAGCGTGTCCCAAACTAGACTTTATTGCTGATAAATTTAAAGGAATTAGCTTCCTTGCTTTTTTACAATCCATTACATCACTCAATGCATTAATTTCTATGGGATCTCCAAGCGGTGTTCCAGTTCCATGAATGTGTACGCCTTGCAAAGTAATATTCATGTATTCTGCTCTGAGCACCTCGCCTATAAGAGCTCTCTGAGACGAACCATTTGGTGCAGTTAGAGAACTAGAAAGTCCATCTTGATTCATAACTGTCTTTCCTATTTGTGGTTTGACAAGTTCGGAATTATTCTTTGTACCACTGACAGCAAAAATCACTCCACAAAATTCTTGACGCACGTACCCATCCGCACTTGCGTCTAAAACTTTACACCTACCATCAACAGAAAGCATCCCAGATTCACTGAATACCATGTTGAGCTTTCGGTTTAAGCAGAGATTTACTGAGCCACTTATACCTGCAGATGTTTCAAATTTTAACAAAGAATTTCTTAATAAATGTAGTGCAACATGTGAAGATGAACAAGCTGTGTCAACTGATATTGAGGGCCCCTTGAAGTCAAAAAAGAATGAAATTCTCCCGCTTGATACACTATGTGAGTTCCCAATTGCAAAACTTGTTGGCAAGTATTTTTCTGTTTGGAGTAAGCTGAAACCGTATTCAAATTGTGATATGGCTATAAAAACTCCAAACTTTGCGCGGATACAGTTTGATAAATTCACAGATAGAAAGCACATTTGGGCGTACTGCAAAATCAATCGTTGTTGGGGATCAGTTACTTTACATTCTATAGTACTCAGCCCAAAATACTCTCTATCAAAGTTTCCGATATTCCTTAGGAAATTACCAAAATGGATTCCATTTTTAAATTTGTGAGCTTCTTTATCCCATCGTTCGCAAGTTGCATGCTTAGTCTGATCAGCACACAGTGGGCGGTCAATCGTAGTAGTTGCTGAGGACTCTTTTACATATATCCTGTGAATCGCATTCGTTTTACTCTCTTTAGAACTGTTTAAGATATCATGCATAAATGTGCAACTTCTTGGGTTAATGTCATGTTCAACTTTTGCATCCAAACCTGTGCGCCAATCTGGCATCTTATCTTGCTTATTACCAATAATACGGGCCTTGTATCTCATCGCATTTTCGCTAAGCTGTGCCGAATTCGTTCCCTGTGTATAATTGTAGAAAACATCTTCTGCTTTCAAGAAGTTAATACAATATACTGAATCACACATTTTATGCAGGCTTCTACTAATGGCATCATGAATGTGACTCTCGCGAAAAAATATGTAAAATGAGTCAACGTGAACTATATGCAATTCGACATAGCCGAGATGAACAAAAATTTGATGGAGATTCTGACGGATGTTGTCCACGAGCCAGCGTTCTTTAAGTAGTCCTTTAATTCTTAATTTTGGGCCATTCATTATAGTTTCCCCAATATTTAAGAGCACTTGAAGCTTATTCAAGATCTTTGGTGGGCTCAATGCAATTAAGATATGGCAAGTTTTCATTCGAATGGAGTTTTTGTGAATTTGCTGCAGCCACATACAAAATATTGCAGAATGAAAGTTATATCGAATCATCGAAACGAAACTTGTATTCGAACCGAAATTCTGCTTCTTAGAAAGTAAACGTATTGATGCAGAATTTGTTGATTGCAGTTGCGTACAATTCGCTCTTAAGCGTAATAGAACGCCTAAAAAATTTGTCGAAAATTTATCATATTTCGATATTTTGAAAGAACCTTGATATTTTTTATATTTGGGACGTAAGAGTTTAACATATGGTAAAAGTTCGCAGCCCAACACAACATAATAATTTTTTATGTCAATCATTTTTCCTGAATGGAAAGTTTTCTCACTCGGATTCCTAATCATTCGAAACTCCTTTGAAGACAAATGTAAACATCTTAAGAACCAAATTCTTCGAAGCGTGCATATTTTGGATTTCTTTGAAGATACATGTTTTTTCTTAGACTCGGAGATGCTGAAAGTTGCAATGTGGGCATTACTTACTTGATTGTAGTTTAAACGACGTAGCATTTCTTTCATTCTTAGTTCAGACTTTATCATCTTTCCAGATACATTCATAGGTATTTTGTGAACTATGCGAATGACAGAAGGAACTTTGAAATCCGCAACTCGGGAACGCATAAAACTATAAATATCTTTTAAAGAACTTTTTGAAACATAGGATTTTCCCCACATGACATAAGCACACAACTCTTCTCCTAATATAGCATTTGGTATACCAAAAACTGCTGCTTGAACTATAGAATCGTGTTCAAGAAGAGCTGCTTCAACTTCAGAACAGTATACATTCTCTGATCCAATCAAAACCATATCAATTCTACGATCAAGAATAGTTAAGAAGCCACGGCTGTCTACCATTGCAAGGTCGCCTGTTCGCAACCAGCCATCCCTTGTGAATTTATTTTCATGCCTGAAATTCCAGTAATTTTTTATAGCAGTAGGTCCCTTGCATTGAACTTCACCAACTTCCGAACTTCCAGGTATCACACATTTTACTTCTTGTGCAGATTCTTCAGAATAATTTGATACAATCCGTATGTTTTGAAGTGCAAAAGGACGGCCCGATGATAATAAAGCTCGCATCTGTTCCGAAAGAGGCATAGAGATCCTAAATTTGATATCCAAAATACTCATTGATACTTTGCCACAACACTCCGTCATTCCATATGAAATAAAAAACTCACAACCTAACCTGGCTAAAATGTGCCTAGCTACTGATGAGGGGAAACTACTACCTCCACATGATATGATTCGGATAGATGATAGATCCAAAACATGCAAAATTGGGTTCTTATCGATTATGGAAAGCATTGTTGATGATAAATTCAGCGCTGTAACACCCTCATTCTCAATAATTCTGAGAGTGTCTACTGCATCAAATTCTTCTTGAAGAATATGAGAGCCTCCGACAGACGTTATAGCATATATAGCAAATGCATCAACTAGGTGGAACATTGGGGCAGCATGGAGCCAAATATCAGATCGAGTGAGCCTCATTGCATCTGTGACGCCAACTGAGTGATTACAGATACTGTTATGATTCAATATTACTCCTTTGGAGTTGCCACTCGTCCCGCTTGTAAAATACATCATGAAAGGATCGTATCTATTTATCTCAATATCATATAAATCATTCTTTAAATCACTGTTTATTTGCTGTTCTGTAGACCTGGACCACGGGGCCATTATTACAAATGGTGAGAAAGGATAAAGTAGCTCCAGAGCTTTGCAAACATTTTCGACTTCATTTTGAGAAATAATCAGAAAATTTGGCTGGAATAAATCGAGCTGCCTTGAAAGCTCAGAAGACTTCGTTTTGGTACTGTGATTGCCTAAGATAGCCCCAAGCTTCGCAGATACAAAATGTGCTACAAGCACATCTTTACAATTTTGCAGAAGTATTGAAATCCGTATATTTTTTGTCGTTCCATGAAGCTTTAAGATCTTGGTAGCCAAAGTACTAATATCATCAAATAGATTTCCATATGTTGATATTTTGCTTTTATTCGCTAGCGCATGCTCTATAATTCTGCTTTTATCTTCCATGCTCTTCATGGCGTTCATCAGAAAGTCCCAAGTAGTACTGATCAAAGGTGAATTTCTTTGAACTGTATGGAAAACATTTTCTAAATTAGATCTTCGGCATTTAAAGGCAGAACTCCTCGACAGAAAATTCATTTGCTGTCTTCTAATACGTTGACGGATTTCGGACAGGCGTAGTTCAGAGATATCTGTACAAGAGCTTATATTTTCCAGGAATAACAAGAAGCAGGCAGCAATATTCTCTGCTCTTTTTCTACTGAATCTGGTAGAATCATACATCAAGTCCCCCTCTATCATTCCATTTCTAAGCTCTCCCAGACCTAACCATAGTTCAAAGGCTGCCTCATGAAAGTGAAATGGTGTAATATTCTCTGCACAACTCTTTCCTAATTGATTAAATGCAGCAAAGCTGAAGCACGTAGAAAATAAAGCGTTCCCAGTGCCCCCATTCTTTGGATTTTGGACCAATCTTGAGATACTTTCGAATGATACATCCGAATTTCTATAAGTGGCGTTACAAACTGTTGAAACTTTTTGACACAAATAATCAAAATTATCATTTTTAGAAACGTAGCAACTAATCGGAAGTAATGTAGAAAAACAACCAACTACATCTGCATAGTTGAACTGTAAATTATTTCTTAAATCATAGGTAATGCCCGTAGTGATAGTTTGACCTTTGGGTGATACCACTAATCTATCCTGCTCGTAGCATGCTTGCTGAATAGTTAGAATCCAGCATGACAATAATAACACAAAAATAGTCTTCTTATGCAACTTTCCCAATTTTCGTAAAGAAAACAACAAATCACCTTCGATCATGATTTTAATACTGTGTGATTGCCTTATAGTTCTACGTTTTCTTGCTCCCAGTCCTGTATCTCTAAAAGATGATGGGAAATTACCACAAATTATATTCCTAGAAAATTCCTTACTTCGATAAAATTTACAAGATATTATATCTCTCTCATCCTCCTTATAACAGGAAGCTAGTAGTTGAGACTGAATGTTTGCATGGTAAAAAAATGCAAACTCTGGAAGAGGTGGAGGTAAGGATGTAGAAGCAACCATTTCAACCAAGTCACACGCCAAAATATACAGAGAGCGCGCATCAGATATTATATGATGTGTAACAAATAATAAAGTCCTTTGGTCACTTCGATATAAACGAATAAGAACATCCTCATAAATATTAAATGGATGCGCAAATGCCTCAGAAAGTTTTGAATCATATGACTCGATTGTCTTGTTACAAGCATGGAGTGGAGCATTTTGGATTAAAATTGGTTTAAGTTCATACTCAATCTTATGCTTCGGGTGCATCATCATTTGCTTACCATCTAATGAAATGTGTGATGCAAGAATGGGGTGATTGAATATCAGTGTTTTTATCGATTTACTCGCCGCATCATCATTGATGCTTGAAGACCACTTAATTTGGAATCCCATATTGTAAATGCAGTTGCTTTTAATCATTTGCTCATGATACCAAAATAAATTTTGCTCACTAGCTGTAACATGACTAGCATACTTTGGAGGGTTAAACACATCTAAAACTTTACGTAACCTCATATTTTTTGTATTACTTTCACTGAAATGATGGAGAGATGAAGCTATTTGAATCAAAGTTTTGCTCTCTACCAATAATTCATCATCAACAAAGCTCATATCGGTTTTATTCCTTATCATCCTCAATAATTCCATCCTACCAAGTGAATCAAAACCGAGCTCGCTCAGATCTAAATCTTCATATACATTTTTCGTGCCTAAAATTTCTGCAACTGCCGATTTAATCACTCTAAGAAAAGCGGCAGTTGAATATTGCTTTTTGCTTTTATTTCGAAGATCTGAATTTCCTCGATTGCTGATTAATTTTTGGATTTTGCAGTCTGAGTGCTTTTTTAACACGAAGTTAAAAAGTTTCAATGTATTTGTGATCGCAAAGTTGTCAGAAACTGAACAGTAAGTATAATATTCTGAAAGAGAATTGGGGCGTTTACTTATCAGAGCTTGCAAACTGGTCAGTCCATTTCTAGTCAAAACTGAGATCAAACAAGATAAAATCTTTTCAAGATTCAGTATCCGTGGACGGTTTGAGGAAGAAGAAGAAGAAGAAGAAGAAGAAATTTGGAAAATTCTGTTTTCGGTGTGTTTTTTCAAAAAAGTTCGGCTTTCAAAACGCCATATTTTTGAAGTATGTTTTTGACAATATGGGTATTGGTAATGGCCAATTACCGAATATTTTGCACATGCAAACCTTTCAATGTATTCAGAACTAACAACTGCGCGAAACTCTACTATATTAACAGTGAAATTTGATATTGATCTATCCACACTGTCATATGTTACAAATGTTAAGTGCATCATATTAATACAGTTATTGGCTGGTACAAGTGCACTTACTGATACAAGGAGGGCTTCTATACATGTTGAGCTGGAGACTCTGTGGGACTTGAGTATGAAGTGGAAGCAAATTCCTAACCCTGCTGCATCACACTTTCGAAGATGTGTGGATAATAAGTCTACTGGATTCTTCCAACATCTTTGAGATTTTGCAAGTGCCCAATTATCAACCTTGGAGGATTGGCATGTGTGAGCAAGATGGCTCACATGTGCATTAGTACCCGAAAATCCAAATGCATTCGTACCACCAAGATGATTATTTGGTGCCATCATTTCTTGCCTTATCAAGATCAACAAGTTCTTATTACTTTTTAGAATTGAATTTATGAATATGCTTATTTTCCTCAAATGCATATTGAAATCTAAATTTGCTTGCGACTTGAATGGTGTCAGCACCTGGCTAACAAGCCCAACCAATCCAGAAGCAGATTCTGAATGACCCACCTTAGTCTTTCGTGCTTTTACCTGTAGGTTCATTGAAAAGTTTTTAAGGACACTAACACAGGAACTTAGTTCTATTGAATCACCTAGTGCTGTACCAGTTCCGTGGAGCTCTAAAATCTTAAATTCCTTCTTGACATCGTATTTGGAAAGTGCGGAAGATATTACTGCCTCTTGTGCGAGACCATTTGGTGCTGTTAGCGAGCTCGATCGTCCATCTTGATTCGCGTGCGAGCCTGCAATCATTATTATCTTCCCAACACACTTGTTCTGTGCAGAAAACAGTTTTAACGATAATCCTAAACAGGCCTCACCACGGACATATCCATCTGCTCCTGCATCTAATGTTTTGCATCTGCCGTCTCGAGATAGCATTGATGCTGCTTGGCAAGCTTCACTTGTACGAGAAAGTAGTGTCAGGTTGACTCCAAGTACAATAGATTTACGAACAAGCTCAGATAAACTCTGAGAAGATGTATGCATGGCAACAAGTGATGAAGAACATGCTGTATCAATTGCAATTGCAGGACCATTCAAATTGAAGATGTATGCAATTCTCCCGGGAGCAATATTAAGTGCACTGGATAATACGGTATGGACTGAAATGTTTCGTGAGGTAACTGTTCCTAAATTTTGATAGTCACATGTTGTAATTCCCACATATGTTGACGTGAAATCTTGATTTGCAAAAGTATGCGGAGATCTGCATCTTTCTAAATGGGAAGTAATTATAACCAAAATTCTTTGCTGAGGATCTGATAATGATGCTTCTGCTATTCCAATTCCGAAATACTTTAGGTCAAATAACTCAATATCTTTTAAGGCGGCCCCAAAAGTAATCGATGGAGCTGATTTGTGCGAATAAAATTGATAGAGGTACTCCATATTGGTTTCCCACCGTTGCATCATGATTTCTTCTTTCTTTGAAATTGCTCTATCTGAATAGTCCGCAGTGTGGAGAATATTTACGAATTTATCTCTGAAGTTTTTTTCTTTCTCCACATAGACCACGTCTCTTGACTGATGTACAATTGGATTCGTAATAAATTTTTCATTCTCAAAATAACTCACGATTGCTCTTATGGTTGGATAATTATAAATAAAAGTTTGAGGAATTTTACAATTTGAACATAGCATTATTTCTTCTGCGATTTCAACTACAGATAATGAATCTAAACCGAATTCTATTAATGGATCATCTAAACCAGGCACATTATCTAGTGCACAGGTTTCAGATATTATCTTTTGGATGGATTCGTAGTTAATCACATTTCTTTTACAAACATTTAAATTTATTTTTTGGGAGGAACCGTAAGTGTGAGGAATATGAATTTGGTTTCTTTTTAGTTCATTGAAAAATGGCCAAACCAAATGAAATTTCTTTGAGAGCCCAGTTTGATTAAGTGAGTTATAACGACTTTCATGAAAATCTAGGAATTTTTGTACATTCAACTTTGCTATTATGAATCCATTTCCTTCATATGAACCCAAAAACTTATTGATAACATCAAGGATACAGTCAGAGTGCATTGAGCAGATTCCAATGCTAAACAAATGTTTTTCATATTTTGCAGTCATTCCGGAAGATTTAAATGGCCCAAAACGAAAAGAAATGGCAAAAATCCCACTTCTAAAAAAGCATTCCACAACTTTATCTAAATAAGCATTTGCTGCTGCATAGTGTGAAGCATTTGCTTGACCCCATACAGAACTAATTGAAGAAAAAATTATGTTATGCTTTGCTCCCCCATGAAATGGATCCAACATCAGATTTGATAAATCATCACTTAAATATTTAGCTCCAAAGACCTTTGGCAAGGATATATTGATGATTTCGTTAATATTTATGTCAAGCAATGACTTTACGCTTGTCACTCCAGCTGCATGAATGCAAGTTCCAAGACTGGCTAATTCTACTTTTTTAATACTAAACCAATTCCTTAAAGATCGAAGTTGTGAACCATCCGTAATATCACACGAACACACCTGCAGTTGTAAAGGGAGCTTTCTTAAAATTTGGAGCTCGTTCTCAGAAATTAATCCTCTTTTGCCAACCAAAATCAATAAATTGAGGTTAGACCTGGATGCGTTTCTACCTAATGTAATTCCGAGCCCAAGGCCGATACCAGAAGTACCACCGGTGATTAAGCACGTAGGACCGAGATCGGGATCGTCTAAGTGATCAATATTTACTGGAGGCAAATGGATTAGACGTTGAGTATATGGTTTGCCATTTTTCATACATATGTGAAAATTCTTCTCATTAAAGGAGGGACGCCAGTTTGCACTATCAAAATCTGTGCTTAGAATTCCACTATATATGGACATGTTCTCGTGAAATATTCCTTTCAACAGAGACAATATAAATGATATTGTAGCTTTCACATGGTACGGATCTCTTGTTTGTGAATGTCCCTCCACATCGGTATTCTTTGACGTGTAGAATAAAAAACTCAATTTCTTACTAGAGCATATTTCTTTGATCAATGGAACAAATTGACAGAGTGACTTTCTCAGGAGTTCCACCTCATTGCATGAACTTGGAATAAAAGGTAGAAAGGAATCTAGGTTTATTTCTATAGCTTTTTTGTTCGGATTTGTATCAATTCCTCCCAAGAATGGCATCCAAACTTCTGCTGCAGTAGCAACCTGTACTTTGTCGTCAACAACCCATTTCAAATCATAGACTTTGTATGAAGACTTTTTTTCCATGTTACTAAAATTACCTATTTCGGCTCGTATGAAATCATGGAAATGCATGAAGGATTCCACAGTTTTGACTATCATAATTACTGCCTGATTATTTGTGTTCTTCAACATTTTTGCATAGTTTTGTGCATTCTTAAAAAGATTGATTTCTTTTATCTGAACGAGGATAAAATTTGCAGAAGCGCATTTTAAAATGGGAGATTGATTTGTGCTTAGATTAGAAAGCTTTCTTTCTGAATTCAGAAATACTTCCATGTATAATATTTGTGTATTTGCAGCTTTTTGGTGGATTTTTGGAAAAAATTCTTTCCCTCTAACCATGACATTTTTCTTAGTATTTTGTATACTCTGCAATGACCGAGCGCGGGTGTAGTAAAAAGTCAAATTACGTCTAGCAGGATTTTGTAGGCCAAAATTCACAATTCCGTCACATGAAATTGTGAAATGTAGGCAAGTTTCCTTGAGATCACTTACCATGACAACTGGAAATGAAATTTTGGTGCCCAAGCTGAGACTCTGTTCGACATCACGGAAATGATCATATACTCCACCACAAATAAGTAAACTCATATCAAGAACTTGCAGACTTGGAATAAACTTTTTTGCACCAAACTTTATCAAGTAAACATTGAGTCCCTTTCTCGGGCTAATCTGAAAACTTGCTAAAATTGATGATTCAACAGACGAAGAAAAGCTCCCTGGGTAGAACAAGCCAATTTTACACGGGAACATTAGTATAGATTTCAATACATTAGAATCATGCGATGTTACCAGAGCATTCTTACATGAACTAATGGTAGCTATCACGTGACAATTTGTTCCTTGAAATGCAAATGCACTTGTACCTGTGTATACATCAGATCGGTCCACAAAGGATGAGGCAGTCATCTCTCGCGGTAAATAGACACCGCACACATCTGATTCTATCTGCAGCATTGCAGTTGATATGTGGTTATTGATGCAAATAAGATGCATAACATGACTTACATGTGAATATTCAAGCTGCTGCACTGCGCATAATATCGAGGAAATTCCAGAAGCACATTCAGAATGTCCAAAATACGTTTTCACTGCAGAAATTGAGAATTTCATTCTGTCGAAATGTCCGACAACGCTTAAGATACCTCCAATTTCGATAGGATCTCCTAGAGATGTACCTGTTCCGTGCATATAAAACTTGCTTAAAGAGCATGCATCAGCACAAGCATTCTCTAGAGCAGTTTCAATAACAACGCGCTGTGATGGACCATTAGGAGCAGTGAGAGAACTCGAACGCCCATCTTGGTTTACCGCACTCCCAGAAACAATTACAGTATGCAGTCCATCATATCCTCGAATGAGATGTAGGACCTCGCATCCCTCAGACCTGACATATCCATCTGCTGTGGAGTCTAGTGTTTTACATCTTCCATCTCTAGAAAGCATACCAGCACGTTGAAATATTTCAGTTGTTCTTGATAGGAGAATAAGGTTGACGCCGCATACTAGTGATGCTGAACATTCATCTTGGTTACAGCTCTTTGCTCCTAGATGCATTGCCACAAGGGATGAGGAGCACGCTGTATCGATACTCATGGAAGGCCCCCTGAGATCAAAACAAAATGAAACACGCCCTGATGCAACACTCAATGCTGAAGCTGTTGCACTATATGCGCTTCCCAGCTCGTTAAGAGATCGAGGAGTGAGATCAGAATATTCTGATGTTGATATTCCAACAAACACAGATTTGCTGGATTCATTGCGTTTTCCATTTTGATCTCTCTTGAGAATTGGATGACACAATATCAGCAAAATCCTCTGCTGCGGATCTATGATCGCTATCTCTTTTTCATGAAATTCAAATAGCTTCAAATCGAAATTACTTTTAAAGATGGAAGTAGTAAATATGACCTCAGGAGTCAGAAAATCACGGTGTTGGGAAGAATAGTTTGTCATATGTTGGCCAAACTTTTCGTCATTTATCAGAGATTGTGTGCAGACTTTGTGAATTGTGCTCTGCACGCCTTTGATTTGCAAAGGATGCAATATTCCATTGTTTATTGCAGAATGGGAAACTACGCCACTGTTCTGAGAGTGTATGCAGCCAGGTTGCATGTCCTGTTTTATAAGTTGTGAGACAATATTTTCAGACATGATGTTTATTGAAGGAAAATCATATGCAAAGGTTCCAGGGAGATCTAAATTAAATTTTCTATTTAGAGCATGGACGAATTTGAGGGCATTGTTTGAATTGACTTGTAAACCAGATGCACAAGTGCTCCCCGTGACTCCGTTTGCGCTTATATCATTTATAAGACTACTTATTTGATTTCGAATTTCTGTAATAGTCTGGTTCTTGAAAATGCCGTTAGAGCTTGAACTTAGTATATTTGAAACTTTCTTACTGCTGTGGGAGCCAAGGTGTAATTTTTTGCCAAGCCCAGAAATATCTCGATCATATATTATCACTTTATCCCAGTAAAATGGGACTGCACCCATTTTTTCTATGAGGTGTATGTAAACATTTTTTATCTTTGACTAAAATATTTCTTTTCCTGAAATCACAACTAATCAAGCATGACAAATCAGAAAGATGATGACCATTATGGAAAGGTACGACAGCACATATCAAGGAAGTTGCAAATTTTTGCTTATGTTGCAAGAGAGCTGTCCTTTCACATTTGTTGCATAGAGATATTCCTATTGGAGAACCAGAAAAAATGCTATGTATTTGCGAATTTTCTAGTGCAAGGCAAATTCTATCGCAGAGAGGGAGCAAGCTTCTAATTCGAGTAAATGTTCTAAAAGCGTCCATATTTGCATTCATTACGCCAAGCAGAGAAACACTGCATGTTTGTTTGACATTGCATAGTGAGAGTAAATGGTAATTATTGGTTTGAAAGCGACATCCAGCCCAAAGAATTTTTTTTGCAATATTGGATATTGAACACTGAGAACTTGTATAACTCTTAATGGAAACAGTATCAGCAATATAGGCCGCAAAATCTCCCTGAGAGTGGGCGATTACATCATGGCATGCATTTAGGTCGTTGAATTTATGCCATTTATTTAACATTAGTACTTGAGAAAAAAATGTAAATGGACTTGAAAATACAGTTCCCAATAAAGCAATATTTTGAGGGTAAACAATTGAATGTTTCTGCACCACAGTTTGATTGCGTTTTTTGAAGATTGACATCGGGTTGGTTCCTCTAGTAACTGGCCCGTACTTGCGCTGAGCTGGTTTGTCACACATGTCAATGTGATTTGTAGGAAATTCAAAAGCACATATTGAATCGGTAGATATGCTATAGAGTTCCTTTGAAATAATAGCTTCCATTTGATATATTTGCATCGAGTTACTAGGAAGGAGAGACTGCTTAATTGCTTTCAACTTCTCACAATAAGGAAAGCCTTGACCTGCAAAGTAGAGCGCGAATGATTCCGAGCTCATCCTTGGAGAACAAGAAAAAGTTTTTATGTTTTTTTATAATTTGATAAAAGTCCGTTACTTTTTTATGTAGCTAATAAAAAAAAAGACAATGGTTATTCAAAATATAACTAACGTGTACTTTATCGCCAGTACTTGGTACAATATAAACGTATACAGGATTTTACTCGCACAAACAACCCATCGGGTTTATATTAATATTTGAAGGCATAAACTAAATCTAAGGGAAATTCACCTTCCGTATGGCTTCCTCATATGAAGTTCCCATCTTCTATCCTACTTTGAATGATATGCATAGTTCTTTTGAAGCATACATTTCATCGATACAGGGCGAAATCTCAAAATATGGCATCTGTCGCATTATTCCCCCAAAAGAATGGAAGCCGCAGAAAGTCAGACATACCGACTTTTATGTTCCTAAACCAATCAAACAACACGCGACTGGTCGAAGGGGCCTTTTTCGTACACTTCTTGTAGAAGGAAAGCCTATGTCAGTGGAAAAAGAATTCGCCCCTTTCGCAACAGCTCCAGAGAACCAACCTTACTCCTCGGATGATTTATCGAAAGTTGAGAGAGAATTTTGGAAAAAAGTAACATATGATCCTCCCACATACTGTGCAGATGTACCAGGTACTTTATTTGGAAAATGCAAAGGGTGGAATATTTCATGTCTTGACACACTGCTTTCCCGTACGCTTGAATCTCACAATATTGAAATTCCGGGAGTCAATTCTGCGTATTTGTACTTTGGTATGTGGAGATCACTTTTTGCTTGGCACACAGAAGATGCAGATTTGTATAGCGTGAATTTCATTCATTTTGGAGCCCCAAAGTGCTGGTACGCCATTGCCCCTAAGGATCGAAAGCGTTTTGAAATATTAGTACAAGGAATGTTACCAGAGTTATGGAGAGCGTGTCCTCAATTTTTGAGGCATAAAGAAATCATGATTTCACCTGCGATATTGCATCAAAATGGAATAGAGGTAGTCAAAACAATCCAGAACTCGGGTGAATTCATTGTAACATATCCAGGCAGCTATCATAGTGGTTTCAATTGTGGTTATAACTGTGCTGAAAGTACAAACTTTGCAACGGAAGAATGGATACCAATTGGGAGAAAAGCGCTTTGTTGCACGTGTAATCCTGACAGTGTTCGTATTGATATGTCTATATTTGATGAATCAAGAAAGAGAAAAGTAGTGTATGCACGCAAAAATGTTGATCGAAAAGATAAAAGTGGAACAACATTTCCTGAATCAAGAAGGAAGAAGATGAAGCTAAGAAGAAAAAAATGAGCAGAATGTTTATCCGATAAAAATAGAGCCAAAACTAGCCATCATGACAAAATTTGATATCATATGTCATGAACTATCAATTAGGATGACCCCATGGACAGAAACTCCTATAATGCATCAACATCCTTTTGTTTTAGACACTACCGTTAAGAATAGCTCTGCTTTTTTCCTTCACGCTTATTCCTTTTTCTTTTTTTACTTTTCCTTTTTTTTGGAGGTACCACGCACGATATACTGTAGATACTATGCAGATGATATGTCGTACCATATATATGGTACCCTGTACAGGTACTGATATACTATATGGGTGCTTTCTTGGACACTTGGAAAGTAGCAAAGAGGGGGACTTTTTTTTTAAAAAGAATAGTACGTCAGAAATTAAAATTGTTGTTATTACTCACTGCCTTGGAGTTGAAGTTTCTGCTTTCAAAATATAGCGTTTTGCCGATAATATCCTTTTGACGTACTGAAATGTTTCAATTGCCATCTCTTAACTTAGTGTACTTTCTTACGGGCTTACACACATGAACTTGTAGTTTTGTAGTTTAGTGTGATTGTTTCGGATCTGTTGGGATTGAGATATCACCGTTGCTGAATATAAGTAAGAATGGTGAAGTCCGAAGGCCTGGGATCAAACTTTTCGAACAAGCGCAGAATCTACTTACTTCATCCAGATCTTGGGATAGGTTTGTCTGCTTATGGAAGAGATAATCCATTCTTTCTAAACATATTTAACAAGGTGGGGCAGAAAGATTTATCGTCGATTTAGCTTTAGAACTGAAAAGTCTGGACCATGAGGTATGCAACGAAATCAATCAGTACGTAAAAGACGATGAACTAACTCTGTGATAAAGGTTCTTCTATTTACTGGAAACCATGATCCGTATCGCTGTTTCGAAGAAACATTGAGTGTGGGTAAGGATCTATAATAGCTCTATTCATGAATACTGATATTATGTTGTTCGCATTCAAGATGGTGCACATGCAACGTGGATCTTAATAGTTGGAAGCTGGATTCCTCGCTCATTTTTTGGATATTTTCATGCAGTGCTTTCAAATTTACGCTGTTTCTATATAATGGTAAGAATTATTCTGCTATTAAGTGGTGGAATATTAATTGGCGTCTCAAGATATACTTGTTGGTTTGTAAAGAGCGACCAGATCTTGTCTTTATAGATCAGGTATTCGTATACATATGTAAAAAATATTTGTGACTTCCATTTTTTTGACAGGTTTCATTCCCAATCTTGTTTTTGAGAATATTTACCACGACAAAAGTCATATTTTACTGTCATTTCCCGGATTATTTGCTTGTTAATCGATTTTCAAGGCTGCGAAGCCTTTACCGACTTCCGTTAAACTTTCTTGAACAAGTTTCAACAGGGATGGTAATTTTTGTATTTTTTTTTATGATAACACAACATATTTAATTGAGTTCAGGCACATAAAATTTTAGTGAATAGCTGTTATACCCTAGGCATCTTTGTGAGAGCTTTCCCTTTCCTCTACAGAATAGGAATTTGTCCGGAAGTCATGTATCCAATCACCATAAAAACAGAAGAAAGGTTGCACAAGGTATTTTAAAGAAAGATTTGCTTTTTGCTTTTTGATTTATTTTTTGAATTCGTCAAAAAGTCTTTTCCAAGTTTGGTCAAAACGATTGAAGGTTCAGATGATTCCAGAGTAATGGATGAATTTGTGAATAGGTACAGGCTTCATTTAAGATACTCGATATGGAATAAACTGAACATCAAATATAAGAACAAATTTCCTTTCAGTGAATAGATTTGAAAGAAAAAAAGCTTTAGAATTGGCTATATTTTCCTTCGCAGAGTTGAAGCAACAAATGAAAACCAGCAAACTTAGCTTAATCATTGCTGGAGGATTGGACTCGCGAATTTCGGAAAATAAAACTTACTATTCAGAATTGAAACGGTAGGCAAATATTATCTTTTTCCAATGCCCCATAAAGATCAATGTAGTGAGGCAAAACGACTCGGAGTTTTAGATCATATTTACTTCATGAAGTCTATTTCGACAAGACTGAAAGCGCACTTGTTTCGAATTTCATCATGTGTTTTGTATACACCAGTGGATGAACATTTTGGAATAGTACCAGTTGAGGCTATGTCAAAAGGAAAGCCCGTGATAGCTTGTGATAGTGGTGGTCCCCTTGAAACTGTGGTAAATGGAGTCACCGGAGTTTTGTGCACTGCGGACTTCAAGGTATTTTTTCTGGTCAAAAAATTTGCATTCGTATGTACTTATTTTCGGCACTTAGTCTTTTTCGCAAGCTATGATCCGATTCGTAAAAAATCCAAGTTTTTGTGAGCACCTGGGTGAAAATGCTCTAATACATATAGCAACCTGCTTTAGTGAGGAAAGATTCCGAGAGAAAATAAAAAAAAATTTCGACGAAATTTGACTAGATAGAGAGGATCATGTTTGTAGTGGCTGAGGCGCTAACGCTAACAATGTGTATAGATGCATATGGAGCTTGTGAAAGAGTACATCTATAGTCCTACATCTTCGCATAAAAAAGGAAAATTTTGCCCTTTTCACCCCCCCTCCCCCCCGCGTAAAAGTAAAAAAATATTTCTCTCCTCTCAGTTTCCCCCTTTTCCTTCTGTTTTCCGTATTTTGTCTCCGTCGTGGAAAGAATGAACGTACTGAAAAGACAGCAACAAATAGATTACGGAAAGAATACGTTAGGCTATGCAGAGTATTTGAAAGAAGTTCCCAAGTCACGACGATCTCGTCGCCATCCCAAAACTCCAGATATTAGCTTGAAGGTCTCAAAAAGAGCATTTAACGGCATCGTCAAAAGATGGCGCCAAGCGTTGCACGAGTATGATCCTTTTCCACGTAAAGATATTCATGAGAGGCAGGATTTCAACATGCAAACATATAAATCATCAGTTTTTAGAGAAAAAATAAGCTCGAATAGAAAGAATTGCAGCTGTCTCAATACTGGTTTGACAGGAGAAGAGATAGAATTGAACGGAAGGAACATCATCTCACCGCTTATTGGATTTAAGAAGGATTATAGGTTGGGGTCTGAGAATTGGGAAGAATCGGTTTTATTCTCTCATCTAATTATATAGACAGTCCCCGTGGACTTTCATTACGCAAAGAATACACAGAAGACGAATATTAACGAACGAGAATAGTTAGAAACTAGAGTAGTTAAAGAAATTATCGAGATGCTTGTAATAATACTTAATTCCCTTCCGCAGAGCAAAAGTGTAAAAGAATAGAAAATTATGGTGTAAGAGGTCACAAGTAGCGATTTCAGTCAAAAATTTCTCTGAATTTATTGGAAGAGTTCTCAATGCGTGATCACATTAACAATCTAGAATCCAATAAACGCTGCCTTGAACACATTATTTACTCCAGGATTGCTCAAGTGACTTGTGAGGTTTGCAACAGGACCAACTCCAGTGTGGTCATATTGAATGAAACAACCAAGAGCCGCTACCATGGCAAGCCGTCCGTTCGCTATCTCTTTGGCTTTTAAAGTTTTTAATTCATCGGCACTTTTACCATAATTCATAGGGTTGAAGATCCCACCCGGATACCCAACCTCTCCCTCTGGGAGTTTGTTTCCTGGAAAAGCAGGATCTTCCGAGACAGATCCCGGGTTTTTGATATCTTGCCATCTACGCAGCTCCGCCCAATTCATCAAAAACATTTGCACAGTGAAAAGCGTTAAGGCGTCAGCAAAGTAACCATTGTAAAATGGGGCATCATGCCAGTTCGGTAAATCAGATATACCCAAGTTAGTAAGAAGTTCAGGTGCAGCCATACCCGCGACTCCCAACATTGCCCACCTGGCATGCTGCAATTCTGCTTGCACGTACCATTCTAAATCTTGCTTGTCTTCACCAAGGTTCAATGGGTCAAATCCGTAATCTCCTGGAAGTGTTCCATTAAGGTGAGCAGGTGCATTGCTACCTGGCATCCAGAGAGGGCGAGCTTCGGCACTTACCTTCACAGAGCATCGACTCGAGCGAAGTCGCGTTTGGGGCACGCGAGTTAATCTACGTGTGGAAATCATAAGTTTCATGCAGAAAACAAAAGTATTGACGGATGCAAGACGTTTCCAATTACTATCAAGAGGGACATAATGAAAAAAAAAACTGGACGAAAGAAAAAAAGAAGCGTACGAAAACGAAATGTTCCCAAGCTTTGATCGGGAAATCTTAAAGTATTGAGGGCTCGGGTAGCTTCAACGAAGTAGTTAAGCACGAACAAATGCGCACCGGGTATAGGAGAACTGAGTTTGCGTGATTACATTCGGCATAATTATCCGGACTTTGTACACAAGTGACACTTACGGTGATTAATGTGTTTGTAGAATGTAGTTTGAAGTTTAAGTGTATAATATCTCAAAATCAAAGTCAGAAAATCTCCTCATCCATCGTGATATCAAAAGATTTAAAATAATTTTAGGGTTTCAATTATTTTCAAAAATTAGCAGAGAGAGGGTCGCGTTTTTCGATTCAAAACTTCAAACAAAGCGCGCAGATACTTAACCCTTGTTTACCAGCTATCAAATAAATCTAGATTGGTTTCATGCAGTGTCTACAAACGGGAAGATGAAATTCTCCCCCAAGCCTCAAAGATGATTCGCTTGCATGAACATGTGAGCCGACTCCTACATATTGTTTCACTCCGATTCTGTTGCTCACGATTTGGGAACAACGTGCTGGAGAGAACAAATTGACCTTGGCATCTTCATGATGATATCTGTGAAAAGCTCGTTCATGAAAAAAAGCGGTTCTCTTCGGCGTAAAAATTACTGTCGACTTTCCAAATATAGATATGATGGAAAACTTCAGCGCAAAAATAGTGTTTTAGTCCTTAATGCAGAGCCTTGTTTGGAAAACATACGGCTTTCTTTGGAGAGAAATGGACTAATCTTAGAGGATAAAATTGGAGAAGGAGCATCTGCAAGCATATATCGTGCTCGATCGACAGGATTAAGCGGATTTGGCAAAAGTAGTTGGCAAGGAGAAAGAGGAAAAATCCACGCAGTAAAAGTTCTAAAAAATATTGATGTTCATACTTTGCAAATAAGACAAAAGGAGGAGTTCACGAAAGAGACCGAAATTCATTCCCAACTTAATCATATAAATATTACATCCTTTCACTACAAGGAAGATACTTTTATGGTGACGGAGTTTTGTGAAGGAGGTAGTCTATTTGATGCACTTTCATGCAAAAATATTAAGGCTCATAAAATCTTGAATCCTGAACACGAAAAGAAATTGTGCGAAGAAGTTGACAGGAATATGCCTATGCTGAACTTCCCTCACTTAGCTTTAGATATTATCAAGGCTTTAGGGTATATTCATAAAATGGGATTCGCCCATAGAGATTTGAAGTCTTCTAATATACTATTAAGTTGGAATGAAGAACTACAGAGAACTGTTGCGAAAGTATGTGATTTTGGTTCTGCTTCACATTTATCGGATCTGCCGTGCAGGGAGAAACGAAGTAGAATTCAAACCATTCTAGGAGTGAAGAAAGGATCCTTTCACCCCATTGGATCCTTGCTATGGATGCCTCCAGAGATGTTGGACCCTCCAATAGAGAGTTCACAGAATTACTGTCGAGCGGACAAAGTAGATGTATATGCATGCGGAGTGGTATTTTGGGAGATGATGGAGTGGCGGCTTCCATGGTGTGAAGAAACTTTACCGTCTCGTCAGAGGGTGATAAAAGCTGTGGTTAAAAATAGCGAAATACACTTACCCTTTCCGGCTAAGATATCACCCTCATTTAAAAAGCTAATGATAGCTATGCTACAGAAAGATCCTCGGAATCGTCCAGATTCATCGCAGGTTTTAGTAGATTTGATCAATATAGGTGGAAATTGGGATACTTCTAATGCTTTCACAGAGGTCGCGAACTTCTTAGGAGCTTCTGGAAAAGCTAAATATATAGTTTCTCAGGCTCTGACGAACGGGACATTTCTTCAGCGTGTAAAAAAAGATCATTCAACTATGTCAATCTCAGACATCGAAGGAGAACAGTTGAAGGGAGGAAAGTTATATGCTGGGCAAGACCTTGTGAATGCCCTTGTACAAATACGATTAAAGGGTAGTGATGAGGAGACACAAAACATTTGAACAAATTTCAGATGTAGACAAAAATACCAAACAATTGAATTCTGTTTGTTTTGGTCCACTCGGTGAAGTTGAATGTAATACTATAGCCTCTAGTCTTGTTCGCATTATCTATGACCATGCATTTATTGCAGTAAGTACTGCCATGGACGCAGGTGTTGACTCATCTGAAAGTAAGTTGAACAAAGTGCTGAAAAAACCTGAGGACCGATTGAAACAACTTGAAGAGAGTTCCATGAGCGATCCAATTCTTGCACTGGCTAAAGGAGCAACTGGTCGCGAGACTCAGAGAATCAGATCTAGATAGCATTACCTGGAGAATATAGTGAATCTGGCGTCATGCAGAATAGTCGTTAAGATTTTGGAAGAATGTTTAAGAGAAGCAGAAGGAAAAGAGCGCAAAGCAAAAGAAGTGCTTCAGACAAAAATGTAAGTGATGTACTTTACTTCCATTACGTTATAGACCTGTCTCTTATAAATTGTATTAAAAAATTGGGAGCGCACCATTAGAACTTTACTTTCCCTTTGCATTCACCCGTGAGATCTTACTCAGAGATCGTTCACTAAAACATGTCGAATCGAAGACTCACCCCTTCTCATCTCAGCAATTGCGTCATTGATTTTTGAGAGTGGTCTTTTCTTCACCGAAGCTCCGATTCCATTCCGCGAACAAAAATCTAACATTTCTATCATATCTTTGCGCCCCCCCGTATTACTGGTCGTTATGTTGCACATTGTAAACCCCATGGAAAATACATCTGCTGTTATTGGCGGACACATACCGACAAAACAAATAGTGCCACGTGGTCGTAACAAGTGGAAGAATTTTTCGAAGTCTACTCTTTGGTTTGTTGCGATGGTGACGAGAATGAAGTCCAGAGATCCTTTTCTGCGCGCCATAGCGTCTCTATCTGTGTGTAACACGTAGTGTCTTGCTCCATGTTCAATTGATTTTCTCTTTTTTGACTCAGAAGAAGAAATCGCTGTAACTTCACATCCCATCGCTTTTGCAAATTTAATTGCCATATGTCCAAGGCCACCGAGACCTAAAATTCCTACACGATCCCCAGGCTTAGTTTGTTCCTTCAGCGGAGTCCAAACCGTCTGCCCTCCACAAAGTAACGGAGCTACTTCTGCCGAGTCCAAATTTTTAGGTATATTGAAGGCAAATGAAGCGTCCTTAATGCGTACTAGGTTTGCAAAGCCTCCTCGATTACCCTCGCAGCAAGTGCACACAACTTCACTGCAAAGTTGTTCGTTTCCTCTCAAGCACCACTCACAATCATGACACGATGAACATTGCCAACCTACCCCACAGCGCTGCCCTGGTTTCAAATGTGTGACAGCGTTGCCAACTTGAGTCACAATACCAACAATTTCATGGCCGCATACTTGCGGCCATACGGCATAGTCTCCATAGTCTCCTGAAATAAGGTGGTCATCCGAACCACAAAGCCCACAATGTGTAACTTTTATCTCAATCGAAGTACTCGTCATATCTTGTAGACTAATGTTAATTGGAACAAGATTTTCTCCTTGGGAAAGGGCCGCATAAGCAACTGTTCGGGCTGACCTCTTGGTCGCACTGTCTCTATTTATAAGCAAAGATTCAAGTTGTAATGCATTTGACAAACTCTGACCCCATCGTTCATCTACGCATAAATTTATTTCACCTGACTTTTCGCCGCTTTCGAGCCGCATCCCCTCCGCAGCAAGCTCAACCTCCATGGATTCGAGCAAAAGTAGAGCTCGTTTAAGCTCATCAATGCCATCCGCAGCTCCACTTCTTGCGGCATTGGTCCATCCTCCTAGACTACACATGTGAAGAGGTATATCCTTCGATATCCACGTATACAGTTGATCAAATCTTATTAATTTACCTTTCACTTCTCGGGCATTTCCATCAAAACTTTCAACCTTTCCTTCTAATGAAAGTTTCGTTAGCATTATAGAGCAATCATTAACACTCATAACACTAAAGGCCCAATCCGTGTGCGGAAATAAATTCAATGAAAGGCAGGCTCGTAAGAATATCACAATATAATCGTCATCAGGGGCAAAACTTCCTTCATCCGTAGAAATGCCTATATCACCAAGTTGGAGAACCGCACTTGGGACACCTAATTCAGTTTGAGCACGCAAACACAACAATTCTGCCACCTCTTTACTCTTACGATAGCCTGTTGCCTCTTCACCAGGGAGGGGTAGCATTGTTGATGTGAACACGTGCTTAGCGCAAGCTCGTGCTGCAAATTCTAGCGCATTTACTGTGCCACCGACATTTACTGCAGCCAGTGCAGAATATGCCTTCAACATATTAACTTCTGCTCCCGCATTGACAACGACATCGACACGAGACACCAAAAATTCATATTCACTACTAGAGATACCAAGCAATGGCTTTGCAACATCACCACAAACAAGTATTACCTTCTTTGAATATCCATCACCAAAAGAAATTCCACGACGAGAACTCATACTGAGAACCCTTTTATTTGCCTCCTGCTTGTCCTTGGCTCTAATGACGCAGTAGATACAATCGACGAAATCATCTAAAATGAAATCGCGCAGCAGATATGCACCAACGTAACCCGTAACACCCGTTAATAAGATGTTTTTTTTACTTTTCGCATTCCACGAGTCAAAAATAATTCTTCTAGTTTCTTCGCTTTTTTCACGAGCCAATGAGCTGAAAGTGTATTTTTCTGCCTCGTTTACTGCATTAAATTCCCTAGCATCCACTGAAGAGAGACTTGCCATTCCTGATAAGGTTGGTTTAGACAGAATCTCACCTACCTGAACTTCTTGATTTCGATATTTTGATATAGCATCAGCTAGTTCGACAAATTTTAAGCTTCCACCGAGGTCAAAGAAACTATCGCTTCCTTTCAAGTTAAGCTGTGGTTGACCTAATACCGTCTTCCAGATGTTTGCCAACTCTGATTCAGCAACAGTCAGGTCATTTGAAGCAAAGTCTGAAATTCGTTTCAAACTATTGACATCAAGTTTCGAATCCTTACCAGATGTAGCAGTGTGAATTCCATCATCTAAATAATAAAAAGCACTTGGAATCATATAATGCGGAGCTCGCGCCTGCATCCACTCACGAATCTCATTCTCTGATATTGATTCATTCGCGTTCAAAGCTACGGCAGCGACAAGACTGATTTCTATTCCATCTTCCTCACCAAAAACTGAAACTTTCGCTATTTTGATCGATTTATGCTGGAGCAATAAATCTTGAACCATCCGAGGAGAGACTTTGAATCCACGGATTTTAACGTGTGCGCCATTTGCTCTGCTTTCAAATGTAATTTTATTTCCTCCATGCCAGCGAACTAAATCCCCAGTATCATACCAATCGGTTTTTATGGAGGTCTTACTATGCTCTGTCCAGTAACCAGTGAGTAAACCTTGTTTCTGCACGAAAAGATGGCCGATATTGCCGCGTAAAACAGCTCGCCCCGAGTCGTCAAGTATTCTTGTTCTCGTACCTTCTCGAATTTGAAAGCAACCATCTTTATAAACAGCGAGATCACCACTTTCGTTTGTGCTGTATATATTAACTATATTACAAGCGGGTACTTTTGCCAGAAATAAATCTTTGATCTGGTCTCGGAAACGTTCTCCCGTCAACATGAGGGTGTGCACAGAATTAAAAGACTGCCGAAAAGTTTCATCTGATACATTTATCAAACAACTCTCCAAAATAGAAGGAGTCAAAAAAAGTACCGTGATCTGCTTCTGTTCCACGTATTCGCATAGTTCTTTTGGTTTCAGAAAGAAATCGGACGGTATGATGGCAAAAGTGCAACCAGAAAGAATAGGGATTAAAAAATAATAATATACCCAGAAACTCCCGACCCGATCACCATCTCTTAAAATCTTTTCGAAAATTGGCTGCGAATCAGTGAGAGAAGCCTGCGGACAGCATACGACTTTAGATATCCCAGTGGTACCACTAGTAAGCACACAAAAACCTCCGGAATCTGGTTTATTATGTGCATTTAGAGTTGGATGAAGTTCTTTAATGATACTGTTGACACATCCGAAATCTTCCATTTCTTCGGATAGTACAACGACACTCGCCTTTTCTGTATCAGAAATATTCTTTGAAAGAGCATCTGAAGTCAAGATTACTTTGGGTTTAATAATACCTAGAACCCGGTCGAGATCGGTCGATCTATACCAAGTAGGTACATCTGCAAAGATACACTCGCGTAATAAGGAGCCAAGGGCTGCCCATGTTGAAGATGCAGAAGATTCAAGATAAATTGCTACGTGATCACCAGAAGTGCAACCATATCTGGTCAATATCTCGTCTACTTTCAGAGACCTTGCATAAATCTCCGTCAACTTGTACGAACCTTCCACATCCGTGACCGCAATATTGTCCACTTCTTCGCAACGTTGAATCAGCTTCGATAAGTCTCGCCAGTGCACATTCGGAAAATTGATATCGATACTTTCATTGCCTTCAGCGAAACTGACTTCAGACTCCACCTTCGATGACTCAATGTCAGATAGGACTGATTTGATTATGTCTTGCATGAAGATACTTGACACGACATCCTCCTGAGACCGAATTATAGAGACTGGATATGTTAACGATTTCATCGCCGGTATTCTATCCGTAATTATGAGAACACGAACTACACAAATAAATCCTTTTGAAATTTTAGCATCCATTCTTTGTAGCATCTGTAACACAGCTCCTACTTCACCACATACCACTAAAGGCAAATCAAACACATATGGGCATTTTTTTTCCGCAATTTCGAATTCATCGTGGTGAAAAGCAAAAATCGTAGAGTCTGAAAAAAACGAAGCAGTCACACATGGTAACGGGTCCAGGTTACCACCATATGATGAGTCACAGACGAGCACATTAAAATTATTTTGTAAAGATGGACCTTGACGACAAATTGGCCAGCTCTTCCTCATCGAAATAGAGTTCCAAACTACTGCTTCGTAATATGATTTTACTTCTATGGTACTTGCAGATATTCCTGGAGAAATATATTTATCATCAATTTGCTCTTCAATTGAAACTTGAGCCAAGTCTACTAGGTTGTTCACCGCAGACTCAACATCCATCTGGATGAAATCCCAATTGAACATGGATTTTTTATATGCAACTCCAGCAAAGTCACAGACATGCTCTATTGCCGATTTCGGACTTTGGACCAAGTCTAGATCGGAGTCTAAAACTAATGATCTAGCACTGATTCGTTTCAATCTTGCAAGGATCTCAAATGAGTTTTTGTAAGAAAGAGCGTTACTGTTTTCACCAACTTCGACTCCACTCACACTAGTTTTGCATTTCGATGCAGAAGTTGCTTCAGGATCCCGGACAAGAATTATGTGATTGAAACTCTTCAACCAAGCATCTTCCATTTCCGCATCGTTATAATCATGACATAGTTCCATGATAACATTTACCTTCACCCCTGCGTTTATGCTCAGTATTTCTAGGATAGAAGTATATGCTGCTTTTCTCAGCGAATTCCTAACACTCTGTTCAACATACGTGCTTGAATCTGAATGCGAGGATATTCTGGATTTGTACATTTGAATCTCGGGGTGCATTTTGAAACAGCATTTGAGAGTATCTGTGTGACTATTGGGTAAAGCCCATACTATAATTGGCTTTCTCTCACTGTAGTGCAAATCATTTGATGAAATCAGAGGATATGAACTTCCTTGAGCAGTGCACCAGCAACACATTCCGTCGCGTATAACTTCACATGCAACGCCTAACTTTCTCAGCTTGAATAATATAAAAGGAGCCGGACTTATCCCACCCCGTGCAATAAGTAGAATCCTCCGAGATAGGTCTACTCCAGAATCTAAGAAAATCTGTCTCAAGGTATCCGAATCTTTCGCGGAAGAAATAAGAGAAAATGGGACGTTTCTTGCACCAGGAATATGGCCGCGGCGGTGGCCAGTAAATTCTACTAATATTTCATTCGAGCTATAGTAAGAGATATCTAAAGTCTCTCCGTAAAAAATTTGAGGCTCTCGACAGTCAACAATCTGAATTTTGTCAGAGTCTAAACCTCTCAAAACTTCAGAAACATTAACTTGGTATACCGATGAATTTGTATGCTCACGCGGTGTGTAGGTGTTGAAATAACTATCGTTCATACCGAGATCTTTACGAGAGTCTTCCGTGCAAAAACCAGATTTTTTCCATTCCTCGATCCCACCTTGAAGGATACGCACCTTCCCCGCATGTCCAAATTGTTTGAATACAAAAGCACAATACTCTGCACTGAAACTAGCGTGATCAGTGCCATATATTATAACATCATCTTCAACAGAAATGCTTACTTTGTTCATGTAACGTACAAAATCGGTCAACTTTGGGAAAGCTTGAGGAGTCTGTTGCGAAAGATCGCTCACTAACTCGTGATTGTAAAAGATTGCGAACGGTATATGTTCTTTATCGTACTCTTCACGGATAGATGTCCTTAATTTCGTGTCATCCCATCGCGCATCAATAACTTTTAACCCATGATGCGACTTTTTACTTCCTAGTAGATCTTGAAGTTCAGCAGCAGTGATGATTTCTATGTTTTCAACAATAGACATTTCAATAGCTTTTGAAAATGTGTCAAGTTGTGTATGTTGTTTCATTACAAAGACAGAATTTCTAGTGAATTTTTTCCTGTCACCTTTATAGAATGTAAACCTCGTTCCACTTTCCGTGGTGCAAGTATTTTATTCAGCAATTCAGGTCCTTCTCACTTTTCATCTTCCTGTTCCAAACCTCCAAACGTTTCCCTACTTCCTTAAAAAAAGAAACCCTAACCTTTGTCCGCCTTCCACAACAAAGCATTTCTTCCAGTACGCGCCGAACCCGTACTGATATCGGCAATTTATTTGCCGTTTGGACAAGTATAGAGATTCTGTACGAAACAAGGAAAGTTAGAAGTGTTGTGCACTTCTCTATCCCTTCTCTTTTCTCGACTGGAAAGATCTCTTGCACCTCGAGTTAAAAAATGTCGCCTCGAACGAAAATGTTTTCCAACTTTAATTTTTCGGTCAAAACCAATCAACTGCAAATATCTCCGATTCAGGTTTCGAGGACTTCGGTAAATGTATATTTGCGAAAAAAGCCTTATGATTTCATCGTTTATTCCTCTCGGAGCTTTCGGCACGGTGTATTTTCTGTTCTCAATAGTAAATCTACGAGTAAGGACTACGAATCAGCAGTAGAAAATACTGAACCGATAGCAGAGGATCAAAAGTCTATACTAAGTTACGCACTGACTGTAGATACTCTCCTTTTATTTGGAGCTGACGGTGTTCTTCCGGAATTAGTGAATGGTCGTTGTGCTATGATTGGATTGCTTTCAGGTATAGTTACAGAGTTACTGACTAAAACACCTCTAACAGACCAGTTTGCCCAGAATCTATCAAATGGCACAACATTCTCAATTATTGGATTAGTTACGTTCTCATCGCTCCTACCTGCTTTCATCCTTGACTATAGATCAATCGCAGATGCTAGTGGATCAGCTGAAAATCTTTCGTGGTCTGGACGTGGTATATATAAGCATATTTATGATTCTCGCTTTCGTGGGAGTCGAGCGTATGCTGTAGATCCTGGTTTACTTGATATCTCTAGTTTACCACACATAAGAACACCCCTAGGAAATGTCGGCTTTGTTCCCTTTTCAGAAATAATAAACGCAAGATTTTCAATGGCTCTCCTACTTATTGCTTTGTTACTTGAAGGAGTGATAGGGCACGGGATTTTTCAAAGAATACAGGAATAGTTGGACCTGGACTTGAAAATTGAAAAAGCCAAGTACTTATATACGAGTAACCTGTGCGAGCGTCGTCGTCGTCATTTATTTAAGTATTAAAAATATCTAGGTACAGGTAGTGTGAAGCATATTATTTTAATGCAATGTATTAGCCTATGCTTGAAAATCACACGCAAAAGAATGCAGCTATGATGTAACGCTGTCCATTTGTGATTGGAGCAGCTCCATGCAATATGTCACCTCGAAACAACACAAGATTGCCTAAATCTGGACAGATCGTAGTTTTTGACTCTTCAAAATATGTACCGCCTCCGCAAAACTCGTTCTTGTCGTTTAGAGCGAGTGTAATACTATATGAGCTTTGATCTCTGTGAATAGGTAGATAATTTTGACCACTTTCTGCTGTATACTTCACAATGAACGCATCATGAATACGTATACATGACTTATGTGTGCACAAGTGTAACGTTCTAGCGACCCTTGGAATTATGATTTTTTGTGCAACTTCATTCCATTCTTTCAAAAATTGTGGGATCACGCAAATCGGTATATCCGTCGTAGGAACACCAATATGGCGGTTTGTTGACCATCCATTGTGCGTGGAGGCATAGTTCTCAGCTAATTGTATCCAGTGATTGCATTGCTTCAGAGTTAAAATATTATCAGAAGTCCAAATATCTCGAGCGAGAATGTTGTATTTCAAGTTTTTTCTTTCGTCTCCCTTCTTTCTACTTTTTTCGCTACAAGTTACGTGAAATACACGTTCTTTATTTCGCTGAAGCGCTAAAATCCGATTTTTGGGAGATTGCAGATAACCAATCTTCCATACATGGTGAGCTCTCCGCCATTTACCGCGAGAAAATAGTGAAACACCCAAATTGTGTAAACTGTCAAATTCCGTAGTATTTAATCGAATCAACTCGTTCAAAATCAATTCTGAATCGTGATAACTACTCTCATCATAAGCTTGATTGGATAGGAATCGTAATTCACCCATGAATATATCTTGGATCTGTCGAGATTCAAATTTACATCTACTACACCCACAAATAAAATTATGTCGCAAATATAATTCAGACCGACGTCTAACTAGATTTTGATTCGTAGGTATATAGGATATCGTCAACTCCTCATTGAGACTAATAGCACGAAGAGATATTAAAGTTGCACTGACAGAGTTAGGATTACATTCCAGTTCTAACTGGGAATTCGGGCAGCAACTATGTTTTAGAATTGACATCACAGGCGAAATCATCAAAAAGCTGTTTTTTTCTGAAGCAGAGAAGGTATTGTTTGTATTACCAATACTACTCACAATTTGTTCTGTTCTATTCTCGTGCAAGTGTCCAGATTTGGACGATAGCGTAAGAGCACACGCCTCGATTGCACTTGCAACATGAAAAAAAAGTGCAGGATCTAAAAAAGGTTCGAGAATTGTACTTGGTAGATTTCTTTTGTTCCGTAAACCAAGGTCAAAGAGACTCCAAGCATCTTCAATTAGCCCTTGCTTTATTCCAACAAGCTTTGATCCTTCTGATACCATGTACTCCTCAAAGTTATTGCAGAAAGCAGTTAAGTCCTTCTCTTTGAATTTACGCGTGTCTTTGAGTTCAGGATAAAGACTCCTCACAACAAGTTGACTCCATGGAAGTGGTGCATTCAAGCTAAGCAAAGTCAAAATTTCAGATAATACATTACCATTTTTTTTGCTGGCCCTTGCAATTGACTGAGCTAAAACTCTCCATACGAAAAGAAATGTTTCGTGACTATTTTTTGAGAGAGCCTCAAGCTCAAAAAGAGGTTGTCCGGGTTGTAGTTCGGCGACACATGTTAAGCTGTGCCAACCTATCCCATCATTTTCTATCCCATAACACGCTTCATTCACACATGCTTCACTACAGAACACTTCTTTACAATGAGAGCCAAAAGGACATCTAAAATATATTCTTTCTTCAAGTTTCAGTGTGCGATCTTGAGTGAACGTACCGACATATCTCAAACAACCTGTACATATGTGTTCTCTTTTTAAGGGAATAAATATGGCAGAGTCTTCAGAATAAATTCGCTTTTCCTTTGAGAAAACACAGTTCGAAAATAACGTTCGCCCTGACTTCTTCGTGTATTTTGATTTTAGTTCCGGAACTCTTTCAGCGACTATTTTATTAAGCCAATCTTCTTTCAACTCCTCCAGTTTCGGTTGCATTTTCCTTTTTCCGGGCATATAATGCCCGGAAAAAAATGTTGCACTTTGATCACATACACATACACAAGAAGCTGTCGAATTATGAAAAACTAAAGTCGACTATCTGACTATTCGTGATGATGTTCTTCAATTTATAAACAGCTCTTCAATTTCTCGAAAACCGCAACTCGAAAGTCGTTCCTTTGAAGAAGGAAGGGCCCAGCGTTTTGAAAAAGAATAAAAAAGTATGCATTACTCGTAAACCTTAAACTCTTACGAGACCCAACACATACATGGATACTGGTGGTATAATGGTATTCAACATCCACTTACTTAAGATTTTTTATAAGCCCATTACCCCACTGCAACTTATGCTTTTGTAAAATAGGAGTATTTATATTAAACATACTCGAAAATCGTAGAGAATGGTCAAGGAAGCTTCGCACTTAGAGTAAATCGTGAAGGGGAAGATGCAGCTTTCTACGCAAACGCCACCTTCAAATTTGTCCACCAAAAGACAAAATTTTCGAGCACACACCCACACCCTTTCTCGTTTTGCAGTCAAAGCTATTCCACAACCTACTAAAAAAAAACGATCAATTACTAGAGCAATCACGAGTGAAAGCATTTCTGGTCCTCAAGATGAGGATTTTTCGAAGCTTCCTCAAGAGTCACAGACATCCAGGCGTGATGCCCTTGACTTGAATAAAAAAATTGCCGATGATACTCTATTACCTCCGTCAATGCGAGAGCCAGGTGCAAAGAAAATGGGAGCTGCGAACGAAAGTAATAGCATTCTTAGTGATAATATAGGCTTATCTAGTACGAGAAGTGCTTCGAACAAGAAGCACGCTGATTTGGAGGAACTGAAAGCCAAGGTCCTGTCACAAAAGATTTTCAAGACAGACTCAGGTAAAACATCAACAAACATCAACAACAACAACAAACAACAAAATAAATTCTTTCTCATGGATAAGAAGGGCGTACCCGGATTAGATAAAAATAAAGGTATACAAAGTAATATTGGCGCTCTCACGCAATCTATTAGACAAAGTGATAATGGAGATGGTGGTGTAGGAGGTGGTGGCGATGGACACAATGGTGGTAACTCAGATGATGATGAAAGTGATTTCGATCCGGACGCATTTTCAATAGCTGAAACGCGGATTTTGTGGATTGATAGAGTGTATAGAGATGCATATGATATTGTTTTGCGGACGAAACAACGAATGATAAATATTTGGATCACTCGAGATCCTTCAAAAACAACTCGCCTATTACTATTCTCAGTTTCTGGAGTATCACTTTTTGTTCTTTCACTGATCCTATATCCAGAGAATCCACTCGATTTTAATGATTCTGGAATTTTTAGCTCGGTTTTTGGACGGAATCCTCGGTGGCTGCTAAATCGAGAACTTGGACCCTTACAACCTACATTGTTAAGTACAACTTTTGCGTGTGCCGCTGCATTTGCTAAAGTTCGTCTTGGGGCTAATTTAAAACCTCTCTCTAACTTTATGCATGGTGTTCTAGGACTTCCGATGGGTTTCATGCTAGTGTTTCGATGGAACAATGCTCACGAACGCTGGTGGTATGGGAGAACTTGTTTGGGAAATATTTTGTTTTATTGCAAAAATTTGGGTGGTACCTTCTGTACGTGGGTAGCTCCAGACGATCCAATCTTGGCAGCCCGAGCACTTGCGTTGATAAACACTCTTAAAGAGTGTGTAGCGGACAGACTCAATGGGACATCAATCACAGATGCTTCTGTTGTACAAAGATTAACGACACCATTAGATTCAGATGATTTAGAAGGTCTTTTTGGGGCATCAAACAAGGTTTTATTTTGCTTAGAAGCTCTTCGAGGTTGTGTGCAGGAAGCTTTTAGACGTGGATACATGCCTCCTGCGATTGCTTCCACCGTTCATGCCGAGGTTGCATCTATAATGGATAACTATGGATCTTGTGAAAAGGTGGTAAACCAGCCTCCACCTGGTTGTATTATTACGCATTTAAAGTGCACACTTATGGTTTATGTATGTTCCCTTCCATTTATTCTTGTGCACGAAGTTGGTGTTTTTGGTGTCGTGCCAGTCACCACATTATTATCATTGGCTTTATTTGGGATTGAAGCTGCTGCTGAGCAGATTGAGCAACCTTTTGGTAATCGTCCTTACGATTTACCGGTTCGTGCGCTCATGCGTGATAACTCTCGAGATTTAGATCAGACTTCTAAGCGTGTGCTAGGATTCACTGGTTTTGTGAATGGCAGACGTGACACTGATAACTTGGAGAGAACTATTGCAGATAAGTCATCTAGTATTCCCGAAATTCTTTCCGAGGAACAAAGAGATGCGCCACAACAGGACCGCCCTGGATTTTCTGACTTCAAAGAAAATAGTCATATTAGATTGCAGGGAGAGATGGAAGATAGTATGGAAGAAAAAAATAATGTTGCACAATCGAGAATCAAAGCTTCTTCGCTCTCACGAGAATGGAGCGACTCTTCTGTCGCTCTTAGCTCAAGATCAAGCCCTTCAACAAATGAAGTTCTCTATGCTGAAAATCTTGTAGGCTCTAATATTAATGGTAATGTTTTAGGTAAGGAAACTCAACAGTTCAGTTTATATGCGAGTGATACAGAATCAAAACTTTCACCTATAAATATATCCGGATCCACGGAGGCCAAAGATAATTCAATATTGAAGGCGGAGACATCCTTAACTTTGAGAAATTCCTCGGAGCGCTGTGCTACTGATGAGAGTAAGATCGTTCCAGTACCAACATCGATAGGGTCAAAGACTGACTCAACAAACTTTCGGGATAAACTGCAGCAGAATGAATATACTAGAACACTTCCGAAATGGAAAGTTCAAGCTCCCATTGAAATCATGGACCAAGTCGATCAAAAATCAATTCCTGATTCGCCAAGATATCACACGTCAAAAATTAAAAGATTGGGCCTAGGAAATAAAAGTTTTGAGTGCTATGGGAAAGAATCAACTACGAAAGATGATGCCTCTGATTCAAGCTTGAGAGATAGCAGGTTTTTTGACAGTGGCTCGCAAAACGAACGACTATCAACTCCGCTTTCGAAACTACCTCAGCTCATAAGATCTTCTCCTGAGGGAGAAACTGATATTCGCGATATTCCACACCGTGACTTCATAAAGAGTCCTTTTATGAAGAATCGGGGGAGGCGACTAAGTGAAACTTTTGCTGCAAGTTTTGAGGCATCGAAGCAAAGGAACAAATAATTCGAGCTAACCCCAATTGCTTTCATTACTATTTGTGTAGGTCTTTACTCGAATATATTTTTATTTTATCTTTGAGTGACCACACACCTCCGCTGTGTGTGATGCACGTAAATTGTCTCGTTACAAAAAGACAGAATTTCACAATTTCGAATTTCTATGGTTTTCTAGTTTTCATGTTTTCTATTGCGGAGAAAGAAAAATACACTTGACTAAACACGCTACACACTAATACACGACACTCGGACACAGTTTTTTTGCACTCTTACTAAGTTTCTTCAAATTTTGATGGTGACCTATTTAGCGTGCCTTTAAGTCTTATTTTGTATTTGGAAGGAGTAGATGTTCGTACTGTGTTCGTAGTTTTAGTGGCGGCTCGTGAAATTAAAAGCTATTTTAAGATGAAGGAGTGAAGACAGAAGCACGGAACAGCGATGAGGTTGAAAGCAGCAAATTACTGTCTAATACTTTACATTATGTACATGAATGTGTATTTTTTCATTCGAAACAGGGATGATAGACTAGATCGTAGTTCTCGTGAGGTTTATTGTTCCTAGTTACAGATATGTTGAACACAAGATTAATGCACTTTCGTAGGGAGTTGAAAAGAAATCAAGATACTCTTATATTCTCGATTTACCGTTGATTATGCCTATAGATCGTAGGCTTTTGGGTAGAAAAGGTATTCTTCATCGCCGGGACATATTTGTAACTCGGTGAGACTTCTTAGTTGCACTCGTTCCTCACTTATATATTTCACATGCAAGCGACAACTACATCAAATATGGTTTGAAGGTAAAATTTTGATACAAAATCCACTATTTGATATTGAAAGAAGAGCTTTAGCTAACAGATCAACGCGAACTTCCGCTAAGTTTTGATGATATTTTTCGAGGAAAAAATATGACTAGGTGTGCACTGGTATGTCTCTTATTGAAAATATTTGGAAGCTTTATTCTTTCTCAAGGTTGGAAATAGTGGAAACGTGTTAGAAATCAGTCGAGGTGATGAAATTGATCAACATAGCCTAATAACACGATTGAATCAAGCTCCTACGAAAGGGTATTGTTGTGATCTTGCATTGCATTCGATTTAAATAGCTTTGACTTTCAGATATACAAAGTATGTGGGAAAGAAGGTTTCGTATAGACTGTTTAATGCTCTGTGGACAAAAAGCTATACTCATAGTCACATGCGAGTATGCAAATACAACTGTAATAGTTTAAAAATAATTTGTTTTGGATCAGGACGATGGTTCTCTCGATAATCGAAAAGGGATAAAAATAGGAGTAAGCGAACTTTGTTAATTTGCTTTTCAGGCAGTTCTGAATATTTCACCTCAGAGTGTGACCCATCTTCCTCTTGAGACTAATGCAACAATAATTGTATCGAGAACTTCAGTAAGTAAATAATATTTTAGTATGCTTCGACTCCATTTTCTGTAAAGTGGGAAAACTTTGCAAGCTTATATGCTGCGGTAAAAAAAGTATCAGTTAGCTTCTTGTAAGTCTATCGATTAAGATTTGAGATTAGGATCGGCCTGATGTAAAGGTATTGCTCCTTGCTCCTCGTATAGTTACGAGCGTGAAGTGGATATTAAAAGGTGAGAAGAATATGGGTATAAGTCTATAAATAACGTCGTACAACGAAAGAATATCGCTTGCTTCTATCTAAAAGCTCGAAAAATGGTGAAGTAGACGGTGGTAAGATACGTATTTGAGCGGGGTTATATTTCGCTGAGAAAAAAATCACACGAAGGGGGGCAAACTCCATCATCAGGTTTAATTGCAGTATTTCTTCTCCTCCAGGTTCTGCATGTATTTCTTCTCTGTATTTTTTTCATTTGTTGATGAAGATGTGTGATAAGCTTGATCTATATGGATTTGGCCGCATGAAATCGACCAAAGCTAAATATCATTACTATAATGGTGTTGGACACCGTACAATTGGGAGCAATGTTCATAATTGGAAGTGCGTCACGTCAATTGCTGAAATTATTAACTTGCCAAACTAATTAATTTTTCGTAGCGTGGAAAATTTTCTTCTTAAGGTTGGCCATTAATTTACGAAGATACTATAAGTAACCATGCCTTCTTAGTCGCTTCACGATGGGGGTCTCTTGAGATTATTTTGACAAAACTACAAATATAGTGACTGAATGAGATACTACTTTTGTTTGAATTATTTGTCAACGTGCATCTTTCCTAGCAGGGAGATTTGAACATAAAGGACTCTCAGGAAATAGAAAAGACTTCTCTCTCCTTCTCTCCTTCTCTCTGAAGAAGCATCCCTCCTCTCGCAATTAAAATCGAATCGAATATTGTCCTTCTTGCTTCAGTCTTCAGTGAAATTCTACAATTTGTTATTGATATGGCAGTCCAAAATAAAAATTAAAGTTCAGCCCTTGGGTCGATAGTCAAGCCTTTAGGTTTATTACTTGCTTCAAGTGCTTTGATTTTTGCAGAATTATAGGTATTAGTATAATCATCTCTTCTAATTCGAAGAAGCCTAATACTGCTGCCATCTTTTCTAAATGCGCGAAAGTCCGGGATATACTCGGTGTCTGAACTCGCTGATAAAGCTTTTTGACCCAAATAACACCAAGGACCTATCTCAGACGCAAAATTGTCGGAGCCTGCAATGATAACGATACGACCTTGTAGTATAAGTGTGAATGAATCAGAGGGAACTCCCTTACAATATAGCATTCCAGACTTCGACCCGAGCGCTGTATGAATACCGGGAGTAGAAAGTAATTTATTTGGTTCGTCAGCCTGTTCAATATGATTTATATCAAACTCGTCTCCTATAACATCATCTTCCTCAATAAGTGTCGATATTTGAACTAACTTTCTCAAGTTCCCGGGCTCAAATCTTGCAATTTCTTTGAATTCCGAGACATTCGCAGATAGGAAAGCTACTATGGCATTGATTTCACTCGGTGAAAGCTTCCGCTCATACCCCTCAAAATGCTTGTGCTCAAACAGCTTCATAAAATTTGTTGGATTCGGTCGTCTTGCACTACCTCGCCATTTGACTCGGGATTGAGCATCATTTACATCAATATAATTATCAGTTTCGTCGATTATTTCATCTTTGATCACTGCTTCGATAACATCTTCTAAAGTGATAATCCCTGTGATCTTTTGTGCTCGAGTTGGATTTTCGATACATTCCTGAGTGGAAGCTTTCACAAAAAGCTTCTCGTCATGCTCTGTGGGCTCGAAAGCTACAAGCATATGTAAATATGAAGCTTTGAATTCTAAGAATACTTTATCAAGCGTCGTATTGTCACATACTGACCGCACATAACCTCCTTCTCTGTTACCATGAAAAGCAAGCACAGCCGATACTTCAATTTCGTCATCTGGATCTATAAGAATCAAGTCCTTTGTAAATAAAATTCCGATTATATTCTCCCGAGAAGTTTCATAGACTGGGATACGTGTGAATCCACTCTTATATATACTCATGAGAATAGCAAACGTCAATTTTGTGTGAATATCAATCATGAAAACTTTATCCAGGGATGTCATCACATCAGATACACGTTTTTCCTTATATTCTAGCGCTCCAGTCAGCATATTTCCGTCATGTGAGGATATTGTTCCAAATTCAACGCGTGCATCAGGATGTTCTACGTGAATTTTTACTAAGTGCTTCAATTCATCTTGTGTATGAAAGTTCCCTAAATCGCGTCCAAGTATCTTATCCAGTAACTTAGATATTGGCCATGCGAACGGAAATAGCAAAAAAATGAAGCATTTGACAATCCAAATTGTATGCGCTCCAATAGCCAGACCATGCCGCGAACATGCAGCCTGAGGTGCAATCTCACCAAAAGTGACGATTGCCAGGGTTGAAGTGACTAATCCAATCGGCCCATCTGTTAAATCAGCTAATAGAATTGCTATGAATGCATTCACTAAAACAAAGTAATAATAATAAGAAAAAAGACATAACTATAATTTACCTGCCGTGTTTCCGAGCAATAACGTGCAAAGCAGTAAGTTCCCTTTCGATCTGACAGGGAGAATAGCTTTAGCGTATTTTCTCTCTTCAACTTCTCCCGCTTGTGCAATTATATCTAGACCAATAACATCTAAGGACATAAGGCCCAGAGTGAGTCCAGAGAATAAAGCGGACAAAACTAAAAGTATTGCAGAAGAAAGGCCAGTGACCCAGACAGGAAATGTTGATGGAGCTACGTACTCCCAAAGTGCTCTAGAATAACATTCATCGAAGCATAAAATGTTCGAAGTATTTGAACAGGATACTACACATGAAAAGCGTTCTTCAGAAGATGTCATCCTTTTTATTCAATGAATGTAAACAGTAGTAAAAGGAAATCACTTTTTATTTCGCTAAATGATGAATTTTGTGGGTAAGAGAATAAGGTTAACGCAATTTAATGCAAGCGTGACTAGCGTTCGAATTACGATATCAGAATGAGACAATTAATGAACTTTCTGAGATCATGTTTTCCAGGTTCATGCATATCATACTAACAAGTTTTCCGTGTTTCCGTGTTCTTTTCTATTCTAACAGGGGAGGAAAACCCAAAAACGCGAAAACGGAAAACCAGAACCGGACCAACCGAGGCACAACTTAAGGAACGAAAAGCATTTTATTTTCATTTTTATTTAAAAAGTACTCGTACTTTTCTGATAGGCTGTGTGAAGGGGATCGATCCAGACGAGAGACGACTGCTTAAGCAATTAATTGCTGTATAGACGTATTTTTAATAATTTTTTGATATAAATCACCTTTGCATGATGGCTAAACCCATAGCTGGCTAGCGTAAAAATAAAAAAGGAAGCCTGAATTCCGTAAACAAGGAACTTCAACCACACAGTGCATTCCTTGCTGTAACCCATATTTGAACAATTTTAAAACCCTGCAGCTTTAACTCGACGCAAAGTATCTTGGATATAATAGAAGGAGTATTCAGATTTAGAATTAATAATGGTAAGTATACGTATTCGAAGCAGTGAACATGGAATATATATATATATGCACACACATACTCAACTGATTTATTTATCCTAGGTATCCGAGTGCCGCATGTATTCCGGAGAGTACCCGGAAGTTGATGATGTAGTGATGGTTCAAGTAAAAGATATCTTTTAATTAATTCATCAATAATCTTTTCTCAAAGGTGAAGCGGGTTGCTGAAATGGGCGCATACGTTCAGTTACTCGAGTATAATAATATTGAAGGTATGATATTGCTATCTGAGCTAACGCGCCGGAGAATAAGGTCTGTAACGAAATTGATAAAGGTATTTTTTAATCCCTTCAATAATTTATTACTTTATACTCTTAAAAGGTAGGACGTATTGAACCAGTAATGGTTTTAAGAGTGGATAGAGATAAGGGTTACATTGATCTCTCGAAGAGGTAATTCATTAGCAAGTGTCCGTCTATAAACATATTCCTTTCACTTATTCTTTCAGGCGTGTTTCAAGTGAAGATATTCAGAAGTGTGAAGATAAATACAGCAAAAGCAAGATGGTTCACTCCATAATGCGCCACGTTTCTGAAACAACTGGAGCAAATTTGCAAGATTTATATAAGGTATGCTTTGTGTTAAAGCGAATTCATAAAGCGAATACTGAGTTGTTGATAGAATTTGGGCTGGCCATTATATGAAACTCATGGTCACGCATTCAACGCATTCAAAAGCATGGTAACTGATCCAGAATCAATTTTCACGGAGATATCCCGAGATCATCCAGAATATAAGATGGATGATTCCGTAAAGCATGCTCTTTTGAAGGATATCTCTCGCCGAATGACTCCTCAACCGCTGAAAATTCGTGCAGATGTTGAACTCACTTGTTTTGAAGGCGATGGTGTTGAGAATATTAAAAATGCCATGAGAAGAGCGGAGAGTTTGTCCACAGAATCGTGTAAAATTAAAGTGTCATTGGTAGCTTCACCACTATACGTTATTACTACGCAAACTTTGGAAAAAGATGAGGGATTGAACTTGGTTGAAACTGCAATCCAGTCTGTTCAGGTAAGAGCTGCGTTTTTTTGAGTTAACATATAACATAAAATCCTTTGGTCACCAGGAAAATATTTCTCAGGTGGGAGGTCGTTTAGTCTTGAAAGAAGCTCCTCGCGTTGTTAGCGAAAGAGATGACCGCTTGGTTGCAGAACATGACGATATGGCGGATGTAAGTTCGGGAGCAGACATAGTTACTACTGACGAGGACTGATAGACGTTTATGGTACACAAGCTCAAAAGGCCCTTAAAGAAGCCTGAAAAACTTGACCAGCAGTGCTATGCAATATGAAGAATGATAAGCTTAAATATTCATTGTACCATGGTACTTCTTTAATGTAAACATTGGGTATGCCTTGACACCCAAATAAGTTTCTTATTCTCATAACCCGGTAAAGAAAGAACAGAGAATTCCAACGATCTCCTTCAAAAAGTTACCGGATGTAGACAAATTTGTTCCGTTCTTGAACTTCTTAGTGTTCGACGAGGAACATTTTACTTTCTTTCGTATCGTTATTTATTTTATGTTCAAGCTGATCTTATAACTTGGACTCTGCGAGTTGTTTCATGGAAAATAGTGAGGATGTAGTTGACTAACTTCAACGCACTTGATGACATTTTTAGGACCATATTTGCCTTAATGAAATATGTTTTACTGCACACGGCCACATGCAATTTATGAACCATACCTTTTTTTCAATCACCCAGTTCTTTTATCAGATTATATCCATTACGTAGAAATGTGAATGTGAAAAATAGGAAACACCGAAATATCACCCACTTTTTTTTGGTGTTATTACAGCAAAACGTGAATTTGTGTAAATTGTTTCATTTCAAAGACAGAATTTCTTGTTGGTAGTTGGTAGGGTCTTTACTACGATACGGGTAAAACTTTACGTTTCTCCGACTGAAAACTGAAAAAAGTCTGCTAAGTTTTGAATATTAAATTCGTCGGCGGAGATTTATTCAAGTTGTTAATTTCAGGAGTATTAACTCAATTCCTAACTTATAGACGTGCTTTCTCTCAAATTTTACTAGATTCAATGCGCGAAGAATTGTCTTTCATTCGTGAACTTACATTCCTGAAGGTATCAGTATCTTTGTAATATAATATTTTTCACGTTTCTATAATAACTTCTGGGAAGGAAAAACTTTCAGATTTAGATCTCGACAACTCAAGGGAGCTAGCTTTCTCGAATCAGCTGAAATATCAAGTTCATGGGCTGGTAGAGCTAATTCACCTCTCAATAATGGAGCAGAAAGTTATGAATTCGATACTAGCTAGTCTAAATTTTATCGACAAACAATATTTGTACAAAGTTTAACTAAAGAAATTCCTTTCCGATAGAACAGCGATATTGAGCAGTCTGATCTTACAACAGATGCAGTAATAGGTGCTCTCTTTACTTCGTACAAAAAAGAAGCGTGACTTTTTGCAAGGTGTTTTTTGTTATCCCAGCATAGAGTTATTAATATGATACAATAGAACCCGTCCACGTGCATTTCCCACAGCTAAGTAACTATTATTGCGACTGAAAGCTGTGCTTGAAACGTAATGCAGCGGTGTCTTATTTGAAGGCCAGTTTGATATCACCTTATAGGACGGTAAATGTATTATTCTAAGTGAGTTCTTTTTCTTGTGAGAAGAAACCGCGAGTAGTTGACCATCATTGTTAAAGTTCAACTCATTTATTTCCGTGGTCAAATTGTTCATTTCTTTTACAGTCTCTAACCCTTCCAAACTCAACCCTTCCTTCATTGAATTTCTCTCTGCCAGCAAGTTAGTTAAAATTTGAACTGTGCCATGCTTGAAACCTGCAACAAGATGCCTGTGGTCTGGAGATACAGAGATTAAAGTAGATCCACGCACTTTCAAGCGTTCATAACAACGTAACGTTCGAATGTCCCAACAACATATATTACCATCATTCTCACTCGTATAAATATGAAGTCCATTGCTTGCAAACGAAACATCATTCGCATTTCTACTTTCTATTTTACCAATATGAGAATGATCTTTTAAGGATACAAAAGGAACAGAGGTTTTCTCTCCGATTATTGCCATCATATCAGAGCATGGGGACTCAACAAACGAGATTTGTCTATCATATTGCTTCACTTCAATTTTTTCAGAGTTACTGGTGGATACATCGACTGAGTAAAGTTGATTTCTCCCACTTGCGAGAACTATCTTGTTTCCATCACATACAAATCGGGCCTTACTGATAGGCGCATTCTCGAAAAATATACTTTTTTGTTTCCTGAACTCTTTCCCTTGAGCAGAAAAAAGGCGCAGAAACTTATCACGTCCCGATGTCAACATCAAGGAATCACTCGGATGAAAGTGGACTGAAGTTACAGTAGAACTACTCGGATCACTTGAATTTGCATCACATACTCTAGTCATATCCAAAGAGTTCTTTTTAAAATTCTCAGTCGTAACTTCCAGGGACTTCCACAGCTCCAAGGTTTCACTTTCGTGCTTTTTATCGAAGTCGGCGGCCCATGTGTTATTCTTTTTAATATTACGTGACATTTTGGTATAGTCTACTTGCTCTTTCCTTTTCAGGCACTCGACCTTATGAAGTTTTCCGTGAAGATTTTCCTCGTGTTCGACCATACTTTGCTTCTGTTCAATCACGAAGAATTTCGAGCTTAAGTAACCTCCCAAGCTTGGGAAAAAGCTCGGACAAAATTTGGTTTGCGTCCTGTCTTATTCACGTTGGCAAGGCCTTCTCAAAGCATAATCTATCCCGAGCGTGGGTCAAAATATGAAAATTTTTACTTCAAAACACGCTAGGTTCCTTCGTGTTTGTTACAAACGTGAGTTTCGAGTTTGTGTGTTTTGGTGTGCTTGTCACCTTCTTTTCTTTGCTTTCTTTGCCATTTTAAAGGTGGAACAAGCCCTAAATAAAGTAAAGAAAGAGTCCTTCCTTCCCATCTTCACATCACCCTTCTTTTACTTCCAGGAACAACTTATAAGAGCTTCGCGATTGTGCGTACATGTACTATACATAGTTTTCGAATCGAACATTAAAATGGAGAAGAGAAAGGGTAGCCCCCTGCTAAACCAGCTATTCGGAGACAGTGACGAAGAAATTCCGCAAAAGAGGGGCGATCAACAGGGCCCACACAACCTTCATATATCTGAACGTGATACTTCGGTACTTCATGATGGTAGCAGGGATGATACGTTCATAGATGATACCGGTGTTGCGCTGGAGGATAGGGATAATCGAGACGATAATGCCTTTCAGTATGCGAGCGAAGCAGAAGAAGAAGAAGAAGATGAGGATTTCTTTCTGAAAGGATCTGGGAAGGCGAGAACAAAGCGTGAAAGGAGAGGAGAAGAGTCCTTGCGTTTGAACGCCATAGAATTTATATCAAAGATGGAAGCGGCAGCTGAGGAAGACTTAGCGGCGTATTCAGCAAGACGCCCAGCAGTGCATAAAGTAAGATTACTTTCTGAGGTTCAAGAGAAGCTATCAATTTTAGAGCTACACAAGTATCTTGTAAAATATGGATTACTTTCTGTCTTAAGACTGTGGTTGGAACCTTTGCCAGATGGAAATTTACCAAATATCAATATTCGAAGTTGTATACTGCTTCTAATTGCTTCATTACCACTTGATACAGAAGACTTTGAATGTAAGCAGGAATTGAAGAGATCCGGAATCCCAAGAATTCTATTGTTTCTTTCTACTTTACAGGAGGAAACACCGGAGAATAGGAGAATATGCAAAAAATTGGTTGAAAAATGGAGCCGACCTGTTTACGAATTATCCGCTCGACACACTGACGTGGGCCCGAAAGGAAGAGTATTTGATTTATATGACGTACTTGATGACGAACGAAGAAGGAAAAAGCGAACGAAGAAACAAAAACCAAGCGAATTACATGATAATGAGCTTTCACTATCTCGTCAGAGTGGTCCACGATATGGTGAGCAAGGATACCGGCATCACGCAACGATTCCAGAGAGTTCATCTGTTGAGTATGTGAAACGGCCTAGACTTCTAATGGATCCAATGGAAGTTAAGGCACGTGGTCAAAGTACAGAACAGCGTAGGATTCGTCAACTAGTTGGGAAGGTTTCAGGTAAAAAAAAAACGGGTCAGGCATATCAACCTTCAGTCGAAGGCCGCGGGTTGGTGGGTATACAAAAGTAAAAAAGTAACGTTAAGCGTATCAAAATAACGTAAAGTACATAATTTCTTTACATAAAGAAATTGATAAGCAAAAAGAAGGCTCTTTACTATGGGGGTAAACATTTTTCTTGATCTTCCTTGCTATGGAACTTAAGCTATTTTTTCATCTTGAATTTTTCGAAATAGTCTGTAGCTTTCAGTGTGAACGAGTGAACTGATTTTGAAGCGACCTGTAGAGCTTCTTGAGTGTCATGTATGAAGTCAATTTCAGCAAGATAATCTGCACGTCCTGATAGTCTCAAAATTTCTTCAGCCAATAAGTCAGGGATGAGTTGACTTTTACTGCATTCTACGATCGACGGAATGTTTAATTCAGCTTTATTAGAGACGACTAAAGATCGCAAAGCAGCCCAATCGCACGTTCTTATATAGAATCTAGCAAGAATCCATAATGATTGTCTGTTGGAAATCTGAATATTGCTGCTAAACTTCTTAATTTCAAAATCATTCTTCAACTCGAGAAGGAAACTTATTGAGTTACTGAAACTAACATCAGCATATCTATGACATACTTTTGAAATTCTTATGAACTCTCTCACCAGTTTTGAATAGAAAATAAACTTAAGCGGGAAATCACTACGAAGTTGATCAATTATCTTGAGCTGCCCATACCCAAATACTGAATTGACTAAAACATCTGGTCGAAAGTGCGGGAAATGCAAATATTTCAATCTGGAACATCTAAAATTTGTAAAATTTGATTCAATTATACTCATAACACTTTGATTGCATAGCCGCTCTCCAATACAAAGTAATACTCTGTAAGTGAGATCTACGTCCTTGAACTCAAATGCCTTCGTAAATGCAACCCCATGAGTCCTTAAATTCATTAGAGCTGGCAACTGCCAGAATACACGGTGCTCCAAATTTATGATATTGAGGTAAAGATCTTGCGTCATTGATGTAGAGTGAGTTCCTAATATCATACAAAGTGATATACTTGGATGTTTTAGCATCAGGCTATTGCATAGGCCCAGGAACTCTTGCTTGAAAGACTTTGACAGCTTTCTTTTTATATACTTTCGTAATAAAAGCTGGAGATACATATACCTCCTACTAGGCATGCTTAAAGTAATTCTGTTCAGAAGTGTATCATCTTGTGAGAGACATTTCTCATTTGTTGTTAGAATTTCCGTTCTCTGAAATTGCAAGTACGTGAATGAGCTATCGCGACCTTTTCTGAGAGAATTCAGTACCCTAAGTTCACTACAGGATGAATGAATGAAATCTTTCATAGTGTTATCTGTAGTGCGCGAAAGAGCAGCAAAACAACTAGCAGCACGCAATAATTTCATTTGGACTCCAGCACTCATTTCATGTAAAGCTGTACAGACACAAAGTCTAGCATCATCCGTGGGATCGCGGTCATCTACATGTTCTGATTGGAGATTCAAAAAGCCTGCTCCGTATGCTTTTTTTTCATACGCCATCAAATGCATAAATGGTTGGAGTGAACATTCTTTCCCTCTAAATTCGACTATTGGGGATGGGACTTCCTGGAAAAATTCCCGAAATTCATAACCAACTACATGCAAGCCGTCAATTTCTGAATATATTTTAGCATGAATGCCAATATTTACATGAATACATCCTCCATCAATATTACATAATTGTAGAATATTTGAATCTGACATAATAGCAACAGCATTTTCACCACACCAACCGAGTTGAATTGCTTGTGAGCTTTCAGCATACACGCCCATATCTACCTTGATGACATTGTCTAAATTTAGAAAATTTGTAGAATATATGTCCAAAATATATCTGCCTTGATAAGTGGCACAAGTCGCGAGAAGATTTTTTCCTGGATTAAACTCAGCACAAATAATATTTCCTTGACAACAAATCGTGGAGACCTCTCCTGTTCGTCTGAAATACGATTTTATATGATCGCAAAAAACAATATAGTGGACATCATCTTCTTCGTACGATGTGGATCGCTTATTAAGAGCAGATATGATTTCTGCTCCGCTATACTCACTATCAATAAATTGTATATCAAACTGAAGTTTTTGGGGTTGATAAACAATAAACATGACAAATAGCTCAGATTCTTCGCTAAGTAAGAAGACATTGCCAAAGCCATCAAAAGAACACGATCTTATACTCTTAGAACTCATCGGAAGTTTTATATTACACAGCTTACAGCTCAAGTCCGTCAGATCATAGACTTGCACACAATTTTGATCAAAAATTGCTATTACTGATTCTGTTAACCAACCAAATTGAAAAATCTCTTCTTTAGAAATAATAGAACCTAACAATTTATCATCTAGCGTGCAAATATGAATACGAAAGTTCGAGAATCGATAGGCAACAAATCTGTTGCGAGAGGATATTTTCTGCTCAATCTTGTCATCGCATAGGTACACACTCCTACTTTTTGTTTCAACTTTTCTCCTTATGTAGTAAAGTTTCCCCAAGATATACCAGTTCCTAACGCATGGATATTCATTGTTTACTTCATCGTACATTTTGATATTTGTACCTGGATAGCTATGAGTGAAGAAGATATTGAATTACGCCCCTCTCACTTCAAACTTATTCGAATTCCTACGAAGCTCCGTAAACTTCTTTCTTCTTGAAATTGGACAACACGTCCTTGAAACTAACAATAAAAATCCAGTTTCAGCTTATACTTTGCATCATAGTGATTTCACATGATATGAAGTAATGCTACAAATGATCGCAATCATGGTGCTGAAGTCTATCAAGACCCAGCGATATTGTTTGCACTTCTTGACATGTTTTAGAAGTGAGGTGTGTGTATAAACTGTGGATGATCCCAAAAGTCGAAAAGTTAAGGCAAAAGGAGGAGCCACTTGACAAGTCCTTAAATTTCTCATTCCACGTTTTTTTACTTTTATTATCGATTCGAGTACTTTTGCCGAATTCTCGATAAAATTTTTCCTTGGAAAATTGTCGTTCAAAAAAAGACGCGCTGCTAAGAAAGTAAGAAAAAAAGAATTCAACAAGGCCTCAGCATCAAGACAAAGTTTCTCACTTGTTTCGGGTAAATGAGTACTGCAAGTTTTAAATTTACTGTTATGTACATTTAGAGAGCTCAACAGGCTTCAAAGCAGAGTTCGTTGCCGATAAATGGAAGATTACATCATTCTTAGAGTATCACCCGAAGTTCGAAAGATCCTCGAAAGAGGAAAAATGATTTCATTGGTTCACTCCGAAGGTTTGCTTCTCAGTTACATTTTTTTACTGATCGATTGAATCAACTCAACAGATGGCGAACAGTTACTGATCGGTGAGATGTGTATTCCTCTACATACGGAAAATGTCCTCTCTCGAAATGAGCTTTGGAAAACTTTCAACGGTTCGACTTTCGTAAAAATTGGGGATGTTATTCGAATTCTTGACTCAGAGAAAGTGAAAAGTACAGATGATCGGTAACACTTTACATATGACGTAAGTATTCCTTGTAATGCCCTTTACTTCCAGTAATTTAGTTTCTTTGAAACGTGCCAATACTCTTAAAACTCAAATGTTTGATGACACCGCCGAGGTAATTATTCTTTTGAGAAAGGATCAACTATTTTTATCTTTTCAGAGTTTTAGACAGATGTGTTACTTCTCTCCGGCAATTCAGCAGAGAGTGTACGTGATATAAAATTCGAGGAAGAAATAGTAGAGTAGTAGAATATGGATAAACAAATCGTCAAGTGTATTCAAAAAAGTGTAAAATACGATTATAACAGTACCTAGTTATCTGAAAAGTCACATATACAAACGTCTCACTCGATACCAGTACTGCTCACGTAAAGCTTTGCTCTTCTTTGAGCTGCTAATACTTTACTCATGCTTTTCAAAACTTCTCCCTCATCAATATTCATTTCTTTTAACTTTTGGCCGATTGTACTCTCAATATTTTGAACTAAATTGATATCATACTGTGTTATTAACGTAATCGACCTACCGCTGCGACCACTACGTGCTGTACGGCCTACTCGATGAATATAATCATTCGGATCCATTGGTACATCTGCATTTATGACAAGATCAACCGTAGGAATATCTAAACCGCGCGCAGCAACATCAGTAGAAACCATAATTCGGACAGCTCCAGACTTGAACGCATTTAAAGCTTGGATTCGGGCTTTTTGTTTTAAGTTTCCATGTAGAACAACTATACTGAAGTTGAGTACTTTTAAAGTCTCTCCAAGCAATTTGCATGCTTTTATTGTGCCTGAGAAGATCATTGCACTGCGAATGCCCCATGTACCCATCTTCCCAAGGATAAAGTCTAAGTAAACATTCTTAACATTGCTTTGAATGAAACAATAATCTTGAATGCATTTCCGTTCAATTTTAACCTTCTCGCAAATTTCGACGTGAACTGCTTTTTTTAGCGTTAACTCTTGTAACATAGAAATATTTCTAGTAATAGTTGCAGAGAACAGAATAGTTTGCCTTGTTTGCGGTATGTTCTTCAGTATTTCTCTGAACTCACCCTCGAAAGATGGCTCTAAAAGCCTGTCTGCTTCATCCAAAACGAAGCACTTCATGTTTTTAAAGGATTTACATAATTTTTTATCATATAAAAAATGTTCCATCATTCGTCCTGGTGTAGCTACAATTACGTGAGGACGAGTAGCTAGCTGTATAGATTGTTGCCGAAAATCTTCACCACCTACTACTGTTAGACAATTAAACGTCATATGCGCACCAAAAAGTGAAAACTGCTGACCAACTTGGCATGCAAGTTCACGAGTTGGTGTCAAACAAAGTGCAAATATACCATAAGGATCTCTTGATAATAAATGCAGTATTGGGAGTGTAAATGCTGCTGTTTTTCCGTTTCCAGTCCGCGCAGTACCAATAACATCATTTCCATTTAGAATTAGTGGAATACATTTACTTTGAATTTCTGTTGGACACTTGATGCCAATATTACTCAATCCGGAACATATGCCCTCCGAAAGCCCGAGTTTCCAGAAGTCTTTTTTAACCAACGTTGACGAAGGGGTATAGTCAAAAGGTGGCTGGTTAGCTTTTAAATTTTGGCACTGTTTTCCTTCTTCATTCATAATTTCAATATGTTGCATGCAATAGAGCTCCCTTTTCGACCGTGCTATGACTTTAGAGCACAGATTGTTACTCACTTCTCTGTATTGACTTTCTTTGCAAACGGAGCCCAGCTACGTCGGTACTCGTACATTAGAATAGATAGCAGCTAAACTCTTTTCGTAAGTTACTCCTACGAAATACAACCAAGGAAAAACTATGCATTTGTTTGTGGTAGTTCAGCTATTCAACATGATCAATCGTTCGCTTTGATTGGAAAGATGCATAATAATACTAGTTTCTTTCTGTCTTTCAAATTCACGCGCGAGCGGTGGAGAAATTTGCGTCAGAGAGATGAAAGAAAAAAACAATTACTGCAGTTGTGGGCAATTACGAGTAATCGTAACCAAAAAAAACGACGTACAGGTGCCAGGAAAGAGGAAAAAAGCCATATGAGAGGCTGAGAGCAGGTTCTTTTATTTTCTTTTCTCAATAGGTACTCGTATCGTAATAAAGAAACACAGAAGTATTGTAATAATATCAGGTATTTTTACGGAATGATGATTCAAATAAGGCAACTATCGATGTACAATGTACCGCAGGTACCAGTATGATTATCATATGAATATAACTTAGATGGGAATCCGAAAAATACCAGAACGAACTCTTTTGATGCACTTTTGACTTACCGTTCGTTACGCTGGGGGGGGATCATTTATGGTGTACGAGTATTTATGACGTATGCCCATATGAACTGCATAAACGTAGAATGATTTAAAGGTACACGTATGCAGGTCGCAAAACATATTCAGTCTTCGATCGATTCTTTCTGTAACCTTTTAAGCGTTCATTATGAAAATAGCGGTACTTTAGATGAATCAGAACTTGACTGTCTGAAAAAAATAAATAATACATTTCTCTTGCGTGCCAGACAACTTCAAGACTCTCTAAACTCGTATAAACATGATAAAGTAGTGTTATTCGGAAAGAATGGTTCGGGAAAAACTTCTTTATTGAATCGTATTCTTAGATCTACTATATCTACTACGACAACATACAAAGTTGCTGACCATGGTGATAGTCTACGACTTGTTGTTTCCAGAGATGGAGTATGCTTGAAGGATAATAATATTGGAATTGGGTTTAAATCTACATTTATTGACGAGTATATCCCCGTGTCAACAAAGAATTATTTTTTATTTCCAGAAGGTGACACCGTTGAAACTACTCGAGTGTGTCATTTGGTGAATTTTGGGCCTAAAGCGTGTGTCATACTAGCTTGCGATCGCAAAACCGAAATACACAACAATTTAGAACGGCTTCGATCTGCAGTCCGCTTGCAACGACTACAGGTAAGTCAAATATTGGGAAGGAAATTAAGGTAGATATTTGAATCTAATTACTCTATGTAGGATGATAAGGAGCTTAGCTTTCTGCATGCCCTAAAAAATGACGGATTTGAATCACTTTCTGAACAATTTCCAGTCTATATTATTTTAGACAAAGCTTCACTTCAAAGACCACTCGCTATTTTAGGTTATGATAAAACTCACGACTTGTCCATCATAGTTGATAAGGACATTAAACTACCGGACGGATACGAGACCTATTGCGATCTTTCATTTTCCTACACTCCTTCTGATTCAGGCTCTGATATTCTTGGTGATATTATAAAAATGAGTTCTTTGTTGTCACAGATTTTTAATGTCAGAAACCCACTATGGGGTATTCTAGAACATATTCGAATAGAGCTTCCATTGGGCTTTTTAAAATCTGTCGGCGAGATAGTGGATACACCAGGTGCTGAGTTTCTAATATCAGGACAGTCTAGATATGGATACAATATTATTTCGCAAGCATCAACATTATTATTTTTAAATGATGGCCGTAAAATTCCTTGTGAAATTAGGCAGTTAATGTGTTCTACAGGGCTTTTTAGCGCTCTTCTGTCTGCTTGGAATCTGAGAATAATATGGATTTACTTAGACGAGAACTCTGACCGAAATCCTATAACGGGTAAAAGAGGAAGAGATTTCATTGAGGTTCTTTCTTTCGTATCCTTCTATCTTTAAATTATTTCTTTTTTACTCAGTCGAAATCTAAAGAAATAGCTGGGTTTTTGCACGGATCGTGTGATAACATTTCATCATTCATCAGGATTGAAAATCTACTTTTACCTTCAATTCAGACAATATGTCATGGTGTTCAGGACATTTCAAAAATAACTGACGCTGTTCTTCCAACAATCAAAAGGCAAGGAAAAGAAATTATCATTGTTTTTCTACTAAAATGTGTTAATATCAGAAGCGTGTTACGTACGAGTAATGTGCCCAATGGTATTGTCCGTGATTTCTTAAATCTGATCAAAAGTTTCAAAAAGAATTTGCATAATGAATTTGATCTCTTTCAACATTTGCAGCATTCTGATGAAATTCGTAGAAGCTCTTATGACTTTGAGATGGATTGCTCAAAAGTAGATCTGAATTCTAGAATTATTGAAGTCTTTGACTTGATGCGGACAGAAATATTTTCTATTACAAAGCGTGAATTCAGTGAATCTAGGAATATTATGCTTTATTCAGGAGTGACACACTTTCTAAATGGGGAGGATACCTGTAATACAGAAATTGAAGATGTTAAAAGGTCCAGGATTGAGGAAATTATGCATGAAACTTTACATATCATTGTGCAAAACGTACTTTTGGCTTTACAGGGTTGCAAGAAAGGTGAATTATCTATGAAGAGAAAGAGCCTGAATTTTGCAAAAAGAATAGAGGAAGTTTTGCTTTTGCAGTTTCCTCGTGAAAACAATCAAGCAATGTTGTATTTACGCCAAAGTGTTTTATTGCATATTCAAGTATTCATTAATTCTCAGCTATTTGGCAGTGAAACATATTATAAGGTCATTCATGAGGTGGTGTATTATCAATTTTTGTTGGTTCGAATTCTTACCATTCTTAAGGGCATTCAAAATATTTTACAAACTCATGATAAAAATATAAGCAAATTACATATGTTCATGAAACCCACAGATATCTTGAATATACTTCATGATTCTTACGTCCAAGGCATGAAGATCTTCCTTGGCGAAATCTTGCAACGAGTGCGCAAAGTTAGTGAAGATGTTACCATATACATATTATCTTCTCAAAGTAAATACGTGAGTGAATTAATTTTTGAACTTCTCCGACCTTACTTCATTTTTATAGATCAATGAACTCAAAATTTTCAATAAAGCATTATGTGATTACGTACTTGCATATCGTAAAACATTAGCAATCGAGGAAGTTGTCCTCGTTTCTTGTGGTAAAGTTTTGCAAAGAAGTGAGTTTTCAATTTCGCAGGATCCAATTTTACAAAATGAAGGAAAAGTTTGGTCAAATCAAGACTTACAACAGGTTTGCGACCTTCGATATTTTTAATTCACGCTCAATACTCAACCGTTGAACATAGCTGCTCGACATGCTGCAACTTTACATGCCTGTGAACTTGAAATCAAATTATACACTTGAAATGTTGCATGAAATCAAAGATAGCCTTTCCATATTTGAGAATTATGATTCCTTCAAAGCTCTTCTTGAGCTTCGATGCCAAATATTTGCCATGAGAAATCTTTTTAGTTGTATATCGAATGATTTCGATTTAACGATACAACTTTGTACCAATACCAAATCGGATGCTTGTCATTTTGACATCGATGGAAAAATCAATTTTATGGGATGGTCGTGGCAACATATGCGACTACTTCTTTTCATGCTACGAAAGATGGCGAATAATCTGATGCCATATTTTCATACCTTGAATAAATGGGAAATGTCAGTGATATTAGCAGCAATGGTAGATGAGTTCAATATCAATATACGTTTGAAAGAAACCTCCACTCAAAGGATTTACCCTGATACGATTCAGAAGATAATCAAAATATGCATTCGATGTTGGGGAGAATCCAACGACGGTTTCATCAAGGCAGAAAAGTATTTTTTATGCAAAAACGTTCTTCAAATATGTAAAGTTGATGCTCGTGAAAAGATTTTATTGTGTGAACTAGAGTCAATTTTCACCAGTCTAGGTGAAGAAGAAAAGTTTTTCCGTGAATGGGCAAGTGATATATTGGTTTCATTACATTTCTTTGCTCAAGTATCTAATGGGAGAATTCGAAAGTTCTGTCATGTTTCTGCGCAACGATTGTCTGTGAAATGGAATCATCATCATCATGATATACATAAAAATATGTGTTGTCAAGATATCCTGTTTTATAACGAAGGCTGCTATGGGTCACAACATTATGTCTCTCACAACGTGTGCATTCGAAAAAAAATCATAAAAAAAGTGACTAGTTGGGAGCTGCAAGATTTTTTTGGTATAAATCTTAGTGATAGCTTTCACCCTTCGAGTATACCTCGCTATGATGATCTAAATTCTGTATTAGTGTGGGCATTTTTTTTTCATGGAAACGGGATACACCTTCAGGACAGCTCTCCATACGAAATATATGATTTTTCAGAAAGTGCTGGGAAATTATTAGTTGAGGTAAATATTTTCTCTTGTTTCTGAATATTTTTTAAATGCTTCAACTAAGGATGTGGTGCGAGACCCGTCTAATTTTATCAGTGAATGTTATTTTGTGACGCACAAAATCTTCACTAGGACAGCATGGTGTCAATACAGGCTTGATCCTGCAGAATGGAGTAAGGAGAAGAACTTCTTAGAATTTTACATCGGGCGCATAATTCAACTTCAAGACATTGAGTTGTTGGGTGAATTTATACAAACTTTGAAGTGTTTAGGGGTTACAGAGAAAAATAATGTATTAAAGAATGCACTTCAGTTTATGATGAGCAAATACGACAGACAAAATGTAAGCACAGTTAATTTCTTCTCAATGATGTTAAATCTCCGAGCAGGGTGGCTGGCTCACCAATACAGATACCTTTGAATCAAAATACCATGCAACTATATGTGCTGTAGGTGTGCACTTATTATTTAATTATAATGGGAATCATACTGATTCATTTTTTTGCATGTGATCATGAAGGCGCTCTAATCCAACATGGCTTTGAGGTGAGCGAATAATTTCAACTAAATGTACATTCCATTTATCCTGAGTTTAGGAATCTACTGGTCATGCAGGTCTTTTTTGTGTATGAACAGATGCAAGCATAATACGTAGTCCGAATCTTCCGAGAACTGCTCCTATTTTTCTACTTTTATTCAATCTTCGTTCTCGCTAATTTCCTCTTTGTTCTTCTCTTCTTTCATAGATTGAAGGGAAGTGACACCAATATGTCCAACATTTTTGCATGCACGCGTAAGCTTCGACTTTGTAGCTGGAGTAATGTCACGTGTTAAAGGCGCAAACGCAACTCCTTTGCCCTGGAACATTGGCAATTGTTCTATTATATTATCCCAGTCAATTTTTGTGATACCATAGTTAGACATGAATTCTAATACATCCATAACTCGGTTATTATTGGTTCCTGGAATTGAGCGCAACGGCAATGTAAGTTGGGTGCGGATCATAGAAATATAACAGGGGCGTATGGTACCAAAATTAGCTTTACACTTTCCAGAATTAACAATATGAGCGTGCAAGTTACCTAGCATTCGCCTGGTCTTTGTGGATGTGGAGTTCTTCCCAAGCCAAACAGGAAATCGATGGAAATTACGCTCGCCTGGATACATATTAAAAGTTTCACGCTGTCCGCATGTTGCTGCAGTTGGAATTATACAACCAAAAAGGACAGAGTGAGGTAGGATCTCCCAATTTTGCCGCAATCGAATGAAAGTCCCAAAAGCATCTCCAGAGGAAATATCTGTTGACACCCGGGCCAGAATTTGTAGACGCTGTACATCGTCGCGAGATCCAGATGGTCGCATTTGCACATAATTTTCCTGGACGAAAAGGGATGTGATGTCAGGATCATCATATGCAAGCTTGAATTTTTCATCTAAAGAAAGTGTGCATGAGCGCGTAGAAAAGAGTTTATCAATAATAGCAAAGGATCCACTATCATTCAATTTATTGTGAAACTCTGGAGCTCTCTTGGAGAATGCAGATAATTTGCTCAACTGAAGTTGGTTTATAATCAATCTCATATCTGCATCATAAACCTCAATCATACTCGATACTTCACTTTCCTCAACATCAATATTTTCCTTACTAGCAATATAAATAATACGTTTGCATATTTGTACCTTACTTGGACGCTGAAAGGCAAATTCTTCACAGTAACTCTGGAGAGATTTTAACTTTTGTGAGAACCTATCGTTGCATATACAGATGATCGGTATTCTACTTCGCTTTATCATTTCAATTAGACCAGAAATTCCACCACGATCTCCACCACTCATGCCATCTACTTCATCCATTACTAATATGTGCCTCTTAATCCTTGATTGACTACCGCAAAAAGTTTGATTTGTTACCAGTTCTATCAAAGTATTAGACGTGCTCCCTTTTACACCATCTAGAATATTTGAGGCTGCTTTCGATCTTTCGTCGCTAGCATTTACTTCTGTAACTGTATATTCTAAGTCTTTGCATATAATCTTAACACAAGTAGTTTTCCCGATTCCGGGAGGTCCGCTGATCAATGCTGCCTTTCGAGCCGAATTTCTACTTGATATACCGCAGTGTTTTGCATGCTTCCAGTCATACAACCATCTTCGGAGATCAGAAATTTTCTTTCCATTCCCAACCAGACCTTCAAGCGATAGCGGGGCATATTTGTTCACCCACAGATCTGTCGAAGGAGGTTTCTTGCTGTGTTCCATGCCCGAAATGTTGTAAAAGGGGCAGCTCTCAAGAGAGTCTGTGACTATTCTAAAAACAGTAGAATAAGAAAAAGTCCGAGAACTTTATTCGAATAGGAGAATTTCAGTCGGATAACTGCGCGATTTTACAAGAGCTCGTGAATATATCGTATAGATGAATCTTATCTTTTGATATATGTCAAAGTAAAATGACTACGATTTTAGTTAGAGTACCTTTGAAAGTGAATTTCTTATTGTCCTTTTCACGTTTCTTTTTCAGCAGAAATTCCGCGCGGAGATTTTAACCTTATGATATCGAACCTTGGTATTTAGAAGCAGGACCCACTCTCACTCGTTATAGTTAGCAAATATTTAAAAGTACAATAATTATATGATCGTCAGGTTATCGTTACGGTTTTGTGTGTTCAATCTAACGAAACTCGTTCTTTTTCAGCGAATTGTGCTGATATTGTCAGACGTGTGCAGCAGACTGGAGGTAGGGAAAATGCGAAAATGGGTGCCTAAAAGTTCCTCTCTCACCTCTCATAGACTCTTCTCTGGTTCTATATAAAATGCACGGTTGTATTGTCGAAATAAAATTTGCAGCACTTTTGCTATGTTGCTGAAAGCTCGCGATAAAGATAACTACGCTGTACTCTTGGCACGAAGAAGGAGTGGTGATGATTGAGTGATATTCGGAACCTGCAAAGATGAAAGGTTCACTGTGTGCATTATGGCCATCCACTAAGCTTGAATAATTCTTCTAATGGAGGTATCCCCGTTTAAAACGCGGGTCTCTCCTTTTCCGGAGGAGCATATTTTGCCTCTCCAATTTCTCAATTGCCTTAAGAACGTGAAGCACTTTGATTTCTTCAAGGTCACTCTCACCTTTTCCCTCCATAATTTGTCGAGAAGTTTCTATAACTTCTCCGACATACATTTTGATAATGGAACACAAAATTATCAAGCCATTAGGATTAAGAATAACACCACCGCTTACACTTTGGAAGAGCTTCTTAAGCGCAGGTTTACTGATGTTCGAACGACGATAGCACTCATATCTTTCCATCTGATCTAAACTAAACCCTCTTATTAAAGCATTTACATCTCTCTGATCCAGCTCCATTCTGTAAACTAAGTTCCCGTACGTACTTTAAGCAGCTGTTTAGTTCTCTTCTTAGCTGCCTTCCTGCCTTTTCTAATACTAAAATCTAAACATAAAACCTTGAATATGACGATGAGAGGAGTTGAAGTTGAGAGTGGATTTGTGCTATTTAACTTCTTCGTTGAAAGTTAGTTAAGAGCAGACGTGCGACTAGATAGATGGAGGAGGAGAATGAAGAGACTTGATGTCGCCCCGAAAAATAAAAATGGAAATTTGATTTAAGGTGTCAAAAACGAGTAGAAAGCTTATAGAGTGTGACCACTGAACTGTCTTACAAGGTGCTAAGATAATCTCCTAGTTAAGATATGGCAAGTGTTTATTGAGCACCGACACTAAAGTTATGACAGTCGCTACCAATTACTGTTGATAGTGAACTTACTTGTCCGTGTTGAAGTAGTTAAGAAGAAGTGGTACAAAACATAATTTTACACAGACGTTTCAAGTTGCAAGCCTTGGAGATATGAAGCTCTTTATTCCAGCGTACGGTAGCATACCCAGTAGTAACTACAGCAGGAAATACAATGCATAATGTTGCAACCATCGTTAAGGGTTTCATGGAAAGATTTACCCCAATGTAGATATAGGAATTTTTACTAGTTGGGTAAGTCGTTCGCGTCTTATTCCGTGGTCGTTTTTCTCGTTCTAATCCAAATAGAGTTTTATGCTTCTCCACAACTGCACCAAAATGAAAATTTACTAATCCATCTATTTTCTCGGACTGGTTGTAAGTTATAGCCATGGCAGATCTATCACCTACTAACCATTCAATAAACGCTCCTCCAGAGTAATATGATATATTTTGGTGTGTTGGAGCATAACTTCTGTATGTCTGTAAGTCTACTTTTTGAACTTGTGTAGCTTCAGAGATATTAGATATACTTAAATTATAGTAAGGTTCAAGCTGTATAGATGCTTTGCGCAGAAAAATGGATTTATCCATGCAGTTGCGATTCAACTCTGTAGGCTCAATTCCTGTAAGGCAGAATAAATAGAGTTCGGACCTATTAAACTCAATTTCTAATCTATCTCCCATGTTTCTGCTGTTTTCAACGAAATCGTGAGCACATTCGCATTCAGCGTCAAGAAAATTTTCGACTAATCCACAACACATGGGTGATGCAAATTTATATGCGCAAGTTGTATGCATGAGTGGTTCAACAGCTGAGTTGCACAATGAATTTCGTGCATACCAACGCTTGTACATTTCTTCAAAATCACTGTTTCTCATGAAGTTGAGGTCAGATAATTGTAGACCGAAGTTTCCCTGCGTGGTTCTTTGAATTGAAATACCATTAGTGATGATTTCCTTGGGAAAGACGCATTCAACATTTAAAATTGATAAATTCAAATATATCGAATTTAGATACACTGTGCATTGGAAAATCTGACTCCAACGATTGAGTAAAACCCAATTAGATTCACTTGTCCACATGATTTTACACAAGGAAACATCTGCAAACGTCGTTAAAAGCATGATTTCAATGCCCTTTTCTTCTTTGTTGCCGATGTTCGTAGATAGAGAAAGATGGATTCCACTCAGACTATTCTTGTGTGTGCTAAAAAATTGAATTCGACTTGAGTTTGTGACCAATATATCCTCAGATGTTTTTTCTGAGACATCAAGATTTAAGTTTGAATTGGGCTCTGTCTTCCACTCTTTCATGAAATATAAGAAGTTCGTATTCATGTTATTTGCCTCTACGTATTGCTGGAACAACATAATATGTTGTAGAAAAAGGAGAGATCGTATGATCTTATGCATGATGTGTGTTGTATATTTTTGGTTGTGCTCATTTTCACAGCCTCTTAAAATTTGTTTTTCTAGTAACTCCGAACCAAGAAAAGAAAAATATTATTTATAGAACTTTCAAGCAGCAGAGAATAAAGCAGCAGAAATCCTCGCAACATAACAAGAGTTTGGAATGGATTTTACAAGGCGCAAAATTGTTGCTACTCCAGCATCTGTTTCTTTCATCACTGAAAAGGTTGGAAAAAACTTTTTTAGGAATGTGATAGTTGCGAATTCGAAAGCAAAAAATGTATCAAAAGAAATCAGTAACTTGGCGAATGAATTGGTCCAAGAGTGCACAAATACTTCAGATATGATGCCAATGTATGATAGTTTGGCAAAGCTAACCAATGCTTCTCTTCAGTTATCGTCTGAACATTGGATATCTGCTGAAGATGTTTGTGATGAGCACAATGTTGAAAATAATACAATAATTCTTGTCATCCCCTGTTTACATGCTGCGGCATTTTCTAGTAGTGCACTGCTTTCATCGGTGAATAGATACGCAGTTAAGAGATTGTCTGCTTATATGTATCCTCAAGTTCGGGAATCCCCATCATCCTCGCATATTCGAGGTGCTTTGGATTATAGAAGGAATTCATCATTTTGTGGTGCAATCAATTCTGCCTCAGCCGTATTTAGAGGTGATGGTTCAAATAATTCCATATTGCTCGTTAATTCATTTATGAGATCTAAAAACAGACTTAAGCAATCTTCAGAAAATGCTGAGATATCACCAAATAAATACATATACACCACTTTATTTCGGAAAGGAAAGAAGTATGCATGGAGGAAGTGGTTTAGGTGGCACCATCGAATTAGATCTTTGCGTTCAGTTGATTTACATCATTTTACATCAGAAAATTTGGAAACTTTCGCATTCACTTTGTTTCAGAATTTTTCGATCGAAGATGAAAAGAGAACTTTGAAGCCAGGGAAAGGAACTGGAACCCCCCTCGGAAGCACTCACTGCAATAATCTTAATCAGATAATAACAAATTTAGTTAAAAATGTCGGTCTTGCAAGCATATTGATTTCTAAAATCCTTCCTTCTTCACCTCGAGCATTTGCAGCTGTAGATTACCGAGGTAAGGAGCTCGTGAGATCTAATGAAATGAATCCACTTTCGTATGGTGAACTTTATCATGAAGTGGTTTCAGTTGCATCCTTTCTACAAGATGAGTGCCGCATTTTAGATGGTGAACGAGTCGGCATACTCTCTACAAATTCCACTAAAGTATTTGTGGTTCATTACGCATGTGCTATGATCAATGCAGTTACTTTGAACCTTAACACACATCTTGCACCGAATGAGCTCGCATATATATTGTGTAACTCTGGTTGCTCTGTATTATTACTTCCACATGAAACACATAGTAATCTTCTGCTTGCAACTCTCAGTCCCTCTCATTTTCAAGATCACTCAGAAAGCGAAAAAAATAGTTTTTGCAATTTCCGTGCAGTTATTTGGCTTCCTAGCTCTTTGAAATGCTTCCCAAATAAAGATAGATACTCGTTGCAAAATCCAGTGAATGGAGATATTATCACACCATACTTATGGGAGGAAATTCCATTTTACGGTTCAAATTCTGTTTCACTAAAAAAAAATGCTCTCAAAAATTTGAATATGCAAAATTATGCACATCTTTACTATACATCAGGCACGACCGGAAAACCAAAGGGTGTTGCACTTTCTCATAACATTGTTAAAAAACATGCAGATGCGGTTTCTTTCGCTATGTCACTGAATGCGTCAGATGTGTGGCTTCATGCAGCTCCGATATTCCATCTCGTCGATGCATTCTCAATCTACGCAATTACAAGAGTTGGAGGATGTCATATCTTTTTGAGTAAATTTGAACCAGGATCATTCTTAGATGCAGTCGAACAAGAAGGAGTGACCTGCACAAATGTTGCTTCCAGCATGGTGATCATATTGTCCAATAACTCAGCGATAAACTTCAAAGATACAACTTCTCTCCGAATAATGTCATGCGGAGGATCGTCATTGCCTTCTAATATTACAATGCGTGCTATAGGTGTATTTGGATGTGAATTTTTTATTAGCTATGGCATGACTGAATGCTGCCGGAAAATTTCTACATCCAAACTGACTTGTGGTATGATCAAATCTCCAAATCTATGCAAACAATTAGAGTGTATATGTACGAGTGGAAGACCATTTCCGATGACTGAAATCAAAGTACTTCATCAAGATACGAGTTCTGAAGTCCCAATTGATGGTGCAAGTGTCGGCGAAGTTTGGATTAAAGGATCGTGTTTATTTGACGGATATTGGAATTCAAATTTTAAAGAGCAAGGTATTTTTAGTGATGATGGATGGTTTAATACTGGAGATCTTGGATACATACAAGACGATGGTTACCTCGTTATAGTAGACCGCAAAAAGGATATGATACTATCTGGGGGTGAAAACGTGTATAGTGTTGAAGTAGAATCTGCAATTTCAGCTCATCCTGATGTGAAACAGGTTGCTATATACGGAACACCTCATAGTGTCATGGGTGAGGTAGTCAATGCTGCAATCACTTTAAAAGAAAATTCATATACGACCGAAAGTGAGATAATTGAGTACTGTCATAGAAAACTTAGTTCCTATAAGGTACCAAGTTTTGTACATTTTCTTGATGTGTTTCCAATCAATGCATCCGGTAAGATATTGAAGCGAAGATTACGTGAAGATAGTCAGAACGGAGTGCATCATTCGCATAGCCGAAAGCAAATAGACAAAGATATTATACGGTCGTATACAGTGGATGGTAAAACTTCAGTTTCACGCCAATTTTCAGAGATATTAACTGTTTCAGGGCATGAAATACAACGGAATTGTTCCACTATTTTGAAAATTCCATCTGTGCAATTTTATGAACTTGATTTAGATTCTACTTTTCTTGATTCGGGCTACAATTGCTTGGACAAAGAACATGTTGAACAACAAAATTGGCTTGTTATAGGGCAAAATCAAGAGATTTGCAGTGCTTTACGTTCTTCTGATATAGTAGTTCATGTTGATGAGAAACTAAATGCAATCGTGGGAAGCGTCACATCATCATGGCATTGTATTACTCAGAATCTCTGGAGAGTTCTCATCTCAAATAGATTTTTATTTAACTTCATCATTCTAATTCCTCCAAAAATTCACGAGATGAATTTGTCAAAAGAATCTGCTATTGATCTTATAGAGTATTTTAAATCATATTGTAGATGTTTGGTTGCCTTAATGCATACTTTGAACGAGAATAATTATGAAAATATAAGATTCCCACACATAGTTGTTGTTAATCGTCTACAAAAGCTCAGATGCTCATTTGAAGATGCAAATATCTTTGCTGCGGTGCGACAGGTGGTTAATGCTGAATTTCCACAAATCCGAGTGCATTCTATTTTAACAGATGAGAAGTCAGAATTGGGAACATTTTTACGTGCCCTCATGTACTTGCAAAAAAATATGAACCAAACCAAATCTGAAATTTTTTGCTCTGAAAGTAAACTGTTTGTACCCATTTTTCGGACAATCTCTCCCAAACAGTCTCAACAGATTGGAATCAATACACAAACAACTAATCTAATTGCGTTAGATGGGTGTTGTGTTATTACTGGAGCTGGAAGCCACCTAGCTTCATTGCAGTCTTACCATCTTGTAAAAATCATGGGATATAAATCTATTTGTTTGATTTCACGTACGATCGGAAGATTAAAAATTCTGTCTGAAAAGCTTCAGAGAATGTGCGATGGCATCAGAGTTTTAGCTTTGGTGTGTAATGACGAATCCGAATTAAATGCAGCGCTTGAGCTTGCTAAATTTGTATTAGGGCCAATATCATTAATAGCACATTTAGAGGATATTTGTGAGACAGTACATTTTAAGCAACTTACAGAGTCATTTTTTGAATATGGAAGTATCACGAAGTTGAAAAGCTCTCTAGCCATACGACAATGGATAACCTCAAAACATATAGATACTTCTAGAAGACTATCTATCATTCTCAGTCCATTTATGTATTCTCAACTTAATGCAGAAGGGTTGGCTTGTCATACTCCTGTATGTGCTGTTGAAGCAAAATTATTTGCTTCGATGAAAGGTCACATTGATCTTCATGTTATTCGCTGGGGGATTTTGTCGATTGTTGGTACAAATGCATTATTTAGAAATGATTACGTCCTATCGCTAGTAGTAAACGGTATTTCTCGTGTGAGTCCTATCCCTGCATTAGTTGCTTTTACTGAAATTCTGCGATTTGGAATTCCAAAAACAGATAATAAGTGTATTGAAACCATGTGCAACATTTGGGAAATTAGGACCCTCAAAGAGAATACTTCCGCATGCAGTCAAAGCTTTGATTCACGTGATAAAAGTACCATTCAAAGAATAAATAGTTCAGAAAAGTCAATATTCGACAAGATCTTGGACTGTGTGCGTTGTAAAGTAGAAGAGCTTCTACCTGAAGTTCAAAACTTTACAATTAATTCACCGTTATTCTCTATTGGTCTCACATCAAGTAAAGTTTCAAGGCTCAATGCGTTAATAGAAAAAGATCTTGATATTTCACTGCCTGCAACTCTCGTGTTCGATTTTCCTACTATACTAGATATTGCTCATTTTCTTGTAAGCTCTCAAGGGAAAGCGAAGGCAGATGATTTGATGAAAATTGTGGAGTTTTCATTCGCAGAACATCTTATAAATATGGAGACATTTGATGAAAATACACCATTTTCTTCCCTTGGCATAAATTCTGCAAATGTTTTGAGTATTACATCATCTCTCAATTCCAATCTTAGAGATATGGTAGATGAAGATTTACCATCTACTGTCATTTTTGATTATCCCACAAAAACAAGTCTTGCATCATTTATTGCATCAAAGTTGAATGTTGAAGAAGGAGAAGGAGAATTACTTTCTTCGTATCGAACGAATTGTGAGAATCCTTGCCCCAAAAATTCTGGTGGTAGAATTACCTATTTAGACAAATTTGACGTAATATTTCCCAATTCATTGAATACCTATGATGTAATAACAAGGGTTCCTCTCGATCGCTGGGATCTAACAAACTTATCAAAGAGTGGTATTCAAGTTCCTTCTTACTTCGGAGGTTTTATTAAAAACATAGGATTTTTTGATGCTAGCTTTGCTTTGTTATCAGTACAAGAGGCACTTTGGGTAGACCCTCAACAAAGATTGGTATTAGTCTGTGCATTGAAGTTGAATAGAGTAGATTTGCACATTTTGGACGAAAAGCAACGAAAAAATCACTCATCAGTGTTCATCGGAATCAGTCAAATTGAGTATCCGCGCATTAATGCTATCCATGCGTCACAGCGATTATCTCCATATTATGCAACTGGTTCTCATTTGAGTGTCTGTGCTGGTCGAATCTCATATGTCTTAGGTTTATCTGGTCCTTCGATAGCAGTAGATACTGCATGCAGTTCATCTCTTGTTTCCATTTCGATGGCTCATGAATCTTTGAGTAGATTGATATCAGATCATGCATTTTGTGGTGGTGTGAATACGATATTAGATGTCCGCTGGAATTTTGCTTGTCAAGCTGCCAAAATGCTTGCAGCTGACGGGCGCTGTAAAACCTTTGATTATCATGGGGACGGGTATGTTCGCACAGAAGCATGTGGAGTTCTTGTGATTACGAGTCAGAATTGTTCACGACATTCTCTACTCGTTCATGGTAGTTCTGTGAATCAAGATGGAAGGTCAAGCTCGTTAACGGCGCCACATGGGCCTTCACAGCAAGCTGTAATTCATGAAGCACTTTCATACTCGAATGCTAACTCTCCCCAGTTGAATCTCCTTCACTCTCATGGTACCGGAACTGCTCTTGGCGACCCAATAGAAGTTGGAGCTGTCATGGATACAGTTTGCTCAAAAAATATCTTATTCAAAGATTGCCTAACTATTTGTGCATCAAAAAGTATCTTAGGTCATGCTGAGCCAGCTTCTGGAATTGCATCGATGTACTTTCTTTGTGGGGCTTTAGGATATGAGAGCTGTGGTCGAATAAGCCATCTTCGCGAGCTCAACCATCATATTTCTGTTATTCTAAGAAAGCACAAACATTATTTTAATTTCAACAGGCAAACTTCATATGCTTCGATTAGATCCAATCATATGATTGGGTCATGCTCAGCTTTTGCATTTCAAGGTACGAATGCACATGCTGCTTTAAAGCGGTGGATTGCTTCCTTTCATCCGTATCTAATGAAGCACATGCACTTTGATGACAAACTTCTGTGGCTATCATCGACACATAGTTCCTTATATCCAAGTTGCTTCTTCTCATCCACCGATTCAATAGTATTTGAAGTTTCCTATTCAGAGTTATCAAGCTCCGAATTTCAGGATCATAAAGTCTTCGGGGCTAGAATTTGTCCTGCCGCGGGTTATTTCAACTTGGCTCTACTGGCTCCTCACCAATCTATGCTTCAATTGGCTGAGTCAAGTTTATGTGGTGATATGTTTACAATATCCTCACCGTATCTTCTTTCTTCTTCGGGAAAACTCAGAATAATTCTTTTTCTAGATTTTGGCATTTGCAAAATAGTATCGAGGAATAATAAGCATATGAGTGGTAGATTTAATTATGTTCTCCTTCCACAATACAATTGCACAACTACAAGCAGGAACAATCCGAATTTCAATACAAAGAATTGCAAAAATAGTGGTAACGAAAAAGTACATTTCTTTGCTCATGTTGAACGGGGATATGAGGTACATCAAGACAACATTTTAAAGGATATCTGTATGCTTGATTGCTCTATTCATCTAGCAGAAGCTGTACATGGAGGATCGCGAATTCCAATTTCAGCCAACGGTATTCTACTTACCAATCTATTGCTAAAAAAGATGGAAAATACTTCTAGAGCTATCTGTGCAGGAGACAGTGTAGTTTCCGTAAGACACAATTCTAGTCATTTTCATAAAATTGCATGTTCCGTGATTTCCTCTCTTGAATTACGCCATATTTCGAAAACATGGAGCATCAATAATTCTTCTCAGAAATCCGAAACGATAAGAAATCAATGTCGCAAAGATGGAAAGGTGGTTTATCATTCTTACCCACTTAGAAATCCTGAACCAAAATATTATTTTACGAATTGGTTCTCTCGTATTTTAAATAGACAAAAATTTGTTTCTTCTCCATTTTTTTGCATTAAACCAAACTTACAAAGTAATAGTCTGAGTGAAATACGATGCTCTACTGATTTTCTGTCGCTTTATATGCATCAAAGAGGGAGGATAATATTAATGACAAGATCATCTAGTGATAGTGCGTCTACCACTTTAAATAAGAGCCATATCGATTCAGCACTTTGGGCAATGGGGCGTACTTTGCTACTTGAACCAACAAGGTATGGAGAAAATATTTGTGCATTCAATCAAGATGTTCATTCTACACGTTCTAATGAGAGAAATGTAGAAGATATCGATGACTCGTCAATGCATGATCCATGGTGCCGTACGACATATCGAGGTGGCACCACACTTCGGGCAAAGCTATGTTCCGAAGGCTTATGTAATGAATCACAAGTCTCAAATGACTTGAGGAGAATAACCAGTCAGCTCAAAAACATAAAAGTATCTCGATACCATAGACAAAATTTCCGCATATTTTTCAGGAATATTTTTACCATGTATCCAGAGCGGCTCTTAATATCCTCTGATACAATTATAACTGGTGGATTAGGAGCAGTGGGTAAATTAATTACCAAATGGCTTTCCTTTGATGTAAGTCATTCAAACATCTATCTTCTTTCTCGTCGAGGTAGGAGTAATACTTATTCGCATTTGAAGGCTTCCACAGAGCCCAGCATTAATGCTGTTATAACTATTGAATCAAAAGATTGTGCAACTTCGGAGTCCGTTTCGGGTTGGCGGTTTGCATTATCTTCAAGTTTGCGGATTTTTCATGCAGCTGGTTCCCTTGCAGATTCAATATTTTTCAGACAAAACTATGGGCGCTTTTGCTTTGTTTTCTCGGGAAAATCAATCGCTGGTAATTTATTGATAGAAAAGATTTGCACAGGATTTCCCCTAGAAGTTATGATATTATTTTCTTCCACCACTTCTTTACTTGGTAATCCAGGCCAAAGTCCATATGGGGCTGCCAATGCTGTACTCGAATCCATAGCTCATGGCAATTTTAAAAAAGGATCACACATAAAAAGCCCACAATTTGGTGCCCTGGGTGGCATGTTTGGGATGGCAGTGAAAAAAAGTAAGCATTTAGAGCGTAGCGGGATAGGGTTCTTAGAACCCTTTGACTGTATTGTATGTGTGAGCAAAATAATGCAATGCGCACAACCGGGCGTTTTTGCTATAGCTGCTATAGATTGGACCCGTTATATCAGTTTGGGCTCGAGTTCATCATTTTTTCATTTTAATAATAGTCCACAGATAAAGCTAAAGGAAAAAATCATAAGCTCAAACTTAGAAAGCTCGATTAGGGATACAATCAGTCAATCATTATACAAACTGCTCAATCGAAAAGTTGGAGATCTGGATCCATTGCTTGATGCAGGTCTCGACTCTTTGTCTGCAGTCCACCTTTCTTCAATACTTGAGGAAAAGATACCCGGTGTGAGATGTCCGTCCACACTAATTTTTGATTATCCCACCCCTGGTGAACTTTGCGCGTTCATTGAAAACCAGGTTCGAAAGAAGAATACTGAGACATACACACAATCTACGCAGCCTACTAAGAATGAAAGGAGGGGTTATATACTTGATACACATAAAACTGTTCAAAAAATTATCGTCCAAATTTTGGGACATTCTATTAATCAAAGTAGCCCGTTAATGGATGCAGGTTTTGATTCAATAAATGCCATAGAATTTACGCAAGCGATACAAGCTGCATTTCCAAATGCCACTGATGAACAAATTCTACCAGCGACTCTTATATTTGATTATCCCACAATAGCTGATATTGTCAATTTTCTGGAAAAGAAGCCGTATGCGAGTATTGATGAATCACATACAGGCGACACGGAAATATTGGTGAATAGACAAGATATTGATTTTGTGTGCTTTGAAATGTGCATTCCTGAATCTTCTTTACGAAGAGGAGTTAAATTTGATGATAGTATCTGCTGTGTCCCTATAGATAGATGGGATATTGAGAGTAAAGGATGGTCTTTTAAACTTCCTCAATTTGCTGGATTTCTAACTAATGTAATGAAGTTTGATTCTTCCAAGTATAACTTGAATAGCCAGGAGGCAAAATTCATAGATCCGCAACAAAGATTCATGCTAACAAAATTTGAGGAGGTCCTCGATTTAGAATCTGATAGAATTATGAGTGGTGTTTTTGTCGGAATATCTACCACTGATTATGATAAAAGAATAAGAGAGTTACCGGAGCAACTATTGAATTCAAGAGTATCCGTAACTGCTACTGCATTTGTTAGTGTTGTACCAGGCAGAGTTTCTTTTGCGCTTAATCTTTGTGGCCCAAGTGTCGCAATTGATACTGCGTGTTCTTCTGGTTTAGTGGCAGTTCACATTGCATCGGGCTATTCTATTAAGATAGCCAAAACTGTATCATCCTTTCAAAATTTGATGGGAGCCGTTAATATGATCATCTACGCTCCGACGTCTTTACTTTTTAAAAGAGCTGGAATGCTGGCAGATGATGGCAGATGTAAAACTTTAGATTCTGGAGCAGATGGTTATGTGCGAGCTGAAGCTTGCATTGCAGCGCGACTTGGTCCATCTCACGAGAATATATCCGTGCTTTTGAGTGGAACAGCCGTAAATCAAGATGGTAGATCCAGCTCATTGACTGCGCCAAACGGCCCATCTCAAAGAAGTGTAACTCGCATGGCTAAGTGTAGTTGTGATGGTTATCTTACCACGATAGGTATTTCTATTCATGGAACTGGTACCCCACTAGGTGATCCAATTGAGATCGGGGCACTTGATAAAGATTGGATATTTTCTACCTCGATATTAGCTACAAAGACAATGTTTGGGCATGCAGAAAGTCCGGCTGGTCTTTTATCTTTGGCAATATCGGCGTCATATTTTATTACTGAACAAAAATGTACAGCCACATTACACCTCAGAAATTTGAGCAAACATGTAGTGGCATCAATTTCAATTTTTGAAAAAAAAATGTGTATTCAAAGATCATTGATGCCTAAAGTCGTTCAAAACAACGACTCAATTGGAGTAAATGCTTTCGCTTTTCAAGGAACTAATGCACATGCTATTCTTAGCTTGTGTAGGCCCAGTGAAGAAATATTTCAACACTTCCCAAGATGCTTATATTTGAATGATCAAAGAGATTATTGGTTTACGATAAAGTTTCATAGAATCATCATGAAAGTCAGAACCCAATCAGATATAGTGATATTTTATATAACCATGAAAAGGGTCTTAAATAGCTGCATTGACCACATTGTACATGGTAGTGCACTTTTTCCGGCTTCGGGTACATTGGAGGTATTCCGAGTTACAGCAAAAATGATTTCAGAAATGATACCTGTACTCTCGCATATCACATTTGGAAGACCTCTTATTTTACAAGCTGCATTAAATAGTGTTTGCTGCCGCTTTACGACAGGTACGAACTCAGTAGAACTTTCCACACTACATCCGGAGCACGAGCAATATAAAATTGCGCTTGCACTTGTCAATGAGACCCGCTACTCTTCTGAACATGGGAAAAGATGCGTTGGAAGGAATTCATTTTTTAGCTTATGCTCGACTACAAGTCAGCACTTGATGGATCATTTTGCACTTTGCTTGGTAATGAATACATCCAGGACAGATTCAGGAGGATGGGGAATCACTCCAGCCGAGCTCGATGCTGGTTTTCATTCTATGGCAGCATTGTGGACTGCAAGAGCACCCTTAAAAATCCCTGCTGCATGTGAGGCTTATTTCTTTGTCCTGAAAAGTTACGCACATTCCAAATTTAGAAGAAGAAATTCTCGAAACACATCTATTCCAATTTCGAGTAGGAGGAGCACTCAAACCGACCACATGATTCTCGGCTCGAAATTGGCAAGTCTACTTACGAAACAATTATCAAATTCCAATAATGAATGTCAGAAGTCCGACAGCAAGTCTAATTTGAAATCTTTTGTTGAGATCTGCCCAAATACTCAGGGAAATATATATTCTGTAGAAATGCAAGCCATGCACAAAACGCTGAATGAAAAATGGCATCCTAAAAAGATAGCTTCTAGTATGGGAAATCGTATATGTCCGACTCTTACGCAAGGAATTCATTGTTCAGCTCATTTTCAATCCAGACTAAGTTTGGAAGCAGGTAAGCCACTGAAAGTGGTTATTTTATGTGCGCGGTTAGAAAATTACCAGTGCTCTAATGAAGGAACAAATTTTGAAAGGATGAAACAAGCTAAGTTTCCTGTGACTATTCGAGCTTCAATTACTGATATCCTAACCTATGGAAATCGAAATAGATTGTTAACGTGGTTGATAAATATTCCGGATCAAAAGTCGAACACAGAGAGCTCAAAAAGTACATGTTTATTCATAGGTGGTGGTCTCGGAGCGCTCGGATCACGAATTTCAAAATGGTTTGAGGGGTTTCGGAAAGCTGCCATTCTCGTAGATTCAAGAGTCGGTAGATCTAAAGTGTTTCCAAATGGAAACCATCTTTACTCCAATAATATTGTCGTAGCTCTCAAAAGCACACCTCAGTATTGTCACGTGCAAAATTCTTTTTTCAATCCTGACTTTGCAATTATGGCGTCAGGATCTTTGCGAGATTCTGCCATTTCCTTCATCTCTGTTAGCGATTCGCGATATGTGGATGCTAACAAGTTTGCTGTTGCAAATATATTCATAGGAAAGTGTAGAAATCATCCATATTTTCGCATCATTGCGTTTTCTTCCATTGCATCATTACTTGGGTCAAGAGGACAAGCATGCTATGCTTCATCAAATAGCTCTCTAGAACTACTATCTCTCACGCAAAACTTCTGTGGCATGCCTACCTTTTCTATTCAATGGGGACCTTGGAGTGGTGGAGGAATGGCAGAAAGTACAGTAGTTCGCAAAAATTTGGAACGACTAGGAATGCTATGCTTGAAACCAGCTACGTCAATCTCAACGCTGCTTTATATATCTCAATTACATTCAAATACTCTGCAATACAACTGCATATGCATTGTGCGAATGAATTGGCAAAAGTATTTTGAGCACTCGCACTCCCATGAAAAGGCATTTTTCTCTGAAATAAGTGACCATCTGCCAATTTCGAATGACAATGGTAGCAATGGTAGCAATGGTAATGACAAAGACATTCCTAAGTTGCACATCATCAATGAGGAACAAAACAACGTATTGCCAACTATTGATACAATCACAAGTAAAGTGGCAACCTGTATTATGTGCATAATTGGTCGAAAAGTCAATATACATGAGCCTCTAATGGATGCTGGACTCGATAGTCTCACAGTTTTGGACGTCAAGACAGATCTTGAAAAAATCTTTCAAATAGCAGTCCCGAATACTATTATTTTCGATTTTCCAACAACTCACGCAATAGCAAGCTATTTACATGGGCTTCAGACAGAAAGTGAGACAAAATCTATTGTCGATAGCGACAGCACTTGCCTTAAAAAATTGAGCACCTTCGCTTTGATACATTTTAGATCTTTTAATAGCCAAGAATCTCTCAGCAATGACGTCATTGAAAATATCTTCTCGGTTCCGACTGATCGATGGCAGCTTGAAGTGAATTTTCATTATCCAAGAGCTCGGTTTGGGAATTTTCTTCGTAAACTGAATAAATTCGATAACGAAATGTATTCGTTACATGACGCAGAATTAACGGCAATGCATCCACAGCAAAAATTGCTCTTAATATCTGTGCTTCGCACATGTTATGGTGAATTCAATTCAACTTCTTTCCAAAATGATTCGGCTAATATTGTACTGGGAATTGCAAATCGTGATTTTGATGAAATTCTGTCCAGTCATGCAAAGGAATCTCCTCATGCGGCTACTGGAAGTGCATTTGGATCAGTTGCTGCCGGACGAGTATCTTTTATATTCAACATGCAGGGTGTGTCTATTGCAGTTGACACTGCATGCTCTTCCTCATTGGTTGCCACACATACGGCAGAAGCGTTAGGCTCAAAAATTCAGTCTCGATTCTCAGTTGTATCTGGTGTTAATTTGATGATACAACCTACAATAAGTGATAGGTTTACCGTAGCTGGAATGCTTTCTTCTTCGGGTAGATGTAAAACTCTAGATGCTTTCGCAGATGGGTACGTGCGAGCTGAAGCGTGCTTGTCTCTGCTATTGATAAATACAGATACTATGGCGCAAAACAATTATGTGCAGCATGTTAGAAAAGAATCCGTACTGGTATTGCATGGTTCAGCAGTTAATCAAGATGGAAGATCAAGTGCTCTGACTGCACCGAGAGGGCCATCTCAATCTGAAGTGATTATGAAAGCCACTAATTCCCAGACAAAGTTTCTCTGTATGGTGCAGCTTCATGGAACTGGTACTTCTTTAGGAGATCCCATTGAAATCGGTGCGCTTAGTATATTCTTACATAAAAAATCCATGATCGGATTCTCAGATGAAGTTTTAAAACTTGATGGCATGAAATCATGGATGGGGCATGCAGAACCAGCTGCTGGGATATTTGGACCCAGCGAAATATGCGAGAATGTTGCATGCAAATCTCACAATGGTCAAAATTTACTTCTGAAACTAAACCCCTACATTTCCAGCATTTACGATGCTAATGGCACAATCTGTGTAAGTCGAGAAGGTGTGTGGTTCGAAGGACAGTGCCAGAATTCCTTGAGTGGAGTGAGTGCGTTTGCATTCCAGGGTACAAATGCACATTGTGTTGCTCGGTACTTAGATTATTTTAATTGCAGATCATTCCATCTAATAATGAATATGAAGTCAGCTTCAACACTTTTGTTGAGGTGTCAACATTTCAAATGCACATTGCAAGGAATAAGTCAAAGTGTGCACATTGAATTTGATTTATCGTGTAAATTTGGCGTGCTTGATCATTGCATTATGGGGCACTATCTTTTCCCAGCTGCAGGATATTTTCAACTCACGACAGAATTAAAGAGCATGTTTTCTGATGGCTTTCCTGTCAAGGGTGGAGTTGAAATGAACACTGAAGGAGTGATCCTGAGACCATTGATCCTTACAGAACTCAAAACTTTGAAATTGATGGCGAAGATGCACGCAATACAAGGTAAACTTATGCTTGAATATCAAAATTCTGGTGTTTTTGCTTCTCAAATTCAATTATCGAATGCAAAACAGAAACCAGATTCCTTATTGATACACCAATGGCCATACCTTGGTACATTATCATTTATTTTGACGGCATATCGTAAATGTACTTTACTAAGACGCTGCCGCGATGAAAGCGTTAATATCAATGATAGAGCATCATATATAGATGGATTGATGCATCTGGCAGCACCGCTCAATGCTAAAAAGTGGCTCACGAAAGTTCCATGTGCAATCAACGCTTACTACTGTCATTTAGACAGGTTGCCAAATATTTTAAATGGAAGTTTGAATATGATTGAACCACGCTCGAACGATGCTTTTAGTTTGTCTGAACACTTCATGTATTTTGAAAATACGACCCCATCATTGCGCTTACACTCACTTCTGTCAAAAGCAGTATACAAAAGCGCACCACAGAAATATAATTCTGTGAGTAATAAGTTGGATGTGCATAGATATATTTTTATTTCGAATGAATGCGTTACTCATAATACTCGAGGGAAACAAAAATGTATCAGCAGGCAAAACGACAAAGAATGCATGAGGCGATTAGCAAAGATCACACAACTGACTTCAATAAACATTCAAATGCGCATGGTTACATCCTTCTACCACGATGACGGATTCCTCAGATCTGCGCGTATTGAAGGAAAAAGGGTGATTTCCCAGCAATATTTCAGTCACAGACTAATTCGAATTCCAGTGACATCTCAGAATTTTGGTAAAAAATCTCCTTCTTATCATGAGTGTTATTTACGAATAGATCTCTTATCTATGTGCAGGAAAATGTTTTTGAAGCCTTCGTCTACAGTAATAATAAAAAAGAGATATCCTTCCTCTCTTTTAATTCCAGGTGGGACGGGCTCAATCGGAATGTGTACGGTCACGTGGTATGCTCAAACTTTTCATGGACCTAAACATATTCTGATTCCATGTCGATCTGGCCGGAGCAGAACTTTTTATGCAAAGCAATTTAGATCTAGGGTACAAATACAGTTATGTTGCTCTGATGTAAGTGCTTCTTCCTGTTTGACTCCTTGCTCCCTCGAGCCCGATTCCTGGATTTTTCATGTTAGTGGATGTATTTCAGATGCAGCACTTCATAATCAAACCATGGCATCGATACGATATGTATTTGCACCAAAGTACACCGCAGCCTTAAAATTGTCAGAAAAGAATGCCCAACATCCAATTCGTGCTTTTATTGGATTTTCATCTATATCAGCACTTGTTGGATCAGCAGGACAGAGCAATTACGCTGCTGCAAATGCAAGTATTGATGCATTTTCTGCGCAAGAATGCCATATTGGCCGAGTCTTCACTTCAATTCAGTGGGGTCCTTGGATTGGTTTGGGAGGAATGGTATCTCAGAACATAAAAACAATGCAAAGAATGGAAGCGCTTGGAACTGGATTTATCGACTCGTATACAGGAATTCAGATTCTTAAGTTCATAGTTAATTCTATTCCGTATCACAACGGACCATTTGTTGCCTCACCTTTCCGATGGGACAAATTTATTCCTAGACAACCAATTGGAACTCTTGTAACCTGCATATATAATGAAGTTGGTTCATGTCTACGAAATAATTTAAATTTATCAAAGCAGAAAATAGATCACAAAAGCACGAATGTGAGCTTAATGGAGGTTAAAGATATTATCCACAGTGTATTGACAAAGAAAATTGGTGACATAGTGAGTTTTGATGCACCTTTGATGGAAGCGGGATTGGATAGTCTGAGTGTGATAGATGTACGTGAGTCATTAGAGAAAATATTTCGGATCGAGCTACCAGTTTCCATATTCTTTGATTATCCTACTGCGGAAGCAACTACAAAGTATATCGCTTCACTGTTGAATGATGACGGTCAATTAAAGAGTAACGAATGTATGGAGGAATGCCTATATTTTCAACGCAGAACGCGTAATGATGACATATCTATTTCTGCATATTCAGGAGGCAATCCTCACCAACTAGAAGATAATATCAATGCCGTACCTCTTGTTAGATGGGATACTGATCTTGCGGAACGAAATCATCTTCACGGGGGTAAATTCGCAGGTTTCTGTACTATTTCTACCCTTGCATTTTTTGACATAAAACTATTTTCATTTGGTGAGAAGGAAGCATTATATATTGATCCACGCCAAAGACTACTACTGTTTCAAGTATCAAGTATTTTAAAAGAAAAAACACTCCCCCACGCGCTTCAACAATATCTTGCAGTTGTAATCGGTGCATCTGGTAAAGATTATGTTCGGCTATTAGAACAATGGGTATTTGAAGATAATTGCACTTACACTGGAATTGGCAACGAACTTTCTGTTCTCAGTGGACGAATTTCATACACATTTGATTGCAAAAGTAAATGCCTTGTAATAGATACTGCTTGTTCATCGTCTTTGGTAGGGGTTCACATCGCTAAAGAAGATTGCCTATTTGGGTATTCGAAAGGAGCACTGTCAGCTGGAGCAAGTATAATTGTTACAAGTGAATTACATAAAGTTCTCGGTGGCGCGGGAATGCTATCACTTTGTGGTAGATGCAAAACCTTGGAAGCTTCAGCAGATGGATATTCAAGAGCTGAATGCATAGTTACTGTTCTTTTAGTCAACGCAAGCACAATGCTAGTAGAAGATAAATGTGATCCTATCTTAATTGGGTCTTCTGTGAACCAAGATGGTCGCTCAAGTAGTTTGACAGCTCCAAATGGACCTTCTCAGCATGAAGTGATAAAAAATTCGGTATTAAATACAGACGGAGAAGATTCTCGAATAATACAAATTCATGGAACAGGAACTGCATTAGGAGACCCACTTGAGGTTGCAGCTTTGATTTCAGCGTTATCATTGACAAAAAATATAATAATTGAGTCGATTAAGACTTGGATGGGACATGCTGAACCTGCTGCTGGAATCCTTGGAATGACTGCCTTGTTATCTGCTCAAGCAAGTGTGAAGACTCCTGGATTTTGTCATCTCCGTAATTTTAACCCACATGTCGTAGCTGCATCACAAAAACATTCAACAACAAGGAAAGTCAGACAGAATTCGTATTTGCTCGACCATACATGTGGTGGAGTTAGTGCATTTGCTTTCCAAGGAACAAACGTGCATTGTTCGATTTTATCTGCTGGTTATCACTCAAATCAGAGTGCTTTAAGATTTTTGCACAATAATTTATATTGGCCAGTTCTGCAAGATATTATGTCGAGACTTTTCTTTCTAAGTGTTAATGTTAAGATTGAGAAATTCCAAGAAATACAAATTCAGTTCCAATTTATTCATAACACGAAATTCGATAAGTTGTCTGCAATTTCGCAGGCCTTCAGGGCAACGAATTTAGTGCTTGGCCATCTAGAAACTCAGAAAATTTTATCGAAACTAACTCTGAATGAAGCTTGTTTGCGGAAGGCTGTAACATTTTATTATTGCTTTGCAGCAGGTACGATTAAAACACGGTGTAACAGTTTGATCACTGTGGTCTGTTTTCTGACAAAAAATACAAGACTTCAGCAGGGAAATTTGCCCACGTTCGTCATTTTTCAAAGTACTCATCAAACACTACCTGTACTTTCAGTGGTGAATGTGGCAGAGAAGATCCCAGATTCAGAACGTGTGGATAAATTTCTTAAGCTTGCAACAGTTTCATTTTCTACTTCTGAATTGTCATGTGTACATATTTTATTTATACAAGGATTATGGCAAAAAGAGGGTAGATGGATGCAGAGACTATTTGAATCATCCGGTCAAGTGAGCGCCGTATCTACTTCCATGATTTTTATCTGTATGAGGAAAAAAGTTAGTGGGAAGGGGCTCTGTACCATGGGCAAGATTACTAGATACACAGTTCGGCAATTTAGTAAACAAAAAAAAATACAAAGTTACTCACACGAAGTTACGGAAGTCTCCAGATTGACTTCCAATGTCATGAATACACTTGTAAATATATTTAATGGTGCCCCTGTTTTGATTCGCTCCAGAACCGCGGCGCATTCTTGTGTTCGGAGTATATGCCGGGTAGGAATCAATGAAGAATGCATCCACACAAAATCATCAATTGGTCCCTCTCACTCAAAAGAAGAATTGCATCTGCTAGTCGACAAAAGTGAGGTAGAAATACAAAACAGTACAGAAATGAATAATGTAGTAATTGCCGGAGGAACTGGTGCAATTGGCTTCTTTATTTCTCTGCATTTATGTTCAGACATGAGGATGAGTACAATAAGTATTTCTGGTTTGTCTGGACGGTTGAATAATTCAAAATTTCCTGTAATTCTGAGATGCTGCGGCTCTATTGAAATCAGCCGATATTTCTCTAGCAGGCAAGTGAAATATTCTAAACCTCCTCATTTAGTTGTATATGCAAGTGGATGTCTTTCAGATGCAGCACTTCGTAATCAAACCATGGCATCCATACGATACGTATTTGCACCCAAAAACAAATTATTGAAGTCAATGTCAAAGGAAAATTCATGTAGGCCTATATTCAAAATTATTGGATTTTCATCTATATCAGCACTTGTTGGATCAGCAGGACAGAGCAATTACGCTGCTGCAAATGCAAGTATTGATGCATTTTCTGCGCAAGAATGCCATATTGGCCGAGTCTTCACTTCAATTCAGTGGGGTCCTTGGATTGGTTTGGGAGGAATGGTATCTCAGAACATAAAAACAATGCAAAGAATGGAAGCGCTTGGACTGGATGGAATCAAGCCCTTACCAGGTATTCGCGCATTCGAAATATGTATGAAAAGCATATTATTTCATTCTGTTGAAACCATTTGTGGCTTTAAATGGGAAGCATTTCTATCACAATTTAATTTAAGTGACGAAGATAGAGAAACTTACATATTATTCAAAATTTCTGTAAAGCCTGAAAGTATTGATAGAAAAGATCATACCACGGTATCCAAGCATGATATAAAATTAAATACCAAGGAAAGAGCTCAGTACGTAATCAAGAGGGCCGTGAAGGACGCTCTTGGCTTCAAAGTGCATGAAAATGAACCATTAATTAATTCAGGGCTTGATTCTCTGTCTTCACAAGAACTGATCGCACGCATTTCAGAAGAATTAGGAATTAATCTTCCTGTTACGGTTATCTATGACCACCCATCCGTGAATGCTTTAGTAACTAGGTGTTCTGACGTAAAGAAAATAGATTATTTGCAACCTGTGCAAAAAAGAACGAATGAATGTCAAATTCCACACTCATCTTCTTCGTTCATAATTGGTCATTCGGGTGTATTCTGTGGAGGGAACTGTGACGAACATCTTTTATATTCATCGGGTTGCTCAACAAACGTTATTCCGCTAACTCGCTGGGATACATTCAGCGTTTCAGAGCAATTGATTTCCTCCAAATCCATGGACACTGTCCCACTGCATTTTTGTGCGACTATCTCATCATCTCTTCTGACAACTTTTGACCATCGTATTTTTGGAATTTCTCAAGCTGAAAGTATGTGCATAGATCCTCAGCAGCGACTAATTGTAGAATCAACCCTGCAAACGCTTCATATTACTTGCAGTCATGATTCATCGAATATGGATGTAGCAACCTTTGTGGGCATACAACACATGGAATACAATTTATTAAATCAAGGGATAAATTGTATCGGAGAGCCTTATATTGCAACAGGGAGTGCACTTTCGGTAGCTGCTGGGAGGATATCTTTCATATTTGATTTCAATGGACCAGCGGTTTCAATTGATACGGCATGCTCAGCATCACTGGCCACTGTGCATTTTGCATATAACTCATCGAATTTGGAGATCTTTTGTTGCGGTGTCAATCTCACTTTAACATGGGAAAATTTTGCGTCAATCCAGCGGGCAGGGATGCTTACACAAGATGGACGATGCAAGACACTAGATGCAAGAGCTGATGGATATGGAAGAGGAGAGAGTTCAATTGTCGCTCGTGTAGCTAAATTTGATTCTGAATCCATAAAGAGTACAAAATATACGAGAAATGCATGGAAATGTGATATTCTTGCTTCTGCTATGAATCAAGATGGTAGAAGTAGTTCATTAACAGCACCAAGCGGAATTGCACAACAGAGGGTTTTGAATAGCGCTGCGAAAGATTTGAATCAAAAGCAACTTGGATCAGTCGGTCTTCATGGGACAGGCACGTCCTTGGGTGATCCTATTGAATTAGGAGCATTATCACAGACTTTGGAGTTCCTTTGCCTAACGCACGTGTCTATCATGGCTTCCAAAATACAAGCTTCTCACACAGAGACTGCAGCTGGATTGGTATCACTTGTACAAATCGTATCTAGTTTGGACTTTGAGCTTAGAGCACCCTTTGATCATATTATATACGTGAATCCGTATGTTGTTACTTCATTCTCAGGCAAGTGTTCTACTTTTCTTTTTGAGCGCATGTCAATGCCTACAACACAAGCAGCCCCTGCAGGTGTAAGCGCGTTTGCCTTCATGGGTACAAACGTACATGTTATTATTGAGTACAGAAATATTAATTTATATTCAAAGCTCAGAATTCAATCTTGCAATCGGATCATGTTGTTCAACAGAAAATACTCATGGAATGAAACTGAGATAGGGAAGATTCTCTTATGTTGTGCATTTTTTACGCATGCACGTAACGACAATGTGAACCTACTTTTTTATCCTACGAGAGAGAGAAATTTCAACAATATTGTATTGGCAGAAGTAATGATAACTTGTGCGTTTACTCTAAAGGGGCAGGCAGCATTTTTAACTCATGCATCCTTTTGTAGCCCGAAGGGTATCACCAGAGCTATGCAATCTAATGAAGTAGAAATTTCCATGCATCCCAAAAGTGGCCAGATTCATTGTAAAAACACAGATGTGAAGCTTGCTGTTTGTACAATACATGCCATGTACATTTATTCAGAGTTGCAAAAACGGCTTCATCACTTGGAATTAGGTGGGAACATGAACACGAATATGAACGCACTAAAGTGCATAGTACATGTCCCATCTGCCAAAAATACTCATGTATCAAGTGCAATTGAAGTTTTTTTGCTCAACACTTGTTTAAAATCCATCGGCTTTTTTGTCAGCATTCAGTCAACAAATAAATTCTTGATCGCGAGAGAAATTCTTGTAGGTTTTAGCATTTATTGTAGAGATATCATATTCTCTCGTATAACTGATCATGGTGCTGAAAATGCGTATTTTGAGCATCAAACTGAAAATACAGAGAAATCTGAGAACACGTACTCACTTAATTGCATCAATAATGGAAAAGAACTGGGAAGAATAGTTTCTCAGAGTCTCGAGCTCATTTTGGGCAGAAACATAGGAGAATGCGAATTATTCCAAGATTTAGGTCTTGATAGTATCGGATGTGTTGAAGTTGCAAACCACATAAGAAGGGATCTCGAACTAGAATTTGATATTTCCGAAGTTGCAGCATTACCTACAAAAAGAGCAATTATCGAGCACCTTGGTCATTTACAAATAGAAAATGAAAAAACTGAACCACGTAATACTACGATATTGACGACACAAAATATACAAAGCATAAATGATGACAATGGTATGCAATCAACCATGACAAAAGTGCTTCGACCTACTTTTGAGGCATTGCCGTTATTTTTAGGTGCACCAGCATTTGGGGATGGTCCTCTTGCATATATGCGTTTGATAAACACGTTAAATTTGGGACACCATCCAGTGATTACTCTCGAACGAGATACGACTAAGCAAGCCTGGCCAAATGCAGCGGAAGTCCACGCCCAAACCATCATGAAACAGCAACGTCGCGGTATAATAACTCTCGGTGGTCATTCACTTGGTGGTGTTCTCGCTATCGAGACAGCAGTTAGTCTTGAACTTTGTGGGAGAGAAGTAGGTGTGGTTTTACTTTTTGATGCTCCGCACCCTGTGCAGTTTAAGTCAGAATGGGGAATAGAATCCTCCAGTAACCTTGATTGCTCAAATACTTCGACGGGACTCGAGTACATGGAAATTGCTTTGACCTCTTTCCATTTTGATACCACAGCGGCTGGATGGCGCAATCTTGATAAAATTCAAAAATATTCAATTTTTGAGGATGTCATGTTTCAAGCTCTTGGGCGTGAAATTGATGCCAGAGATTTGGATGAGCAAATATCAGGCGGACCTTACGCAGATCAATGGAACAGTGGAATTACACGAAATCCACATAATAGAACGTGTGATGTTAGTAATTGGAAATTACTTCGAGGTTCTGATGAAAATCAAGTGAAGTACACAGCACGAGAAGCTAATGAAGAAATTTCCAAACAGTGCAAAAACTTTCATCGCGTTGAGGCAAAAGTCGTTCAGTTCAAGGCATGTAATGAGAGTGCAGCATTGTTTGAAATAGATTTGTTCATGGATAAAAGTCAAAGTGAAATTCTTCGCTCTGTTAGCGGATATGTTTGGCCTCTTGCATGTAATAACGTGGAAATAGTAAGATGTCGCGGATCACACATGAATTTGATGACACCTGATATTGACGGTGGAGATTTATCACATACGATAGGACCACTAATGAATTGTACCTTAAATGAACTATGGGGTGATATTCCAAGGTCTTCTACTTGTGGAAGGAAAGCTGACCTCAATTGGTCGACATTAATATGGAATGAAAATTTCCACTTACCTTTGTGGGTGAAGCCAAGTACACAAATAGAGGAAGTCCTGTCTTCATCTTCCAATACATGCGCATCTTTGATGAAAGTACTCTTACCATTAGATTATGATTGCGATTCTCGTATGCAATCTGTTTTTGGTTTGAATGAGTTTTCTTGGGATGCCAGTGGCTGTTCAAATAAATTTTCTATTTTCTTACTGCTTGATATGCTCGTGGAAGTTGACCAATGGTCAAAATTATCTCTTTTCACGAATATCCCAGTATTCGGAATACACATTACATCGAAAGTTTACCACTTTTCTCCTCAGAAAGCAGCCACAGAGGTTCTCGCTCTCCTGTATGACGCATTTCCGCAAAAGTTTGATAAAGTCAACGAAAATCAACTATTGCTAGGGTCTCCAACGATCGGATTCCGAGCAGAAATGGCATTCCATCTTGCTCTACATCTTCAAGCTATTGGGATTAGAGAATCAACTAGTTTCATTTTTGTGAACGCAGAAAATAGAATGAATGGGCTAGGAATGCATCAATTCTTTAAGAGAAAAATGAGAAAAACAAAGAATACATTTTTGAAAAGTTTAGAATTGCAAGCCTTTCTCTTCAAAATCCGCGAGACCGAAGTAAATAATATACGTGACAATCTGGAAAGATGTGTTAAGCATACCAGTGATAAAAAAAAACAAAAAAATAAATATGGAAAGAAACTAAGAAGGTACAGTGCTGATGCTATATATAATTTTACTCGTATGAATAGACCAAAGCGAGTAAGATGTCTCGATTGGAACGTGCAATTGAGTCATAAGCTCATTTCGACAAGAAATCTTTCTAGAATGACGAAAAGTTTTTCCAATCAGCTCAAGTAATAAACTCCGATAAAGATATCGATTTGACCAATATATTTATACACGTTTGACTAAAAATATATTTCAATTATTCAACGTACATATGTAGTACGTCGTGTGCGTACTACTGGAATGCTCTTCTCAACAGCTGCTCATTCAGTGTTTCAATATAACAACAGAAAAAAAACGTATTCACAATAAAATAACTAAGCAACAAGGTGTAAAAATATGGGTTTCCAGATAACTGTCGTGAAATACCTTCCACATGAACATATAAAAATTATGCAAGGATGATGAAGATTTGAAGTTCACATCACCACTTTTTCGCCATATCAATATTGCAGAAAGAGTATGTAAAGAGAACTATATTAATCGAAAGTCAAAAAGAACCTAACTGCTGCGCAAAATAAATACCACAAGAATACCACGCATTAAATTGCTGCAAAACATACAGGATAGGGTACCACTGCGATTTAATAATTTCGTTTAATATAAGAATTTACTGCTTAAGACAAAAGGAATATGAAATTTACCTTAAATACAGAGTTATCAAGAAGCAAGTGCAAAGTTCGAAGGCCTTTGATGGCTATGTAAGAACAAGATAAATATATCCCAAATGTAAAAAATATATATTTGTATATACCCCAATGAGAACAGTCAAAGTTTTTATTTTTTGGTCTTTATCTCCCACAAAATCCGGAATATCCTATAGAGAAAAATTGATGTGGAGAATTTTATTGTTTCCTCAGAGCATATTTTACATGCAGAACATACTTTCAGAATGGAAATGATTATAGAATAAAACATCATATATATAGTCGCAAAGACAATTTTCAGTGGGATATCTACCAAAAAGTTGTCCCTATCAAATGTCAACATCAATTTTAGACGAGCAAGATGAATGCAAACTACATACACCGCATAAAAGAAAAATCCTAGTTGTACCATTATGGAACGGACGCCTACAATGCAAGCAGCGGCGAGAATAGGAAATCGCTTTTATATTTTAGTTTCGCAATTTCAAAGTGAATACTGTTTTACCTTCCATCGAAGTCCATTAATATCCACAGAATAGAATACTCCCAGTAAGCAACTTTAAAATGTCAGACCATTTGGTTCATAACTTATACGAAATACCTTCCAACCAATGTAAACATTATAGAAGCAGAGTTTGTCGTTACACCTTAACGATAAATATTATGTGCACTTCAGGAATAAGTATAGCATTACCGTAGTATAATCCAACGCTCAAACATAGAGAAATGAATGAAAGCGCAAAATCTGTTGAAATCTCCCCTGTAACTAAAGGAAGATATGGTTTGTTTATCTAAAAAAAAATCATGAGAGTTCGCTCGCCAAAAGATGCATTAAAAGTACTTTATCTATGCGCTTATCATATAGCTGGTTGAGGCCAACTATTGAGATATTGAGTAAAAGTGCTGGAACCAAGGCCTAATAGTAAACATAAGACTTAACTATGAATCCGTAACAGCAAAATTTTACATGAAAAGATTTTATTATGAATAAGGGAGCAAGTTTAGGACCATCCATGGCCATCCAGGTCACAGAAAACACACTAACCTACAAATTGTCAGCCAGCTCTCTTCATTTCAATTTATTATCTTCACCATTGTTCCTATCATCGTGTGAGGACGAGAGAAGCGAATCAAAGGGGAAGAGGATGGTATCTCATTGGCAAGATAGGATTCCTCGTACTTTATGCTGCGACTGAAAGAAATAATGCCAATAATGTCACATGAAGATCTTATATGATGAAGATAAAGATGCATTTCTCACCTCTCTGTGCGTGTATTCGCATACACACATTGTTTTTTCTGGTGTAAACTCAAACCCACCGAAATTGAACCTTTCAGCAAAAATTGAGCATGATTTTTGCCTTGTTTCTGTGCACCACCTCTCCCAGTCTCTTTGCAACGTCCGAAACACTGAATTGAAAAAAAGACAGATCTAAGAACCATGCCGCTGAATTCAAATTCTATTTTCTTGACATTCGCGAGAAAACGAACAGATTGCAGATCTTTTCCAAAGTTCAGAGAAAAAAATCTTCTTAATTTTTGTGAAAACTTATAAAAATATGATCGACGATGATTATTGAAAAAAGAATTCTGCTTTATTATGAAATATAGAAACACAAAAAAATTTTACCTGGGTTTCCTTAGTAAAACAAAACGATTACGATCGAAGAAACAAAGGTTCAAAGTATCAAAGTTGGGAATCCGGGTAAATTAATCCGGGTAAACTAAAATCGTCAAGGGTTATAAGTCCAGTCAATACGCACTGCTATGCCAAGTGAATCATATAAATTCTAGTTTGAATTGAAACTGAATTTATCCAAGTTTCGCTGCTTCGGATTTTTGAATCAGAGCCAAAATTTGCAGGTGTAACGTTCCAAAAGTTCCTTCTAAAGTTTCTTACTTGACCTTCAAGAGAACAGGATGGAGATAGCATCTTTATATCACAACGTAATTAAGGACGTTATATTGGGTGTGAAAGTATCGGAACTTTAATTCTGAATTGTAGAAGCTAAATTTCTGTTATGAAGGACGATTTTGTCGCAGAACAGCTGGATGATAGTATATTGCGAGAAGTGGCTTTGGTACATAACATTTTTTCTATTCCCTGAATTCTAATAAATTTTTGCATTTCAACTTGATTTAAAGTTATGGGAGAAGAAAGTTTTCGAGAGTGACGCATTCAAATTAAGTATTGGTGAGAAAGAATGTTTGAAGGTACGTGACGCTCTCAATTTTTATTTGAGAACTGACTTGAGTTTTGCATAGACTATTCAAGATTCAGTCTGGTAAGACCACATATGAAAAAGTAGTATTTCCTAAATCTTTTCCCTTGAAGCGCAAGCGAGAAAGATGCAGTAATAGAATGTACAAAGGTATGAATTTCGTACATCTGATCCCATATACTCCATAAACTAAGTATGATCATGCAGAGGAACAAAGAGGGAGAAGAAAAAGAAAAAAAAGGGGACGAAGGTGATGAAGAAGATGAAGATGATGAAAGAAGAAAGGGAGAAATAGGTAACCTCCACCAACTTGTTATAACATCAAATGAACTTCACATAATTTTAGAAGAATGCGAACCTCGGACGGCAAATATTGTTCTATCTCAGTTTGAGAAGGTGTCCCGTTCGAAAAGTAAATGGAAATGCGCACTAAAGGAGGGTATCATGTATCTGAATGGTAAAGAATATTTTTTTGGAAAAGGAATTGGGGAATTTCAGTGGTAACCACATTCCCACATTCCTTTTCCTATTAGTGTTAAGGAGAAAAAGGAGAGAGCATACGCATTTCTATGAATTGAAGTTGAGGTTATTTTCAATGCCAAAAAGCGTTTAGCTCTTAATATTTGTAGTTTTTTAACAACCTGGTGATGTACTATGACTCTCATTTGCATTTGCCTATCGAACTATTTTGCGACCTTGATATAATATTTCTGTCGGGTAACTGACTTTGGATGTAGAACACACATTGGATATTCTATTCTGAAAGTCCGTGGCAGAATCTAGCCAATCTGTTTAGATTTATTTCAGACTCGTTCTGAGAAATGTAAAGTGCCAAAATTCGCAGGATTGTTTCTCCTCTAGTGCGCTTAAATTTCGTGGAATCTAAAGAACACTTGTCTTTATTTACAGCAGGTGTAGAATATTTTCTCATAAAGTTGACTTTATGAACCTGAAGGACATCCAAGTTATTCTCTGAATCATACACTTTTTCGGACTTATCAAGTTCATTTCTAAAGTATTTTTCACGATCTATTGCGAGGCACAGAGAAGAAATTTCGTTTGAATTCATTTTTATCTGTCTTGGTGCATTAACAATATCACCATCAGAACTTCGGAAAGAAAGTTTTGCATCTTTTATTTTACTATCGATCACATGTACTGATTTGGAACTCTTGTCAACCTGACTTTGTAAACGAGCAACTTCATGAGAGGTCCATAACTTCCGAGCTGTTGGATTTCTGAGTGAAGTAATTGAAAAATGAAAAATAGGGAAGTACCGTTTAAAATAGCTATTCGATTTTCACATTCACCTACTTCAGACTGAAATCGATTCAGGATTGAACAATATAAACAGCACGGTTTTAGAACTTACCCTGATGTTCTGTAACTCTCGATAAAATGCAGCTTCTGACTCTAAGTGCTCACGGTCAACCATATTTTTACTCGTAAACAAATTTTTATCACGGGTTTGGATCCTGTGGGTTAAATCCTTTTCTGTGTCTGTGTTTCTGTGTACTTGCTTAAGCTCTCGGTATTCTTAGAGCTGAGAAAACTTCAATGTTCAACTTATACACGTTATAGTGTCTATAGATAGAAAAATCTTATTATAGTCATGTACTCTCTCCTCTCGACGAGAATATCAAAATTCGCGAACGAGCTCTCTCGTTTTTACTCGTTTTTTTTTGTGTGTTTGTTTTAAAATTTTAAAATTTTGATTCGATTTTATCCCGGCCCAAAAACTCCTATTTTCTTCCTCTCTCGCGTTTCACTTTCTTGCTGTTATTATCAGTATTCAAACGTTGCTTGTCAGTGGATCTGTTGGGAGAGTGAGGCACACTCTCGACAACAGAGGTTTTTGGCGTGTCCGTGTCCGTTGTCGGGAACAAAACGTCGTCGTCGTCGTTGAAAGAAGAGAAAGGGAAAGATTCGAGTAAGGTGAATTGTGGTGTACTGAAGAGTTTTTCTTTTGCACTTTGCCAAGAAGCATTCTTTCTATACCCTACCGTACTTTTAACCTCACGAAAGTGTTTGTAATTTATCATAGATAAGGACCGACTGCATCCATTATTCTTGTTCAATTCTAAACAGATATGAATTATTCACAAACTTGGAATGAGAAATATCGACCTCAGAAACTTGACGACATCTCGGCACACAGAGACATAATTGATACAATTCGGCGTCTAACGAACGAAAAGAGGCTTCCTCATCTACTTTTATGCGGCCCACCCGGAACTGGGAAAACTACTACAATCTTGGCCATCGCAAGACAACTATATGGTCAGTTTTTTACGCAAATGACACTTGAGTTAAACGCTTCTGACGATCGTGGCATTGCAGTTGTGAGGAATGAAATACAAGACTTTGCAAGTACAAAAAGAAGTTTTGAAGGATTTAAGCTGGTTATTCTTGACGAGTGTGATTCTATGACCAAAGATGCGCAGTTTGCGTTGAGACGCATAATTGAGAAGTATTCAAAACATACACGATTTTGTCTCATATGTAACTATGCACATAAAATTATTCCTGCTTTGCAGTCGCGTAGCACGAAATTCCGTTTTACTCCTCTTCCAGCAGATCAAGTTCGCGATAGAATCAAACTAATATGTGACAGGGAGAATGTTTCCATAACTGATCGGGCTGTAGTTGCAATACAGGAACTAGGACAAGGTGATATGAGAAGAACAATAAATTTGTTACAGAGTACACAATTAGCAACAAAAAATAAATTGGAAGAGAGCACAGTGTACTCTGTCTCCGGACAGCCACATCCAATTGAAATAGAAAATGTTCTCAATTGTCTACTGAATAAAGGATTTTCCGCTTCCTTGCATGAAGTTTCAGCATTAAAGTATGAGAAGGGATTCGCAGTTATAGACATTGTTCGTTCTGTTATGTCTCACGTTTTCAAAATGCATCTTAGTACTGTGTTAAGGATGAAATTGCTTCAAATATTGGCAGAAACAGAGTTTTGTTTAGAGCACATTTCTAGCGAGCGTTTGCAGATTCTTGCTTTGGTCGGTGCATTCTATCAGATACGTGGATTGTCAAGCACGCAAGCTGAGTAAATATTTGTTTGTATTTGGATGAAAAAAGTAACTTTAATAAATTCATAAAAGAGATTTTCCTTTAAATTGAACAGCTCTGTAATCTTCAACGCTTCCAGTGCTCTCTACTAAGGTTTCGATTTCCGCGATATCTTTCTTCGTGCTCTTTTTTCTTGAACACTTGAACGCACTGTAGTGTATGCAGTATTAAATTGACTCTCTGAAACTAGTGTGCGAGTCAGCTGCAGGACTTCAAGTGCAAGTTCCCTGTGTTGCAGTGATACTCCCTTGATGGTAGGATCAATACATATATAACAAGGAAGTATGATTTCACGAAGAACTTCAGGATAATCTATCAATATTGTACTAGTTACTTCTGCAAGAATACCAGCTATACAGCGAATGCATATTTCACGGAGTGAATTTTTTGAAATGACACAAAATCTACCGATTTTGCGAACAAATCGCAATCCTTCGTGGATCTTCAACTCATGGTCACTTTTTATCTCTAAACAGGAAATGCTATGCCATAGATACTGTGTCACAATTTTAGCTATATTATGTGCAACATCTCTTAATAGATCTACTTTCAACGTCGTTTCACTACGATTATAATTCACTTCATAAATTAAGATAAGTTTTTCAAGTGCCCCTGTGACATTTGCCAGATTACCGAAAACCATGTTATTGTGAACATTGTCAGGGGTGCTCACCGACATTTCATACACTTGACTTCTTAAGAAAATACTCAATATCCGTGCCGCTGATGCTTGAATCCATTGGTGCTCATGACCTAAGTGATTCACGATCAAAGGAATAGTCTTCTCGGATCTTGACACAAAGAAAGATGAATATTCTGGTGTGCACTCACTGACTTTCTCTATCAACAGTAATGTCTTGTATAAAAATGACCAACTTCCAGTGTCAGAATATTTCGATCCCAAAACCATAATCAAATTTGGCCATATATTATCAACTGTGCGAAGTACTTCCTGAGGACAGATTTGTATGGTAATACCAATCACCTGCAGTGACGTCTGTCTCAATAACACATGCTTTTCCTCAATAAACCATTTTTCCATCCAGAGTAAAAATTTGAGTTTTAAATTTGGATCAGTGCGTTTGAGGAGCGCTATCAGACTCTCACCTGCATTTACTCGACAAGATATAAATTTGTCAGAACCCAGCAGAACTACTAAAGGAAGAAAGATGACCTCTGCAATATCATTCAATATGGACTTGGGAACCTTCAGAATAAGCGCATGTATAGCACCTATTATTGAAACTCTGCCTTCTGAATGTCCACACTTTAAATTTATAAGCAAAATTTCCAAATAGTGTTGAACTCTTCTAGCTCCGAGAGGATAATCTAGTAAAAACTGTAGTAAAACTTGACCACACATTCTCCGCAATTCTTTTGTAGCTCCAATTGCAGTAAGACAGCAAATTTTATCCATTCCATCATATATTTCTGATATCAAAGGGCGTCGTGTAAGAAGAGCACGAAGAGTAGAGCAGCTCAACATAGAACATAAGTTATTTTTTTCGATATTATCGAGGCATCTGGAAATAATAACTCGGAATTGTATATTTGTGGGTAAAAATTCAGTATCAGCCCGCAGAACGTTTGCAATAAGCCTCAGACACTCTTGCTCAAGATGAGATTCTGAGCTATGTGAATTGTTCAAGAGAACAAGTAAACGTCGCATTAGTGCATCTGAAATTCGTCTGTGTGTAATTACTTTCAGTTTCGATGAGCATGCAAGTATCCGTAGACACAGCAAAGGAATCGTTGAACTTTGGAAATCTAGTAAAATAATAACTTCAGGGATAATTTCCTCTACTATCCCATGGCAACAATTTCTGATATCTTCTGATAAACTGTTCCTCAACAACACCTTAAATATACCTTTAACTACATTTAACGCAAAGATTATGAGTGGTTGATAGTTTTGCAGGTTCCTATTATCATTGATATTTATTATATCTTCCGCCCAATCCCCTTGTGAATGACTCATATATTTTCGAACTGTGGCTTTATCAATGTATGTAGTAGCATGCAATAATAAAGATTGAGCTGATCTCAAAATTTTATCGCTTTGTATTTCCGCTTTACGCAAGATTCCTTTCTGAACCGAGGTTAAGATTCCTTCAATTTTTCTATTGACTTTAATGTTACTTCCACAATCCATTTGACACATGACAGGTGAGAGCAGTAAAGGTAAAGAATCTGGAAAAGAAGCTCGCATTGCAACAATTGTGAAGGAATCAAAAGATTGTGTTCCTCTGGCCTCAGAATATGCTGTTGCAATAGAGTGTACGTCTCGCTCTTGCGCAACTTCCCCAAAGATATCCATTTCTAATATTGGAACAATTTCAGGTAGAAGTTCATCTATTTCATGACTGCAAATTATTGGAGCCATTACATGTAAAATATCATGTATAACTACACCAAGAACATGAACTTGAAATCCTTGTGTAAGCCGAGCACGTAAAGCCTGAAGAGTTACTTTAAGAGAAGATATACCAAGGATGTTCACAGCACTTGCAATCGCTTTTCGTGCATCGTCTCTGATACCTTGTGAACGGCTGACTAGTCTATCAATAATCAGTTTCAATACTCTATTTAGCTGAACTTTACGTGCATGCTCTGGAAGATGCTTTATGAAGTATGTAAAAGCAATTACTGATGCCGGAGAAATCATAGCTTCCCGTCCTTCATCTTCACTTGAGAAAGGAAGAAGTTCTTCCATTTTGGGGAGAAGGTTTTTCAGTAAAAGTTGAAATTCACTTTCTTCTACTCGCTCATGATGTGACTCCAGATTCTCGAGTACTGAAGCAATCGAGCGAATACACGATTTGTTTTTTAAGTTTTGCCTGTGAACTCGATATATTAATTTACGTAAAAGGTTCTTATAATTTTCCCAAGGTAGTTTTGCTGAAATTGCCTGGATGACTGATATTGTGGAAGACACAACATTCTGGGCAGTGTCCTTCAAGTTCATGAGCAGTAATGTCATGAAATATTCCTCTATGCAAGCTATATCACAATCATTTGTTTTTACTGTTGCTTCTAGCAGATTGATGGCGTTGCTTCTTCTGTGGGATTGCAGATGTATAATATTTGTGAAAAAATCTTTTTCTGGATCATCCCTATGGAGTGCTGCTATTTGAGGTATCAAATTTGGAGTTTTGCTCGCAGCAAATCCAAGGAGTGCAACTGCAACATCTCGTGTGCTTTGCTGGGGATTGCTAAACAAAGCTTTTATCCCCGGGAGTAGTAACGTTCTCAAAATTTCGTTGTCTTTTTTCCTGTATTCTTTATTAAGTAAAATAAATTCTTCAATGGCAGTGGATGCAGAATTTCGTATTGAGAAGTCGGAATTACGTAAGTCAAATAAGGACTGAAACAATATTGCTCTGATATTATGATGTGAAGTTTGCTTGTACCAATTCTGTTCAATTTTTTCGTATGCTTTCAAGCAAGTATCGTAATCAATATCATGCAAACTACCACCTGATTTCGAATGAATATCATTCAAAATACGTACCGATGCATTAAGTGATTCTTTTTTAGTCCCAAGAGTATGGCATGCTGCTAAGAGTTTAGATCTTACGCTGCTCGTTTGAATTCTACCAAATAATGGAATAATTGTGAGCCAATATTCATCTATTTCCGACATTGCCTGTGAAGCCGAAATTTTCGCAACATTTTCTGAAAAAGCCGAAAGCAAACTGGAAATTACTGACTCATTCAGCCGCGAGGCATTCATGACGCTGATCAAGGATGACTTTAAAGCATTGATTGAATTATCATCGTATAGTAGCAAACTCAAGCGAGTTACTATAGCTATTTTATCCGTTGCAGTTGGTTCTGAAATAGTTGTTTTCGATAAATTACGCTGTTTTCTTGAAGCTGGATCTTCGTGAATGCTAACTTGCTCGAGAGACTCAAATAGTTCAGAAGAATGCTCTTTCAACAAAGATTTAGCAACATTAACCCGTTCCTCTCTTTGCAGTTCAGCTGAAGAAAGAAGATCAATTATGATTTCAAAGCATAGTGAGCGACATTCTTTCGAAACAACGTTGGTTTGTAAGACTTTCCAGACAAATTTCAAGATTGACATTGATTTGTCGATCTTTCCGAGAAGAACCATTAGACTATCATGTGAAGCTAATGATTTAACTATTTGAAGAGCTGGTGGAGGTTTTGGAACATTGCACTCATTTGGTAGCCGCAAAGCAACCGGGTTTAAGATATTGATCAATTCTGTGCAATAGCATTTAAAATCAGAATTGGGATATCGCCTAAATATGATAGATAATGTACGCAGCCCATGTGTACGAACTTCTTTAACTCCCTTCATTTCTTTATGATCGTGATGAAGAGATTCGCGAGAGATCTCAGAGTACTGATTCATATTTCTATCTTTCAAATATGAGCAATCCCTTCGCTGATCTAAATTTTCCATCTTCGCATCACCTTCACACAATACTGAGGCCTTCGCAACTATTGCGAGGGACGAAGAAATGAAAGCATGCAAATAGGCAAAAACATGACTTCCTATTGCATTTATCATATCCTCGATCCTTCTGAAAAAATTCAGAGATGATTTTACTTTCAACTCACCATGATAAAGTTCACATAACCGTGACCAGTCTTCCGGACTTCTTTGTTCTAACAATGTTTCATATAAAGCATTTTGTAGTTCTGAAGATCTCAAAGAAAATAACGGTGCTAAAATGTCAGACATAAATGGCAGAATTTCAAGAGAACTCAATTCTGATAGCCAAGTATATGCTGATTGAGATAAGGAAGAATTTTTAGCTGAATAGTGATGTAGATATGGTAGCAAAATCTGAACGACTAGAGGCACGATCTTTGGCCTAATTTCCTTGCTTATAACTAGAACATTTGAACTTCCAAAAGATGAATTGTCATCAAAACATAAATTTCTCAACGCATTTTTCAATTGTGTTGGTGTAGCAATCATCTGTAAATGCAAGACAAAATCGTGCCCAAGATAGGGAAGACTCCATTCACCTAAGCATTTAATTGCTAAACATGCGGTCTCTGGGTCCGGTACCCTTATCATTCTTATCAAGAAAGCAAAAATATCTGAAGACTCTTTCATGCCGAGGAGAGAGTAACCACCACAAAATGAAGATAACAGAACTCGAAGCCATTCGCGGCGCAACTCTTTCCATTCCGAGGACAAATTTATGTCTTCGACATTCATGTGCAATAAAAACAGAGAAGCTATTGATTTCTTGAATTCTATCTCATATTCGTAAGAACTTTTGGCAAGAATTTTTATCAGTGAACAGAGACGAAGCCAACAAGTAGTTCCCAACTCTGTTGGGTTCACTCTTGAGACCAATAAAGTGTGTATTTTGCTTTCTTCTGAATCCTTTTCATTCATAATTTTGCTGATATGATAATTGTTCATTTGTGTGAGGCATTCTAGATGAGTATCTTGAAGACATGAAAGAAATACTTCCCGAGCATAAGAAAATTTATTCAAAAGAATACCCAAAGTTGATGTCATGGCTTCCCAAACTGGAGATAGCCTCAAATGCAAAGTACCAAGACATGCATTTGTTAGCAGCTTAATAGATTTGTTAGGAATATGCTCTGAGCAAATTTTCCTAGAAATTGAATGAGATGCAACCTCATATCGCTTCAAGTTGGACAGAACTCCTGAACTATTTTCTAACTCGTATGAATTCAGATCACAAAGTTTACACAGAATATCGTTTACGACTGCCCATGATTCTTCGCCACCATTTAGCCGTAAAGCACAAAGATACTTTAAAATCGCAAATCTCAAGTGTCTATTCGGTGAGTTTAATCCATTAATATTCACGTTATCGATATTTTCAACCGAATCTGAATTGGGTTCAGCTTGATGTACTTCGATAAGATTTGCAGCATACATAATGGGCCCCGCAAAATGCAGTGACACATTAGCTACACGTACTGCCATCATGATGATTTTTTGACGAGATATATTCTGTGCCGTATACACTTTCTCCAATAGCATGAGTGATTCCAAACCAGCCTGTATTCTACAAAAATTGAGAATATCAGTATAATTCTGACCCCGAATACTCTGCATCCCACTTTCACATTTATTCAAATAATTGAGTATTATGCCCTCGATGATCTTTGAGCATTTACCGTGATCTAAACAAAATGGAGCGATTCGTATTAGCCCCCATTGAAGTAATGGATCAAGGCAATTAAATTCTTGACATTCAAGCCTTTGTAATATGATCTCACCAAGTACCCGTTCCTGAGACAAAAAATCTGCTTTTACATACAAACTTTTAAATAAAATAAAACATGAATCGGAAAGAGCAGCTAGACCAAAGTTAAAACCTTCCAATGCAGCCCTCTCACAACAATCTGGAATTAAAACTTTGAGGAGGCATAATGCAGCTGGCTGACTCTCTTGAGCTCTCTGATTGAGACGCTCAAATAATTTTGTGATATTGTTACTAGAAAAATATTTGAAAGCATCTTTCCACTTACTCACCCTATGCGCCAAATTCTCTGGTCCAGCACTAGCACCAGCATTCAAATTATGCGAATCACATAAACCTAAAGTAATTTCGAGAAAAATTTCTTGGAATTGCAGCCAGTCTTCCATTTGACCTGTTTTGGAAGGAAGAAATTGAACACAGCGCTCCAAGATTTCAAAGATTGGGATATAGTTTTCAACAAGGGAACCTCCATGAAAGCATATTAAACGTAACATTATCTTTAAATGAAACAAAAGAAGATACATATTTTTGCCCAAATGTTCGGAATCAAGATTCTTCCAGATAACCATAAATAATGTATCCCATAAGGATCCAAGTCGCCCCCTCTGCCCATAGCTACAAATTTGTGTGAACATTACTTCAGAGAGTTTGAATAAATTTTCGGACTGAACTAACTCGGAATTTGGATCTAAGAGCAAATTAAGCATATCATTTGCACGTGAATTAAGTCCATGTGCTGGCCCACGAACGGATTCGGCAAGAAGAGTGCCACCACTTTCATATCTGACATCTTGCTCACTTCCTGTTACTAGATTTGTTTCTGCAATCTTATCCAGACCTTCGTGTTCTGAGTTGGAGCTTACTTCTTGTATAAGAAATTGAATCATCGTAATAAGTTGAGGCAACGTTGCATTCCTGTAAATTATACTCATTGCCTGGACAGTTAGTGAACGCACGTATTTTGACTTATGCAAACGCAAAAATCGCGTAATTTCCATGATACCTGAAGACTCCATCAAAAGTTCTTTACGTATTGACTTGAATATGCGTGCAAGACATGTAAACATAAGATTTAATGACTCTGGATTACGCCCAATTCCTTCATCAATTAGTTGCTGAAAGGTGAGAAGTGTCTCTGGTAGGTAACAGAGGAAATCTGAGGAAATATCACGAACAACTGCATCCAATAGTAAGAAAAGCGGCTCTAAAGAATTTTTCGATTCAATTCTGAGTCGTTTTAAGAGCGATTGGATGATAATCTTACTATGGAGCAAGATTTGTGGCAATGTCTGTGCAACATCTCTTATTTCTGCAATATATTGTAAAAAGCCAGCTCCAAGGTTGAGCTCACAACAATTGGAAATTTCCGCAACAAAAAAAGACTCTACGGCTCGAGCTCGTTTCTCTCTTCGTCGAGATTTATGTAGAGCAACGTTAATTTCTCCAACTTCTTTGGAGAACTTCTGAAAAGATAAAAATATTAGAATCATAGAATGAAGGAGTTTCGGCAGACAGAAGTTGAAAGGTATACCTTGAAGTTCAATCCCCCTTTGGCGTTCATGCTTTATTCTCTATTCAACTATTCTTTCCTTTAAAGTCGTTGGCTAAGTTGAGATAGGTTGAAATAGATAAAAGATTTATGATACGCATTCATGCGTAAGTAATGAAATTATGAAGTACAGGTAGTTTCGTTATAATCGTGGTCGTGGTCTTCTTCACAAAGTTCTCTTTTAGACAAAGTCGTGACTCACCACCACATGTTCTAGAAATGAAAGAAATGAAGAAAACCTGAGAAAATTGCCAATGGTGATTACTATTTTTGCTTTAAAAAATGGAGGAATTGTACCCAATTGAAACAATTGCGGCTAGTCTTGGATTTTTTTTTTGTACCCAATCGCGGTTTTGCTCCCCACGTTTTTTTTGTTTTTACGAGTATTAATTTGGGGAGAAGGGGAAGAAAATAGGGGAAGAGAGAAAGCAGAGAGAAAACAGAAAAGATTCAACTGACAATAGAAATTCTGTCCTTGTGATGAAACAATTTACACAACTTGTCACACGCGCACATTTCACGCAAACACCATTTCGCACAAATACCATTGCACACAAAAATGCAGCCTCTTCTGTCGAAAAATAATGACAACGACGACGACGACGACGACGACGAGAAAAGAAGAAGAAAACAAAGAAGAAGAGAGAAGAAGAAGAAGAAGAAGAAAGAGATGAAGAAGAAAGAGAAGAGGAAGAAGAAAGAGATGAAGAAGAGAGAGAAAAGAGAAAAGAAAACGACGACGATTCAGAAGAAGAAGACCACTGCTGAGGAAAAGGAAGAAGAAGAAGAAGAAGAAGAAGAATCAGAGGACGAGGACGAAGGAGAGAAACACCACCGACAACAGAAACGGAGCCGCTACGACCACCACCACCACCACCGCCACCGAAAAGGGTCGTCTTTGCCCGTCGTGGTCGGCGGGGCGAAGAGGAAGAGAATTGACGTTGCTGATGTTGAGGAGGCGTTAGAAGTAGAATTAGAAGAAGAAGAAGAAGAAGAAGAGGAGGAAGAGGAAAAGGAAAAGGAGGGAAATGAGGAGGAGAAACCAGTATTGACGAAAACGTACGACATTACGGCGTGGAAAGAAGAAATCGCCAAGCACAAAAGAAGCAGCAGACAAACGACGACGCGGAGAAGGAAAAACGACGACGACGACGGCGCTTTGGGTGGTACTAGTGCTCGAAGTCACACCACCAGAGCTGAGCTAGCTATTGCTGATAATACTGCCAAAAGTGGTGGCGGCGGTGAAAATGCTATTAACGACGGTACTCACAAGAACAAGCGGTTTTTGCTGCGAGTACCGCTTTGGGCGCAAAAATCAGCGCTCGCGCAGAGCGCGGTTTCCAAAGCGTTTAAAAGAGAAACTATTATTAGTACGAGTGATGACGAGAAAGACCAACGCGAAGAAGCGTCCCCAGTACAACCATCAGCAGCAACAGGAGGAGGAGGAGCATCGAAAGCATCATCATTTGAACAGGCGTTGAGAGCAAACAGAGCGACGCAAGCGCGCGCGAAGGAAATGTTGGAAAGCATAGATGCGTTGATTGAACGAGACGCTTTGAAAATTGAAGAAATCAAGGAACTTTGGCAAAGTCGCAAATACCAACAGACGCAATCAGAAGATGAAGAAGAAGAAGAAGAAGAAGAAGAAAAAGCGAAAGAGGAGCAGAAAAATAATTTTGCCGCTGCCGACGCCTCTTCTTCTCTCGCAGATGGTGATGGAGGTGGTGGTAATAGTGATGGAAAGAACGCACTTTCGAGACAAAGACCAAGAAGGAGAAACGACGACTGCGACGAAGAGTTGGAAGCAATCGCGAATAACGTCGGGAAAATTCTTCGAAGAAAAATGGGCCGTCCTCCGTCGAAGAAGAGTAATAAAGATAACATTAGCGCCACCGACAACGACGAAATCAATAATCATTGGTCGTCCCCGTCGGCGTCGGCGTATTTTCAGGTGGTTGGAATCGCGAGCGAGCTTGAAAACGATGACGACGATAAATTATCTCCAAAAGCTCTTCTTCCAAACGATATAAACAACGGTAACAACGATTCGGCTTTCGCGAGAAACGTCGAGCGTAAGATTCCCTTGCACTTCAACGATGCCTCTAGTAACGGTTTCAAACCTTGGTCGGAGAAAGAAGATTTGGCTTTAACAGAAGGCGTTCGCTTGTATCTGCTCGAGAAGAGACGTCTGAGGAAACAAGTCGACTTGGAAGAGTTGGCTGGGGAGAAAATAATCCCAGTTGAAGACATTTTAACAGACGTTTCGAGGGGATGGCAAAGCGTTTGGGAGAACTGTTCTTCTCGCCGTTCTTCATCGACAACGACGCCAACATCGATCGATGACTGGTCCGCGGTTCGAAACCTGTGCGTTTTTAAGAAGAAAACTGGCGCCGATGATGGTAATAATAAAGAAAGAGAAGAAGACGATGACGACGATGTGGATCACAATAAGCTGGCGCTGTCGAGAACGCCTGACGATTTGCGTTTACGATGGATACACGCGGTTGATCCGAGGATAGCATCGACGATAGATTCTTCTTCGGAAAAAAAGACGGCGACTTCCTCCTCGAACGCGGCGCTGTGGAGCGAAGAGGAAGACACGTTTCTCGCTTCTCTCGTCGAGGAAGATGCATTAGAAGAAGAAACTTGTGGTTTAATAGAAAAACGCAAGTGGTTTCGAGTAGCGAACAATTTGAACGTGCACATGAAACAACGCTCGAGGAGTGGAACAAAAAAACAGGGCGACGATGTTGACGACGACGCGGGGGAGGAGAAGAAAGAGGAGAATTTACGGCGACAGTTGTTGCTACGATCGCCGTTTCAGTGTCTCCATCGATACCAGACTATCTTGAACAAAAATATAACCCGCTCCAAATGGACGAGCGAAGACGATTGCGCTCTCCAGACTTTTGTCCAAGAGTGCGGCCAAGCCAGATGGAACGAGTGCGCAAGATTCTTACCAGAATATGGTCACACTGCCACGCAGTGCAAGCATCGCTTTTTAAAGTTGATGCAAAACAATTCAGAGAAGGAGTACAAAAAAGGTAAGTGGACGAAAGAGGAAGACGAAGAGTTGAAGGCGATTGTTTTGGGGGAACAAAAAGACGGAGAAGAAGAAGATGAGGAGGATCAGGAGGAGGAGAGAGAGAAAGAGAAAAACAATACTAATGCTGAGAGTAATGCGATTCCGTGGTCTCTCGTCGCGAAGAAAATGAGCACGAACAGAAGAGACAAGCAATGTCGAGAACGATGGACGAACATTTTACAACCTTCTCTTTTGAACGAACAGTTCGGAACCGCGACTGGGATGAAGAGAAAATTCACTCCGAAAGAAGACGCGATGTTGTTAGTTTTGCACGCAAATTTTATCGATAAGAAGGAGAGGCGAAAAGACTGGTCCGTCTTTGAATCGACCGAGGTTCTCCCGGGAAGATCGGTGAAACAGTGTAAGCAACGCGTGGCAACGTTGTTGAAGAAGAAGAAAGAAGTCGAGATTCGAGAAAGGCTTGAGCGAGAAATTACCAAGGAAAAGAACAAGGGGAGCGATATTCAGCGCCTTGTATTCTGGTTGCAGCAGCCGTCGAAGTGAAGATTAACTTCTGAATAAGAAGTTCTATTACTACGCAAGGTGAAGAAGGTGAAGAAGAGGAAATAAATACTCGTATAAGTAAAATACGTTTTCGACATAATAAAAACTTAGCGTTGTGTTAATCAAACTCCTTTTCTTTCACGTCGTAATAAAACCATAACCTCTCTGCTCGAGTGTATATGCGCGCGTTCTCTTCCTCTTTCTCTCTTTCCGTTAAACTCTTACTTTTCTCTCTCCCTCTCTCTGATACATTATATAAATTCTAAAACCAAATATTTTTGTGTTCACATCCTCGTTCCCTCTTCTCTGCGAAGAAAAGAAAAAGTTTTGACGACAAAAACATTTACTTACCGGCGGCAACCGCGACTCTTTCCGCGGCTTCGAACGCCTTGGCGCACGCGGCTTCGTCGACGGCACCAGCGCATTGCTTACCCATTTGAAGCAACGCGGCGCCTCTGCCTTCTTCGAGGACTTCATCGGCCGGGATGAGGTTCAAGCCGTTAACCAACTCTTGGGCGACCATGCCGGAGATGGAGATCATCGCCAAGCGGCCGTTGTTGATTTCCTTCAATCTCGCTTCGGCCATGTCCTCAGCGGTCTTGTTGTTGGACAAGCCGAGCGGGTCAAAGCCCCATTGGCCCGGGACGTAGTCGTCGTTCAAGGAGAACAACTCGCTGGTGAACGGATCAGACCAGCCTTTTTGGACGCGAGTGGATTCCAACAAGAAGATGGTGGCGCCAACCAAGCCCCAAACCAACCCCGGGGTTTGTTGGAAGTGGTCGATGGCCGGACCGGTGACTTGCGCGTCAAACAAGAACGAAGAGCCTTCGACTTGTTCGCCGACCAAGAAACCGACGGTGGCAATCATAGAGACGCGACCGTGCGTGATCTCGGCTTCGCGGAAGCGTTGCAAGTCGCCGCCGTTGATGCCTTTGCAGAAGCCGAGGATGTCCAAGCCTTCCGGGAACGGCGCGCACGCACCGTCCAAGCCAGCCGCAGTCGCTTCCTTGATGTCCGCGTATTGTTTGGATTTGTCAAAAACGCCAGATCCAGACGCGCGAACCGTCGGCTGTAATGTTTTATTATTATTATTATTATTATTATTATGTTTGGGTGGTGGTTTGAAGAAATAAAAATGTCGTTGTCAGTTAAAAATTTTTTCTTTTTTTTTGAGCCACACGTCAGCAGAAAACTATTCAAAAGTGGTACTTTTTCTCTTTTTTGATGACGTATTCTCTCTCGCGAGCAAAAACATATTCTTCTTCTTCTTTCTCCCGCCACCATCCACGAGGCACTCAAAAGAAGAGAAGAGAGAGAAAGAGAGAGAAGCTCAATACTTCTTCTCTTAGAAAGACGCGCGCGTTTGGAAAGAAAGAAGAAGAAGAAATGGAAAAGAAAAAAGATTAAACGAGATGACGATTCAGACGAGTAATCTTTTTTCTTCCATTTCTTCTTCTTCTTCTTCTTCTTCCGGTGATGAGTGCGCTTTAAAACGCGACATGAAAGAAGAGTAAGAAGAAGAAACAACAACAACAACAACACTCAGAAGAAAGAGTCGTCGCACCTTAGCCAGAGATGCCATGATAGTGAGAGCCATTTTTATTAGTATATACGTGAAGAGTGTGTTTGTGGTTGTTTTTTTGTGATGTTTGTTCGTAGCCACACGTCGTGCGGCTGACGTGTGTTTTAACTAAAACTAATAAACAAATGAGGAGAAAAAAGTTCTTTTTTTTTGCTTTTTTTCATCATCATGCATCATCAGATGATCACTCCATCGACCATACATATGAATAAATCCCGTGGGGGAGTTTTGGGTGCCTCGACAACCTCAATCACACAAATCAATCACATCATCTTCTCTTGACTTCTTCTTCTTGACTTCTTCTTCTCTAAAGAAATGAAGCGAATATTGTGCGCGGTGCCAAAAACTACCATGTGCGGAAGCACAACCAGAGAAGGGAAAATGAACAACAACAACAACAACAACAACGACATGAATACTACGAATACGAATAAAGGAGGAGGAGGAGAAAATAAGAATTGGTCCAACGCGTACGAAAAGTTTCGAAAAGAAGCCTCGGATTTAACCGAAGAAGAGGCGAAAGAGTTGTGGAGAAAGACGAAACAGTGCATGGCGCAAGAGGACGAGGTGCAGTTGAGATTGTACGCGGAGTTGGATTTGATTTACGGCAGTGATGATGATGACGAGGATGATGGTGAGGAGGAGGAAGAGGCTGTCGAGAATAATTTAAACAATACTACTACTAATAATAATAATAATAACAAAACGAATAACGCTAGGTCGAAACAACTACTAAAAAGAAACAGTCAAAGGCATAAAGATTTAGTGCACGAACGGGTGCGGATCGCGCTCGCGAATGAAATCCGACAGAAAGCGATCGAGGCAGATTCCGTGGACCCGTTCGATATGATTATGAGTTCCTCGGACCAATCGTTGAAGAAAGTCGGATTGAGTCGAATCCGGAGTAGCGAGTAGTAGAGAAATGTATATACGTGTACGTACAGGGTACTACTTTTAGATAGAGATTAACTACTACAAGTTGCAACAGTACACGCCGACTAACAAAACGAATCCTCCGACAAATGTGGCCGGTCCAGGAATTGAAGAAACGGACAACAGATATCCAATCGCAGACCCGATGATTGGTTCGAAAGATAACGCGAATGTGACCGTCAGAGAGGATAAGTGCTTCATGGCGACGAAAAAGCCCGAGTGACCTAACGTGCCAGGGACGACGGCCAGGAAAAAGACGAGGAAGCACGTCTTTTGGCCAACCGCGGGATCCCAAAATCTCATCCATCGATAACTTTCTAAAAAGACCGTCGGCTTAAAGCCGCCGTCATCATCAAACGCGCACGTGAGAACCACCACAATTTGTAAAAATATCGCCGCCGAGGCGACGATAGGAAACGAATACACAAATATCGGCATCGACGGTCTATCGCCTCTTATTTTTGCCCCGATGGCGATGTATCCGCACACCAAAATCGCAGACAACAGACTGAGAACGTCTCCTTTCAAAGAAGGTCTGTCGTTACGTTGACGACTACTACTACTACTACTACTACTACTACTACTACTACTATTACTACTACTATTACTACTACCATTCTTATTTGTTGCGTCAAAAGCGATGATGCACGAACCTATGAAACCTATAATTGCGCCGATGACTTCAAAACTTGAAACGTCTTTGAATCGAAGAATCGAAGAAGAAGAAGAAACAGAAGAGGAAGGAGGAACAGTATACAATTCTGTAAACTCATCGTCGTCGTTAACGTTTTCATTCTCTTCTTCTTCTTCTTCTTTTTTACCTTCTTCTACGTTGTATTCGTGCAACTCAATCTCGCCTCCATTCGCGCCGGTCTCGCGCGTCTCGTTATTGTCTTCGTCGCCAACAGTATTCTTTTTCTGTTGCTGTTGCTGCCTATTCTTCTTCGAGACCACCCAAACGATAACTTTTTGCACTTTCTCGCTTCGAAACGTCATCGCCGTTAAACATACGTACGCGATTGGTGAGCTCGTGACGAATAAAAGCGAGTGCGACAAACTCGTTCTCACCAAGCCGTTCATCCAAAAGTAAAAGTGTAAGCTCAAGAAGAAACCGCTCAGAACGAACACGTGCAAGTTCTCGCGGAGATATCGAGCGTCTTCCTTGTTGTTTTCATCATGTATCGTCGTCCTCGTTCGTTTCCTCCCTTCTCCTCTCAAAGTCTTTTTTTTAGGAGAAGAAGACGAAGAAGAAGAACGAAAGAGAAGAGAACACAAAAATATCGGCAACTGCACCAACGCCGTCGCGGTTAAGCGAGAAGAAGCTAACAACGCCGCCACTTTTTCTTCTTCTCCTTTTTCTCCTCCTTTATTATATAAAGGTTCCCCTTCGAGTATTTTGAATATTACCCCGGCCGTGGACGCGCTGACAATCGCGACGACTAAAACGAAAATCGAATTCGTCTTTTGAGGATGACTCCTCAACGAAAGCGAACAGAAAGGACATTTTAGAGAAGACAAAGAATGAATCATCGAGGATGAACTTTTGAGGAGGATGAACTTTCTTTTTCTTCAATACTCATCTTTTCGGCGTTTGCAAAACTCGTTCTCTTCTTCTTTGTTGTCTTCTTTGAATTCTTCTTCTTCTACCAAAAGACAAACAAAAAGGAAGGAAGAAGAGAGAGGAAACAAAATTGCGCGTAATAAAAGAAGAAAAGTTTCTCATCAAAGAGTTTTGTTGGAGTTTTGATGATTTTATGTGACGATGATGAGAAGAGTTTTTTTCTCAACTTTTCTCAGCACGATGAAATCGATTAAAACGATGATGATGATGATAATAATAACAATTATCTCTTTCTCTCTATCTAACGACTTATACGACCGTCGACAAAACTCTCCAACGTTTCTCGCAACTTTGTTTGATCAAAGTCGCCGGTGAAGACGCAACCGCCCAAATCGCCTTTTAACAGTATAAAGTTCATTTTACCTTGCGACGCTTTTTTATCCACCGCCATCAAGTCCATGAATTTCTCTTTTGTCATGCTACCACGCGGGACCTCGATGGGTAAATCAAATCGTTTCAACAAATCCACCGTTCGCGTCTGTAAGTTTTCGTCGATCCATCCCAAGCGGAAGCTCAAATCCGCCGCCATCGCGGTTCCGATGGACACCGCTTCGCCATGTAAATATTCCCCGTACCCGACGCCGGTTTCAATCGCGTGACCAAACGTGTGTCCTAAATTTAAAGTCGCTCGAACGTTCAATCCGCTCTCTTTCTCGTCTAATTCAACCACCTCCGCTTTGTTTTCGCACGATCTTTGGATGGCGTAGACTAAAGATTTTCGATCGATTGCTTTCTTTTGCAACTTGTCCGCGTTTTGTTCGATCCAATCGAAAAACTTCGCGTCGCGAATTAAACCGTATTTAATCACCTCGGCTATTCCCGAGTTGTATTCTCTCTCCGGTAAGGAATCTAGACTGTCGATATCCACGAACACGCACTGCGGTTGGTAAAACGCGCCAATCATGTTTTTGCCTTTTTTATGATTCACGCCGGTTTTCCCGCCCACCGAGGAGTCCACCATCGCCATCACCGTCGTCGGTATTTGGATAAAATTCACGCCTCTTTGATACGCGGACGCGGCAAATCCAGTCATATCCCCTATGACCCCACCGCCTAAAGCGATGAACGTCGTCTTTCGATCCAAGCGAGCATCCAACGCTTTTTCGAAAATCAAATCGAGAACGTCCAAGTTTTTATGCTCTTCGCCGTCCGGCAAGACGACCGATTCGATTCTTAACGATTTTGACGACGACGACGACGACGACGAAAGAAGGAGACTCTCTTTCACTTTTTCCAGGTACAACGGCGCGACGGTTTCGTTCGTGACGATTAAAACCGTCTCGCCTTTGATGTGTTTTCGCAGCAAGTCGCCTCGCTCTTTCACGAGCTCGGAGCCGATGTAGATGGGATAGTCTCGTTGACCATCTTGGTCCAGTTTGACGCTGACGATGGCGTCGGGTTCTTTTCTTCTGTTTGAGGAGGAGGAGGAGGAGTTGTTGTTGTTGTTGTTGTTGTTGTTGTTCTCCTTCGCGTCGTTGGAGATGAGAGTAGTGGTTTTCGCGTTATTCTCATTCGTTCTTCTTCTTCTTCGACGACGACTAAAAGTGGACGACGACCAAGTCAAACCCCGACGAGAAGAATAAGAACACGACGCACAGGAGGAGAGGGAGGAGAAAAAAATCATATCTCTTCTCTTACTCTCTCTTTAACTCTCTCTAACTCTCTCTCTTGCCGTGATGTGTGTTTTTGTGTTTTTGTGTGTTAAAGTCGTGTCGTGCGTGTTATCCAAACAACAACAGAAAAAACTTTTTTTTTACAGAGGAAACGCGCTCTTCTTTCTTTACTCGATCGTGTCCAAGCAAGGGATGATGCTCAGTCAGTCAAAAATAAAAAAAAATAAAAAATAAAAAATTCGAGAAGGAAGAAGAAAAAGAAGAAGAGTTTTTTATACATACTCGTACGCGTAATACTAATAAAAGAACACACCTGCGTCGCATCAAAAGAAGGAAGATGACGACGACGACGACGACGAAGAAGCAGACGACGACGACGAAAACAACAACAACAACAACAACAAGAAGAAGAAAGAAGAAAGAATCCTCAACATATTCATCTTCTTTTCTTCGTCGACAAATCATCCTGCCAATCTCGGACGTCTTCGTGGCGATTAAATCCATGAACGTGCGACAGTTAACTCTGCAACTTTTATCTTTGACGCTCATCGTGACCAGCGCTTTAATGATTTGGAAGAGTTTGTGCTTATACACGCACTCGGAAAGTCCAGTCGTGGTGGTTTTGAGTGGGAGCATGGAACCCGCGTTTAAACGAGGAGATATCTTGTTTCTCTCGTTGAAGAAGATCAAAGAAGAAGATATCGAAGAAGAAGAACGGAAAACGAGAGTCGGGGAAATTATCGTCTTTTCAATCGACGGAAGGGAGATTCCAATCGTACACAGAGTCATCAAGAGCCATTTCCATCCTTTCGTCTCTCCTCCTTCTTCCTCTTCTTCCTCTTCTTCTTCTTTGCCGACGACGATTAAGACGACGAAAAAGGAAGGCGGCGAAAACGAAAAAGACGAAGGACGCGGCGGTAATAACAGCGGCGAGGACGGTTTGAGTAGCACTAGGAGCGATGGTAGTGGTAGTAGTGAAGGTGATGATGATAATAATAATAATAATAATAATAATAATAATAGTAGCAGTGAGGAGGAAACTTCTTCGTCGTCGTCTGAATCGTCGTTATTCAAACACGAGATGCTCACGAAAGGCGATAACAATTACATGGACGATATCGGCTTATACGCGCCCGGACAGAAATGGTTGAACGAGAAACACGTCATGGGAAGAACGGTTGGATATTTACCGCACGTCGGGAAAGCGACGATTTTGATGAACGATCATCCGATGATTAAATACGCGTTGATTTTCATTCTCGGTCTTCTCGTGATATCCGGGAAAGAGGGATGATTATTCGGACGACTGGAGTGAGAGAGAGAGAGAGAAAAAAAAATTAGTACTACTACTACTACTAGTATTACACACAACAACTCGAATAATAGTCTTTCTACTGCTTTGCTGCTACGTGAAACTCTTGTTGCAAACTAATTATTAAAGTGAATCCAACACTTCTTCGACTAACTGAGAGATTATTTTCTTCTTCGCTTTGTTCATCATGATGGATTCGTATAATTCGGCGCTCAGCGACGCGCTAATTTGCGACAGATTTTCAAATCGTTTGAAACGCATCATGTTGTTCGCGCCGCCTCGTTTATTACTATTCTCGGCGGCGAGTTCCAACGATCCCGCGGAGGTGATGTAAGAACTTCCATCGACGATGTGCGTTCTGAACCATCTTTGGACTGTTTCCTCGTCGTCCTCTCCATCGTCGTTTTCTTCTTTTTCTTCTTTGCCTTCATCTTCGTCGGCGCCATCGTTTTGGGTCGTCGGCATATCACCGTTTCTTTTCAACTCCTCGTCGTCGGCGTCGTCGTACGCGTTTATGGATCTTCGAAACCATTCGTGCGTGTTTTCAACGTCGAGATATCGAGTAAACTTCGCATCATCATCATCCTCGTCGAGATATCGAGTAAACTTCGCATCATCATCATCCTCGTCGTCGTTGAAATCAACGTCACCCTCGTCCTCATCCTGAAAGTCACTCTCGTCGCTCTCAGAAAAAGCTGCATCC
>Ga0257106_1000002_pt1 | contig 159599 bp, 110 predicted proteins | sample LP_taG_3_FD_190177 | JGI IMG/M metagenome (GOLD analysis project Ga0257106, IMG submission 190177) | Marine microbial communities from Northeast Subartic Pacific Ocean, Canada - LP_J_2011_P26_10m | ecosystem: Environmental > Aquatic > Marine > Oceanic | place: Canada: Northeast Subartic...
CCGCGTCTTTCCCTTTAAACGACGACCCGAGCATGTGGGACACGTCAAACAAACTCGCTTTCGTTCGGCAGTGTTGCGTCGCTTCCATGATGGAATCCTTGTACTGTATCGGCATCGAAAACCCGGCAAACTCGACCATTTTACCTCCGTGTTTCACGTGAAAATCATAGAGAACAGTCTTTTTCAAGTTCGAGTCGTCCGCGTAGTGTCTCTTTTGTTGGGAGCCGATGAGCGGATGATTACTCGTTCGTCCAATCGTCCCGATGATGCTTGAACTGCTTTCTAAAGAAGCATTATTAAATCGAGAACTCATCATCATCACGGACGAGAGGCGTTTGGAGCATTGTCTCGTCGCCATTTTTATAACAGTATCAGATTCACTTAAAAGTAGCAGTACTTTGACTAAAGAGAGTTAAGAGAAGAAGTAATGGTGATGATGACGATGAAAATGATATCCAAAACGAGAGAGAGAAGTCAGTCGTAAAAAGAACGGTCCAAGAGGGTGCCACCTCGACAAAAAAATGCTTGCTTTGAATTTAGGGTTTTTTAAATTTGGTGTCCTTTCGAAACAGTTGCTCGTTGAATTCGCGGAAAAGGTTTCGAACGCTTTAATAAGAAGTGTTGTTGTTATCAGTAGTGCACACATCACATCATAGGCGCAGTATACACACACACACATAACAGTATGTCTTCATCTGAGGAAAAAAGTCCGGCGATACACGTGAACGGAAAACGATACGAGTTGCGAGACGGCATCGGGGAAACCACGCTGTTGGAGTTTTTACGAAACGTACGTTTAACGGGGACGAAACTCGGGTGCGGCGAAGGCGGGTGCGGGGCGTGTACCGTCGTCGCGTCCTCAATTACAGGGTACGATGAGAATACAGATCAATTTTCGTACGCGCACAAAGCCGCCAACGCGTGTTTAGCGCCGATATACGCGTTCGAAGGACACCACGTGATTACGATCGAAGGCCTCGGGAACGCGAGGGATGGCTTGCATCCGGTGCAGATGGCCATCGCGAACGCGCACGGGTCGCAGTGCGGGTTTTGTACGCCCGGGTTTGTCATGTCCATGTACGCGTTGTTGTTAAACGCGCGAAGCAAGGATACCGCTGAGAATACGTTGATATCGCCGCACGACATCGAGGAGGCGTTGTCCGGGAACTTGTGCAGATGCACCGGATACAGGCCTATTTTGAAAGGATTCGTGGACGCGTTCGTGGAGAATAAGGTGTATTCGCAAGAAACCATCGATGGGGACGTATCGAACGCGTTTAAGAAGTCCGTGAAAGTTTCAGACGGGACGGTGCCTATATGCGCGAGCACCGGGCAACCGTGCACGAACGGATGCGGCGGCGACGGTGAAAAGACTGATGAGAATGCGAGCAGCAGAAACGTCGAAAACGGAGCGAATGGTGTTACTAATAATGCTGCAATCAAAGAGCCATTGTTTCCGATCGAATTAAAGCGACGCGCGAAAGCAGGGACCGGACCTTTAGCCGCGCTCGCGTTTCACGGCGGAGACGCGATTACAGATTCCGTGCACAACGACGGCGTGAAATGGCACCGACCGACGAGTTTGAAAGAGTTACTGGATTTGCGAGACGCATATCCTGGAAACGAGTCTAAGATTGTTTGCGGAAATACGGAAATTGGCGTTGAAATCAAGTTCAAAAAAGCTCTTTACCCGAGACGCATTCACGTTTCTGGAAATACGATCGAAGAACTCGATAGAATTAGCATGAATTACGACAACGGCGAAGCTGTTTTTGGAGCGGCTATTTCTCTGTCGGATTTGGAGCGCGCGTGTAGCGGCAAAGAAGCTTCTCAGGTGGAAAGATTCCGAGCTATTTCCAAACAATTGAAATGGTTCGCCGGGAGGCAAATTCGAAACGTCTCCACGCTCGGCGGTAACATCGTCACCGGGTCGCCGATTTCAGATTTGAACCCAATATGGTTAGCTTTAGACGCTATGTTTGTTGTGACGTCAAAGAAAGGCGGGGATCGATACGTGAAAGCGAGGGATTTCTTCTTAGCTTATAGGAAAGTCGATTTAAAACCAGACGAAATCTTAAAGCAAGTCGAATTGAAAGCGTTCAACGATACCGACTACACCGGAACTACCGCGTCGACGACTAAAGAGTATTTTCACGAGTACAAACAATCGCACAGGCGCGAGGACGATATCGCCATCGTCACGTGTGGCGCGCGAGCACTTTTTAACACGAATACTGGTGAATGCTTAGATTTTTCCCTCGGTTTCGGAGGCTTGAGTTTTAAAACAATCTTCTGTTCACAGACGGCGAACGGGATGGTCAGGAAACACATGACGAAAGAAACGCTGGATTTTCTCATGAGCGCAATCGAGAAAGAATGTTTTGTGGACGAGAGTGCACCCGGAGGGATGTCCCAATATCGAATCACGCTCGCAAAATCATTTGCGTTTAAGTTTTTCTTACACTGCGTGAGCGATTTGAGAACTGTCGTGGATATTTCTTCTTCTATATACGAACTTCAACAAAACGAACTTTCCTCTCTCGGACGAAACGAGCGACAATCGGTGGTTTCCGGAGCGCAATATTTTACGAAAAAGCCAAACGGTGAAGTCGTTGGACAACCTCTGGCGCATAAATCCGCGCATATACAGGCGTCTGGAGAAGCAATCTACTGCGACGACGCCGCGAAACCTGAAGCGTGCGTGCACGCCGCTTTGGTTTTATCTACCATCGCGCACGGAAAGATTCTCTCGGTGGACAGCGCGAGCGCCGTGGAAAGTATCCCAGGCGTGCTCGGATACTTTTCCGCGAAAGATATTCCCAAAAATGGAACCAATATTATCGGCCCGATTGCACACGACGAGGAGATTTTTGCCACGGAATACGTCACGTGCGTTGGTCAAGTCATCGGTGTCGTCGTCGCGGAAACGAGAGCGTTGGCGTTGAGAGCCGCGGACGCGGTGAAAATCGAATACGAGATTCTTGAACCGATTTTATCCATCGAAGACGCGATTGCGAAAAAATCATATTACACCGACGAAATGATTGGCATGCGAGGTTTTCTTGGACACGCTTTGCATTCCGGAAACGTCGACGATATTTTTGCAAACGAGGGAGAAAATAACTATGACATCAAAATCATCTCCGGATCAACGCGAGTCGGCGGTCAAGAACACTTCTACCTCGAACCGAACGCATGCGTCGTAGAAGTTACCGACAACGATGAGGTAGTCACGATTTCGTCCACGCAGTGTCCGATGAAACACCAAGCGTACATCGCGGACTGTTTAGGCTTCTCTCGAAATAAAGTCACGTGTAAGACGAAACGTTTAGGCGGCGGTTTCGGAGGGAAAGAGTCGCGCTCGGGATTCATGAACGTCGCAATTGCTGTACCGGCGTACCATTTGCGTAGGCCAGTGTCCTTAGTTTTAGACCGCGACGTTGACATGCAAATCACCGGCCATCGGCACAGTTTCCGAGGCGACTGGAAGGTGGCTTTTGATGTGAAGAGTGAGAAGATACTCGCGCTGGATGTTAAAATTTACAACAACGCGGGTAATTCGCTCGATTTAAGTTCATCTGTTCTCGATAGGGCAATCTTGCACGTAGATTCCGCTTATAACATTCCAAACTTACGTGTTGAAGGTTACTGTTGCAAGACAAACTTACCTTCAAACACAGCGTTTCGAGGATTTGGTGGTCCGCAAGGTATCATGATTGGAGAATCTGTCTTGGACGACGTCGCGCGACATTTGAACGTCGCGCCTGATGCTTTGAGAGAAAACCATCTGTATCATGAAGGAGATCTCACGCATTTCGGACAAAAGCTTGTCGACTGTCAAGTTCGTAGTTGCTGGGAAGAGTTGAAATGTAAGCGCGAAGCATCTTTTGCCGATCGAAGGAAAGCAGTTGAAACGTTCAATCAGACGAGTAAATTCAAAAAGAGAGGCTTCGCCGCGACGCCGGCCAAGTTCGGCATCGCATTTACCGCTTTGTTTTTGAATCAAGCTGGTGCACTCGTGAATGTCTATTTAGACGGTACCGTTGGTGTCTCTATTGGCGGTGTCGAAATGGGCCAAGGTTTGTTTACGAAAGTGGCGCAAATCGCCGCGAAAAACTTGGGCGTTCGTTTCGAAGATGTTCACGTTCTCGAGACGAGCACGGAGAAAGTACCGAACGCATCACCGACAGCTGCTTCGGCGAGTTCGGACATGTACGGCGACGCCACCGAGGACGCGTGTTTGCAAATCATGGAACGCTTGAAACCAATTCGAGAGAAAATGGCTAAAGACGCGTCGTTTAAAGACATCGTCAACTCGGCCTATTTCCAACGCATCGATCTCTCCGCGCACGGTTGGCATGTCACGAAAAACCTAAACTGGGATTGGTCCGTAGGGAAAGGCGAACCGTTTAATTACTACACCTACGGCGCGGCGTGTTCAGAAGTCGAAGTCGATTGTTTGACTGGCGACGTGAACGTTTTGCGCACTGATATTGTCATGGATGTTGGCGATTCGATCAACCCGGCGTTGGATATCGGCCAAGTCGAAGGCGGGTTTGCGCAAGGTTTAGGTTGGATTTTATTGGAAGAGTTGAAGTACGGCGATTCGAAAAACGGACATAAATGGATTAAAGATGGCGTAAATTTCACGAGAGGACCAGGCACGTATAAAATTCCAACCGCCAACGACGTTCCGGAGGAGTTCAACGTCACTTTATTACACGATTCCAAGAATCCGAGAGCGGTGCAAAGCTCCAAAGCCGTCGGTGAACCACCATTTTTACTCGGAAACTCGGTATATTTCGCCGTGAAAGATGCGATATACTACGCGAGACAAGAAGACGAAAACGAGAAAAACGAAGAAGTGTTCAGTTTAGATTTACCGTGTACTCCAGAGCGCGTGCGTATCGCTTGCGGCAACGCGTTTGCCTATGGTAGTCGCGATTACAAGACGCGCATTACGATTTAGGAGCACACTTAAAAGTGTTTGTATATATATAATATGTAATAGTAACGCATTCAGAAAGGAATCATATTAATGATATGTGTGTGATGATAGTACAGTTCTCTTTTTTACAACACAATCAAAGCATCGATGACTCCATAGCGCTCGTCAAGCAAAGCAACTTTTCGCACTCTACCATGATTTCCTTTGCCGTCGGCCTCGATTCCGGATCTTTCGCCAACATCAACTTCAACAACGCCTTCATCTCTTCGCTGCAAGAAAACTCGCTTAAACCAAAATCCTCAAAGTTCTCATTCACTGACCGCCCATCTCTCAACGCTCGATACTTGTCGCCGTTCATCGGTAACGCTTCCCCTAACAACAACTCCAACGCCGTCGCGCCTAAACTCCACACGTCTGACTTTGCCAAGTTTGAAAAGTCGTCATTTAACACTTCGTTGGCTAAGTATCTCTGATCACCGTCTATTTCTGAAGCGCCACCGATAAGCTTTCTCCGCTTCTCACCGCACGTCGACGTCGCGCGTCCCCAATCCCCTAGCTTGTAAATCTTTTTCTCCGATTCGAAAATATTATCCGGTTTCACATCCATGTGCGCGATGCGTTCCTCCGACTCATGCGCAACCGATAACGCGTTAGCTACATCGCGAACGACTAACAAAACTTCGCCTTCGTCCTTAGTAAATTTGGCGTCCGGTCCGAATTTCACGGCGCCGCGTTCGCAAAGCTCCATTTGGATGTACAAATGGTCGTATTCCATCCACGAGGTGTAATATCGCACGATGTTTGGCGAATTCAAAGAAGATAATGCCGCCATCGCGTGCACCTCTCTCAACGCGTCGTTTTTCTCGGATTCGCCGTATAACTTCTTCTCCGTGCGTTTGACCGCGTACATTTTGCCGTCCAATCGATGAACGACTCTGGAAACTTTCCCGAATCCGCCTTTGCCGATGAGTCCTAAATCCGCAAACTCGGATCGAAATCGAAGCATTTGCGCGTTCTCTTTTGCCTCTTTATTGCTACCGTTGCTATTATTCGTTATTCGTCTGCTATGCGCGGGTAATTCTTTCGCCTGTTCTTCGTCTCGTAAAAACGCGTTTCGCGATATCGGCGGCGATTGGAGCAACTTTTCCTTTTTCGTCGCGTTCGCGCTACCACCACCACCACCTTGGTGTTGTTGTTGTTGTTGTTGTTGTCTGTTTGGAATCGGTGGCACTTCGAACATGCTGTTGTGTGCATTCGCGCTATTTCTATTCCCGCCAGCGCCTTGCGAGTACTGCAAACACGCTTGCGGAAGACTTCCGGCTCTGCTAATCGTAAACGGCTGCGAGGACTCTCTCGGCGTCAACTGCATCTGTTGCGAAGACAGCTGCTGAAAGCGCAAACCAGAAAGACCAGAACTAACATCAGTTCCGTTGATGACGTCCAGCGCACCTCGACTCGATTCGTTATTGTTGTACATTTGCTGACTCACGTTCGGCGAATCTATGATACACCCCAACCTCGCTCTCTTGTGTCGCATCGGGCTCAACGCCACCGGCGAACGCATGCCAAACTGTTTCCCGTTCGTCGTGTTTTGTACAATCGAGCTAAAATACCCTTTACCATTCACGCCACCATTTTCTTTCCCGTCGCAGCTATCGAACGGTTGTAACCCTTGCTGAGAGTCGTAGCCTCCTCCTCCTCCGCTATTCTTGTTCGTATTCGCGTACGCTATGTTCCCGACTAACTCAAACTGTTGATCCGCCGGCGTGCAATAATCCGCGACGTCAAAATCTTGCGAAAACGGTAACGGCGGAGGCTGTTGCGACGGTGCAAACCTCGGCTGGTTTCCAAACGCGCCCGGGTACCGATGGATGGATGGTTTCTGCGAAATTATCGGCGGATTTGGCGCTCCTTTGCCTTGTCGCTGTTGCGAGTTTTCGTTGTTGGTGTTGGTGGTGTTGACAGCCTTCAACGCATCATCATCGTCATCAGCCTCTGTCGTGCCATGTTCTTGCAAACTCTTATTATTGGTGTTGCCATCGTCGTTATTAGTATTACTAGTATTTATCCCAGTTTTCGAGAGTTGCCGAGATAACCCAGTCGTCGGCGTTTCCAAAACCGCTCGGGATTTCAGCTTTAACATTTGGTGAAAGTTTTTCCCGTTGGCTGCTGGATTTTTGAATTTTTCCTCCCCCTTGATGAGATGATGATGTGCTCGTAGTAAACGTGTGCTTTCAAGAGAGAGAGAGAGAAAAGAAACAACACACACACACACACAAACAAAGACAAAAGGGAGGGACGACGCGAGAAGTACAACGACGACAGACAAAAAGTTGTGTAATAACGCGCGTTCAAGTTCGTTCGTTTTGTGTCGTTTTTCTCTTCTGGATTTTGTTCAAAATGAACGTTTAGGGTTTTACAATGATACCCTAAATAGTTAGTTACGAATTGGACAAAAGGAGTAAGACTTCAGAGAGAGAGTAAGAAAGAAAGAAAGATGAGAGAAGAAGAATGAAAAGCACTTTCACTACCAACACGTTCGTCTCTTTGAACTCTTCTTCGAATAAATGTTTTTATGACGTAAAAATAAAAGCGGAAAAGCAACCCCTAAGGGAAACGTCCCGAGACGGAAAACGAACGGAATTCGCGCAACAAGCGAAAACCTATTTCGGAGGAAGAATAGACCGTCGGTCTATTCAAACGCAGAAAGTTTTAAATAAAGATGCGTCACTCAAAGACGTGCACGTGATTTTATGCGAACCGAAAATCGCGTCCAATATCGGAGCAATCGCCAGGTCCATGTGTTCGTTCGAATGCGAAAGCTTGTCGATTGTGAAACCGAGAGTGGAAGTGATTTCGAGAGCGAGCTTGAACGCGAGCAAAGGCGCGCAGCACATCGTGAGGAACGCGAGGGTATTTGAAAGCTTAGAGGAGTGTTTAGATGCGTTGGAAAGAGAAGAAGTGGGAGAAAACGAGGAGGAAAAGGAGGGCGAAGGAGGAGGAGGAAAAGGTCCGGTATTGCAAAGCGTCGCGTTCTCTCGGTGGATGGCGAAAGACGAGAACGAGAACGAGAACGAGGAAAAGAACAACAACAGTGATCATCACCGAAGACAAAAACACTTCTTCGGCACCAAACAATTACTCCAAAACCACCCTCGATCGGTCGCGTTAATCTTTGGCAGCGAATCCGACGGCCTTTCCGACGCTCAAGTCGCTCGAGTCGATTCCGTCTGCGAATACAAAATGGGACGTTTGATCGAATCGCTGAGCGTGACGCACGCGGCGGTGATTGCGCTCAACGCGTATTTCGAGTCAAGGGCACTCATTTCCGAAGAAGAGTAAACAAGAGAAAGAGAGAGTCGTTTTTCGGATGTACTAAGAATAATAATACTCGCAATGCGCCGCCCGCGAGGACGACTGTATTTTCATCAAAGCGTGAAGGCGAAAAGAGGACTGCTTGCAGCCCCTACAACAAATATCTCCATTGTATGTCACACATTTCACTCTCTCCTCCGCGCTGCTCAAACGATAACAACAAAATGTCTTCCTTTGCCGGGGTTGCTCGCCTGCGAAAACAACAAACAGGCGCACAAAAAGATGAAACAGAGGTAAAGGAGGGGAAAAAGAAGCAGAGCAAAAGCGTCAAAGTCAAATGGGTTGGCGTTTTGTTTTGGACGATGATGTTCGCAATACTCATACGGTTCAGAGGACGGAACGGCAGTTTTAGCGACGAGAGGGACGGCACGAATGAGAATAATACTAATACGAAGGAAAACGAAGTGTTCACGAGAGAAGAGTTGGGAAAAAAGGCTCTCCATTTGAGTCTGTGCGGAGAAGTGTTCGACCTGTCAGGAGGAGGAGGAAAAGGAGGACAAGCAGACGCTTTTTACGGCGAAGGCAAAGAGTATCATTTTTTCATCGGTACCGATCAAACGAAAGGGTTTTTAACCGGGAAACGAGAAGAGAGTAACGTAGACGTGGATACACTCTCACACGGAGAAGTTCTGGAGCTGGAAAAGTGGGTTCGGTTTTACCGCGAAGGCGGTTCGAGAGGGACGTATCGAAAGAGAGGCGTATTAGGGGACGGGTGGTTTTACGACGAAAACGGGGATAAGACGGAACGAGGGGTACGGTTTTGGGAGAGAGTCGAAGAGGCGAAAAGAAGTCACCACGAGGATGACGGTAGTAGCAGTAGCAGCGATAGGAATAGCAGTCCTTCTTCGCCTCCTTTATGTCGCGCGGCGTGGACCGAGGAGAGGGGCGGCACCGTGTGGTGCGATTCGATAAAAGACGCGGGGACGAAGACGACGAAAACCTATCCCAGACTCAACGCGAAAAATGGTGTGTGCGAGTGTTACGAGGACCAAGGGTACTCGGACTTACGAAAGCTGTACGAGAATTGCCTCCCGAAGAGCTCGAGGTGCTTCACCGGATAACATTTTAATCAACGAAATAGTACTACTCAATAGTCCTCACTAATTGTAATGGGAAAGAAGCGGAAACTCAACTGCTCAAACTGTCAAGCTCCGTTTAAGAAGACGACTGAAACGATTTCGATGATAATGAGCGCATCAATATCGTCATCATTTGTCGCTGCTACTCCTCCTTCTTCTTCTCCTTCTTCTTCTTCATCAGTTCTGTGCAAAGCGTGTTCTCGTTCTCGCATTCATGGGGAAAGCGTGGGCGGGTCGCTGGTGCCGAAAACGTCGACGCAAAGCGGCGGTTTTGCGACGACGATTCAGACGACGAGTAATAATAACAATAACAACAACAACAACAACAACAACCGATTCGCGGCGTTGGCATCATCATCGTATTCGCCAAACCGCGGTGAAGCGAGTTTATCGGACGAGGAAGCGAATAACAACGACAACGGTATTAAAAGAAGTACGAAGAAGAAGAAGAAGAAGAAGAAGAGGAAGAAGAAAGGAGGAGAACAGAACAAGGGCAATACTACTAATACTAATACTTTGAAAATGAATGTGATGAAAGATTCAGAGTGTCGAGAAATTCTGGACGAGTTGGACGAACAGGTTGTGTTTATCGACTCGTACACGTCGGAAGCGTTTACGCAATGCGTGTTGGAATTGAAGCGAGCGAAAGTCATCGCGTACGATTGCGAAGGTGTTCGCTTATCGAGAACGGGGAAGATAACGCTGTTACAAATAGCCATTCCGAAGAAGATCTTTTTAATCGACGTGATGACCATCGGTGGGAAGGAAGTATTCATCGACGGCGGTTTGAAAGATATCATCGAATCCGAGGAGATTTTGAAACTCGCGTACGACGTGAGAATGGACAGCGACGCTTTGTTCCATCAACACGACGTGGTTTTGAAAAATGTTTTAGACTTACAATTACTCGATATCGCCATTCGCCGCGCGGCTGGGGGAATAGTCGAACACCTCCCGTCCTTGTCGAAAACAGTCAGTCGACGGTTAACCAACGCGGAAATCCTCGTTTGCGAAGACTTGAAAAAACGCGTCAAAAACATGTACACCTCCGTCGAAGACGGCGACTTGTGGGCGCGAAGACCGCTCATCGACGACGCCAGAAGATACGCCGCTTTAGACGCCTGGGTGTTGATGAAGTTAGACCAAGCCATGCGTCCAAACGGGACCACCGCGCCACATTTATTCCCTGGATTCGACGAGAAATGGAACGAACGCGTCTTAAACGCCTCGCGAAAACGCATAGACGAATACAAAGATAAAGAGATTCCAATAGAGCAAGGCGGGAAGCGAACCGCGGAGATGACGCAAGCGCCTCCGTTTTAATAAAGTACGAATACTAACAGCGCGAATGCGTTCTCGCGTAAAGGAGTCATTTTTGCCTTCAATTTTGCCTTCATTTTTCCTCAGAAAAGATAACTTTCAGAACGAAGCGAGAACAACAACCGAAAATGGGCACGGACGACCCGGCGTTCGACGCCATGCCTCGACGACGTAAACGACACTTTCACTGGAGAGGATTCTTTGAAAATGATCTTCGAGTTTCGTCGCGCGCGAAACTCTTCTTACTCCTCTTCTTAATACTACTCGTAATCGTCTTCTTTTCCTTCGCGTTGTTTTCCCCGTCGGTGGTACGCGAAATCGTCGGTTTCGATTTCGATGTCACGTCGAGAAAGTCAGGACCTATCAGCACCAGCGGGAGGAAAACGAAGAGCGAGGTAAACGATGAAAAGAATAACGGAGTATTCGGCGGCCACTCTCTCGTCAAAGGCGAAGATTCGGTGGAAACGAAAGTTGAATTTTGGCCGAAACGTTTCGGAGACAAGAGAGAAAAAGTGTTTTGGAGAAGATTCGCCTTGGAGTCGATGTTTGAATATTCGGAGGATGTGAGACTTTTACCGAAACTGGCGATGCCGTACGGCTTGAACGCGACTGCGAGGGATATGGAGGAGGAGAAAAGACGAGAGAATTTATACGGAAGAGCAAAGAAGAAAGGGAAGAAAAGAGTCTCAAAAGACGCCGTCGATAAGATCACGAGGAAGGAGTACGAGAGGTTTATTTCCATGTACGGGAACGAGGGGCTGAAGTTAGCCGCGACGAGAGCGTTTCAGTTTCTTCAGCTCAGAGGGAGCACGAAAGACGACGAGGCGTTTGTGAATAAAGAGCAGTTTTTGGAGATGGTTTTAGAGGAAGTGGGCGATGAGAGCGACGCGTCGTCGTCTCGCGGGATGGAGAGCGTAGTGAACGGAGGCGGAAGCTCGGCAATGAGTCGAGCGTTTCAGTTGACCAACGAGACGAGGCATTTGTTGCTGCAAAGAAACGAGAAGCGAACGTCGAGGATTCCGGGTTGTGCGATTTCCTTGCACGCGGGTGATCACACGCACGTGAAGATTGACCGGTCGCAATCCCTACACTTTTCTGGAACGAAACACATGACCATAGAAGCGTGGGTTAAACCTCGCAAATCGAAAGATTTCGGCGGGACAATCATCGCTAAGTACAACAGAGGCGTGGTTGGACAGTTTTTTGTGCACGTTGAGCAAAATGGGGCGGTTTTTTTCCACCGCGAAGTTGCCCCGTTTGGTTTGCGTTCGAGCGTGCGTTTACCCGCGGACGATTGGTCGCACGTAGCGGTGACGTACGGCGGTGGGTATTCGAAAATGTTCATCAACGGGACTTTGAGAGGCGCGCAGGAAGAGAAAGGCCAAGGTTGGGACGCACAAAATCCTGTCGTTATCGGTGCTATTCTCGACCACGGTAACGCGGTGTCCATCTTTAACGGCGAAATCGACGAAGTTCGAATTTGGGGCGTCGACCGATCGCAAATAGATATCGAAAACAGCATGCACGGAAAATTACACGGCTTTGAGCGAGGATTGATGGGTTCCTGGTCGTTCGACGAGTGCGCGGGCTTAAAGACTAGAGACATTCAAGGACGCCGAGACGCGCAATTACACGGTGGACGATGGGTTCGAAGCTCATTAGTGCTCTTCAGCCACGAAGACGAAGAACGCGCGAGATGCGAACGCGAAACGCCCGGGAAGTGCTCGAAAGCGCACATGGAAAAACGGAGAGAGTTTCAAAACGAAGAATATTGGCGCCGATCGATCGATGTTCTCGAAGCGCAAGCAAAACTGAATAAGGACATTGGCGAAGAGATGCCGAAAGTGCAACAACTTCTCGACCGAGTGAAGCGATTAGAGTTTCGAGATTATCGAAGAGGCGAGGTTATCGTCAACATCGAAAAGAGGAACCAAAATCACACGCAAGATTTAGCCGATTTGCACAACGTTCTCAAGGCGCACGAAGAAGAAGTTCACGAGATGATGGAAGACAGCACGTCGAGAGGGAGGAGGAAGAAGAAGAAGAAGAAAGTCCATCTCTTCAATGCCTCGAAGGTATGCGACGATCCCGACGACCCGGAGTGTGACGACGATTGGGATTTCTTGGATCCGGTGGAAAAACTGCTTCGACAAATCGCCAACGCGACGAGACAAGACGTCGAACTTTCGAAGAAAATCAAACGCCGCGATCGTATGGCGAGAAAAAAACTGCGCGAAGAAGAGGAAACGAGAGATGTTTTCAAAAGAGCGAGCATTCAAGCGGCCAAGGAAAGGAATGCGAAATTGAACGCGGCGGGCGGGAAACCGCTTTTAAAACGCAGACGCAAAGATTCGGACGTGTTGACCGAGAACGATTTAAAAATGCTCACCTACGAGAAACGCGAAGGGAACGCGGCAACGGGGATGGGAGATGTAAGTGGCGGGCAAGATTTCGAGGACGTCGTGGCTGGAACCATCTCGAGCGCTGGAAACGCCGTCGAAGTGGACGATTTGAACGACGACGAGGATTGGGTCTTCGACGACGAGAGCGATAACGAAATTTCGTTCGGCGACGACGATTCGAGCGGCGCGGAAGATGAAAATCCAGACGACGAAAAATCTGCGGTAAAGAACATTCTAAAACGCGTCGGTAAGCGAGGCAAAGAGATGAAAGAGCTGGAAAAACGAAAACGACGGGAACATAGGTTGAAAATGCTCCAAGATGCGAGCGAGGAACAGTTGGAGTTGGAAGCGGAAAACGAAGCCGAGAACATCGTCAAGAACTTATTCGGCATGCGAGAAATTCGAAAGAAATTAAAAGATCCGACGAATTCGTTGTCGGACGATTAGATTATTATAGTTACTAGTACCGTGGTACCAGGCAGTCAGTTGTGGTACCTAAATTATTGTATAATACTGTGTAAATGCAGATAGATGAGTGGAATTTAGTTCTAAGAGAGATAACGAGACTCCTCGTACGCGCAGTTTGCTTCTTTGCTTTTAAAACATTTTGTGTGTTCTAAGTACTATTTTCGACCACCAAAGACTTGCTTCTCGGTCGCTTTCGAAACCCCGTTCAACGGACTACGCGTCACTAGCGATCCAATGCGAACCGTACACTCGCTCGCGGCTAAATCTACGCTCACTACTTCGGCTTCCGCGCCGCCGAGCATTTTTACGAGCACTTTATCTTTTGGCTTTGGGACGTATTCAGACGCGTTCCCGCCGTCGTCTTCGAGCGCAATCTCGCCTCGAGCGTTCATGTAAAATCCTTCCGGAAAGGTTTCTTTGACTATTTCTTCAACTTCTTCGAGCGTAGCGGCTGTTTCACACCTCGATTTTGCCTCTTCGATAGACTGCGCGGATTGAAACTCAAATCTTTCCTTTGAGATGTTAACGCGCTCTCGCAAAAAGTTCGTCTCTCGGAAAACTTTTGTTTTCAATTGTTGCGCGCGCTCAAAATTTTCCGTGGCTTGCGTAAACCGTAAGCGTTGTTCTTCGCGTTCCAGTCGAAGACTGTCCGCAAGATTTGCGTCTTCGTCTTCTTCGTCTAAACTTGCATCCGAGTTTTGTTCACGTTTCTTCGTGTTGCGCATTTCCAGCTCCATCATTCTCGCGTGCGCCTGCGTCGCCTCCTCCAATAAATCGCCGTCTAATCCTAAACCGCGCGAAATGGACAACGCGTTAGAATCTTCCGTTTCACCCCAAACTAATTCGTACGTCGGTCGGTTATTTTCCACGTCGAATCGAACGGCTGCTACTCTGAATTGGTTGTCGTTATCGTCGACCGCGAGTGCAAACTGTTTTACTTCTTCAAAGTGCGAGGTCAACACGAGCAGTTTCGACTTCTTCGCGACGGCTGAGGAGACGGCGACTGCTAACGCCGCACCTTCGCGAGGATCGGTTCCTGAACCCGGTTCGTCGAGTAAAACCAAAGAATCTTCCGTGGAGGATTCTAAAATGCGTTTCAATCGTCGAATGTGCGCCCCGAACGTGGATAATCCACCATCGCCAAGTTGCAAAGTTTGCGAATCCCCCAAATCGCACGCGACCGTTCTCACAAATGGTAAAATTTGCTGCTCGTGTTCAGAGCTCTCACCGCCACAAGGTAAATACATTCCTGCCCTCGCCATGAGTACGAGGATTCCCAAAGTTTTTAACGAAGCCGTTTTACCACCAGTATTTGGACCGGTGATGGCAACAGCCGTGGCTTCCGCGTCGATGTGAAAGTTGATTGGCACGATTTTCGATCGGCAATCGAATCGAGTGCGTCCTTGTTTGCTATCGGTTTCTTCTTCGGCATTCTCGTCGTAGAAACTCCCCGGTGCGAGTTTATCCCACGCTTTTTGTTTATCGTTCTCGTCGTCGTCGTCGTCGTCGCCTAAGAAGTTTGGGAGCTTTGGTAGATATTTTTCCAACAGGAGAGGATGTTGCGCGTTGGTGATTGACACTTTCTTTTCCGAAGACGAAGAAGCTGACGAATCCATGAAAACGGGTCTCGACCCGCTCATCCATTTTGCGTGTCTCGCTTTCGCGTTCGCTAAATCCGCGGTCGTCATTCCAACCTCCAGCGCTTCTTGAATCACATCGGCTACTTCTTTCAACTCGCTCGTCAACCGTTTTAAAATGACTTCAATTTCCATCTCTTCCAACTCTTTCAATTCGCTGAGAAAATTATTCAACGCGATAACTTCTTCTGGTTCTTTAAATACAGTCGCACCAGAATCCGACGTCGCGAGTACGATACCCTTTAACTGGCCAGCCGATCCTAGCTTCATGGGAATACACTCGCGACCTAATCTCGTCACGATCTGCGCCCGTTCCGCAAACTTCTTCTGCGCCATCTCGTTGGCGACATCGTTCAACGTCTTCCTCAACGTCTTCGCCGTGGACGATAAGTTCGACCTAATCTGCGCTAAATCTTCCGACGCGTCGTTTCGTATCGCACCGGACGAAATATCTACGTTTATACACCGTTCAATCTCCTTCTTCATCGCGTGCACTTTCTCGTCGTCGCGACACGCTCGTAAGCTTTCCGTAGCTTTCCGCAACGCCTTCACATCATCATCATCGTCTGCGCCGCTCGCATCATCATCTATATATATTTCATCGCACACCTTTTCCATAGCTACCAGAGTCGTGTACACGTCCACGAAACTCCCTGCGCTGAGCGTCTGCCCTTTCTTCGCGCCTTCCAAAAACATCCGCGCGTCTTTACATCCTTCGAAACAGCCGTCCAAATATCCATAATCTCTTCGTCTGTTTCTTATCGACTTTGACGACGACGACACAGACGCATCATCAGCATCATCACCCGAACATAAACGGCGACGAGAAAGAAGCTTTAAAATCCCGCTCGTCACTCGCATTTCTTCTTCGCATTCCTCCTGCGTGTTTTTCAAAGCCAAGGAGACACATTTTTGTCGTCCCAGAGAAGTTTCGCAAAATTTCGCAACGGTTTGGGAGACCAAGTGCCACTGTAAAACGGATAACGCTTCTCGGTGGAGCTGTTGAGAGATGGTATTATCGTCGTCGTTTGTTGGGTTGTCTTCTTTTTCTTCTTCTGTTTTCTGTTCCTCCTCATCATACGTCGCCGAGTACGTCGTCGTCGTGTTCTTTCCAATTTGACGGCGACTTTTACGCGTCATTTCCCGAACGAAGAAGCGCGCCTGTTCTCGTCGTTTTCGATGATGATAATGGATGCTTTCCGCCGCCGTCGTATTCGTCGTCCAGAGAGACGACGACGACGATGAGGTCATGTTTTTTATGTACGTGTATGAACAAAGTCGTGTGAAGATGTGACGAAAGAATTCGTCGTTTTTGGATAAAATTTGTGTGTGCAGCAACGAGATGTTGAAAGGTACGAAGAGTTTACGAAAGAGCGCAACACGTTTTATTTCATTATTTTACATCCTACATCGGCGGCCATCGAACCACACGGCCCTCGATCTGGGCAAGACGCCACCGTCTGAACCGTCGTCTTTGTTATGGAACGTTTCCGCGTATTTTACCGCCCTTTGGCAACTGGCGAAATCGACCAGACGCGTCGACTTGTTTACTAAACCAATCGCTTTTTGGGCGGATTTTCTTTCATGAGTGCACGTGTATAATCGAGCGACGTCGACACCTCCGAGCATTTTGTATTCTTTCATTGCTTTTTCAATCTTGTTGTTTTCGCCCCAATTCGAGTTTGAAGACGCTTTGAAGGCGTGCGCGACGGATTTTTTGTCCGCGGAGGACACCGCGTCGGATTCGGAGTCGACCGAATAGACATACTCGGACGAACGCGCTTCTTTTTCCTCCGTTGGAGAGGATGTAGAGGCAATAGATGTCGTCGCGGCAACGGTATTCACGGAACCAAACGGTCGCGGTTCGTCTCGAACTTTCTCGGCATTCGGCGTCGTCGTCGCGGATTCGTAAAAGCTTCCGTTGCGTCGATTACCGCCCGTCGCTTCCTTCGTCGGCGTGACCAGCAAGGAAGAGCCGCCGGATAAAGGTTCGTCGTCGTAATCGAAATCTTCGGCTTCGTAATCTGGAACGTAGTCTTCGTCGGCGTCTCTCGATTCATCTGGCCACGGCGAGGCGACCGTGGCTGGGTATAAAACCTGGTCGCCCAAAGCGCCCGGCGTCTGTTGCGTCGTCGCCGAGGAAGATTTGTGGTTTTCTTCTTCTTCACCAGCCACCGAGGACTTCTTACTCGCGGAAATGTTCACCGGCGAAAGAAACGACACAAAGAAACCCCCGACGTTTTCGTTGTTGTTTTGCGATATATTCGACGACTCACCGAGAGGTGCTTTCTTATCTTTGACTAAAAGCTCGACTTCTTCTTCTTTCGTCTTTTCGGCGGAGTCGCCTTCGGTTTCGAAAAAGCCAGTCGAGCGCAACAAGTTCATCGGCCACGAAGATGCTTCGTTATTTTCGTCGTCCGTTTTATTCTCAACGTCAGTCACAACTTCTTCAACCGTAGTACTATTACTCTCTTTCTTTTCGCCGCTACCTTTAGCGCATATAGCGCGAATCTTTGCCAACGAACTCCCGCTCGTGATGCCGCAATTTTCCAACTGTTCGTCGTTGAAAGCGTACACTCTCGTGCCGTCTCTCTTCTCGTACAAAGGTCTCGCACACACCGAACTCTTCTTCGGACGAGCAAACGATAACATCGTCAACGCAAAACCAAACCCTTCGTTCGCTTGCGCCGCAACTCGAACAGACGTACTCGTTTCCACCGCGGCTAAATCGATCGCCGCAGTATCCGAAGACACGCCCATCAATCGAGCGTTGAGACCGGAATCGAACAAGTTTGTAATTAGAGCATCGCACGGCACCGCGTACACGCTGTACACGACCGCATCGCTCTCATCGTTCGTTAAAACAACCACGGGGGCGATATCATTTTCATCGTACACATCATCATCTTCTTCTTCTTTCTTCTGTTTTAATAAAGTATCATCTTCGTCAACATCCTCGTCGTCGTCCGCTTTCACGTCAAAGTGCAACCCGCACCCTCTCACCAACGCGTACCCGACAAAAACCGCCTTCCTACCGTCGCCACTATTCAACATCTCGCGGTTTTTGTACCCTTCTTGATACGTCCCCGTCACGCACACCAATCGGAAATTCTCTTCTTCATATCTTTGCCTCCTCCCGTTGTTGCGCTTTGTGTTGACCTTTCGTCCAAAAACTCCTTTTTTATTCTCCTTTGCACCATCACCATCATCAGCACGCATAGTATTCAAAATCTGTCTCGAGACCAGCGAGACGAGCACGGATTGCACGATGTCTTTCACCATTGGACCGAGTATTACGAGTGGTGGTGCGTTTATGGGAGGTTTAAACGCGTTCTTATTCGATTTGGTGATGGCTCCAACATTTCCATTTCCAATTGGAAGCTCCAACGACATTTTTTTTCGATCTCGAACCGCTCTCAAGGTTGCGATGGCCGCGAACCCGGGCAAAGAAACGATCGGCGCGCACGCGAACTGCGCGAACGCACTCAAAAGATCAATCATCCCATTGTTATTGTTGTTGTTGTTGTTTCCTGTCATTCTTTTAGAAGGTTGAACTCGTGTCCAAAGAAGTGTTTTGTGGGGATTTTTGTGTCCACTTTCCCCTTTCGGCATTGGAGTCTGTCCTTTACGCGGTGTATATCGCGATGATACAGAGAGCGATGAGGGGAATGTGCCCGTCGTTTACGTCGTCGTTTACGTCGTCCTTGCTTCTGATCCACGCGCAAAAGATTTGAGTGAGTGTTAGCGCGAGAGTAAAACGCAAGAAAAAGAGTCTCTCTCCCGACTCTTCTCGCTCTCGTCACGAGTCGTATTGAGTCGACCTCCTTACCGTCCGTGTCGCTGACGATACGCCTCCTCCGTTAACTCCTTTTGCTGTTGCCTCGCGCGTCTCGCCCCGGCCACGAACCCGTTCCTTTCGTTTTCTTCTTTTGTTGATTCTTTGTCTTCTTCTTCTTTATAGCGTTCGTCCTCCTTCTGATCTTCCTTAAACCCGAGTTCGGCGAGCGGTTGCGAAGCCATCAGTTCTTTCGCCATGCGACATTCCAGGTACAATTTGGATTCCATTTTACACTTGTTCGCGTCCGATTTTTGTTTCTGTTTTGTTGTGTATATCATCATCACGAGCACATAAAAGAAGAGCACATAGTAGTATTAGTTTCGCGTTGTTCGTGGTGTTTAAGAAGAAGAGCACGTGATAACATCGTAAACATACGTACCTGTAAACACTTCAAATACGTTTCCTTGAACTTTGAGCACTCGCCGAAATGGTCCAAGGGAAAGGCGCCTTTTTCCGGGGCCAGAGGGTTCCCGGCTCGGAATTGCGGCGTTGACATTATTGATTATATAACACTACCTCGTCGTCGTCGTCTCAAAGCGTTTTAGTGTGTGTGCTCTGCTCCTCCGCTCAACTTTGTGTTCGCTCTTGTCTTTATCCTTCGTTTTCCCGGGAAAAGCCGTCAAAAGTGTGACGCACATTCAGGGACGAATACGCACCTAACGGATTGATCTCTGACTCTTTCTCTCTTTCTGTGTGTTGCTGTTCTTGCTGTTCAGAATACGCGCGTTTCGTCTGGTCTTCTTTTCAGCAGATATATATACATTCACGCGCAAAGCGAAGCATTAACATCTTCATCATCGAATCTTTTACTGCGCTGTTTGTTCTCTTTGGGAGGAGGACGGAGAACGTTTACGACGACGGACGGACGCAAAGAAGACAAAGAATTAAAAGAAACGAAAGAAAATGAGAGCAGTTGGTGAAAACTCCACATCAGCGCTTTCCCAATCCTCTCCTCCGGGAGGGACATCGAACGACAACAACACCTCCCAAAAGTCCGCAAAATTTGGCAGCCGCCAAGAGGAGAAAGGAGGGAGAAAAAAAGAGGTGAACGAAGAAGCCATGAAAGCGTTACGCTCGTGGGTGAAAGAATCCTTGGTCGATAGCAAAGAACGGAACGAACGAGGCGGGTATTACGAGTTATTGGACGCGTTTTCGTCGATTAACGAGAACAACGAGAATAACGGCGAGGAAACGACGGTAGCGAAGAAAATAGACGAGAGCGTCGTCGCGTTGGTGGACGCTTTAGCCGAGCACGCGACGTACGTAGAATATAGAGCGCACGAACATTTATTGGAGCGCGTGACTTTAGAAAAGTGTTCGACGGTATCGTTGAGGACGTGTGATGACGCATATTACGCGAGCGCGAGTCAATTTTTAATCAACTTGGCGACGGTGAAAGGAGGGTCGTGCGTGCAATTCGCGATGCAGACGTTCGTGAAGGCATTTTTTGGCGACGAAAAGGAGGCGAAGAAAGAGGAGATGTTGCTATTAGAGTCGCGCGGTGGGAACGACAGACGTTATCGGATGAGTAGATTTAATAACAATAACAGCGCGTCTGGAGCGAACGAGGCGGCGAAGCATCGCGAGCGAGAGAACGTGGAGAATAGAAGAAGAGAGAGAGCGGTACATTCGGTGGTGCAGATATTGAAGTTGGTTCCTCTGAGCGCGAAAGTCTTTTCGCACGTTTTATTCGACATGTTCCCGCACAAAACGTGTTCAGCGATGGTATTAGCGGCGTATTTAGATTGCGCGTTCCGATGCGCGGAATCCGCGGAGTGCCGAAATACGGAGTTGGCGGATGATTTTTTGTGTTTGTGCGTTTCGAAAGCGTTGGAGATTGACGTGGAGATCAAGTGGGAAGACTTACAGCAAGGATTCGACGACGATGAGACTTCCGAGGAGGAGGAGGATGAGGATGAAGAAGAAGATTCAGAAATGTCCAGGGAGGAAAACGGAGACGATCGCGATACGGATTCGCGCGAAAACGACGAAGAGGATATCTTTGAATTGGACGAATTCAACGCCGCGATTGACGACGCGAACATAAACAACGGGAAAGCGTCGTGGGAAAACAATAAAAGGAATAGGAGTAAGAAGAAACAGAATCATAACCACGGTAGGAATAGCAACGACAACAACATCAACAATATGGAAACGGATGAAGCCGCGCACGCTTTAGACGAGATGATGTTTCTCGTCCTCGAATATTTGCAAAAACGAATCGAGAGTGCGAATCAAATCATAGGAGCACAAGCAGCAGCAGCAGCGCCACCAGTAACAACAACAACAGCGGGAAAGACTACTAACGATACCAATCGCTCAACTGGAGATGAAAACTATCGCAACGCGAAGAAATCGATAGAACGATTGCGAGAAGCGCTCGTGTCGAGGGCGTTTTTCACAACCTTGTTACCCGCGCCAAAATCCAAGTTTGCGCAATACATCGTATTTTATCTCTGTTCCATGGATTTCAATGATGGTGGTCAACAAAACAGTGCCGGCGCGAATAAATCTTCATGCGAACTTTTACGAGATGGATTAGTCGCTAAAATGCTCAATTCGAACGAGGCAAACTCGTTGCGATTGGCTGCTGCGGCGTATTTAGCCTCGTTCGTCGCGCGCGCAAAATTTCTCAGCGCAGAGTTCGTCGTAGAAACGTTGGAAACCGTATGCGGATGGCTCATACGCAAAGTGCACGAGAATAATGTGAAAACAATGTCAGAAGTCGAACTGAACGCGTTCGATAGTTGCTGTCAAGTAGTCATGTATATTCTCTGTTATCGATGCGACGAAATTGCGAATAACGACGAGAAAAGCAAGAAACGCTTACAAGCCTTGCCTTTGCGCGAAATTTTATACGCGCAAACGTTGGAGCCTTTACAATCGTGCTTGCCTTCGGTGGTGCACGAGTTTCTTAAGAATGCCTCGGCGGCAAGTATTTTGGGCTTCACCGAAGATATGATCGACACGTTCTCGAAACAAACCGAAGATCGGAAGAAGATTCAAGACGAGTTGCGCGATAAGGCGTACGTTCGGCACGACGTTTCGTTCGCCGCGAGAGCAATGGCTGCTGCCGTGGAGAAGACAAACAACACCAACAACGATGCCGTGGACAAGAGCGTGTTATATCACCAAGAGCGATCGCGACGACGTCCGCTGAAAATGTTTTTCCCGTTCGATCCGTACGTGTTGCGTAAATCCGCTCCAAAGTTAAACTTGGAAGAGTCGTACGTCGTTTGGCGAGGGAACGATTCGGATTCCGAGGACGATTCCGAGGACGATTCGGACGATAACTCAGAATCTGAGTTGGCGTTATCAGATTCCGAGGACAATTCGAGCGAGGATGAGGAGAACAGCGCGTCCATGGACGGGAGCGGCGAGTTTATCGGTCGACCCCAATCAAAGAGTTCGTTGAGCTCTGGCCATTTGAACAGAGTTCGCGCGAGAAGTTTAGGACGGTCGTTTAATTCGGCAAAGTTTGGAACGTCGTTGAATGCGCGTCCAAAGAAACAACAAAATCGTTCGAGGGGTTTTAGTCCGAAGAATACGAACGGTGCTGGTCTTCCTACTGGTGTGCTCGCGACGCAAAAAGGCTTCCGAATGCCGATGCCTTTGTCCAAGAGCCCTTCGCCTTCTAGGGGAGACGTGGTTGCAGGGTATCAAAGCTTTTCGCCTTTGCGCGGTAGCTTTGGAGGTGGATTCGTCAAAGCGCGTTCACCGAGTCCAAACAGACGTTCCTCTAGTCCAACAGTTGCGTTAACGCGAGCAAAAGTTCCGCCGTCGAGCACGCTTTCAGCCGAGGTGAACAACCAAGCGAAAGGCGGCGGACAGCAAAGACGCGCGAGCACGCGAAGCTCTTCGAAGAGGAAGAGTTGATGATACGCGCACATAGAGTACTTGTAGGTAAGTGAATAAAATGTATTATTAATAAAGGCATGCATTATTATATTATTAGCATGTATTAGTATCTGTATTATTATTGGCGTGTTGGCGTTGATAATATCGCTTCTTCGCATTCGCTTTCGCGTTTGTTTTTACTTCTTTTTGTTGTTCGTCGCTTTCGCATTTTTATCCGCCGCCGCCGCCTTCTTATTCCCACCAGCGAGCAACGTCAAACCAACGACGACAAGCAAACCAATCAACGCTTTCGCATCGCATTTATCCGTCCCCGTCATCGCCTTCTTCGGCGTCGGCGGAGCAGCGCTGTTCTGCTTCTTCTTCGAAGAGCTGCTCTTCGTAACAATCGGTTGTGGCGGCGGCGCCGGTTCGTTCAACCTGTTAATTTGCATCAAGTTTTTCATGCACTCTTTGCTGTCCATATCTTCCACCTGGTCGAACAAAGACCCTTTCAACCCATCGTTTCTGATGTTCACCTGTGGATCCTTACCCCACATCTCCAACGTTTCTTTCGTGATGCCGTGTTGAATCAAGAGTTTGCCGTACGCTTGTTCGTCGACGGGTTCCCCGGTCCAATTCGCAATCTCCGCCAACGCCTCGAATGGCGACGCGGACGCGTGTACCCCGTTCTCCCCAGTCGTCGGTTTTCTCGCCAGACCGTACTTCTTCCAGTTCTTAAACAATATGCCTCTCAAACTCGTCTCTGGCGCTTTCTTCGGATCCGTAGGGCCCAAAACTTTCGCTCTGAAGTCCTCCCACTTCAACGTCTCGTCGTCGAATTCCACGACGAACCATTTAATCTGTTTCCCTTTCTCAACAAACTGAGATCGCATGGACATAAAAAACGCGTTAAACACGTAAATGGACGTTCCATCTTCTTTGAGCATTTCCGCGCAATAAAATCCGCCGCCAAACTTGACCGATTTTTTCGCCAATCTCGAACGCTTCTCCAAGCCAGCGCTGTCCACGTTCAACTCTTTGCACGCATCCAAGGCGTTAAAACATAAGTTCTTCTCCAAAGCTTCTTTCCACGTCACACCGAACGTTTTTTGGAACACATCTTCGGGAACGTTTAACTCGGATGGTTTCAGTAAAGTCGCTTTCGACGCGATCGCGTAGTAATGCGCGTCGATGAGTTTCCTCTTTTCGATGACTGACGAAGATATTTTCCCTTCTTTGATGACTTCACATCCGTTTTCTTTGAACGTTTCCACAAGTTTTTGTTTATAGAGTAAATTGTTATCGTTTTTTGGTACGCACGCGTGCGGTTTGATGAACACGAACGCTCTTTGTTTCGTCATTCTTCTTTTCTTCTTCTTCGTCTTCTTCTTCTTCTTAAGCGCAGAGATGTGAAAATAAAAAATTTGCTTTGAGTTCGTACGAACGAGAAAAGAGAAGAAAAAAACAACAAAATACGCGCAAGAAAAAATGCCAACGAGGATGATGAAACAACGACGACGAGTACGCGATGCGTTCTTTGAAAAGGAGTCTTTGAGAAGGAGGAGGAAAAGGAGGACGATGAAAATCGCTCGCAATTCACTGTTTTCCTTTTTCGCGAGACTCGCGTTTCTTTGCGCCGGCGGTTCCTTTTTGCAGACTGTTAAAGCAGTCGTGGAAGTGGAAACGGGCGTGACCTCGGACGGGATTATTTTCGGGTGGAGCGCGAGCGTGGGTGTACTGTTCGATGATTTTATGTGCGACGTGATTAACCCTTTACTCGCACCGAACGAAAGGTTTACCGAGTGCGGAGGGACGTTCGCGGTGAATCCAAACGGTATCGGCTACGCCGAGGAAGGGCAGTTCGTTCCAGGAACGAGAACGGTGGAAACGGAACGAAGAGCGGAAACAACCAAAAGCGGGTTCGTCTTTGAAGAGGTGAGCTTGATCGAAGGCGAACAAGTTTCGACGCCGGTGTATACTGCTAATAACGCGGATGATGATTCGAACACGAACGACAACGACGAGTTACCATCACCAGCCGGCGGCGCGGACGTCGACCCGCAAAGTTCGGACGAGAAGGAAAGAGCGGAAGAAGAAGAGGAAAAAGCGAGAATCGAAGCTAAATTGAAAGCGAAAGCCGAAGCTGAATTGAAAGCTGAATTGAAAGCTGAATTGCGAGCTGAATTGAGAGCTGAATTGAAAGCTGAAGCCAAAGCTAAAGCCGAAGTCGAAGCCGAAGCGGCGCGCGTAAAAGCGAAAGAGGAAGAAGAACGCTTCGACGACGACGACGACGACGACGACCAAAGTTATTCCTCCGACCAGACTTTTGAGGAAGAAGAAGAAGCCCCAGCGCGAGGAGGAAAAGAAGAAGACGAACAACCAGAAAAGGAAGACAAAGTATCCTCAAACGAAAACGACGGTGAACCTCTCGAAATCATCTGGCAGGCTTTGTAAAGATGCGATACCGTAGGTACTCCGCCACATGTACCCTAAACACATGTTTTGTGTGACGCCACCCAAAGAACAACGTGCGTCACTTTTGTACGCGCGCGCGCCGAGAGAATAGACACACACAATCACGATGCAGAGTTCCGTGCTCTCCTCCACCGCACTCTCTCCTCCTCGTTTCAGTACTTCCTTTTCTTCTTCGAAGAGAGGACAAAACACAACACGTCATCAGAACAAACACAATCTGAGAGTTTACGCGAAAGATTTCCCGAAACCGGAGCAAATCGACAAGACGGAAAACTATCGCATCGCGGGAGATTTGAGTAAACGATTCGCGGTACGTCGACCATTTACATCATTTTTAATGATTAAACGAGAGCGTTTGTTGCTCTTTCTATTTTCTTTCGTTTCCTCGGGTTGACGACCACTTAGGAGCGCGTCGTGTTGTCCCTTTGAATCCTCCGAGCGTGTGAAGACGTCAGCAGTTTTAGTCTATTTTATCCAAACTTGAGAGGATTTTTGATGAGATTTTTTCCTCCAAAATGGAGGAAAACGAAGGAAAATTTTACGAGCGAGCTCGATGATGCGACAACTGCGACTGACTCCTTCTACTCTACGCGGGCAAACGACGATCCTTCGTTTCTTGGCAAAACATTACTAACGCTCTCTTCTCTGTCTTCTTCTTCTTCTTCTTCTCCTTCTTCTCGAACATGCGCGATAATACTAATAACAACATTAACAGACGGATTTGAAAGCGTCGCCGGAACAAAAGAAAAAAGTTGTCATCGTCGGCGGCGGATTGTCCGGCTTGGCGTGCGGCAAGTACCTCGCCGAAGCCGGTCACGAACCGATCGTTTTGGAAGCGAGAGACGTGTTGGGTGGTAAAGTTTCCGCGTGGAAAGACAAAGATGGGGATTGGATTGAAACCGGGTTGCACATTTTCTTTGGCGCGTATCCGAACATGATGAACTTGTTCAGCGAGTTGGACATCGAAGATCGATTGCAATGGAAGGTGCACAAGATGATTTTCGCGATGCAGGAGTTGCCGGGGGAGTTTACGACGTTTGATTTCATCAAAGGTATCCCGGCGCCGTTGAACTTTGGGTTGGCGATTTTGTTGAACCAGAAGATGTTGACGTTGCCGGAAAAAATACAAACCGCGCCGCCGTTGTTGCCGATGTTGATTGAAGGTCAAGATTTTATCGATAAGCAAGACGAGTTATCGGTGACGGACTTTATGAGAAAGTATGGCATGCCGGAAAGAATCAACGAAGAGGTGTTCATTTCAATGGCTAAAGCTTTGGACTTCATCGACCCGGACAAATTGTCCATGACGGTCGTGTTAACCGCGATGAACCGTTTCTTAAACGAGACGGACGGTTTGCAGATGGCATTTTTGGACGGTAATCAACCGGATCGTTTGTGCGAACCGATGAAACAAAGCATAGAGAAAAACGGTGGTAAAGTGTTGATGAAGCAACGCGTGAAAGAGTGGGTTTTGAACGAGGACGATTCGGTGAAACACATCTTGATGGCGAACGGTGAAGTCATCGAAGCGGACGAGTTCATCTCGGCCGTACCGGTGGACGTCATGAAGAGAATGTGCCCGGAACCGTGGACGAAGATGCCATTCTTCCAACAAATGAAACAACTCGAAGGTATCCCAGTTATTAACATTCACTTGTGGTTTGATCGCAAGTTGCAAAACGTCGACCACTTGTGCTTTTCTCGATCGCCGTTATTGTCAGTCTACGCGGACATGTCTACCACGTGCAAAGAATATTACGACGAAGAAAAATCTATGATCGAATTAGTCTTTGCGCCGTGCTCGCCGATTGCCGGCGGTAAAACGAACTGGATCGCAAAATCGAACCAAGAAATCGTCGACGCCACCATGAAAGAACTCGAGCGTTTGTTTCCGTTGGAAATTGGGAAGAAAGCGCCGGATGGCGTCGGCGCGAAGTTGTTGAAACACGCCGTCGTGAAAACGCCGCGATCGGTGTACGCCGCCGTTCCGGGTAGAAATAAGTACCGACCGTCGCAAGAAACTCCGATCAAGAACTTCACGTTAGCCGGTGATTGGACGAGTCAGAAGTTCCTCGGATCTATGGAAGGTGCCGTGTTGGGTGGAAAGTTAGCCGCGGAAGTAGTTTCGGCCAAGGCGAAGGGCATGAAGACGGCTGGGTTGAAGAAGATCAACGACGACATCATGGCGGAAGCGAGCACTTTCTCCGGGCAAGGTTGGAAGAGACCGCAAAAGATGGAAGACGAGTCTCCGGTGGTTTTTGGTGCCGGTTACGTGTTAGAAGAAAACGACGAGCAACAGTTGATGACGATTGACCCGGACCAGTTGACAGAGATGGACGGTCGATCGCAAGCGACCAAGGACGCCGTTCAAGAAGCCGTCTTGAACCGAACGCGATAATAACATAACATGAGTGTATACCCACTACAAAGCGTATATATATTGTAAAAAACACAGTTTAACGGAACATCTAAATCTATCTACAATCCTATCCACAATTCACGTTACTACAGTACGTGGTTTTATTTGTTTGTTTCCCTAGCTATTACTTTGCCTATTATTCGTACACGAGAAAGCCTCCGTTGCCGGCGTATTTGGCAATAAATAACTCCCCTTGGTAAGTTGGCTGAGAAAAAGCCACTTTATCTTTCTCCACTATTGTCGAAGAGCCAATCATGGAGGCGTCGCCGTAAAATCGTCGTCGACAATTTTCCAACAGGTTGTAAGAAACGCCCGCGCGACGAAATTTTTTGTGTACCCAAAGCGCTCGAATTCCAACCGAATCTCTCGTTTGGGATGAAAGCTGTATCCGAGCACCTTTCTTCAACACCCCTCCGCCACGAACGTTATCATTCGCACTCGTTGTCGTCGTCATCGTCACCGCCGCGGACGAATCGTTTCCACTCGGTGCCTTCTCATCCGCCTTTCCTCCCGCCGTCGTCGACGCAAACACCTCTCTTTGATTCGCCGCGATATCCTCGCAAAACGCCGCGCCGATGATTTTTCCTTCGTTCGCTTTTCCACCCGTGAAAGACACGCACACGAACGCAACGACGTTTAAATCCGTATTCTCTTCTTCTCCTCCTAGTACCCATTCTTCTACGGCCCCGATTTCCGTTTCAACTATCTTCGCTACCCGTTTCACTTTCGCCCACGCGTGTCGATCGCACCCTCCTTTCGTCACGCGATACACGCGACACTTTTCCGACTTTTCCGACGACGACGGCGCGTCTTTTCGCACAATCTCTACTTCCTGCCAATTCTGTTTCCTTTCATCGACCCAGAACGAGTTCGTCCCGTTTACGTTCACCGTCACGAACGCGTTATCTCTTTCCTCGAGAAACTTCGCGTGGTACTTTCGATGTAACTCCTCGTCCGACGGTTCGCCTTTCGCGTACATCAACCCGCACATCGAACACGTCGCGTGCGCGAACGATTTTTGTCCCAGATCCAAGTACATCTGTTTATGTTTCTTCGTTTTCTTCGTTTTCTTTGCGTTGGTTTCATCATCGGCGCGCAACGTAAAGCGAACCTTGCAACTCTTCTCCTCCTCCTCCTCGTCTGCCTTTTTCTCATCACCAACCGTTGCTTCTGTTGGTTGTAAAAAACACCCTCCTTTCCGTTTCCTCCTCGTGAACACCGAATCCGACTTCAAAGAAGCCTCCTTCTTTCTAACTCCAAACGTTTTCGTTGCAAAACCATCATCATTATCATCGAACTCATCGAACTCCGCGTTGGTTGTTCTGTCGTCGAAATTTGAAATCGTATCCAATCCAAACCTCGTCTTCTTCTTCTTTATGATTACGTCGGTTGTCTTCTCCGTCGTCGTACACGTCGCTTTTGCAGCAACAAAAGCTGCTTTTGTTTGTTGTCGAAGGATGGCACGCGCGATTGGGTTTCCGTCTGACATTCGTGTTTAGGTTGTTGTTCTCCGCTTTATTCGAACAACTTTTTGTGGGGAAACAGTCGTCACACATTCTCTCGAAAGTCTCTCTCTGACGACGGACGACGTTTAAAGACGATGACGACGAGAGGAAAAGGAGGAGTGAGCTCGATAAACTACGACGGGACGACGACAACGATTCATGGCTCAGTAAAAAGACCCCAGAGAGAAGAAAAAAGACCGATTCTTCTCTCCTTGCTCTTTATCTGTTTCCTCTCCGTGGTGGCCGTGCTTGCGAGAATTTCATCGCCTCCTTCTTTAGTATTCATCGGTAAAAGCAGCGCTTCCGAGGATGACGACGATGATGGTGTCTTGAACAACAACGGGAACACTCACTACGACGAGGAGGTAGATGACGAGGATGCACATTTTCCGAGCAATGGCTTTCGGAGCGCTCGTGAAAGAGAGAGAGGAAACGACGGAATGAGAGAGACTTTGCTGAGAAAGTGTTCGAGGCAACGACGACGACGAGGAAGAGAAGACGACGACGAAGAAGCGGACGAAGAGGAGACGCAACGAGGACGACAACAACAACAACAACAACAAGAAAGAAGAGTGCAAAAATCGTGGATTTTCCAAACGAACGCGAAACGATTAGGCTACGTCCACATGGCGTCGATACACCCGGTGGCGACGAAGACGCGAAGAAAGGACGACGACGACGACGGGAAGAAGGTACTCCTCGCCGCGTGGCAAGGCGCGCACAAAGTGGAAGGCACGGACGACCAGAGTTTATTCGTGAGCAAAAGCACGGACGGCGGCGCGACGTGGACGAAAGCGAGGGTGGTGCCCGGTAGAAAGTTTGGCGTTCGGTGGGCGCCGACGTTTTTTAGCAGCAGCAGTAGCAGCAGTGATAGTGGTGGTGGTGGTGGTGAGACGACGTATTTGTTTTACGCGGAGAGCGAGAAGTGTTGGCACTGCGAGAGCGGCGAGTGCGAGGATATCGTGAGGAAACGAAAAAACGGGTCCGAAGAAGAAGACGTGTCCGTGTACTGGGACGAGAGTAAAGAAGGCATCGTGTCGAAAGCAAAGAAAGCGGCGAGCGTAGGGCCGTGGTGGCGACCTGGCGGGAACATCAAGCGAGTCTCGATTCGGATAAACAACGACGAGGATGGGGATATCAACGACGACCCGTGGACGTTTGGCGAGGAAGAGACGATTCTGAGCGAAGAAACCATCCCGAAAGTCATCGGGAATCCTCCGTTAAAATTGAACAACGTCGTCCTTCTTCCATTTTGGAGAGAACATCCGAGAGCGGATGCCAAATGTCAACCTCGGAAAGCACCGGATTACGCCTCCGTGTTGCATTCTTTAGACGACGGCCTCTCGTTCCACGAGACAGACGCGAAAATCGAACACGTGAAGAATAAAATGAAAGACGGCAAACCGGATTGGCTCATCGAAGGGTCCATCGTTGGCCCGTTACGAGACGGTCGACTCGCGCAGTTCTTTCGAACGAGCCGAGGCGCGATATATGTCTCGCATTCCGCGGACAACGGCGAAAGTTGGGACACTCCACACGCGACCCCGTTACAAAACCCAAACTCGAAAGTCTCCGCAGTGTTGCTTCCAAACGGCGTCATCGTCGTCTGCCACAATGCGCACGCCTTCATGAAACACCCAAGAATAGGCGTCACGCGAGGTAAGCTCGCACTTTCCACCTCCTCCGACGACGGCAGAACCTGGAAAGAAGCCGTATTGTTCATCGAAGACTCCTTAGAGCCGGGAAAACACGTCCATTATCCAACTATGGTTCTCGACGGGTGCGATTTACGCATCTCCTATTCCGTTTCCGGCGAAGGCGTCAAGTTAGCCACGGTGAAGGATTGGGCCTCGTTGCACGAAATTGAAGGCATCGAAGACGTCGACGAACAGAGAATCGCGTATTATTAGAGATGGGTAGTAGTCGTAGTAGCAGTAGTAATAGCAGCAGCAGCGGCAGAGAGAAAACATGTACACGTAAAAACTCTGCAGCAGTCTCACTTTTCTTCATTTTCTTCTCATTTTTCACCCAAAAACTCGTACAAAATCCCGCACAAACAACAACATAAAGAAGAAGACAAAGAAAAGCTTTTTTATTAACAACAGGTGCGGCCACAACGACAACAGCAACAACAAGATCAACGACAACGCGTTTTCTTTTCGTCTTCTTCTTCTTCGTTGTTTATCGTCGTTTATCTTCGCGAAGTTTCTTGGGGGTTTGAATCGATTTGATCCGAAGAAATGCATTTTTCCCCGCCGTTGTTTGGAGATTTGTTTCGAACGGGTTTTGATGGGTATGGTGGTGCGAGAGAAGCAAAGATCGCGAGAGATCACCACCACGGGACGCGTTCGTTACGCACGCATGCGGTACATTTTTTTCCGATGAGGAACCGTTATTATCAACTTTCGTTCTACCGAAGTAAAGCTGTTCTTCGTCGAACGGCTTTTGGGGAGTAACAATCACCTTGGAGAACTGAGGAAAAAAATGTCAGCGTAACGCGCGCGCGGTGCGCTTCTGATGCATTCGCGTGGACTGTGTAGATGAGAGAGAGAAAGGGTGAATAAGAGAGAGAACGCGATCAGTGGATGTCTTTGGTTTCTTTCTTTCTCTCTCTCTCTTTCCTTCGCGGCGTTCGAGCGTATAAGTATTTCGTCTTTTGTTTTGTTTCGCACATCTCAGGGTATTCTCCGTACGCGTCGCGTTGATTCAAGTGCGCGAAAAAGAGCGTCCCAAACCCCTGCGTGGATGAAAGGACCCGGCGAGCGGAACGATTAGCTTTATCTCACATCGTTTCGTCTACCTTTGGCCGACGGGAATACGACATTTTATTTTCGTTTGTGACGCGTTGTCGTATTCTGATGATGATTCATGCGTTTGGAGACCTGATCGGAATTATAGTGTCGATAAGTGCAACTGAAACTGAAGAATAGGATTTCTCTTCGCGACGTCGTTCAATCTTTTTCGTTTGCTTCGCGCCGTTTTCCTCCTCCTAACCTTTGTATGTTTCTTCCTTCCCTCCATATCTTTATACAGCCAAACGCGCGTACGAGAGAGAACGAGGGGCCAAATCGAAGGAGCGCGGAGCGAGAGAGTATCACTATTCGTTGAGGAATTGAGGTGCACGAAGCGCACACATAAGAAGAGAAAGAGAAAGGAAGAAGTCGCCCCCTGGATTGTGAATTCATCGCACAGAGGGCAGCATCGAAACAAAAACAGATACACGCCGAAAGTAGAAAATTTATATTATAGAAGAATAGCGGAAGATGGGTCTCTTTTTCAGTCGCCTCTTCTCCATGTTTGGCGAGAAAGAAGCTCGAATTCTCGTTCTTGGATTGGATAACGCCGGCAAAACGACCATTCTCTACCGCCTCCAAGTCGGCACGGTCGTCTCCACCATCCCCACCATTGGTTTTAACGTCGAAACGGTCACCCACAACAACGTCAAATTCCAAGTCTGGGACCTCGGCGGTCAAACCTCCATCCGCCCGTACTGGCGATGTTACTACCCGAACACCCAAGCAATCGTCTACGTCGTCGACTCCGCCGACGCCGAACGTCTAGCCACAACGAAAGAAGAATTCCACGCCATCTTAGCCGAGGAGGAGTTGCGCGATGCCGCCGTTTTAGTCTACGCGAACAAACAAGATTTACCCGGCGCCTTGTCCGAAGCCGAAGTCAGCGAAGGTTTGGATTTGCACAACATTAAAACCAGACCTTGGGCGATATTCAAAACCTCCGCGATTACCGGCGACGGCTTGTGGGACGGCATGAACTGGTTGAGCTCCACTTTGCAGCAGCAAAAGTAACTTTATCTTTATCTTTATGTGTGTGTGTAAAAATGTAATAAACTTTGTCTACTAAAGAGAGTTCGCTTGCGTCTAAAACTGCACAAAATTCGTCCGTTCTCGGAACTGTCATCATGCCTTCCACCGAAGAAGAAGAAGAAGACAAAGACGATTGGGAGGAGGAAGAACGAGAAGAAGAGCATCAACAACAAGGAGACTTTGTCGAAGAAGGTCTTCGCCAGCGTCGGTTTTGGCGAGGAGAAGAAAACAACGACGCATTCAACGCGACGACGACGACGAGTTTTGACGACGACGTAAACGTAAACGTAAACGAGGACGACGAGTCCAGGAGAGAAGAAGGAGAAGAAGAAGAAGGAGGAGTAGAACAAGTCAACACGATAATGAATGGATTTCGCCTCGCCGTGGAAAGTTTCGAACGCAGCGGAAACGTCGTGGCGCTCGCAGAGTACACAGCGCAGCTCCGAGAGAGCTTCCCAGCAGAGCTCCGAAATTTACAGCACCAGGAGCATTTACTGGAGCATTTACTCCCTGGCGACGCCGGGGAGCTGCGCGCGGGCATAACTCGCATGAGGGGAAATTTGAATGCTTTAAGTAGGTTGGTGCCATCAACGGATGCCACCGGTTTGCAAGGAGGAGAGACGAGTGCAGGTATAAGTATGGACGATGGAGCTCGTCTGGCGTACGTGGAGGCGCAAGCGCTTATGCGAAACGCATCCCTTGTTCATCATCAGGCTCTACTAGCGAATACAGACGTTAGAGCGGGAGTGGGTGAAGGGGTACCGCCTGTCGACAACGGGTTGCCGCTTGGCGCCGTGGAGAGTGATTTTGACGTGCAGCGCGCGGTTCACGCGGACGAAGACGAAAGATATATCGACGGGACAGGGAGAGATGAAGCAGTCAATCACGGAATCGTAGAAGAAGCGGAAGAAGAAGCGGAAGAAGAAGCGGACGACGAGACTGTGAGAATATGGAAGCGTTTCGACCAGCTCGTGGCGAAAGTAAAAATGCGACGTACGATTGCGTTTGGATTCGAGGAAGATGATGATGATGAAAGCGACATTGAAGATGAACCAACGACAAGTCGCGTTGAAGACAAGAAAATAGAAAGAGATCGAAAACTAAACGTGCCGAAGAACTGGAGAATGAGCGCAGACGGAATCGCGGTACCCGCAGAGCACAGAAGAGGATTGCGCTCTATTTTCATTCCCGGACGCGTTTGGTTCGGAACGATTTGGATTCCCGGGAGCGAGAAGAAATCGAGATACACGTTTCGCGTGTTGTTTTGGGACGAAGAGAGAGAACTTTTGGTGTGTTCGCACTCGGCGCAAGGAGACGAGCAGACGTTTTATTTGCACGCCGAAGAACAAGGTGACGATAATGATAATTTGAAAATATCATTTCGCGATAACGAAACCTTTTGCGACGGACAAGTCTTTCCAAACGGCGTCATTCGAGGACAAGTTCGACAAATGATTCGAGGATATGAAGGGCACTACGAACCCGCCAACGAGACGCAAAACTTGTTTGAGTTAAAAATAGCGAAATGGATGCCAATTCCAGATGTGGAGAGCACGTTAGAGAAGAATGTGAATTCGTTTAGGAGGTTGGGTCTGCCTTTTATGAGTGCGAAGGATGCGGTAGATTACGACGACGAGGATCTTCGAGGATCGAGGATCATCGAGGAGGAGGTGAAACGTACTACTATCGATGGCTATAGACCAATGAAACAGAACAGAAAGCTAGTCGACTTTTATCTCCAGCGTAAACGGTGGGCGATGTCGCGCGAAATTCTACCGAGTGTGAAAGACGCGCTGCTGCACGTTAAAAATGCGAGAGACTTTAAAAAGTACGAACTAATGAAAAGAAGTATGTTGGAGACGTTGGTCGGTTCAACGAGGCTCCTATCATTCCCGAAAGGTTTCTCGTGCTTTGAAAGCGACGTGGAAGAGATTGCAAAATGTCAAGATAACAGCCTTGGCGGTCACGTGTATTACGATGAGAACGAGATGAGTGATGCGGATAGCATTGCGTTAGAAGAAGAACCCGAGTCAAATGCGATGATGTTTTTTAATACTTTCTACTCGGCGGACTTCGTGGATTACAAAGACAACGATCAAGCGCGAGTGCATCTTAGTCGTGCTGGGGTTTCTCTCACTTTCAAGCACGAAAAAGTACCTAGACAAGCCACACGGGAGTACCACTGGTTTCAATTTTGGGAAGTTGCAAAATCTGAGTCCGAATTGTTATCCTCCAGCCTTCGCGAAACCGCGGCGGAACTTCAAAACGAAATATTTGCGACGCCGAGAGAGAAACTCATCGACCTGAGCAAACGCCACAGACTCAAACACAAAGCGCACGCCGACATGAGCGATAGAATCTGCACGCCGCAGGCGCTTGTTTGGCGCCTAGTCATGGACGCTAAATATCTCGCGGTCGAAAAATTTCCGCCGGAGTATCCCTTTCAAGTATTCGTCCGCGAGGCTATTCGAATGGGTATGTTTGCCCATAACGTCATGGAAGCCCGCATGATGCAAGCGTACAAACTCTTGGACGATAGTTTCAACGCGTTCGCCAATCGTGTTCCGTTATCAGAGTTCGTCAACCGCGTCACTTCGTTCCAAGTGCCTGCGTCGATTGCACCCAGTGGTCGTCCAGTCACTCCAAGCACGCTCAAAAACGTTTGCGCCATTTGCCTGGTGGATTTCGAAGAAAACGACCGAGTGCTCACTTTGGAGTGCAACCACGTCTTCCACGAATCCTGCGCGAAAGAGTGGCTGTTCAAATCCTCGTTCCCATCGTGTCCAAACTGCAGAAAACGCGTCAACGACGGCGTCGGGGAATATCTCATGGCGTCATCGAACGAGGAAAGAGCAGAGTTGATTCTCCTCGTCGATTGCGATTACGTTCGCGAAAATTTCCTAACCACCGGATTCGAAGACGACGACGACGTAAACGACGACGAAGGTGAAGAAGAAGAAGAAGACAACGACGACGACGACGAGGCTGAAGATGCTGAAGATGAACAAGAAGAAGAACACCCGTACGATTGGGTGCAACGCGAGATGCGAGACGTGCAATACGTCAGCGATTTAGAAGCGCAGCAGAGAGAAGAAGAAGAACAAGAAGAAGAAGACGCGTACGATTGGGCGCAACGCGAGATGCGAGACATGCAACACGTCAGCGATGAAGCGCATCAGAGAGAAGAAGAAGAAGGAGAGAATAGATACTTGTAAAATCCAGCGCGCTCCTTTTTCACTTTTTGCAACATTTTGAAGATATTTTCCCTCATTTTTCCTCTCTTGAAACATCACACAAAAGTAATGAACGAGGACGAGGACGACGAAATCGAAGACGTCGAAGACGACGTCGAAGAAGAAGAGGAAGAAGAAGAGGACGAGGATGGGGAAGAGGAAGACTCGGAGGAGGAGGAAGAAGAAGAAGAAGAAGAAGAAGAAGATTCCGACGACGACTTGAACGACGATTTGAACGACGGCACGCGAGGAGGAAGACGAGGGAGACGAGGAGGCCACGGACAAAACGTTCCAGGAACGGAACGGCGACATCGACATCCCGCAGAAGACGAGGAGGATGAGGATGAGGATGATGGTGAGGCGGAAGACGAGGAGGAAGACGACGAGACTGTTGGTAACAACAACAACAGAAGAGGTGGTGGTGGCGCGAATAACGAAGCGAACGGTACTCGAGAAGAAGACGGCGCGAACGACGAGCGAACGAACGAGGACCAACAACCTGCTGGCCGAGACGATACGAACGACGACGAAGCGCGGCAACAACAGCAACAGCAACAACAACAGCAGCAACAACAGCAACAACAACACGACGCGACGAACAATCAAGAAGGCGACGAAAGAGCGGATACGTTCCACGATAAAGCGTACGCGGCGAAACGGAACGTGCGAGAGATTGGCGACGAAGCGGTGTGGTCGGTGACGTCTTCGAAACCAGGCAACGGCGTCGAGTTGTTGCGGGACGGGAACTTGAAGACGTATTGGCAATCGGACGGCGCGCAGCCGCACTTTATTAATTGTCAGTTTCAAAAGAAAACGAACGTGTGCGAGGTGTCGATATATACGAATTATAAGCAAGACGAGAGTTACACGCCGAGTAAGATTGTCATTCGAGCCGGGAATAGCTACCGAGATTTGAAAGACGTCGCGACGAAAACGTTGAACGAACCGCACGGTTGGCAACGCGTCCGAACGACCAGGTTAGATAAAGAGAAATTGAAAGAAATACACGCGCAGTACGGATCGAAGAAACATTTGAAGAACAGCGGTTTAGAATATCTAGAAAAAGAGTCCTGCGAAGCTCCGATCAGAGCGTTCTTCATTCAAATATGCATCGTTCAAAACCACCAAAACGGTCGCGATACGCACGTGAGGCAGGTGCACGTGTACTCCCCAGCGGCGACGCCGGCCAGCGACGGGCCGAGAGCGCGGTTTCAGAGCAGCGAATACGCCAGGTACGCCGTAGTCAGATGAAAGAAAGAAATAGTTTTAAATAGTTGTTAGATAGTCCGTACTCAAGTCAGTCCGTCATTAAGTCTGGGTCGTTATTCTTTAAAGTCTGTTTTGTTGTTGTTGTTGTTTAGATGTACATATACGTTTGCTATTCTAGTAGTATGCTAACATTGTTCTCCACGCTTCGTCTTCACGCTTCCCTTGGAACACTTTCCTTCTCTCTCCCGAAATCTCGAATCACGTGGATATTCCCGGGCACGGGAGGATTTCTCGCGTATTTCGACCCGCCGTACATGGTTGGAACGATGTACGGATCCGGGTGCGCGTACGAATCGAGCGTTTCGAAGCCTTCCTCGATTTTTTTCATCGCTTGCGATTGCGTTAACGAGCGATTGGATTCAAACTCCGAGCGGATTCGATCGCGTTCGGAGTAGAAAATGTCTCGCATGACGCACCACGAGAGGCAGGTTTTTAACGAGTGACGGTAAAGCCTCAACGCTCGAGTTTTTGAAGACAAGTCTTTGAACAGTACAGAAGTCGCCGACATTATTATTATTGTGTTCTCTGCTCTGTGTTCTCTCTCTTTAACTCTCTCTTGTGTGTGTCTGCGAAGGAACACAAACGCGAGGTTTTTTTATGGAGGAGACTGCTCCTTTGAAAAGAACCCAAAATGAGACAAAAACAGAGGCTCTGCGTTTAACGCTCTGTAACAATGAGCGTTAAACGCAGTATTATACAATATGTTATTACATCATCACGTGGTACGAGTTCAAGTACCATTTTTCTTTCTACCACCACTACGAGTAGTACTACTCTACTAATTACACTATTCTTCGACTTTAACGGTGAACGCGTGCCAGCTGTTGTTATTCAACCCTCTGAGGTTCCAGATGGCGGCGGCGCGCTCTGGTTGGGCGTTGTAGGAAGCGTCGGTGGCTTTGACGAGAACTTTGATCTCGTCCCCGGGTTTGAGTTTTGAAGCGTCGATTTCTAAGTCGTCGATTTCCCAGAACGTCCACGCCCAGGCTTTGGAAAGCGGTTGGTCGGCGCCTTCTTTGAGCGTTGCGGTTTGCCAAGATAAACCTTTGTTCGCGGAAACGTCGACTCTAATGATAGCTCTGCCGCCGCCGGACCAGGCGAAGCCTTTGGCGGAAGTTTGAACGACGGTTCTTTTCTCGCCGTCGTCGTTCTTTGATGTTGTCGCGAGACTCAGCGATATATTTTCAGCTTCAGCGACAACGGATTGAATAGGCATTTCTTGCATTGTCGGAACGCTGTCGATGTTCAAGCCTTCGACGGAGGAATAACCGGGGCCAAATCCTTTATAAGCGATGCCTCGATTCCACGGACCGTCGGCTTCTTCGCTGCACAGTTTGATTTTCGAAAGCCATTTGACGTTTCGAACGCCGACGTGTCCGGGCACGATGACGCGCAGTGGATACCCGTGGTCTCGAGGAAGTTCTTCGCAATCGTTCATTTCGTACGCCAATAAAACATCCCCGAAAGGTGATAACGCTTTTTCTATTGGAATCGACGCGCGCATATCGTCCGCACCGTAGAAAATAACATGTTTTATACCCAAACGTTCGTAATTGTGTAAATTTATCCCGGCGTGAACTTCCAACACGTCCCGCAAGGAAGCGCCCGCAAATTTAGCCGTGGAAATGGCGCCCTCGCCCCATCCCGTGCCGCTGGATTTTTTAATCAAATCCAAGCCGCCTCGTCTGTTGCCGCCGCATTGGACGGTTGCCACGACCGTTTTCTTTTCGAAGTCTTTCTTCAAATGCTCCAGATTAATAACAGCTTTCGTACGTAATAAATTCAAATTGTCTTGGGATTGTTCGCCGGAAACGATGGTAATTTCATGCGTCGCGGCGTCAATTATCGGCACCGGCGAATGATTTCGCACAAACCACAGAGACGAAGGCGTCAAATACTCTCGTCGTAGCAGCGAAAGTGGTGGCTCCATGTTTGCCGGTTTTGCGCTGTGACACTTCAACGCCGGGTGCCGTTCCGGATCGTTTTTGTAAGGATCCGTTTCATCGACGTCCACTTTCGGTTCCTTCTCTAAATCCAACTCGCCAATCTTCAACGTCTTCAACATCTCCATCGCGACGTCCGAGTTTACGTGCGCTTGGTACAGCCTCCAAAACGGTTCGATATCTTTTCCAGCCGCTAATAAGAGTAAATCTCTCCCACCTGGATGGTTATCTAAGAAATCCGTCACGTCGTACACGTTTTCTTTATACGAACACCAAACTCGTTTCTCGATCGAGTCGTGCTCGGCGACGTCCAGCCGCGTGTACATTTTCACCGCTTTTGGAGCAGCAGTTCCTACCACCGAAGCCGCTTCTGCTTTAGCCTCTTTAAAAAACATCCTCCTCCACGTATTCTTCTTCTTGTCCTTCTTCTTCTTAATATTCCCGTCGTCGTCTATGTTCTCCTTCATTTTTGTTTCTTCTTCTTCTTTTTCCTCCTCCTCCTTCTCTTCTTGTTGCTCAATCAGATACGCCGCGAGGGAACCGATAACGAACGACCCAATCGCAGCAGACACGGCTTCGACGATCGACATTCGAGGGTTTGGTTTCTCCTTCTTCTTCTCGTTCGATGACGAAGACGACGACGACGAGGAAAAGCTCCTCGCCGTTGTTCGCCATCTCTCTTCATTTCCGCTGTTGTGATTTTTCCATCTTCTTCTCGCATTTTCGTCATCCTTTTTCCCCGACAACTGTAACGACGACAAATGTGACGACGACGCGAAAGAAAAAGAACAGCATATTCCTCTCCCCCTACTCCTTCGCTTCAAAGCGACTTCAGAGAAGAGCGAAGAAAGAACGGAGCTTCTTTTCATCTCTCTAAATCGTCTCCCTTTTTTTTATCTCTTTTTTTGTGTCGTCTCTTTCATCTGTCAAAGGTCCAATCGTGTCGTTTACTTTTTTCGTCTGAAAACGTCTTTTCGTTTGAAAGAAGAAAAAAACTTTTCTGAAACTTTTTATTAGTATCTCTTCTTCTTCTTCTTCTCTCTTCCTCTTCATCCCTCCTCTTCGAGAGAAACGTCGTCGAGAGAAACGATGAAGACGAGAGCGCAAAAAAAACGGATTGGGGAGCGAGATTTGTGGAGTTTGATCGTGAAGAACGACGATATAAGTTTCCAACACATTCTTCCGAGATTGAATTCGACTGATGTGAAATTCTTGTACGAGGTGAATACGGAGAAGAAAAAGTGTGATTGGGATGAATATACGATTAATGCGGCCGCAACACAAGGTAATCTGGAAATGTTAAAGTATTGCGGTGCAAATGAGTGTCCTATCGATGAGGAGGCGTATGCATATACTGCCATTGACGGTCATCTCGAGTGCCTTAAATACTTACGCGAAGAAGTCAAAGCGCCTTGGGATTTTCTTACTTCCGCTTGGGCGGCTGAAAGTGGTAATCTTCATATACTCGAATATCTTGTTGAGCGTAAGTATGATAAATATAACGAATGGGCGTGTCGGCGGGCGGCCGAGAACGGTCACTTAGACCGTTTGAAGTACTTACATAAAACCGCCAAAGCACCTTGGAACAAAGAAGCGGTACGAGAAGCGCACGAGAACAACCAAACCGAGTGTTTACAATACCTCCTCGACAATAACTGCCCTTTACCATCCGGTTGGCGATACGAAGATGGAATACTGCGCACACCTACCTCCTCCTCGTCGTAAAACGTGTAATACTAAACAGAGAAAAAGAGAGAAACACAAACACAAACATTTACGCTTTCGCGCATATTTCGAGCATATTTTCCTCTTTCCTCGGCTCCTCCTTTTCCTCTCTTTTTGGACCGCCGCCGGCAAAATCTTCTTCATAAATCATCGCTTGCTGCGCGCACTCGCTTGAACCGAGGAATAAAAATAATAATGGTTGAACTCGAGGAGGGGGACGGCGGCGAGGGCATGAGAGAAGAAGAATACAAAGAAGAAGAGCAAAAGGAGAAGAACACGACGAAGCGCGCGAGGGAAATCCTGGACGTTTTCGTGCGGAACTTACCACATTCCACGACGGATGAATCCTTGGAAAACGCGTTCTCGGAAATCGGTCTCGTTCGTCAAGCGTGGGTGGCGCGGGAGAAAGGCACGCATGTGCACAGAGGTTTCGGGTACGTGACGTTTTCGATGAAAGAGGACGTGGAGGAGGCTTTGAAACTGAACATGAAGATGGAAATCGAAGGGAGGAAGATTGGGATTTTACGGAGCAAAGAGAAGGAGAAGGTGGATTTTAATGAGAGGAAACGTCTGAAGCGAGAGATGCGAGAGGAGAAGAGAGAAACGACAAAGGAAGAAGAAGACGACGACAGGAAAGAGAAAGAAGAAGAGGAAGGTACGACGAAGGAGGACGAACCGAGGAAAAGGACGACGACGACGACGAAAGAGGAGCAGAAACAAAAGCGGATACGACAATCGAAAGGCTCGTCGGCTTCGACCGGGACAACGGCAGCGACGATGACTTCAGAGGAGAAGAAAACAGTCATCATCGCGGGTTTGAAAATTGGGGGTGAGATTAAAGGCGTGGAGGCGGCAAAAGTGATACATTTCTTTAGAACGGATAAACGATTGAAGAAAAGCGTGTCCGAAGAGACTGCGAAAGTCTTAGTAGAACGGTTCGAACAAATCTGTAAAGAGAAACCGGCGGATGACCAGACGTGTAAAAAATATAAAATCAGAGAGGATGGCGCCACTCGAGGCGTCGTTTTACTCAAACTTAAGCGCGAGGAGGACGTGAAAACAGTCGTCGAGCGCATGCATAAGTTAAAATTCGAGGAAACGAAAAAAGACAAACAGCAAAAAAAGGTCAACTTTGAAAAGCGAGCGAAAGGCGAACGCGACTCCGGCGACGCGAACGCAGACAACGACTCGTTGTGGTCACGCGTGTTAGTCGGTGAAGGCGCGAATCCGAAGAAACACAGAGTGATTTTACGGAACTTGGCCTTCCACGCGACTGAGAAACAAATACGAGATTCAATCGCTAAGAACGTTTCCGAGACTGCATTCGTCTGGGACGTCTCCATCCCAATCGATCAAACGACAAAGAAAATGCGCGGGTTTGCTTTTGTAGCTTTCATTACCGCCAAAGATGCGGTCTCGTGCGTGGAAAAAATGAACGGACAGAAAGTTGCGGGACGCGTCGTAGCTGTCGATGTAGCGCTCTCGAAGAGGCAAGAGAAGGAGAGTCAAGTTTTAGCGGCGACGCAAACACCAAAAGTGAATGATGACAATCATGACGATGGCAACGAAGAAGAAGATGGTGATGATGATGATGACGACAACGACGATGAAAATAACAACGACGATTCTTCGTCTGGCCATGGCAGCTCTTCTTCGTCTTCTTCGTCTTCTTCTTCTTCTTCTTCTTCCTCATCCTCGTCCGATGATGAAAAAGAAAGCGATTCGGAATCAGAATCGGAAGAAAAGATGCCGGACAGATTTAACAAAGAAAACAAACCGTCGAACCAGCAACCACCGAACCGAACTATCTTCATTCGAAATCTTCCTTTAGATGCGACCAAAGAACAATTAGAGGCAAAGTTGAAACAGTTTGGAAGAATCAAATCGTGTCGAATCGTGTACGAGAAAATTACCAACCGGTCGAAGGGCGTCGCGTTTTGCGATTTCTGGGACGAAGCTTCCGCGAAGAAGTGCGTCGACAGATGTGGTGACTTGGAGACTACGATTACCGCCCAAGAAATGAAAAGCAATAAAAAGGGAGCGAAAATAGCCGCCATGACAGCCTCGAGAAGAACACCTTTACTCGTGGCTGGACGACCGGTGAGCATAGCGCTAGCGGTGTCCAAAGAAGATGCGGCGAAGATGATGCAAAAGGAAACGACGCATTGGAAGAGCAACATGAATAAAGAAGAACGAGACAAAAGGAACTTATATTTAGCAAAGGAAGGACAGGTGCACGAAAACTCGCCCGCCGCGATTGGCGTTTCGAAATCAGATATGGAAAAGAGAAAACGCGGCGACGCCGAACGACAAGCGCGATTGAAAAATCCAAACTATTTCATCTCAAAAACAAGATTATCCGTGAGAAACGTCCCCGCCGACTTTGACTCAAAACTGTTGAAGCGTGCGTTCTTGGATGCGACGCAAAAGCGAGCTTCGAAGAATACGACGCCGAAGATTGTCAATTGCAAATTACTCGTCGATACCTCGAAAGGTAAAGCTGGAACGACCGATGTCGAAACTGGAATTCAGAAGCATAAAGGTATTGGTTTCGTTGAGTTCGATACCCACGAAGAAGCGATGACGGCACTGAGAGCAATGAACAACAATCCAGAAGTGTTTTCAAAGCAGAAGCGACCGATTGTTGAGTTTGCGGTGGAAGACGCTCGCGCGGTGAAGAAATTAGAAAAGAGGAAAGCCGATCGCGAGTTACAAAAGAAACGTAATAAAGATGAGAACGGAGCACGCGACAACGAAGGCGACGAAGACGAGAACGATGAAGCACAACCACCTAAACGGAACAAAAACCGCATCGAAGGCCGGACGTTCCCATCCGAGCGCGTGGCAAAGAAAGTGCAAAGAAATTTGGACCGCAAAAAATTGAGAAACGAGCAGCGCAAGAAGGCGCGAAACGGCGAAGACGAGAGTGCGCCGACGACTACAAACACTGAAATCACGGACAAGTTTAAGAAACGCAAACAAGAACACGCCGACGCGAAAAGGGATGCCCCCGAGGGTGAAAACACGAAAAGAGCAAAGAAAATTGTGAGTGCTCCTTCGAACCCAGTTGCTGTGCGCAAAGTCGTTATTGAAAACACAAACAAAAAAGGCAAACATAGAGGCGACAAGCGCGACACAACCGACGATTTGATTGACAAGCACTTGGCGAGCGCAATGTCTGAAGGATTATCAAATTGGCTATGAATTAGCACTAGTTTAACTAAATACTATAACGAAGCGAAGCGTCACATCCTTTGGATTCCGGGCGCAATCAACACCGCCCGTTCAATCGCCTCTCCGTTTTCGAAAATATCATCATCATCGTCCTCGTCCTCGTCGACTCTCGTGTTGTTATTCATCGTACTAAACTGCCCGGGAGCGGGAACATTCGCTATTTGCCGAATCCTTACCGGTAACAGGCACGGCGCGAACCGATTCGTCACCAACGCGACTCTCGCCAACCGGTTAATCCAAGACGGACACTTACTCTTCTCGCCGTGACTACTGCTACTACTTTCTCCACCGTATAACAAACTCGACAAGCTTAAACTCACCCCTCGATTCTCCTCTAAACTCTCATCCACCAGCTCCTCGATCAACCTCTCCACGAAGTGGTTGCAGTTCCTCCTCAGCAAGTCGTACCTCGTTCCCAAAAACTCCTCCGCCCCTAACACTTGCACGATACGTTCCACCTCGCGTTCGTTTTTCCTCGTAAACCCGACGCACTGCGAGATTCGAAACTTCGCCGGTGGTGGCACCGCTCGCGGCGCGCAATAAAAACACCCGCTCGTGTTAAACTCGTGCTGTCCAAACGACCACTCTTTCTCGTGGACGTGGACGCCCGAGTGGAATATCCCTAACCCGAACGAGTACGTGTACTCGTTGATATCGTTTAAATCGTACACGTTTATCACCACCCGGTATCTGCGCGTTTGTGGTGTTGTTGTTGCTGCCGACAGAGTGGGTTTTGTCGTTCGATGATGACGGTCAAAGCTAGACATCGTTCGTGTAAATCAAGTGAAGACCATCGGGGAGAAATTCCCCAAAGTTAAGTAACGGCTTTACCAATAAACACTTTAAACACACACGTAAGTAAACTAAACACACGCACAGTAGAAAGAGAGAAAGAGCAAGAGACAAAGAATAATGGCGATCAAATTTATCTTATTGGTGAACAAACAAGGCCAAACGCGATTGGCGCAATACTTCACCGAATCGATTCCAACGTCGGAGAAGCGACAACTCGAAAGCGAAATCGTTCGCAAATCCCTCTCGCGAGGATCGGATTACGCGAAAGGGATGCACGCGTATTGCGCGTTCTTACGACACAATTCCTATAAAATATGCTACCGAAGATACGCTTCCTTATTTTTTATCGTCGGGGTGGACGACGACGAGAACGAGCTCAGCATGATGGATTTTATACACTGCTTCGTGGAGACGTTAGATTGGCACTTCGGGAACGTCTGCGAGTTGGACATCATGTTTCACTTGGATTCGGTGTACGTGATTTTAGACGAGATGGTGTGCAACGGGCAAATCGTGGAGACGAACAAAAGAATCGTGCTCGGAGAAGCGAGTAAGTTTGAAACGTAATTAATGGTGTGCGATGTAGATTTATTAGCAGCAGCGGCACAATTGTATTTGTATAGCGTAATAGAGATAGTAGCATATCATCATCACCTGCTAAGGCCAATCGTCGAACACGCGTTTCATGTGTTTTCGCTTGAAGCGTTCAAAGACGGGCGGGAGCTTGTCTTTGGAATGCAAATATAGGAAAATGGAAGATAAGGCAGCGAAGACGACAAAAACTTTCGCGAGAATATTCAACGCCACGATGTGTCCTCCTCCTTCTCCTCTTCGCTTTCGTTTGGTCGACAACCTCGTCGTCGTCGACGGCGACGATGTCTTCACTTTGACCAATTTAGCTCGCGTCGAACGCGATCGCGGCTTGTTGTTTGCTAAAAAATAAACCTGCAAAAACTTCAGCACGTTATCATCGTTCCAAGAACCATCCGTGTGTCGACACTTTGCGCACGATTGTACATCTGGCCATTGCTGTTTGGGGTACTCGGGATCGCCCGCCGGATCCCCTTCCGTGGCCAATCGCTCGTTGACATCGTTGTGCCTTCTCCAAATCCAAAACGCAATCTCTTCGGGAGTCTCGATTTCGAATCCTTTCGTTTCTTCCGCCATTTTCAAAAAATGTTCGCGACATTCCAGACAGTTGAAAAAATTTCGAATGAACCCGTTTACGAACGCGTCGTACCAGACGTGACCACCCTGGTGCTTATCCAGCTCTTTCGATCGAAGCGCGGTGGCGTGAAGTAACATCCAGACGCCACAAGTGTATCCCCGCGAACTCGAATTCGGGGAGGACGGCTTGCAATCGTTCCATTCCGGCGCTTTGACGCGTCCACATGGAGTGAATGTCTTGGCGGCAAATTGGGAAAGGCCGTTCGTTTCCTCGTCCCAGAAGAGATGGTGGTGAATGGTGATTGTTTTCCTTCTTTTCCCTCCTCCTTTCTTCGACGAAAGCGATGAAGCCATGGCGAGCAACGGATCGTCCGCACTTTCCAACGCTTCTTCATCGATACCTTCTGCATCGCTATTACTATGGTTACTGCTACTCTCGTCTTCTATTTCTTCCTCTTCACCTTCGGTCCCGTCGGCTCCTGGAAGCAATCCCCTAAAGGATGCTCGACATTCCGCGATCGGATGCGTTTTCGAAAGCGCGTGAATGAGTGAACCGATTGCATTCTTAATCGTTTCTACATTACCTCTCGCTTTATCTGCCAGCGTCGAATGCGTCACGTCTCCTCCTTGCGCATCACTCGATTGGATCGAAGAAGCGCTATTCGTACTACTTTTAAAACTACTCAACGATAACTCGTTCAATTCTCGACTCGCGATTTCTGCATCGTACACAATCTGATTCCACATCTCCACCGTCGCGCGTTCTATATCGTCTTTACTCGCCATAGTTCTCACGGATTTATAATCAAGTCCTTTCTTCTGGTCGTTTTGAAATGCCAACCGCGCTAAATTTTCATTCTCTTTCGTCGTCGTCGCCGCGCCGCCGCCATCCTTCTTCGACGTCGCATCCAACTCCTCGTCACTAAAGTCATACTCCGTGCTCGGTATCACTAACCCTCCGACAAACTCTACGATCTGTTTTGCTCCCGTCTTTGTCCGTTTCTCTTTTTCTTTCCATTTAATCTCTTTCACGTCGTTCGCGCGTTCCCCGGCGAATTCAATCGCCGTTCCGAAAAACACCGCCGGGTACCCATTAATCTTCCATCTCGCGCATAACTGTTGCTCTTCCGCGCAATCGACTGCAAACGCGGTAACTTTCGGTTCCGGTCGAGGTGCGACGTTGAAATATTTCGCCACGAGTTCGTACTGCGGCGCAAACGCTCGACAGGCTGGACACCAGTGCGCGTAAAATTCCAGAACGCAGAAACTCTGCGGCGAGAGATTCGAAAATTCTTCCTCGAAGGTTTCGTTTGTGAGGTGGATAGCGGTCGGTGCCAGCTGACGGTAATCTTTTGATATCACGCGGATCGCGAGAGACGACGACGTGTGGGAAGAGATGATGGCGACGAGGAAAAGGAATAGTAATCCGACATCGAGTTTTGAAGACATCCTCTCTCGAGGGGTGAAGAAGTGAAGAGTTTTTGGGCATTTCAGTTACTACGAGCGCAATATATACATCGAGCGCGATAGTATACAACACAACTAAACAGAACTAAAAATCCTCCTTCTTTGGTTTCGTCATCATCCTTTTTCGAGCGACTTTTTGTAACGCGTTCATCAGCGCGCCGTTCGTCGTCGCCGAAACTTTATTCGCGTTGCGTCGTAGAATAGATTTCAACGTCGAGAGTCGAGCCGTGCGCTCAAACGCGTTGGATAACGCTTTGATTGGTTTGGCGGCGGCGGATTGAACCGCGTACGCGGCGATGCGTCGGGCGTCGTCGAGATCTGAGTTTGCAATTACTTCCTTCATTTCTTTTTGTTCTTCTTCTACCGAGTCGTCGTCGTCGTCGTCATCATAGAACTGTTCACGAATCTCCTCCCGAAAAGATCCACCGTCCGCTAAATACTTTTCTAAATCCGCCGAGGATATCGCTAACTCTTCTTCTCCGCTACTGCTACTGTCACTCCTACTATTACTACTCATATCCTCAACTAACGCATCATCATCTTCAATCACCACCCCGGGCGGCGTCCATCTTTCCCCTTCTCCGATCACCTCCGCGCCGAACCCGCTCCTCGAGCACAAGAACAAAACCACGTCCGCGCTCACGCCTTCGACGACCGGCATCAAATCCGTCTGCTCGCTTATCAACACGGACGCTCTCAAAGCGTCTCGCATGGATGCGAAGCAAAGAAAATCGTTTCGAGGAACGTCGAGCTCTCTCGAAGATGTCGTGTACAACGCCTCGTTCGCCGCTCCGGAGTTGAACACTATCAGAAACACCTTCTCGAGTTTTGCCAATTTTGCCATTCTTCTGTCATTCTCGTCCTCGTCATCCTTATCGTTTTGCTTTGCTCTGACGACGACGACGGGGAGGACATTTTTGCTCCTCGTAAATGTCATCCTCGTCTTTCTTTTCTTTCCTCTTTTGTTGTTGTTGTTGTTGTTGTTGTTGTTGTTGTTATGACTCGCGCTTATTTGCATCATCGCGGGGGGTGTTGATGTTAGGGGTTGCGCACTCACTTTCATCATCATCTTTATACTCGTATAATATATGCGCGCAACAACGAAAAGGAAAAACTTTTACGATGAAAGGTGATGACGCACTTTGTACTCGTTATGGCAGTGCGAATAATGATACGTTTTTCTCTCTCTTACTCGTTCCTTCCCTCTTTTTGCGCGAGAAAAGTGGCGAATTGAAAATCTTTCAAGAAGGCACCTGACGGGGGAAAAACGTCAAAAACAAATTAATATCATGGAACCATTGATTGAAAACCTGGTCATCTTTGGCATCGTCGGCGCTATCCGGACAACCCAGTGGCTGTATTCCACGCACGAAGAACGAATCAATCGAGAGGTGGAACACATCCGGATGTATTTGAAACGATGCGGGAATAAGATGAAAGGTTTGAAAGGATTTGATTTATCCTTCGAGGAAGTGTTAGGGGACGTCTCAACTGCGAACAGATGTTTAGAAAGCGACGGGTTGAGAAACTTACTCGATGAAGAAAAGTTCAGGCACAGAGTGACGCCGGTGTTTCGAGGGAACGGGAACGTGTTCGTGAAACTGCTGAAATATAACAGCTCGTTCGCGTACGCGTTCGGGAACGTGGAATTTGATTTCGAGGTGGTGAAGAGAAGGAAGGATAAAGAGGAAAAAGAGGAGGAAAAGAGAGAGTGGGAGAAGCGAGAGGAAGGCGGATTTGTTCGATCAGCCGCCGCCACGAGAGAGGGGGAGAGCGATTTAGACGGCAACGATGTAGACGACGACGACGTGGATGGGGACGACGAGTTTGAACACGTGCACGTCGTCCGCCGATGTTCGATTGAGACGTTTTATCGCGTGGTCGTTCCGGCGTTGCGACAAATCTCCGAAAAGTACGAGAACAGAGAAAACGAAGAAACGAGAAGACAATTAGAAGTAGAAGGCGAAGATGTAACCACCACTCGCACGGACCGAGGCGTCACCGGCGAAGAGTGCTCGATATGCCTCGACGCGAGTTTAGAAGTCATCGCGAGGTGCGGCCACGGGTTTTGTCAGGAATGTTATGCGCGGTGGTTAAGACGATCTGGAACGTGCGCGTTGTGTCGCGAACGATTACCGACTACCGACCACGGCGGCGCGTTCAGTTTAGTCTCGTTCAGCGAAATTTCCACAGAAGTTCCTTTGTCCGCTTCTTTTTCGCAAACCAATCATCGTGGCGACGCAGAAGACGAAGAACCAGAAGAGGAAACGCTCGAGAATTTCCAAATCTGTTTCGGCAACGAAGCTTCGTTGGAGTGGTTGAAACACCGGTTGAGTACGTTCGACGTCGTGTGTGAACAAGACGTGAGCGCGTTTCGGAAGTTTAAACAGACTCTTTTCATTAAAAACAGATAGACTTAGAGAGACTTAGAGAGATAGATTATAGTTGTATTGTTTGCCTGTGAATGTGATTTTATTAAATTTGAGCACCCTCTCCTCCCTCAAGTCCTTTTTTCTCTTTTTTTTTTCTTCACAAAAAGCGAAGAAGCAGACGAAGATGAAAATTTGAAAACAATATTAAGATGAGATGAGAGATGAGATGACTCTTACGATGCAAAACGAACAACAACAAGGACAACACCAACAACTCGTTTTACCGGCTTCGTCGGTTCCTTCTTCGGTTGTTCCTTCTTTTCGTCAACCCCCGCCGCAGAATTATTTCCAACACGAACAGCAGCAACAACAAATGAAGAAACTTTTTTCCGACCCAATCGTGCAACTGGAATTCATCTCCGACGAGGATGTTATTTTGACGTGCACGTCGGAACCGAGAGTCCCTTCCATCGTGAAAGCGTTGCAAAACGCGAAACCATTTCTTCCGTTTCAGTTCGTGCCGAAAACGTCCACGAATAACGACCAAAACTGCGCGTTTTGGATGTTTCCGAGAGAAGTGGCTGGGAAAGTCCAGTCGGTGTTGTACGAGAAGAACGTGTTACCTCCACGGGAGAAAAGCTGTAACCGAGGGGAGATTCCGGCGACGACCTTGAAGGTGTTCGGCAGAACCACGACGGGAGAGGGGAAAGAGCATCATCACCCGGGGTACGAGGACGAGTTGGCGAGGAATTTTGAGGTAGGTTTGAGTCGGATACCGAAAGAAACGTTGGAGAAAATGTACAAGTTTCAGATCGAAGGCGTGAAGTACGGTTTGTCTCGAGGCGGGAGAGTGATGATTGCGGACCAGATGGGCGTCGGAAAGACGTTGCAAGCGATTGCGCTGATGTGTTGTTACGAGGTAAAGGAAGGCCCAGTGTTGATTGTCGCTCCGGCGAGCATGAGAACGGTGTGGGCGAACGAATTGGAGAGATGGATACCGGATATTGGACCGGAAGACGTCGTCGTCGTGGAAGGTTCCACGGCGAAGTGGGATTTAGAAGCTTTAGGGGAGGCGTATAAGAAGAACGAGAGAGAAGGGAGAGAGTATAAAGGAAAGAGAAAAATAGCGGTGAGCTCGTATCACATGTTGAGTAATTTACGAACTTCGTTTTTAAACATCAACTGGGGTACGATTATATGCGACGAATCGCACGTGTTGAGCACGTCGGTGTACGGAAGCGAGGCTGCGTACACGGCAATCGCGACGCAGTTGTTAAAGACACGATCGAGGCGGGCGATTTTATGCACCGGGACACCGTCGTTGGTGGAACCCTTCGATATTTTCAACCAGCTTGATAGCTTACGACCAAACATGTTTGGCACGAAGCAAGAGTTTGGGGTGAATTATTGTCGATTAGTTTTAGCGCAAGCCTCGAGGTCGGGGAATAAGTTTTGGAAATCTTTAGGCGGTCGCCGATTGAACGAGTTGCACACGCTGTTAAAGTACGCGGTGATGATCCGTCGATTGAAGTGCGAGGTGATGGATCAGTTACCCCCGAAGCGAAGACAGGTGATTTACTTGGACATCTCGAGCGAGTTTACGCACTGGATGAAGGAACGCGCGAAGAAGTTCGCGCTGTTGCGGAAGCAACTTGGTGTCGGCGAAGGCGGTGATGACGAACGAGAGCACAGATACGTGGTGTCCGACGAAGACGACGAAGACGAGGAACCGATTGTCGTTTCGCAACGAAATACGTTCGAGGAAATAGACGAAGAGAAAGACGATTTGAACATCGTTACCGATACCGATGGCGAAGCGCAAGCGATCGGGAAACTGAAAGTGAAGAAAGCGGTGAAATTTCTCGAAGAGTCTATTTTAATCGATAAATCGCAACAAGTCGTCGTATTTGGTCATCACCATTCCGTATTGGATGAAATTTACGCCGGATTGCAAAAAGTTCTATCGCCGGAGGAGATTGTCTGCGTGGATGGACGAACAGATGCAGTTGAGCGCCGCGAGCGCGTGGATAAATTTTACGGGGGCAAATCGCAAGGCTTCGAAGAGGACGGGAAGACGCCTTCGCCGGCGAAAGTTCGCGTGGCTGTTTTTGGCATCACTTTAGCTGTCGGGATTGATTTGTCGTCGGCATCGACTGTATGTTTCGTCGAGTTACCGCAAAAGCCTGCCGATTTACTTCAAGCCGAAGACCGAGCCTGGCGAAGAGAACGGAACGGGAAAAACTCAAAGACGTGCGTTAACATTTACTATTGCATCGCGAAGGCGGAAGGATGCGCTTTCGATACCGATCGTTGGCAAAGATTAGGTAGGAAGATTGAACAAAACACAATGATGACGGATGGGTCCGACGACCGTGACGGTCGCGAAAATTTAGACTGCGACGAACACGGCTCGCAAGTCATGCTCGAGGCGCCGCAGGTTTTGTTCTCCGAGACGGAACAGCAGCAACAACATGAACACCTGGAAACAGAGGCCACGCAAGTGTGCGGCTTGACCCAAACTCAAACACATCCAACGCCAAACGAATCGGGCATCAAATCCTTAGTCAAACACAAAAGGTCCTTGGAAACGAAGATTCGGAAGAAATCCTTCTTTACCGAACCGGAACGCGTGCCTATTTGGTTCGTCGTTTCCGAGCACACCGATCGCGTACATTTACACGACATGCGCTTGCTGCCGAACGAAACCCGATTGAACTGCTCGGTGAAGCAAGTGGACGTGTTCGTTGCTTGGGATAAGCTGACAAAGTTTCTTGAAAGATATAGACGCGGCCAAGAAGAAGACGAAGTCAGAGACGTTACGTGTAAAACCATGTCTCCTGCTTTGCGCGAAAAAACGCGAGAGCTTTTGCGCAACTTTGTTTTACCGGATGCTTTAATCGACGACTGCGACGCGCTCAACTGTTGTAAATTTTTTATCGAAGAATGGAACTGCTTGTTGTCGCGAGATAAAAATATCGTCATTCAATCGCGAACGCCAGTTCAATGCGGCGGCGTCGCGCAGTTGCTTCGAGATTTGACGATAAAGAAAGAGGAAGAGAGTACGCTTATTAAAACGAAGAAACAAAAGAGCACGACGAGACACGGCACTGGGATAAAACTGGGCACCCTTCCAAAAGACGCCGTTTCGCGAACAGTTCTAGTGCGCAAAAGCAATTTCGGATTCGAAGCGCGCGAACAGTTTATAATACTTCATTCTGGTGATGAGGAATCAACGATGCAGTTTCAAGTGCTGTGCGATTGCTGCTGCAAACCGTACGCGTTCAACGACGACGTAAAGTTGAAGAAGAAGAAGATGGTTCTCGCCGATGGTTCCAATTCTCAACAGCAAGAGCAACATCCGCTTTCTTTACACGATCTCTTTTGTTCGAAGGATTGTTTCGAGTACCACGTGCAGTCGAGATCGGGGAAGACGTTACGCATGGCTGTTTTTGAACGCGACCGAGGCGTGTGTGAAAAATGCAAACTCGATTGCCACGCGTTGGTCTCTCGCATTAAATGTTTGAAGCCGCACCAGCGCTTGCCAATTATTGAAAGTTTAGCGCCACAATTTACGCGCGCGCAAAAAGACAAGTTAGCGAGAGACGCGTACGAAGGGTCCGCGTGGGAGGCAGACCATATTCTTGCTGTGAAGGACGGGGGCGGCGAGTGCACGGTGGACAACATGCGCACTTTGTGTCGCCGATGCCACGCGCAAAATACGAAAGAGCAACACAAACGATGGGCGTGGGAAAACAAAGCGAAGAAGGATAAGAACCAACGGACGCTGTTGGAGGTATTAGCGAACCGCATCGTCAAAGGCGACGGCACGAGTGGAAGACGATTAACTTCTATCAAAGACGACGACGACAACAACGACGTTAAAATCAATACGAAAAAAAGCCGCGCGAAGGACACGCCTTCGAACAGCGCGAGCTCCTTCCCGATATCCGAGGATTCGGAAGAGGACGACCCGGTATCAAAATCTTTCCGCAAAAACCACCTCTCGGCTATTCGAGACATCGACAACCTCGTCTCCAACTGCGAAAAAGATGACTTTAACGTTCAACTCGACGACGATACCGATGTCGACGACATCGTCCTACCTCTCGCCTCTTCTCAAGAAGAGGACGAAGACGAGTTTGGCGAAAACGCCGCGCCGTGGCGCAAAAGAAGAAGACACGCCAAAGACGACGACCCGTTGAGGTTATGCATTTTAAAACAACCCGAAGACACGCAAGAGGATTCTCCGAGCGCTTGGTAACGAAAGATTACCACGGCAACGAAGGGAGAAACATTAGTAGTAACTAGTATAAGAGATTTTTGTATTTCATTCGTTTAAAGCGAGCCTTGAAAAAGGCTCTCACCCTTTCACTCATCATCATCAAGACAAATTTTACTCGCGACGAGTATGGCCATACACATGTTTCATCATCAAACTTCCTCGATTGATAAATTTTTTTTACGAGCGAAAAACTTCAGACTTTGTCTGTTTGTTTCCCTCTCTTGTTGTTCTTTTTATCCATTTTATATTTTATCAGAGCGCACAAGAACAAACGACGAAGACAACAACAACAACAAAGATGGCGGCATTCGAGGACGAACAACCGGAGTCCGAGTACGGCGCGGTGAAAAAAGTCTCCGGCCCAGTCGTGATCGCGGAGAACATGTACGGCGCAGCCATGTACGAGCTCGTCAGGGTCGGAGGAGATCAACTCATCGGGGAGATCATTCGGCTCGAAGGCGACACGGCGACGATTCAGTGTTACGAGGAAACGGCAGGTTTGACCGTTGGGGATCCGGTGCAACGAACGAGACAACCGCTATCGGTGTCCTTAGGCCCAGGCGTGATGGGGAACATCTTTGATGGGATTCAACGGCCGTTGGAAACGATTGCGCAATTGAGCGGCGACTGCTTCATTCCGAGAGGGGTGAACGTGCCGGCGTTGGACATCGCGAAGACGTGGGAGTTCCAACATCCCAAAGGTGGAGAGAATAAGAGGTATAAGGTTGGAGACCACATTTCTGCCGGGGATATTTTTGCAGTCGTTCCGGAAAACGTGTTGATTAGTCACAAAATCATGTTACCGCCAAACGCGAAAGGGAAAATCACGTACTTGGCGGAGGAAGGCGAGTACGATTTGAAAGAGAAAGTTATCGAAGTCGAGTTTAATGGCGAGAAGAAGGAGTTTACGATGTTGCAGCAGTGGCCAGTGAGAGCGCCAAGACCGACGGCGGAGAAATTAGCCGCGAATCATCCGTTGTTAACCGGTCAGAGAGTGTTGGATATTATGTTCCCTTCGGTGCAAGGCGGAACGTGCGCGATTCCAGGCGCGTTTGGGTGCGGAAAGACGGTCATTTCGCAAGCGCTGTCGAAGTATAGTAACTCTGACGGGATTATCTACGTCGGTTGTGGTGAACGTGGGAACGAGATGGCGGAAGTGTTGTACGAGTTCCCGGAGTTGACGATGACGTTGCCGGACGGTTCGGAAGAAAGCATCATGAAGCGAACGACGCTGGTGGCGAACACGTCGAACATGCCAGTCGCGGCGAGAGAGGCTTCGATTTATACCGGGATTACCTTAGCAGAGTATTTTAGAGACCAAGGGTATAACATCTCTATGATGGCAGATTCCACGTCTCGATGGGCCGAGGCGTTGAGAGAGATTTCAGGGAGATTAGCGGAAATGCCGGCGGATTCTGGTTATCCGGCGTATTTAGGCGCCAGATTGGCATCGTTCTACGAGAGAGCAGGGAGAGTGAAGTGTTTAGGTTCGCCGTCGAGAGAAGGTTCCGTGACCATCGTCGGCGCGGTTTCTCCTCCGGGCGGGGATTTCTCCGATCCAGTCACCTCCGCAACCTTAGGTATCGTCCAAGTCTTTTGGGGTTTGGATAAAAAGTTGGCGCAGAGAAAACACTTTCCTTCCGTCAACTGGTTGATTTCGTACTCGAAATACAACAACGCGTTAGAACCGTTTTATGAGAAGACGGATCCGACGTTTTTGAAGACGCGCGCGAAAGCTCGGGACGTTTTACAAAAAGAAGACGAATTGAACGAAATCGTTCAATTAGTCGGTAAGGATTCGTTAGCAGAGAGCGATAAAATCACGTTGGAAACTGCCAAGTTTTTGAAGGAGGATTTTCTTCAACAAAACTCGTTCACGCCGTACGATAAGTACTGCCCCTTTTACAAGTCCATCGCGATGTTGAAAAACATCGTCTTGTTTTACGATTTATCCAACGCCGCGGTTGAGAGAACACAAATGACCGACGGAGCTAAGATTACGTTCAACATCATCCAAGCGCGAATGGGAGATTTGATGTATAGAATTGCCAGTCAAAAGTTTGAAGACCCGGGGGATGGAGAAGACGTGGTGCAACAAAGATTGACGCAATTAGAAACCGATTTGATCGACGCGTTCAGAGCGTTGGAGGACGAGTTTAGATAAAAAAGAGAAAGAGTGAGAGAGAGAGAGAACAATAAAGAGAGAGACAAAACACCAAATGTAATTATATACACGTATTATTCCATAACATCGTAGATTTTATACTTTATATTACAACAGAAAAGAATGCTACTAATATATTTATTTATAGTTTATATGGGCAACTCCTTGATCTCGACGCCGGTGGCCACGAGAAACTCAAGCTTCCGTTTTAAGTCGGATTGAGAAATCAACCAGTCTCTCTGATCGAGCACAGGAGGGAGCGTGGTCGTGTCTGGAATTCCAAACGGGAGTTTTTCAATCCAGGATTTACAACCGCCGTACTTCTCCACGTCCGCCGGTAACGCGTACTCGTCCTTCGGCAGCACGTACGCTCTCACCTCTAAAATCGAATACGGTTCGTTCGGTTTATAATTCACCCGAGATACGATTTCATCCTCTCGCAACGCGTGAAATTTCTCCAAAGCTTTAATCACGCTCTTATTGGAGGTTTGCCACGCTCGAGTTATTCGACAGACGATCGAAAATGGCACCGAGTCGCCCTTCTTCATATCGGGCGCCGAGTCGCTTTCGCGCCCAGAATTCGTAGTATTGGCAGAATGAAACGACGTGGGGAATATAACAAACTGATTCTCCAAAATCTGAAACCCACTGTTGTTGTTGTTGTCGTTGATCCCTCCTTTTCTGAACAACAAGACTTGTTCGCCTCGTTCGATCGCTTTCTCCGTTTTCGACCACTCTTTTAAGGCTGTTTTCGCCGTCACGCGCTCTATCACCAGCGACTTGTTATTGTTGTTGTTCTTGTTGTTGTTTCTTAACTGTCTTCTCGAAGACGACGTGGAACGAGAGCCATGAGTTTTTTTCAAAAAGCATCTTCCAACATCATTCTTTCCTCCTCCGAGATGCTTTTGAAGAAGAAAAGAGGAAGAACGAGAAGACGATGATGCAGACGACGAGGTGAACATCATCGTCATTATTTCTGAAGAGAAGAAGAGATCTCTTTCTTGTAGCGTGTGTGCGTCAACGCTTAATATATATAATAAAGAATTTCACTCGTCACTTTTCCGTATCTTTTTTGGTTGGTTTTTGATGTGTTGCCCCCCACAAAGAAAAATAAGCAAGCAGACAGTTGAGGAAAACATCAGTGTTTTGGACTTTTTTAAAATTCCACGCACTTTCTCCTCTAATTGTTTATATAAAAATGAACGCGAAAGAAGACAAGGAACAACAGTCGACGATGTCGTTGTTATCGTGGCTGAGCGAAGTCACGAACCAGCGTCCCGGGACTCTCCTGTCCGTGAAAGAGCTGAAGTCGTGCTCGGTGCTCCTCGTTCTGTGCGAGAATTTACTCTCGAAAGAGCAGGATTTGACGAAGAGAACGAAGAATACGAACGACGATGATGATGATTATGATGATGATAATAATAATAAAAGCCCGTCGGATTCGGTGTTGCTCCACGTCGCCTTGGACGAGTTGAACGTTGGCGGAGAATACGTGAAAGCGGTGTTAGAGGAAGACGAGTTTGGTATTCTGGAAGTTATTCAAAAGTTGAAAGAGAAGTACGATTTGAGAGAGGAAGTTGAAAAGTTATCGAAGGATTTTTTGCACGGTTACGACGACAAAAAGGGAGAAGAAGACGCGAAGGAGGAGGAGGATAACGAGGAGGAGGAGGAGGAGGACGACGAGGATGTATTTGGAACGAGAGATGGAGACGCATTGGACGAGCTAGATGATTTAGGCTTTGATCACATTGTCGCGCCGAATGCGAGAGGTTCGTCTTCTACTTCGTTACCCCCTGCTCCTCCAAATGTCTCGTCGCCGGTGAAGTTTATCAACGCGTTTTCATTGTTGGGCGGCGAGAGGACGTTCGAGACGTCGCCACCGTTTAAGAATTCAAATGTTAACAATATTATCACGCGAAGAAATGATGATGAAGAGGATAGAGAGGAAGATGGAAATGATTTGTTTCAACGAAGATCACCCATACAGCGTGCGCCGAGTTTTATGCGATGGAATCAAAGCATGGAAGAAGAAAAAGAAGAAGAAGAAGAAGAAGAAAACGAAGAAAATCAAGTGACGAGCGTTTCGAAAGTGAGGAGAAACCCCGAACCTTTGGCGTGGTTTTCGCCGCTCAATCCGGACGAAGCCGCGGTATCGAAAGCGGAAACGAAACTCTCGGTTGCTGAGATTGCTTTGCTGAGACGAGGAAAAGCGTCTCTATCTTCGTCATTTGCGTCCGGAGAGAAGAAAAAAGTAGATAAAACCTCCTCTCCGTATTTTACGACGAAGAGTGCCGAGGGATCGAGACGCGCTTCGTCACCATCGGTATCACCATCCTTCTCAAAAGCATCGGCAAACGTTGGAAAACGAACGAACGCGTCTGAAATTAAAATAGCGCTGAAATTTGGAGCCTTGGCAGGCGAAAGCGATCAGATGAAACGTCTTCGAAACGAAGCGTTGCAAGCGTTGGAAACGGAAAACGCTCCCGGGGCAAAGCATCAATTTATAATCTTGTTCTCGGAAACGAGCGAAAACTCGAAAACCTATCGCGGTTTGTATAAAGTGAGTAAAAGCGAAAGTACCGGCGGCGATGGAAGAAACATCGACGGCGTCGCCTTGCGAAAAATCCACGGCACGAGCGAGAAAGTTCCAGATGCATTGCGCTCCAGTCGAATCTTGAAAACGTTAAAGTTCAACCTCGCTTCCAAAATGTGGCACGCGCTGCTGCACGACGAAGTCGACGCAAACGCGATGGCTGTCGTTTTAAAACCACCAAAAAAGAAAAAATGATGATACTGTACATACACACTGCGCACTCGCGCGTTATTAGGAGAAAGTTATAGAATTTATACATCCACACGATTGATCATCATCGTAACGGTTAATAGCGAGACGATAGCTCTGTTTAATAATAATAGTAATAATTGACGACGACGACCACAAATGTGAACACCTAAGAAGGAAAAAAATTGAAAAAAAACGCAAAGTTTGAAACCAAAAGATTTCTTCATTTCACTCCGCTTCTTCTTACGCACTTACACGGACGGAGAAGCACGAATTTAGGCTCTTCTGGCTGCGGCGGCGGCGGCGTTTTGAAAGGATATCGTCGAGAAGAAGAAGAAGGAGAAGAAACGATGCCCATCCACACCTTCGCGGACTTCAAGAAGAAAAATTCCTACAACAACAACAACAACAAGTATAAGAAAAAGAAACCAAATCCACCGTCGAAGGAGGTGAAGAATGCGCCGTGCACGCGTTGTGGACGTTCTACGCACCTCGCGTCGTCGTGTACGAATACAACACACATCGACGGTTCTAAAATCGCAAAGGAAGAGAAATATTGTCGAGATTGTGGAACGGCTATCTCGGATGCGCCAAAGCATCACAAGCAGTGTTACGATTGTTTCAAAGGTATAGAGAAGCCGGTGTGGGAAAAGTTAAGCAGAGGGGAGCAGAGAGTGAAAGGCGCGAGTTTAATGACGAAGGAGGAGATTCGAGAGATGGAACGAAAAGACGATGAAATCGATAAGGAGAAGGAAATGAAGGAGAAGCCGAAGAAGACGAACAACGCGTTCGTGGACATGTTCGATTGGAGCAGACCGAGTAAGAGTTTGGAGAAGAGTTTGAAGAAGAATGAGAACGAGGAGGGAGAAGAAAAGGAAGAAGAGTCGCCGATGTTTGCAGGGAGAGACGTCAATCGAGAGAAGTTGACGAAATCCTACGAGCAAACCGAACTCGCTTGGAACGAAGAGAGTAAGAAGAGAAAGTTGGAGGAAGATATGAAACCCATTGTGATAGACGACGACGTTGTTGACGAAGAGAAAGAGAAGGTGAGGAAGAGAAAAGTTGAGAGGAGGAGAGTGATGTTGGAACGCGCGAAAAAGCGGTTGCTTGGGTTTCGAGAACCCGCTGACGAAAAGGACAAAAAAGAAGAAGGGAATACGAGCGCAGAAGAGTGGAATGCGAACGAGAATCCGTTTTGGCAGCCGCCCATGTACATCCCTGCGGAAGGGCCGTGCGCGGAAGATTTTCAAATATCTACGGACGAGTACGTAGAAGTTCGAGACATGGGATTGCAATGGCTCGGAAAATATCGCGCGTGCTTGGATACCGGGAACGGTGGGTGTACGTTGATTCAAAAGCATATCGCGCAAACGCTCGGTCTGTGCGATGCGTTAGGACGTCCGACTGAGTCGAGATGGGAGAAACAAGCCGTGCACGGTGTCGTCGCGGGTGCGTCAGAAATGATTTACTGCTGCACGTTGACGTACCGATTGAAAGGAAAAGAGATTACTTGCAGAGCCGGTATTACGCACGCGCGAATTGGTTGCGATTTGCTCATATCGAGGCGAGAAATTCAAGAGTTTGAGCGGTCGGGATACACGTTCCGGGCCTGAGCAGAACTCTTTAGTTAGATTAAAGCAACGCCGCGTCGAACAGATGCGTGTAATTAAAACAATACAATAATAAATACGTTTACGCGAAGTAATAAATAAAGCTAATGAAGCAAGAGCGGGAACGATCCGACGATGCATCCTATGGTTACTCCCGTCATCGCCCCGCCTAATCTCGCCACCACCACCCGCATCTCTTTCGCCTGGCCCGTCGTCATCGTCACCTCTTCCGTCAATCCAAACTTTGCGCACCAATACTCAATCTTATTCGCCAACCCGACGCCGCAGACGTCGGACAACGTGTTCCCAATCGCCGCGGCCGCCATCGTTGATAAACCCAACGAAAGTCCAACCGATGATTCAATAGTTTCCCCAAACGCAAGCATCAAAGCGTTATCTAAAAAACCAAACCCGATGAACGGGTACATCTGCGAAAGCGCCACCGATTTAAGCTGCGCGTAGGTGATCTCTTTACTACTCCCGCTACTACTCCTACTCCTCTGCTCTCCGTCCTCGTTTCCTACTTCCGGCTCCTGCTGTAAATGTCGCCACAAAAATGCCCGGTGAAAGTTTTGAAACTCTTGCGGCGTTAACATTTTATCCCCGTCGCTATCGAACGCCGCGAACAACTTCTTCTCCTTCTCGGCTAAAATTTTCCTCTCTTCTCCTCCTTTTCCGAACAGACTTTGAAACACGTCTCGTTTCTCCTCGGCGGTTAACGATAAGAACTGCTTGAGTACATCGTCGACTTTAGTAGTAGTATTAGGAGAAGAAGAAGACGTCGACGCTGACGAGGAGGAAAACATCCTCTGTCTCCTCTGTCTCCTCGCGTCGTTAATGTTGTTCTCTTTTCTCGTCATCATCGGGTAATAGGTATTGACGCTCTTCTCATCATCATCATCATCGTAATACACATCACCTCTTAAACCCGTCGTCGTGAAGAAAGAACTCTTCTTCACCAGAGAAAAGAACAGCTCGGAGGACGAAGAAGAAGGAGCGGCACGTTGTCTCCTCGACGCACTTCTTAACATCAACGTCATCATCGTCTTCTTTTATTTGTCCAACAAATATTCTGCAGGGAAACTTCTTTTTATTCGTCACTTGAAATCACACATCACATCACGACAAATGGCGCGAGGATTATCTCGCGACCTCGCTCGCGAAAAGAACGCCAAGAAAGGCAGTAGCGATAAAAATGCGAAAGGGAACAAAGAATCGTTAACGCCCGCGCAAAGAGCCGAAAGAGACGCGAAAGCGATGGCGGAGAAAAAAGCCGCGAAAGAGGCACAAAAAGCGAAAGATTTAGCCTGCGGGAAGTTAACTCCGGAACAAGTGAAAGAGGAAGAGATGAGGAAGGCGAAGATGCGAGAGAAGCAAAAGTTGAGTCAGTTTGCGAGTAATAATCCGCTGTTGGCGAAGAACTTAGTCAAGAAGTGATAACTCTCCTCCTTCTCCTCCTCCTCGCGCGCATATGTAATAGAAAATTGAATTCAAAGTCTCGTCACAAAATACGCGTAAGCACTTAAGCGCGCGAAACTCTGATTCTCTCTCTCCTACTCTCTCTTTCTTCTCAAACCAAGATGAACGCGAAATCGAACGCCTATCAAACCGAAACGTCCGAACACGCGTCGTCTGAAATGTTTCTCCCTTCGCGACTTAACGCCTTGCGCGAACAGCTTTTGAGAGCAGACGAGAAAAACGCAGAACTCGAACGCGAGAGAAAAGCGAAAAAGGAAGAAGAAAAACTCTCGGAAGCGCACACGCGTGAACTCGAACGCGAGTTGAAATTCATGCGTGAGCTCAACGCGAAGATGACGAACGATTTCATCGAAGTCGAAGCCGGGAGAATGCGATTGAGAGCGGAAGTCGATCGGTTACTGTTCAACGAACAAAGAAAAGAGAAAACTCTCCAAGTTTTGAAAGAAGAAGTGGAAAGGAAAGCGGAAACGAACGCGAGAGAGATACAAGAGCAGATGGAAAAGGAGAAAGAGAAATTGCGAGGGATGATAGATGGGGATGTGCTCGTGAATGCTCTGATACGGAAGCTTTTCGCGAAGGATGAAGAAGAGTTGGAAGAAGGCGCTTCGTCGCCGAAAGCGGGAGAGGAGGACGAGCGAAGCGAACGTCTGCTTTTCCAATGCGTTTCATTCGAACACACGCAAACCGCCAAACTCGTCTCCGATCTCGAATCACAACTTGTTTTAGCCAACAAACGTCTCTTCGAGTGTGAAAAATTTCAATCTGAAACCGATTCGCAGCTGGTAAAGGACAAAGCCGAACTCGCAACCGCCGTCGCTCGGTTACAGTCTTTCGTCGAACGGCTCTCGAACGCGGAGAAGACGAAAGACGACGAGATCGCGCGGCTCAGACAAAAAAGAAGAGCGTTGGAGAAAGAGTTGGACGATTTGAGTCTGGAGTTGGAAAACTTCAGACAAAAAGCATCTTGTGTTGCAAAGTGCGAAAGAAAGTCGTAATAGCGGTGTGTGTTTGTTATTTTAGGTAGGATTTTAGCATCACATTCGGCATTTAATTTCCACCCAAATATTAATTACGACGCGACCTTCCACGCACGATGTCGTCGTCGACTCCGGAAACGCATCAGCAGCGAAACACTAACGATGTTCTCGCTTCCACCAGCTCTCCTTCGACGTCTTGGTACTCCTGGCTTCCCGCGATTTCATCCCCGTTCTCCTCCTCAAATTCGTCCAATTCTTCGTCCGCGTTTGCGTCGTCGAATCCTTTAGGATCGATGATGATGAGCGCTTCCTCTTCTCAACAACAACAATCACAACAACAACAAAACAGACGTCAAATTGCGAAAATGGACCAAGCCATCGCGAACAGATTTAAAAAAACCGGAGAGAAGTACAACGTGAAAGTCGTTTTGAGAGGCGATTCCACCACTGGGAAAACCGCCTTGTTGAGAAGATTGCGAGGAGGCGATTTCATCTCCGAGTACGTGCCGACGAACGAGATAAAAACGGCGCACGTGGAGTGGAAAGCGAAAGGATCTTTACGAGACGAAATCATGTTGGAAGTGTGGGACGTGGTGGATAAAGCGAACGCGAGGAAAATTTCGGAGAGTTTGACGCTGGCGCATAGGGCGGCTTTGATGAACGGGCCGGTTGGCGAGGCCAACGGCGGGATCGAAGAAGGCGCGCACACGTTTCCGCTGGACGCGACTATGATTGATGTGTATTCGAACGCACACGCGGCTATATTTTGCGTCGATCCGAGTAAGAAGTGGACGTACGAGTACGTGTTGAGGGAGATTGAGAAAGTACCGACGCATTTGCCGGTGGCGATTTGCTTGAATTTTAGAGATTACCCGGCATCGAAGAGGCTTTTGCACATAGGCGACGTCGAGCAGGAAGTGGCGAGATTGTTTTCTGAGACCAGGCCAATCCGACCGTTTGTATTTGAGACGAGCATGTTGAATAATTTCGGGTTGAAAGCGTTGAGCACGTTTTTACACGTCCCATTTTTGTGTTTGAAACGCACGAATTTGGAGAGTCAGTTGAAACAGAATACGTCGCACATAGTTCAAGCGCAAGAGGCGTTGAGGACGATGAAAACGTCGAGCTCGTACGAGCAACATCAGAGAAAGATTGAAGATTCTCATGAAGCGAAGATGGCGCATGAACGAGGTAACGTTGGGGATGGTGAAGCACCTTCGGCGGGAGTCGCGGCGCCTGCGACGGTGCGAAAGCAAAGTAGTTTTAGCGGCGGTGGTGGTGGTGGTGGTAGTAACAAGGATAAAGATGAAGACGCGCTTACGTTTGCGAAGCTATCAAACACAAAGATTGGTGAAGTTCCATTGGTTTTAGCGTCGGCGGCGATATCGTCGGCGTACGCTGGCGTTTCAGCTGTCGCTGCTCAAACGCCCGCGGAGCTCGCCGAAAATCTCGCGAAGAACGCTAAACAGTTTGCGACGCTTGGTTTAGCCGGAGATGGTAAACAGAAAAACTCAAACTTCAAAGAAGCGACCGAAGAGGAGTTGAAGGTGATGGTGTTGCCACAGTTTTCGCATTTGCCCGGCGGAAAAGTAAACGCCGTCGGCGGGAAGCAAATCGAAGAACCGCTCGGCGCGATGGAAAAGCTCATTTTGGACGCGGCGGAAAAGAAGAATGGAGGCAAAGACGACTTTTTCGACGACGACGACGACGACGATAGCGATAATGATCGAAACGGAAGAGACTGGGACGAAGACGGAACGCCGAAAAAGTCCACTGCGATTCGTATGGACGGATGGGACGATTCAGACGACGACGACGATGACGATGATGAGAAGACGAAGAATGCGACAGCAAACGTGAGTTCGCCAACGAGCGCGGAGTTTATTCGAACCGTTCCAAAAACAGACCCATTCTTTGGAGGCTCCAAATTAGTGAAGACGCCCGCCGATAAGGCGAAAGATGCCGAAGAGACGCGGTTGAGAAGACAACGCGAAGAAATAGCCATGAGTGCTGGTTTGAAAAGCGGCGGCAAAGACGACGACGAAGAGGAGATCGACCAACTGGCGAAAGCTTTCGAGTACGAGGAAGTGAAAGATCCAAACTCGATCGATTCTTTTGCAGACGCTTTGCAGCCGACGCTCGGGTTTAAAACTAAGAACTCTCAGAGCATGTCTTCCACGGATTCTGTCTCGAAGAAAAAGAAGGAAAAGAGAGAGAAGAAGGAGAAAAAATCTAAAAAATCCTCCAAGTGATGATGATGATGATGAGAGTAAAAGAGAAGTTCGCAATTAGATGATGATGATAATAATAGCATAATTTAGCCATGTAACGTAGCGTATGTGTATTTAGCAAGTGGTATTCTCTTTAAAAATGCGCGTTTCTCTACGAAAGTCTAGAATTACTAGTGGTGGTACATTACTTCTCCATTTTTGCGTGCGCTCATAGCAGGTTCAAAACTTTTGCTACTGCCCGAGGTCCTTTATATTTCTTGCCCTCTGGTGAAATAAAGTAATTTTCTGAACTGCCGTTGCGATAGTAGTGGATGTCGACGTCGTTCCATCCTTCGGGCAAAGTACCGTTTAAAGATTTGATGTATCTACGTAACCTCTCGAGTGCGCGCTGAGCTTTTTCAGAATCCGTAATTGGAGAGGGAGGGGGTAAACGGTAATGAGCACTACCCGGAGTTTTAGACGTGCCGTTGTCGCCGTGCACTACCCACGAAAGTTGGCCTTTACGACACGCTTTTGCCATGTTCAAAAGCTCTCGATCGCCGTCTTGATAAAACAGCGAAGATTTTTGCTCGATCACATCGAATGATAGTACGGTTGCAACAAACCACTCGGGCGGATCTTCAAATTTCACAGAAATCATCTTTCCCGTCAATCGAGACGATATGTCGTCAGTCGTGAGAAGTTTTCTTCGAGTCGTGAGCGGCGACTTTATCGTGGTAAAATTTTTCGCATTCGTCGGTGTCGAGATTGTGAGCACAGAGTTAGGAGAGTTCTTCATCTTTTTAATCACCTTCTCACTTCCTTTCGACGTAATTGCATACGTGCCAGGCGAGACCCGTTTGTAAATGCCTTCTTGCATGCCTTTTAGCTGGACTGCACGCACAGTGTTCAACTTGACCTTCTCTCTTTCAGAGAGATCCTTTGCGTGTATGCCCTTTGCACCCGCTCTGACTATTGCGGAGTGCACGATTTGGTGTTTCAGAATCGACTCATTCTCTCCGTCCTCGTCCTCGCTCGACGAATCCTTCTCAGCGTTTTCTTCTTCGCCCTTCTTGCGCTTTTTATTCTCTTCCTCGTAGAAATCTACCATCCGCGTCGTCGACGTTACTTTCGTCGTTTTTCGCGTTCTCTCGATTGTTTTCGCCTTCTTCTGCTTTTTGGTGTCGTCCGAGACGAGTTTCACCTTCACCGTCAACAATTCGTCCGGTTTTAAAACGCAGGTCTCCGTGTCGCCGAACAACTCGTACCCTTCCTCTTCGTTTCCCTCTTCTTCCACGTATACTCGTATTTCCTTCCCTCGTATTTCCTGGACTTTCCACAGCTGTCGCTCGACAAAGTCGCGTATGGTTGGACACGCAGACGAATCGATCTTCTCAACGAACTTGATACCCAGTGGCTTAATATGCACTTTAACTCGCGGGGAATACGAGGAAGAAGGAGGTTTTATCATCGTTCCCGCGTTTTCGTCGGAGACGTTGGCACTATCTTCTCGAAGAGAGATGACTTTATCTTTGTTCGTCAGTATGTTCGCCGGTAAAAATGTGTTCATGGTGCGTCGATTCGTTTTCCCCGAGGGGAGATAGGTATTTTTATGGCGGAATGCAAAGACACTTATGTTTCAATAAATTCTTCGAGCGCATATACTACTGTTATTATTACAAAGTTTTATTATGACTCTCTCGTTTCTCTCTCTCTCTCTCTCTCTCTAGCTAGCGTGCGCGTGCGTGCGCGCGTACACCTACATCCATCCGTCGTTTTGGTGCACGGTTAACTCCATCCTCTCGCCGCTTTTATTCTTAAACAGCGGCGGCAACGGAGACGAGGCGTTGTCGTCTCTGTCGGTATTGTTTCTGTTATTATATTCTTCTCCCTGTTGTTGGTTTATCTTCTCGTCGACGTTGGTGATGGCGTCGGTGATGATGGTATTAATATTAGTAGTATTCGTCAAAAACGAGTCGCTGAGGTTCGTCTCGTTCTCACCATCGAAGCTTCGTTGAAGGAAATAGTCGGGAAAGGCCTCCGGCGACCCGTACCCGTACGGAGCTGCTGCTGTCGTGGCTGCTGCTACTGCTGCTGCTGCTGCTGTTTTATCCGACAGTGGAGTGCCGATGTCGTCGTCTTTATTGTACACTACCTTTCTCTTCTTCGCTGATTTCGGAAGCTTTGGGACGTTCAGAGCGCGCGCGACTTCAACTTTCGAGCGATATTTTTTCCCCTCTGGCGAAAAGAAGTAGTGATCGACGTGTCCAGTTAACGCAGACTGGCCGCTCTGACGCACTTTAACTTGCACGGACCAGTTGCCTTCTAATTTTCCGCCACAAGAAGTAATGTAGTCTCTCAATATATCAAGGGAAGACGTTTCGTCGACCAACTTGGCTTGCAAAGTCAAAGGCTTTCTTGCTACCAGCGGCCAAGATATTTCGTTGCCTTCAATAGCCTCCTCTAAATTGATATCTTCCCTTTCACCGAGCGTGGCATCGTCGAGGTCGTCCGCTGGGTACCACAATTTCGCGGTGGAGTTGTTCATATTCAAAATTTCACCGTCGAACCATTCTCCGGTATCTGGCCATAAGACTGATATCCACTTTCCCTTCAGCGAAGGGCCGATATCGCCCGAAGTGAGAAGATGACGACGATTGTGATGAACTTGGTCATCCTTGTCATCGGCGTCTCCGTGGATGTGCCATGGACAGGTTTTTGCAGGATACGAGCACATAACTTGCTTGTTAGTGGGTGCACCGCAAGCAACTTCGCCCAATTTCAGCACGATGCTCGATTTTAAAGGCGTAACTTCTTCAACCTCCTTTTCTTGTCTTTCGACGGTGGCGTCCTTGCTCCTACCGCGGCGAGCTTCATCATTCACTTTCTTCTCTTTTTCAAGTTTCTCGTGCTCTTCTTGGCGCCTTTTTTCTTCCTCTTCTGCCATTTTCTTCTTAGCAGCTTCCAATCGAACCTCTTCCTCCATCTTTCTCGCAGCTTCTAATCGCGCCTCTTCAATTTGTTTTTGTCTAGTCGCTTCTACTTTCTCGCGCTCAGCCGCTGCCTTCTTTTCTTGCTCGGCTTTCATCTTCAAGGCTTCTTCGACTCGTACACGTTCGACTCTTTTCGCCTCCTCCTCTACGGCGACTCTTCGCTCTTCCTCTGCTTTTCGCTTTTCTTTTTCCTCCTCCATCTTTCTCGCAGCTTCTAATCGCTCGATTTCGGCTTTACTCTTTAACGCTTCCAGGCGTTTCCGTTCTTCCAGTTCCTCTTTTTTCGCCTTTTCGAGTTTTTCTCCCTCAACTCGTAGCTCGTGTTCCAGACGCTTTTTCGTATCTTCAGCTTTCTTCTTCGCGATGGCCATCACATCACTTAGCTTTTTGTCGGCATCTGCGATTGGTGCTAGGATAGGCGCCGTCGCGACCGGGGTTTGTGCTGGTACCATCACAGTCACAGGCACATTTGAGTGCGCACCAATGCGGTAGTTCACCACAAGCTCTGCTAATATTGATTTCACGCCGCCATTTCTCGCGCATTTTCGAAGCAATTTGATCGGAACGCGCTTTCCTCTCAACAAGGAAGGTTGCTCACCTTCCTTCGTTGCAGGGGCGGCTGGCGGCGCGGCGATACTCGAGTCGCTGACTTTACACGATCGCACGTGCATCGTCAGAGGACCTTGACCTTTACAAACCTTGCCGCATTTCTCGCAAGTAAGCGCACTCGAAGCGGCAGCTTTTGCTGGCGGTGGTGGCGGGGCGACAGGAGCTGGAGCAGGCGCCGCCGCGACCTTTTTGACCACTGAGACCGATTTTACAGGCGAAGGTGAAACTGAAACTGAATTTCGAATTTTCCCTCCCGCGTTTGGAGTTTTGGTTACGCACGCGCGAATGTGCGAAGATCTTCCCGGACCATTCTTCGCGAAACGTAACCCACAATGCGGACAATCGAGCGTTTTCCCAGCTTTTGCGGGCGGTGGCGGTGGGGCGACAGGAGCTTTGGACCACTTCGGCATCCTCGAATGCTTTTCGCAAACCGGTTTCCCCGGCGCTTTCTTCTCTGTGCAAGACCACTTGCTCCCGGCTCCTCTGCACATCCAATCTGGTTTCTCTGCATTTCGTAATAAGCGCGACTGCCACTTCTTTTTCTTCGGTGATTCAGCTATCTTCTCTTTCGAATTTGGCGTGCCATTCTTCCTTAACGAACGTGAGCTTTTCTGCACACCCACGTTTCGTACAAAAAACGCCGGGTCTCCCCCGTCTTCGTCGGACGAAGACGATAACTCTTCTAATCCGTGCGAGTCACCGTCGTCATCGTCCTCCTCGGAACTCGACGCGTAGACCACCTGCGCGGCAAGTCTCGGACGCTCGTCCTTTTTCGATGGAACCGTCGCCATCTTCTTCTGCACCTTCTTCATCGTTACCATCGTCGTCGGCGCCATCCGCAGCGAGTGTTCGAGATTATGTTTCTTCTGCTTTCGTTCGTGTTGTTGGTTTACAATGCGCGTCCCTCGATTATCCGTCTCCTTTTTCAGCGTTAATATTGTCTTCTTCTGCTTCTTCTTCTTCTTCTTCTTCTTCTTCTTCTTCTCCTCTTCGCGCTTCTCCAATTCGGCTCGTATTCGAGCAAAACCGTCGTCGACTTCTTCCTCCTCTTCCATCTCGTCATCCTCGTCGCAAACGACCACGAATATTTTATCTTCGTGCCCTAACACGTCCACGCTCGTGTCCCCTAACAGCTCGTACTCGTCCAAGTACACTTTCACCTCTCGCCCTCGCAAATATTCGTTCTTGCATAACTTCATGGACACGAAATCTCGAACCCGTTCGCATCCGCTCACTTCGGTGATGAACTTCTCGCCTTTCCGAATCCCGTTCGCGATTTCAACCCGTATTCGAGGCGCTACACTCGTCGTCATCATCGCGCCTCCGTAATCGCCGTTATAAGAATACTGCTGGTGTTGATACTGTTGCTGTTCTTCTCTTCTGGGCACGATGACGTCCGAAGACGTCACCATGTTTAGAAAACAACTCATCTTATTTACTTGAGAGATATTTATTTTTTTGCTGTCTTTTCGTTTCTATTTTTCTCTCGTAATTTTCTCTCTCTCTTGGAGAAAACAATTTTTCAAGGAAGAATTTTTGACTTCTTCCTCATCAGACTTTTTGTATTAAAATCACATTCATCATCATCATCATTCATCAATCATGCCGTTTTACGACGAAGGCTCGAAAGAGACGCACTTTGGAATGAGCGAGGAAATAGTGAGACTGAGAGAATACGACGAATACGATCGAACCGTTTTATATTTGAGAGACTGTCCAAACGCAAAGGCGAAGATTGATGCATTCCTCGATGATGATGATGATGATTCTAATAATACAGTTATAATAACGGCGGTGCAGTTGGAGTTGGCGAAAGGCGTGGACGACGAAACCGTCTCGAAGATTGCGAGAAAATATGCGACAAGTTGCGCACGAGTGAACTTAAACGCGGCCGGGTCTGGAGACGAACGCGTTCGGCAGTTTGGTAATCTCGGGTTGATGAGTGTGAGCGAGTATTTAGAAAACAAGTTGGAGTGCTTGGAACTCTTCTGGAATACGAAAATAACGAGCAAAGGCGTGCTCTCGGTGTGTCGGTTTTGTCACGAGAACTTAAAGGTGTTGAATTTGAGCGGGTGCGTGCAACTGGACGATGAAGGCGTTCGAGATATTAGTAAGTGTAAAAAATTAAGATATTTAGATCTCACGAGAGTGCCTAAGATGACGGACGCGAGCGTGGCGCTCGTCGTAGAGCGGTGTCGAGAACTCGAGTTTCTTTCGTTATACGCCAACAGTCAACTGACGAACAAATCATTCGAGAAGATAGACGGTCTCACGAATTTGAAGTTTTTTGATGCGTGCGGTTTCAACAAGCTGACTGATGTGACTTTATTTAAATTACCGAAGACGCTGAGGTACGCGAATTTCTCATGGTGCGGGAGTCTGAGGTCGGAAGGTATTTGTCACGTCGCGGAAAATTGTCGTCATTTGGAGCTCTTGTCCGTACACGGGAACAGGAATATCACGGAAAAGCTCATCCAGAGTTTGCAAATAGGACAAAAAGAGACAAAAACTTTGAAGGTTCTAGACGTGAAGGGATGCGTAAACGTTAAAACGAACACTTTGGAAGCGCTGAGGGAATTCTTTCATTCTCTACAATCCATCAAATTTCACACGTAGTAATCAAGATAGTGTAATAACATGTAAAATCAAAACGCTCCGCTGCTAATGGCTACCTACAATGGTCCTTGATAATAAAGCGATCATCTTCTAAAATCTTCTACATCCGGTGACTGCTTTATGCGCGCTAAATGCACCGTGTAAAAATGCAACGTACACGAGGAGATGAAGAACACCTAAATACACGACGACAAACTGTCTCCTTTTGCCTTTCAAATTCGCCAATCCGCCACCACCGCCACCTCCACCAAACATCGCCGCTAACCCGGCTTTCTTCCCTGGAGTCGCCGTCAAATTGCCACTCCCCTCGACTTTGTCTTGATCGGAGTACATGGAAACTTGCCAGGACAAATCTTTCACGCGTCTCGTCAACGCATGGATTTCTGTTTGTTGTTTCAAAACAGTGTGTTCGCTTTCGGCTAATTTACGCGCCTGGTGCGCGGACGAGCTTGTATTGATTTCCAAATCACCGCCGGAAGCATCGCTGACACCATTTGTATTCATGCTCGAAGCGGTATTCAACGCAGATTGCGCGCGGAGTTCGGCGTCCTCTTTCTGTTTCAGCGCAACTTCTAAACTTTCCCTGAGGCTCGCAATCTCTTTTTCCATGACGACGGCGTTTGCCGTAGATGAGGAACTGGACGACGTCATTTGCTGCTTTTGTATATTTGCATCTTCTAATGCTGCAATTTTTTCGCGCAAATTCTCCGTCTCTGCGATTGCCGACGTTGCTTTCTCCTTCCACGTCGTCGCGTGTTCTCTCGCCGCAACCGCGGCGTGCGCGTTGGACTCCATCGCACCCATCGAGGCACGTAAGCCCTTCACTTCCGTCTTTGCTTCTTCGTACATCCGCGCAAATTCTTCTTTCTTTTCCATTTCAGTTTCAAGTCTGCTCTTCACACCTTCTACTCGATCGTCTCTTGCCATTTCCAACGTTTCAATCTTTTTATGCAACGCCGCTTCCCGCTCTTGAAACGCAACTTGTAAGTGTTGAAACTTTCTATTTCTATTTTCTGCCTCTTCCATCATGCGCTCGGCTTCTTGTTCGGATGCGACTGCAGAAGCTTCGGCAGTTTGAATCCTGTGTTCTGCTTCTCTTAAAATCAGCTCTGATTTCTCTTTCAAATCTTTCGCTCGCGCCGAGTCCTCCTCAAACTTTGCCTTCGCTTCCTCCATTTGTTTCGTCAACGACGCGGTTCGCGCCTCGATCGTTTTTGCCGTTTCTATCGCCCTGTCTCTCTCCTCTTTCATTTGTTCGTACTTTTCCAAACTCTCGTCTCTTTCTTTTTCGAACTTTTCTCTCAACTGTTCGTTCTCCATCGCCTTCTTTTCCGCCGTTTCCAACGCGGCTCCGCCGACCAGCGCGTCCGCTTCTCTTCGTTTCGATACTTTCACCGCGTCTTTCTGTTCTTTCAACTTTGCTTTTAAATCGTCAATCTCTCTCGACATTCTCGTTTTGTCTCTTTGTAACGCATCTGCTTCTTTCAATTGCGCCTTCTGTTCGCTCTCCAGTCGCGCGATCGACACCTCTTGCTCTTTCGCCTTCGCCTCCAACTGTTCGTTCTTTTCCTTCAAAACCTTCTCTTCCTTCTTCGCTTTATCGTCGTTGTCGTTCGAGCTCGTCGTCGCTTCTTTCATAGCTTCTAAAACTTTCTCTTTCCCGTCCATCTTCTTCACTTGCTCTCTCAACTGTTCGATTAATATATCGCTCGTTTTCCTCGTCTCCTCGCTCACTCGTACTTCTTCCTCCAATTTTTCTTTCAACGCGTTCCTTTCTTCCTCGATGGATTTCCCTTTCTTCACCGCGGCTCTTAACTTGACCTTCTGCGCCGCGGTCAGTTCTTCCAACTCGAGCAAACGATTCGTGGTCGCCGATATGTCCGTCTCTTCCCTTTCGGTCTTCGATGATTTCGGTGGCATGATGATTATCTAGTTCTGAATATGTTGTTGTGCGATAATAATAACGATAATACAATAAAGACGGAAAGGAGGATTTTGAAAAAGTATGCATTAAATGAACCAAAATTTAAAAAAAAAATCGAACGCATTTTTACTCGAGAATTTTTTGCGCTTGAATTTCATCATCACAATTTTCTCGTATATCTATTATATATCTATTTGTATTATTATACACAGAAAAGAAGTTCTTATTTCAACGATGATTGAGGAAGGAGAAGGTATTTCTCTCAAAGTCGACGACGAGAACAAGGAGGAGGAGGGGGAAGCACCGAATGCAGAGTTGCAAAAGTCGACGACGGTTCAATTTTTGGATGATGATGATTCAAAGAAAGAAGAAGAAAAATTAGAAGAAGAAGAAGAAAAAACGAACAACAACAACAACAACGCTTTAGTAACGACGACGACGACTTTGAGTAATAATAATAACGATGATAAAAAGATCTTGTACCGAGACGTCCGCGCGGACACGCGATGCTCCATCTGTTGGGGCACCGTGAAAAATTGCGTCACGGTGAGAGTGTGTTTACACCGATTCTGCAACGACTGCGTGCAAGAATCGATTCGGAAAAATCAAATGTGCTGCCCAGAGTGTCGAGCGAAAGTGGCGTCGAGACGAGATTTCGTCAAGGATCCGAAATTTGACGCGATTGTGAGCGCGATTTATGCATCAAAAGGAGGCGCGGAATCGTACGACGAGAAAGAGGAGAGGTTTTCAAGGAAAGAGGCGACGACGATTTTGGAGGATAACTTGGAGAAACAGAGAGAGGAGAGGAATCGATACGACGCCATCGCGGAGCAGATCAAGAAGGAGCAACAGGAGAGAAAAGAGCAGAGATTGGAGAAGGAGAGACTTCGGGCGCAGAAGGGGACAGAACAAAGGGAGAGAATGGCGGCTGTGGAGCGCGACATGCGAATGCAGCAGCAAGATCAGTTGCAAAGACAGATTATGATGCAACAACAACAGAGAGCGTTGGCGGGAGGAGGAGTTGCGACGGACCATCAGTTAGAGAAAAGTGTCGGCGTAATCGATGACTACGACGATGTGATTCAAGGCGATCGGTACAAGAGTCAAGCGGAGTACGATCGACGGGTGAGAGAAGCGAAAGATGAGATAAAACGCGAAGCAGACGCAAAGAGGATGGCAATGATGGCGTCCGGGATGAAAAATTTTAATTGGGAAGACGATAACAAGTTGAAGCCGTTGCCAGCGCGAATGGACGTAGCGATTAAGACGAGCGATCATGCGAATGACAACGAAAATACAAGCGAACAGCTAGAAAAACGAAAACGAGAAGAAGAAGAACGACAGGTACAGTTGAAGCGCGAAGAGGAGCGACGAAATTTCGAGGCATTTACAAGAGAACATAAAATGAGCGGAAGAGTGGACTATAAGAAAGTCAAGGAGCAGTTGTCGTTTACAGACTTGGTGAAAGCGAAGAAGTTTGATTTAGAGCTCGCGAACGGGACGAGCAATAGCAAAACAGTCTCTGACAAGGAGAGTGGCGAAGGTAAAGATCGAGGAAGCGACGAGGAGAACGATATAAGTCTCGCGAATATCAACAATCGCGCGGCGCAGGGACACCATTCCGCCACCGCCAGCGCCGCAACCACCGCTGCACCTATCAATCTGCGTGGATTTGTACCGAAGAAAATGACAATTTCTCACGAGAATGGGATGATGCACAAAAGTGCTATCGCTGAGGAAGATTTCATGCACATCTCCTTACGACGCGTGTTGGGAGATCCACTCGCGATTGCAAAGTTTGATCACATGCTCGTCCCGAAAGATTTGACGATTGAAAACCTGTTATCCTCGTTCGTCGTGCAAAACTTTTTCGTCAGCGCTATCGTCTGGAAAGACAAAGATGGTTCCGAAGAGAAGAGACAGAACGAACAGCTGAGAGTCGCAAACTTTAAGTTTGGCGAAGAAGCGGACGAAGTCATGTGCGCGGAATGCGGCGCGGGACATTCGCCGGAGAAAATTTTACTTTGCGATGGATGCGATGCCGGTTTGCACTGCTTCTGCTTGACGCCTAAACTCGACGATATTCCAGAAGGCGACGATCCGTGGTACTGCGACAAATGCGAAAGCAAAAAGCCGCACAAGAATACAACCGTGTACGAACTATTCAAGGATGAAATAGAGAAAGGCGCTTTTCCTTTGGTTTTGAATTACACCGGGCGCGCTTAAAAAGTAGATAGATTTTTGTACGCAGTAGCACTTATACTTTTTTGTGATGGATGATACATGATACATAACAGAGATACACGCGAGATCACGCGAGGTCCTCCGTTTGCCCTCGTACGCACTCATTCACTCCTTGAAATGTTCTTTGTGCGTGTTACTCTTCGTCGGTTTCCAATTTTTCGGTCGAGGAAACATGTTGTTTTTGTTTGGCTTAAACGTCGACTCTCTTCCTGCGTCTCTCACCACGACGTGTTTCATACCGATGGTGGAGTCGTCGCAGTATCCGTCGCTCGTCACCGACGTCGAGTTGGCGAAGAAATCGTACCAACCTTCTCTGTGAGAACAATAAAGTGAGAAAGAGGATAAAAAACGCTCGCTTTTCTCGATCGAAGAAAAAAAAAGTACAACACTTACTTATCGTACAGATACAGAGAGCCTTCGCGCATCGGCGCCTCTTCGATCGTTCGTCCCGCGTGGATGTAATACGACGCCATAGTGTTCGTTCAAAAGTTCGATGTGTGTGTGTTTGAGTGTTGATGTAACGCCCGTGAAATGAAGCAAAATGTGAATATTTTTTTCTCCTTTTTTTTCAGCTCCTCCTTGCCTAGGAAAAACAAAACTACCCTTGGTACGTACACGCGATGACGTGTGAGTATTTATGCTACTACACTCTCTCTTTCTCTCGTTAATATTAACAACTGATGATAAATGCTATGTGGGTATATATAATAGGGTTATTTTATTGCCTACTTCTTACGCGTCGTCCATATCGTCGTCTTCCTCCAACGCCGCTTTCGCCAAAGCGATGGCCTCGTCCGCGACCTCCTTCGGTACTCTCCTAAACTCCCCCTTACTGTCCTCGCAAATCCATCCCAGCTCGCACTCAAAATCCTTATCTTTCTCGTCGTGAATTTTATATATAACTCTCGCCAACTCTTTCACGCAATCTTTGGCTAAAATTTCCCCGAACTTCAACTTTTCAATCTCCGTCTTCGCCGCCGCTTTGTTCTTCCCAATCGCGCACCCGTTCATCTTGTGACACTCTCCGCTCGGCTCTAACACGTACATGTGATACCCGTCCGAGTCTTTGGTGGCTAAAATAACCGACGCTCCAAACGGTCTCACCGACCAGTACAAAGTGAATAAGTGATAATAGTGCGCCATTCGATCGGCGAGAACGTTCGCCGGAATCGCGTCGCCGTAAAAGGACAAATAGTTCGCCGCTTCTTCCCTCGCTCGATCCACGACTGTTCTAACGTCCGGTACTAATCCAGTTCCCGCCATCCCGGCGTGTTTGCTCACCGCGTGTATGCGCTTATTCGTCCCTGGCACTAACATTTTCGATTGTACCAATTTTTCCACCGCGACGACGACGCCGTCTTTACATTTGCACCCGATGGCTAAACCTCCGTTTTCAACCGCTTTACACGCGTATTCCACTTGGAAGACTTTCCCGTCCGGGGAGTACGTCGTCGTGGACAAATCGTACCCCGTGCCGATTCCAGACATTATTATTGAAAGTGATACTAAATAAACTACTACGTAATAAGTGCAGCGTAAGAAGGGGAGACGATGATGATGTCGTTATTAAAATGAATGAGATCGCGCTGGTGTATTTTTCTTCTTCAAAGCGTCGTAATATGAAAGTGGTCGCGTCTCTCTGCTCGCTCTTCTCGAATTTTCGTACTTCGTCTCTCTCTTTTCCTCTCTCGTTCTTTCTCTCTCTCTCTCTGAAGAAGGAGAAGTCAAGAACAGCGATAATAAATGAAGAGATCGGGAGGAAAAGAGAAAGAACGACTCAAACGAAAAAGGAGGCAAAACAAAAAGAGCGAAAGAGAGGAGAAAGAAGAGTTTTTTCGGTCGTGAAAAGAAGAGTCCAAACAAAGTTTTTTTTCGTCTTTTTTTTCTTCTTTTGCGGTGGGATGAGACTCTTTTTGGTCTCGTTTTGAAAAGTGACCGAGGATGACGTAATGTGGGCAAATCCATTAAAGTTCTCTCCTCATTATTAAACGTGCGCACACAAGGACGCGCGACGCAATCTCTCTCTCTCATCTCTGCAAACGCGTTGTTTGCGTCTTCTCTCTACTACTAATAATAACAACACGAGCGGTTTCGCATATTTCTTATCCCTGCTCTCTCTTATATTAAATAGTATTGGAGTTTGAAAAGATAAAAGAAAGATAACATTTTGAAATGATGATGCGCTCTTCTCTGAGGACGACGACGACGACGACACCATTCCAACCGCGCAGCTTTTACATAAAAAGCAGCAGCAGGAAAAGAAACGACAAAAACGAGAGAGGTCGTTTAAGTTGCAAAACAAAAGCTATTACTTCTGCTACGAATAATAGTAATACTAATAAATTAAAGATATTCAAAGGCGGGAAGGATGAAATCAAACTCGGCGCTCGAGAGAATCTCTTATACATGATTGAAACGAAAAACGACGTCGGCGTGGAATCCGCGTTGGAGGAGCTGAAAACGTTATACGACGGCGAAGTTGAACGACCGGCAAAATCCAGACTTTTGGAAGGGAAATGGAAACTTTTGTGGTCGAAACAAACGAGCGGGAAGGTGAATCCGTTTCAGAAGTTATTCGCCGGGTTGGCGAAGGATACGAACTTTCAAATCGTGGAAGAGAACGGCGCGCGAGTGGTGAACGACGTCGAGGTGGCGAAGTTTTTGCGCGTGAAAGCGATAGCGCGGTCCAGCGCGGCGTCGGACGTGCGAACGAACGTGACGATTGATACGGTGGATATTAACTTGTTTGGAAAGAAAGTGAAAACGATTACGCTCGAACCGTCTCCGGGCAAAGGGATAGGGTACGTCGAGCAGTTATATTTGGACGACAAAGTTCGCGTTTCCGTCGGCAATAAAGGATCGTTTTTCGTTCACGAAAGGGTTGGAACGTACGACAACGGGAGCGATTCAGACGACGACGAAAATGACGAAAATGATTCCTCGAACAACAAAAAGGAAGAGCGCTCGTTGGCGCTTGTGTAAAACAACAATGTCAATAAACCCTTTGGTGGTCGTTCAGTATTGGTGTGTAATATTATTATTGTGTACATGATGATGATGTAAAAGTTCAACTCGTCTTTTTTTTCAACCGTGCGCTCTCGGATCGGAGGTAGCCACGGCGCCTCCGGTTGCCGACACCGCCACGCTCGGTGCCTCCATGATCGATTTCGCCTCAACCGGCGACGGTTGAAACCTCACTTTCGCGTACGGCAACTTCTCCTCCCCCGCTTTCAACGCGCCAATGTTCGCCTCCAACACTTCTTTCGGGAACTTCCCAATCAACGCTCCTTTACTCTTGTTCTCGCCGTCTAAAAACTCCAAGTGCGGGATCCCGTCCACGTCGTAGTCGTCCATCTCTTGCGTCCACTTCGCGTTATCGATGTTCATCATCACAAAATTCACGTCCTTTTTGTTCCCTTTCTCCACCTCAAACACGTACGGAGCGCTCGATTTGCACACTTCGCACCAATCCGCGTAAAACTCCAACACCGTCGGTTTCTCGTTCTGCAAAGCGACGTCGATATCGACCGATTCTCGTTCTAACTGCGCCAAGTTTGCCGCGACGGCGTTGATTGAATTCGAGGAACTTCCCACGCCAGTGGCGCTCATAAACGCCGCGGTACCGACTGCGAACGCCGAAATCGCCAGTTTACGACCAACCGGTAGTTCTTCTTCTTTGTCTTTGTCTTCTTTTGTTGTTGTTGTTGGAGGGAGGATTTCTTCCCATTCTTGTTCTTGTTCAGATGATTGTTGGTCGGCGTTTTCCCCGTCGCTTTCGCTTCTGACTCCTACTCCTACGTTTCTGTTCTTTAACTTCTTTAACTTCCTCTCGTGATGAGTGTTAAGAGGAGTAAAAGACGTCGAGGAGTGCAAAGAAGACGTCGCTCTCGTGATGAGAAACATCTTTTGTCTTGTGTTTTGTTTTGTGAAGAATTATTGACAATTTTTGATGACAAAAGTAAAAAATCTACTCTCATTAATGCATTCGGGGAACGTCCAACCGTCGACTCAGTCTCATGGAATACCAACCCAAAACTAAGAAGAAGAAACCCAACCCTAAGAACGGATACCAGTTACGCATGAACGCATCTTTCGGCGAAGACGCCATCACGGCGATGAGAGAACCGCCGACTAACGGCGCCAACGCTCGGGAAAGGTTGCTAAAGGTACCGGCAAACCCGTTCACAACGCCGAGAGACTCTCTGGGCGCGGCATTGTTGACGATTAAGGATATGCCGCCCATCATGATTGGACCTAAAGATCCTCGAATCATACCCAAAGAAACGACCATGGCCCACGCGCCCGGTTTGGAGACGCGAGCGATGGAGTTGGCGATGGAGTGACACGGATACACCAAGGCGCTGAGAAAGAGCGCCCAAGTGACGAGTCTTACGATGCCGTATTTGTCGGTTAATTTAACGAACGCGAACAATTGAAAGGACATGATTGTTACTCCCATGACGGTCCCGAAAACGCCAATGTCTTGCGTCTTCCATCCTAATCCACCGTTTTCGATAGACGTGGCGAGCCAAATCGGAGTGATTTCAGTTCCGGTTAAAACATTCATGGTGACCATAATCTGTAGCGAAATGGCTTGATAAATGTCTTCGTCTTTTAATAGGATCCAAATGCTCGTTCGGTCTCGTCCAGTCTTCGCAGAAGGAAAAGACGATGCATCCGTCGTCGTCGACGTCGTAGAAGTCGTCATCGGTACCGCGGCAATCGCCGAAAACGACGACGACGAGTCTTTCTCTTGAATTAACTTAACCGTTTCCACCGCGTGTTCGGCGGAATCATCAAAATCATCGGATTCATCGTCGATGAGAGGTATCGAAACTAACTTGTCGTTTTCCCCGCCAGACTCTGATTCCGATTCGCCATCATCATCATCATCTTCTTCTTCTTCTTCTTCTACCTCTGGTATGCTTTGATTCAATTTCCCCGTCTCGACCATCTCGAACGATTTCGAAAAGCCGTTCGCTTTCTCTATATCTTCTCTACTACTATTCTCTACTGCTGCTGCTGCTGCTCTAGTTGGTGGCACAATCTTCATACAAACGAGCGCAAATACGAACGCAGGAACGGCGACGATGGTAATCCAAGACGACGATAACACGAACGGGTACTTCTCGAACAACGCCGGACACTCTTTCCCGCCCTCGTTTTTTGTATCGTACATCTTCCAAGAAGTGCACGGAAACGCTAAAAAACTCGCAATCGCCGGCGCGATCGATGTTCCTAACCCGTACGCCAAACCCGTCGTACCGAACGCCCTGTTCGCATTCGTCCTATCCGAAATCAACGATAACGACGGTTTCACTAAAACGACAATCCCGTCGAAAAATCCGCTCAAACTCCTCACCCAAACCGCTTGCGCGTACGTCTCGGCGAAACCAAACGCCAAGTTAATCGCGGCTACGAATATCACCGACACCAATATGTTCAACTTAAACCCAATCCTATCCCCCGAACGCCCCCACATATAACTGCTCATCGCGCTAAAAAACGGTTTCGAGGCAATCAATAACCCGCATCTCAACGCCGCTTTCGCCTCGTCTTCTTTCGTGTTGTTTCTGTCGAAATTCTTCACCATGAAAATCCCAGTCGAGAAGATGAACGTGGAGGACATGATGGAAATCAACGAGCACGATTGGATGGCAATCACCGTCGTCCAATCCAGTGTCGTTATTTGTTTCTTCTTCTTCTCGTCGTCCATTTTGTTCTTTGTCTTCTTCTTTAACTTCTTCTCTCTTTTCCCGACGATGGCGGAGAACGACAGAAGCGAGGACGAGCGAAACATAGTATCAGGTCGTTGTTCTCGTCCTCCTCCTCCTCCTCCTCCTCCTCATCGTCACCATCTCGTTTGAATAATGCACGTTATTACAGATGTTGTTGTTGTTGTTCTGATGATTCGCTTTCTTCTGCAATAAGTGCGCGTAAGTTGTATGTATTGGATACTATACTCCTACTCCTACGAGTACTAAAAATGTGAAGTTGGAAACGAGAACGAAAAAACACTAAACGTCGACACCAAAAAACTCTTCAGATTAAAAACGAGAAAGACTTCAGATCCTTATTAGGAGGAGTACACGCGAGACGGACAACATTTTTAACGTTTATAAAAACGAGACGACGACGATGATGACGACGACGACGATTTCGACGACGAGAAGCGCAACTTCTGCATCGTCGCCGTCGACAACAACAACAAAAACAAGAACAAAAACAACGACACAGATGAGGATGACACCAAACACGATGAACATGATGTTGAACGGGAGACAGAGGAGGAGGCAGAGGAGGAGGAAGGACAACAGAGGTGCGAATAAAACTGCTTCCTCCTCCTCTTCTTCCTCTTCTTCTCCTTTATCATCTTCTTTCGACGACGATGACGACGAGATCTCAAAAAATCTAACCGCAACGCTCGACAAGCTTCTGGTGCCGTTTTTAGCCCTGAGACGAGGCTCGAGGTTCGCGCACCAAGAGTTTGTGATGGCGGCGACGGAGGCGTACGACGAGGCGATTTCGTTGGGGAAGTTGAAAACGGAAACGTACGTGTTAGGTTTGAACAGCAATATCAGCAGTAAAAGTAGTAAAAGTAGTAATAACGGATCATTGGGGACGAGCGAACAAGAGGCGTTTTTGAGTCATCTGAGCATGGTGTATTGCACGTTGCATTACATGGGACGAGCGTCGAAAAAAACGGACGCGTTTTTAGTCGATCCGGAGAAAGATAAGGAACTTAAAGGGATTTTAGGGTACATTAAAATGACACACACGAACCGAGACGAAAACGGAATCACGTTGAAACGCATGGAGTTTGAACAGAGACGAGTGTTGAACGCGAGCGAACCGAACGAAGATCCGAGGAAGTATTCGAAATGGGATAATTCGAGCGGGAGGAACCCGAACGCGAAAGTGAACGACGTGAGACAGATAACGCCCGGAATTCTGTTGATGCGAACGAACGCGAGATTGAGTTTACTCGCGAAAGAGATGGTGGAAGGACCGGAAGGGAGGAAGAAGGATTTGCCGGAGGTTTCCGAGGACGAAGGAGAAGCTGTCCCGACCGCAACGACGACGACGACGACGAGTCGAGCAATAGAACCGCAATTGGCTTTAGAATGGAGCTTCAGACCTAGAAACGATCCTGAGCTGTTGTTGAAACGAACTCTCGCCGCGAGAGCTTTAACGGCGTTTTTTTCAGTCTTGACTGCGCACCCGAAAGGCTTGAAGGCGTTTTCGTTAGCGTGCGTAGAGGCATACGAGGCGAACATTTCCGCGGAGGAGCTCGTGCAATCCGTGAGTGCTGCTGAGTTTGATTGCGAAGCGACGACGAGAGGCATGTTTGGTAAAGGTGCGGACGCGCCAAAACTCTTTGCCGGGTTCGTTTCTGCGGCGTATTTAACCGCCGAGTACCGATTAGAACAGGAAAACAAACAACAGACGACGGAGAAGAAGAAGAAAACCTTTGCGTTTGCGAATCCGCCTCGATGGGAAGAGATTGATTTATCGAGCAACGGTCAAGACGATATCGAGTCTAGGAAGAAAGGCAACGCGTACGATTATAACTTTGAGTTCAACGAAGGGAGACAGATTAAATATTTGGAAGGTTTCAAAACCTCCATCGCGCGATGGGTATCGATCGGCGAAAAGGAACTCTTCGCGGACGTTTCCACCGGCTTGTCCGTGGACGAAGACAACGACGAGTATGATTTCGATGCCGCGTTCAAAACAGCCGCGGCGAAACAACGTCAAAATATGGCGGGGGCGCCTTTTGCCGATGATGACGATTCTCTTTCCTCTTCTTCGACGTACCAACCGAGCGAAGACGACGAACCGGTTTTAGACGTCAACGCGCTTTACGCCAAACTCTTGTTCGAGGTTTCCGGATACATAGGAAACCAAAGCGACCAACCAAAAGTGGCTGCGCTTTTACAAGCGTACACGCAAAAGATATTAAACGCACCAATCGTCCAACCGCCGTCGTTGTCGCAAAAATCATACGATCCGGAATCCGGCGAATTCCTCGCCGTCCGAGCGGCGCGAGACGACGACGATCACGACGTTGATCTCTCTTTCAAACGCAACGCAAATAATGATTTCTTCGCGCAAAGTTCGATCACTTTAGCTTCTTTGAACGTTCAGCGTGCCATTTGCTCGTTCGTGTTGAAAGAAATGTCTAATAAATCATAGTAAGTAAAAAGAGATTGTGATGCTAACAATTTTTACATGTAAAACAGTATTAAAATAGGAGAAAGAAAGACATGCATGCATCATTTTTTTATTTCCTTCAAAACGTCTTTTTTTTTCCTCCTCTCGCTTTGATCTGTTACGTTTTAATACTACTAATAATAACAACAACATGAGACGAAAGAATCCACACCCGCAGCGCGCGGTGAACGCGAGGACGGTTTTGAAGGTGCCGGTGAGTTTGGATGCGAGAGATAAAGAAGAAGAAGTGGAAGAAGAAGAACCGGTGTTGTGTTTGAGGATTCCTGATGATGATGATGAGATGGACGAACAGACACGAAAAGAAGAAACGACTTCTAAGAAAGGAGCGAAGAGGAAAAGAGCGCAACACGTGTGCGATGTTTGCGAGAAGAGTTGTCATGGTCCCTATGCTTTGAAAGTCCACATGCGTACGCACACGAAAGAGAAACCGTACGAGTGCGATGTTTGCGAGAAGCGTTTTAGTGAATCTGGTAATTTGACAAAGCACATGCGTACGCACACGAAAGAGAAACCGTACGAGTGCGATGTTTGTGAGAAGCTTTTCGTCAACCTGGTAATTTGAAAAGGCACAAGCGCACTCAGCATTAGCTGCACATTTGTAGTTCTAAAAGTATACACATACACGTCGTAAATTCATCATCACAGATACGTAAATTCATCATCACAGATACCGAACAACGACGAGTATCAAACTGCAGTCTTTCCACACAAAGACTTTTTTTGTTTCTAAAAAGTCTTACAAAAGTAGTAGACTCATTTAAGGAAGACACACAGACTTTCCGCGCAAAAGAAGAACGATGATGCCGACGATTTCAGTAAAACGTGCGGTAAAAGTCTTTCTGTTATTCTTTTTCTTCTCATTGACGACGACGTTCGTTTTTGCTGACGACGAAAACAACAATTCAAACTCGACTTTGATGAATTCCAAAAATGAAGCCGCGCATCAACTTCCTCTCATCACAACCACCACCGGAAAAGAAGAAGACAAAGACAAAGAAGAAAGAGAAGCGGAGGTTGGAAAAAGAGAGAAACAGGACGACGAACGAGGAGAAGGAGAAGAAGCACAAACGAAAACGCTCAACATCTTTTCCGGTCCCGCGTACCAGGGGTGTTGCTCTTCGTCTTCTTTGCTCTCCTGTTGCGAGGAGGAAGGCGGATGCTGCTCGTCGAAAAGGACGACGGGAACTCTCTTGGATTGTTGCTTTTCGAACCCAATGGATGAGGTCGATTTGACCGAGGACAGAGAAGAAGAAGAAGAAGAGCGAAAGCAGACGAACCCCGAGGAAGAAGGAGCTCGAGTAGAGCCGACGACGAATCAACAAAACGATGGTGATATCAGCGAAGACGAAAGAGAGGACGTCGAGAGTTTGGTAGAGGCCACGACCTACTGGCCGGGCGGGAATCGTCGGTTTACGTGGGAGAATCTGAACGTGCCAATGCCTTCAGCCGTAAAGAAGGTCATCGCGGAGAGGAAAGAAACTAGCGAAGAAGATCAAGAAGAAGAAAAAGTTGTCCAAGAAGAGATTAACACGGCGGCGCCAACCGGGCAAGAAGAAGAAGAAGAAGAAGAAACAAGAAAGACATTCAAAACGTTACTCGATATTTCCTCGTTCAAAATGAGCAAGAACGAAGTACTTCAAGGCGCCTTAGGATTCGGTATTTTCGTTATTGTAGCGTCATATATTGTTGGTGCTACGTATACGAGAGAGGATGGACGAGAGATTAGCGGGAACGCGAGAGGTTGGTCGGGCGTGCGCCAAGAAAGAGAAAGTTTATACGACTCGGCGTTTAAGGCGTACGCGAGCGTGTAGAGGAAGGGGCATCGAACGTGCTCATCAGTCGATGACTTTATAGTTTTAGTAGTAGAAATGATGATTATTAATATGGTAGTATAGTATATAGGATACTCGGTTTATGCTTCTCATTTTCTTCTTCTTCTTCTCTACTTGGTACAATCTCTCGCAAAACATGTTTTCACAAAAATTACGTTTTTTACGCAGATTCAACTTCTTCGATGGCAGCGTGCGTCGTGACCAAGTTACGATCGCCGTACACGTTGTCGACTCTAGCATTCGTCGGCCAGAATTTGGACTGACTGACCCAGTCCGCCGGGAAGACGGCATCTTGCTTGGAGTACGGTCTGTCCCACTCGCCGGCGATGGACGCCGCCGTGTGCGGCGCTCTCGTCAAGAGGTTGTTCTCCTTGTCAGCGGCACCGGATTCGATGTCCGCGATTTCCTTACGGATAGCAATCATCGCGTTGCAAAATCTGTCCAATTCTTGCTTAGACTCGGATTCGGTCGGCTCAATCATGAGCGTACCGGAGACCGGCCACGACATGGTCGGCGAGTGGTAGCCGTAATCCATCAATCTCTTCGCGATGTCTTCGACTTCAACACCAGCGGTGTCCTTCAACGGACGCATGTCCAAGATGAACTCGTGCGCACACGTGCCGTTCTTACCCTTGAACAAAACCGGGTAGTGGTTCTCCAAGCGCTTCGCCATGTAGTTGGCATTCAAGATGGCTCTTTCAGAGGCAACCTTCAAGCCTTCGGCGCCCATCATGCTGATGTACGCGTAAGAAATCGGCAATATCAACGCAGAACCGTACGGAGCCGCGGAGACGGTGCCGAACGGCTTGTCCCCACCAACTGGCAAGGCACCGAAGTCCTTCTCGGACGGGTGGTTTGGCATGAACGGCATCAAGTGCGCCTTGATACCAATCGGTCCCATACCCGGGCCACCGCCACCGTGCGGGATGCAAAACGTTTTGTGCAAGTTCAAGTGGCAAACATCCGCGCCAATGAAGCCCGGGGACGTCAAGCCAACTTGAGCGTTCATGTTCGCACCATCCATGTACACTTGACCGCCGTGCGCGTGGATCGTATCGCAAATCTCACGAATACCGTCTTCGTAGACACCGTGCGTGGACGGATACGTGATCATCAACGCCGCGAGGTTCGCAGAGTGCTTCTCCGCAGCCGCCTTCAATTCGTCCATGTTAACGTTACCGGCTTCATCCGTACCGATAACAACAATTTTCATGCCGCACATGGCCGCCGACGCCGGGTTAGTGCCGTGCGCAGAAACCGGGATGATGCACACGTCTCTGTGGTGATCACCGCGAGATTGGTGGTACGCTCTGATGGCCATCAAACCGGCGTATTCACCGGAAGCACCAGAGTTTGGTTGCAATGAAACGTCGTCGAAGCCGGTGATGTTGGCCAATTGCTTGGTCAAATCTCTAAACATCTCGGCGTAACCTTCAGCTTGTTCTTTCGGCGCAAACGGGTGAATGTTGGCGAGTTCCGGCCACGTGATCGGAGCCATTTCGGTCGTCGCGTTCAACTTCATGGTGCACGAACCCAACGCAATCATGGAGTGAACCAAGGACAAATCTTTCTGTTCCAATCTCGCGATATATCTCACCATTTCGTGCTCGGAGTGATAGACGTTGAACACCGGGTGCGTCAAGTACTTGGACTTTCTGGTAAACTTCGTTTCTTCAACGTTCACGGACGGTGCCAAGGACGACGCGGAGAAATCCGTCGACTTGCCGCCGTTAAACGCCTTAAACAAATCGTCGACATCTTCCAACGTGGTCGTTTCGTCAAACGCGACGGCGACGTGGTCGTTATCTAACTTACGGATGTTGATTTCCGCCTTGGCGCACGAGGCGACGACGGCATCCGCGCCACTCGGGCATTTCAAAGTCACCGTGTCAAAGTACGGGTTCGCCGGCCCGTGGAAGCCCATCTTCGTGGCGCCTGCTTCGAAGATCTTTGCCAAGCCGTGCGCCTTCTTGGCGATGTCGTCCAAGCCTTTCGGGCCGTGGTAGATGGCGTACATCGCCGCCATGTTCGCCAACAACGCTTGCGCCGTGCAAATGTTCGACGTCGCTTTGTCTCTGCGAATGTGCTGTTCTCTCGTTTGCATCGCCATTCTCAAGCACGGATTCCCATCCGCGTCGACGGAAATACCGATAATTCTCCCTGGCATCAAACGCTTGTACTCTTCCGTGGTCGCCAAGAAGCCCGCGTGCGGACCGCCGTACCCCAACGGCACGCCAAATCTTTGCGCAGAGCCGACAACCATGTCCGCGCCCCACTCTCCCGGGGGCTTCAACTGCGTCAAAGCCAAGATATCGCACGCAGCGACAACCTTCATGCCCCCTTTGTGCGCTTTTTCGACAACGTCGGAGTAATCCAAGACGGAGCCGTCCGTCGCCGGGTACTGCACCATAACGCCGCACACTTGCTTGTCGTTGTAATCAAAAGTCGCTTCATCGCCGACGACAATTTCCAAACCCAAACCGTCCGCTCTCGTTCGGCAAATTTCGATCGTTTGCGGGTGGCACTTGTTCGAAACGTAAAACTTCGGCTTCTTACCTCTCGCGATGGCGGAGCACATCGTCATCGCCTCCGCCGCCGCGGTCCCTTCGTCCAACAAAGAAGAGTTGGACAACGGCATCTTCGTCAAATCAGAAATCATGGTTTGAAAGTTCAACAACGATTCCAAACGACCTTGGGAGATTTCCGCTTGGTACGGCGTGTATTGCGTGTACCAACCCGGATTCTCCAAGATGTTTCTCAAAATCACTTGCGGCACGTGCGTTCCGTGGTACCCGGTACCCAAATAGTTCTTGAAGACTTTGTTCTTACCCGCCATCTTCTTGAACATGTCCAAAAACTCAGTCTCGGAATAGCCTCTGTTGTAATCCTCGGAACCTAAGTTCAGAGCTTGCGGCGCTTTGATGTTATCTGGCACCGTCGCGTCGATGAGCTCTCGCACAGACTTGAACCCAACGAAGCGAGCCATCTCTTCGGCTTCTTCCTTGGACGCCGAGTTGTGTCTGCGTTCGAACGTATCCAACGGACCTAAAGATTCCACCGAGATTTGTCTCGAGAAAATCTTGTTGAAGGATGCGTTGTTGTTGTTCTTCAACGCCGCGGAGACGACTTTCACCTTACCGTTGTTCGTGAAAGAAGAAGTGGATCCGATGATGGTTTTCGTCGAGAACAACGACGTCGACGATGCGGCTCCTCCGAAAGAAGATGACGAAGCCGAAGCTGGTTGCGCCAACGCGCGGCGGAGGAGTTGAGAAACACCACGGCGTGACATGATGTTAGAGAAGAGTGAGTGAGAAAGAAAGCAAAGGCGACTAGTGCTTCTTCTTATTCTTAGAAAGCGCGCGCGTTTACTTTATGCAGATTACTCTCGTTAAAACGGATATCTAATCTAATCTTTCCTTCTTTCTCCTTATACGACGGTTGCGGAAGAGCCACGTCGTCGACTTTTAGGCGAAGAAAAAGAGATCTTCCTTTGTTTTCAAAGCGAAAAAAGTCAGTCCAACCCACAAAAAAACAACACAAAATGAAAAAAAGGGTCGTTCGAACAAACAAACAAAAAAAGGTTCCAAAAAGCAGAAATTAATCTCACATTCATTCCTCTAATTTTCTAATTTTTGCATCAAAATCTCATCGGTCAACGTCGGATTGGCTCTCCCACCGCTTTCTCTTAAACACGCGCCGACGAAGAAACCTTTCAACTTTGTCTTCCCCGATCGGTACTGCTCGAGCTGGTTTGGATTCATATCCAAGACTTTTTGAACAATCTTTTCAATCTCTTTCGGGTCGCTTATTTGCATCAAGCCTTTCTCTTCGACGAGCGCGCGAGGAGAACCGCCGTCGAGTAACAACTCGGGCAAGATGTCTTTGCCGATTTTGCCAGAAATCTCGCCGTTTTCAATGAGGAAGCAAAACTCCGCGATTTCCTCTGGATTTAACTTTAAATCGTACGGCGTGGCTAACTTTTCGTTCTTTACGAAGGCTAATAAGTCGTTCGTTAACCAGTTCGCGGCTTGTTTCGAGATGTTGACTTCTTTTTCTTCGCTACTTCTATTATTCGCGGATAAAATCTCGTCGTAAAAGCGAACCAAGTTTTCATCCTCCACGAGAACTTGTACGTCCCCGTTCGGTAACCCTAACGCTTTATACCTGTCGCGAATTTCGTTCGGCAACTCTGGCATCTCCTTTCGAACGTTCGCGACGTACGCTTGCGAACACACGAGTGGATTTAAATCCGGTTCGGGGAAGTATCGGTAATCCGCCAAGCCCTCTTTTTTGCGCATGGTCACCGTTCGCTGATTTTGGTCGTCCCACGTTCTCGTTTCTTGAACAATCTCATCGCCTCGTCCTTCCTTGTACAACTTTTCCTGTCTCTCGATTTCGTAATCGATCGCTCGAGCCATCGCGTTGAACGAGTTCATATTTTTCACCTCGACTTTCGTGCCGAATCGTTTTCTCCCGACTGGTTTTACGCTCACGTTGACGTCGCATCGCATGGAGCCTTCGTTCAAGTTCCCATCCGAGGCTTTTAAATATCGAACGATTCTTCTTAACTCTTGACCGTATGCAGAAACCTCTTTCCCGTTTTTAAAGTCCGGTTCGGTGACAATCTCTAACAAAGCGACACCGGCTCGATTATAATCCGCCAACGAGTGCGTCGCCGTGGAGACGTTCCCGGACCCGCCCACGTGGTTCAATTTCCCCGCGTCTTCCTCTAAATGCGCGCGCGTAATCCCAATCGTCGCTTCTCCCCCACCTTCTTCCACTGGAATGACAACTTTAATGTTCCCGTGTTCGCACAACGGCTCGTCGAACTGAGAAATCTGGTACCCTTTCGGCAAGTCCGGATAAAAATATTGCTTCCTATCAAACTTGCTCACCTCGCGGATTTTACAATTCAACGCGACACCAATCTGCACGCCTTTCTCCACAACCTCTTCGCTCAGTTTCGGGTACGTCCCGGGATGTCCCATGCATATCGGACAAATCTGCGTGTTCGCGTTCGCGCCGTAAGAATATTGACACCCGCAAAACGCCTTCGTTTTCGTTTGCAACTGCACGTGCGTTTCGATACCAATCGTCGGTTCGAACTTAGTGTTCGCATCGATCGGGAAATCTTCGGTATCGTCGATTAATTCCGACTGTTCTAACGCCGAGAGTTGAAGTTGTTCTCCGGCTGTTTTCGTCCCCGATGCCGCAGAAGCGTTTGTTGTCGTCGCGCTTCTTCTTCTCCTCCTTCGTTGTTGTTGATGTTGTTGTCTCGTTTCTTCTCGTTGGTGGAAAATCGTCGCTTCTTTCGTGCTGTTGTTAATCTCGTTCTTTTTTGCACTCCTTCTAAAGTGCGAAGACAAAGAAGTCAAAGAAGAAGAAGCGGTAGTAGTCGTGGTATTATTCATAGTTGCCATCATCATCTCAATCGTTGTCGTCGTCTGAATCGTCGTCGTCAAAGAGCACCTTTTTTTCTGCCGTCGCTTTCTTTATCCAAAACGGGTTTTTCCCTTTCTCGTTTGCTCTCTTCATTATTAGTACACACACACATATATGATACAAACCATCATCGTACCATAATCAACGACTAAAATCACACTGCGATCTTATCATTAAAAACACACGCATAATAACTAAAAAGTGATTATTATTATTACACGTCGTCTTCGTCGTTTGATATTACAAACAAAAAAGAATCATCATCATCGGAGAAAGCGATGGAGCAAATGAAACATTTCGTTGACACAGGCACGACCGTTCGCGTGCACGTCACGGATGGACGTGTATTCACGGGGACGTTAGGGTGCGTCGATAAACAGTTGAACGTGGTGTTGATCAACGCCACGGAGACGTTTAAGAAGAAGAAGGAAAGAGGAGGAAAAGAGAAGGAAAAGAGAGAAAACGAAGAGAAGGAAGAAGAGAACAACCGTGATGATGATGAGACGAGTAGTAGCAGTAGTCGAGTGATTAACATGGCGCTGATTGCGAGAGAACATCGCGTGAAAATGGAACGGCTCGTCGAGCACACAAACGAGCACAAAATGGAAGAAGAAAAGGAAAAGGAGGAGGCTAATAAAAGTCTCCTCGAAAGCGCTCTGGAAAGTGGATTGAGAATACTGTAGTATACTGTAGTAAAACGAAGAATACTCGTAAAATATACGAAACGAGAGAGCAGCGTAGTAGAGAGTAGCGTCGTAGAATAGCGCATAGTTTAGTAGAGAGCAATATATACAATACACTCTCTGTCATCAGAGTGTATCTCAACTTCAAAAGCACGTCGTACGCAACCAAAAACTCCTACATCATAGTATATATGCTGGAAAAGAGAGAGAGTTAAAGAGAGAGAGTTTTTCTTCTTCCGGGTGAATGCTTTTTTTGCTCGTCGTTGCTCTAAAAATCACTTTTTGTGTGACAGTCCACCGTGACTTTTTGCTCAACACTTCTCTCGTCTGATCACTCCAATTTTCTCCATTAATTAATTAAGAAGCAAAAGAGACGCGCTCTTGCTTATTTACGCACACACATCGATCGAGGAGAAGATCTGTCTCCGTTCATTTTTCAAGTGATACGGCGTATAAATAAAAATGGCCAACGTGTTGCTCCCGTCTTGGATGTGCATGGGGCCGAGACACAACAACAGTTCGTACTCGAAATCCATCGACCCGAGCACGAGTTTGACGTTTGTGAGTTACAACATTCTCGCGGACGCTTTGAGTGGGAACGAGGCTGGGTTTTCCTCGGAGAACGAGGACTTGGTGTTCGAGAACAGAGCAGGGAAAATATTGAAGAAGATTTTCCCGAGAGAAGACAAAGAAGACAAAGAAGACAACAACAACAACAACAACGAGAATGATTCGACGTCCAATCCAGACGTGATTTGCGTCCAAGAGTGCGACCATTATTACGATTTTTTCGAACCGGAGATGCAAAAGAGAGGGTATTTCGGCATCTATCGCGAAGATAAGTGGTCGCCGTGCCAGAAGTTTTCCAACGAGTTGAAAGATGGTCTGGCTATATTTTGTAAGCGGGAAACGGTGGAGTTGGTCGGGATGCACGTCTCGACGACGGCGGAAACGAAGGAGCAAGACGCCAAAGTGTTGTTCGCGCGGTTGATCATGAAGAAGTCATTGACGAGACAAGAAGTGGTGGTGATCAACGCGCACTTGGAGAGCGGGCAGTCGCCGGATAAAGTGGTGACCAGAGTAAATCAAGCGAAGGAGATGTGCTCGAGATTGAACGCGTTTTGCGTGGCGCAATGTTCGAACATCAACACCGTGCAGATTGTGGTGTGCGGCGATTTCAACGCCACGCCGGAGGAGCCGTGCATGGAGCACTTGAGAGGGAGAGGTTTAAAATCCGCGTACGAGGATTTAGAAACGAGCAATAGCAGTAAGAATGGAGAACAAGAACAACAACAATTAGAAGGAGAGGAGCCGTTTTTTACGACGTTTAAAACCAGACTCGGTTTCTTCAAGAACGGAACGAGTAAACGAGTGTCGGATTATATCATGTACTCCGCGCACAGAGGCGCAAAGATTGTTTCTAGAGTAGAGCCGCAACAAAACGGGTTTGGAGAAGGGGTCGTGGGGTTACCGTCGAAAACGCAACCGAGCGATCACTTGTGCTTGAGATCGCGATTGAGTTTTGAACATCCCATCGTCGCGACGCCGACTTCGAACGGTGGCGCTCAGGCGAAGTAAACTTCTTATAAAGAGAGAGAGAGAGAAAGAGAGATTTTAAAATCAGTATAAAGGTAGTAATCTACGCTTTACTTACATGGTACTTTTTGTTATACATACCGTTACTATCTATCTGTATACCGTGTCAGTATGTCTATTTGTCTCTAACTCTAGGATATCTAACGCGTCGTCCTTTCATCACAAAAACACTTTCAATCGTTCGTGCGAATCTGCATCAACCGCGAATCTTCTCTTGTTTTCGTCCATCCAAAGAATTTGAGCGCCAACGTTTCTCGCGTTGTTGACGGCATCTTGGAACTGATTGCCTTGCATTGGGAAATCCGTGTACATGACGCAATCATCGGCTTTCACTCTGTACAAATCGCGCGCCCAGAGACGGATTTGGTCGCACACCGTCGGCGGTACCGCCGGATGGTTTGGTCTCTTACCGATCGTACACCTCGGGTGCGCTCGCGTTTGGAGATAGTTTACGATTTGATCGGGCGATATACCGGCACGCATGGCGTCTAGAATAGAATCTCGCGTAATCATACCGACGTACGCGTTTGGAAGTTTGTAATCCGGTCGAGTGAATAGACGTAAAACTTCCGTTTCTAGTTCAGAGTGGGTGTACGCGTACACTCTGAAATTCGTCTCCACGATGATGTGTCCGTCGATGCGCGCTAACGCCGATTTCGCCGAAGACGTCGTCGAAACGCTCGATAAACCAGCCGATAAAACGGTAGGCACGTACCAGTTGTTGTCGTTTTCACCGTCTTCATTTTCGTATAAAACGCCTAAAGCGCTTAAATGACTCGCCACGCGTCTTTCCGCCTCGGAGAGATTCGCTTTGGAATATTTGCGCCCCGGGTGTTGAAACGAAAGTCGAACTAAAAACGCCATGGCAGCGGCGGATGATTCGTCGCTCTTGAGTTTGTGTTGTTCCTTTTCATCTTCTCCATTCGTATCCATCTTGTCGCCCTCGCCGTTTTCTTCGTTTGTTGTTTTATTCTTCATCTTCTTCTCGAAATCTCCGCCTCTCGCGTACCTCGCCAATAAGATCCAAATCTGCTCCGACGTCGCGCCTAACAGAAACGAGAATCCCTCGCTCGTTATTCGTCCATCTTTCGTAATCAGTCTCGCCGCGTAGAACAACTTTCGCAAGTGCAGCGCGTGTTGCGCCCCCACGCCGCCGTCTCCTTTCTTCTTCATCATCTTCTTCTTCTTTCTCTTCTTCTCCACGGACGCCTCGGACGTCAACTCGAGCAACACCGTCTCCCATCGACTCTTCGCGTAGTGATCTAAAAACCCCGCATCTTCTTCATTAAACCGAGTGGTAGATGTAGCAGTAGTAGTATTCGTCGTCGTTTTTACGTTCGCCTTCTTCTTCTTCTTCTTTTCTCCTCCTTCGTTTTCTTTCTCCTCTTCTTCGTCGTCTAAATCCTCGAAACCTCTCTCGATTGCTCGTTTCACGTGTTTCCGGAAGTGTTCGTGGACGATAAACCCTCCTCCTTTATAAGCGTTTTCCTCCTTCTTCCCTCCTTCTGAATGTGATTCAACTTCCACGAACGCTCTGAGTTGCACCAACCTTTCAATCGCCATCTCGTGCGCTGTTTCGCACCCTCGCTTCGTCCAAGAGGCGAGCATTTCGTGTGCGATCACAGAGTTTAGCGGTAAAAACACGCATCGCATGATGTATTGTTTCGCCAACGGCGTCAACGCTCTTAAAACCGCCAGCGTCGCCCACGGGGAAATCGTGTACAAGTGGTTGATTTTCTCCTCGGAGAGATGCGCGAAGAATTCCACGAACGCCGACGATTGAGAAGAAGACGAACCAGTCGCAGAAAACGAACTCGTCATCGTGAAACCCACTCGAGTCGAGTTTCGTGTAACTCTTTATCTTCTTCTTTACAGTTCCGAGAGAGAGAGAGAGAGAGCGAAAGAGTGATGAGATTTGCGTCAGAAAAAAGTGACGAGCGTTGACTCTTTTGAACAACACGAACAACTTACTCCTCTCTCCTTTTATCTATAAATATCATCCGTTGTCTTCTTTTGAGTCGAAATGAAGCGTAACTCGGACGACGATTTAGACGACGACCTGTACTCTTCTTCCTCCGACGACGACGATGAGTTAAACGACGAAAAGAAGAAGACTTTAAAGAAAAAACCATTCTTCGGAATCGCGAACGAGAATCTCGTCTGCGTCGGGTGTCGAGAGATGAACAGTCCGTGCTTATCCCAGGGTTTGTGTTTAGACCCGACGGTGATTGAATTACTCGATGATGGAAGTAACAACAACAACAAGGGAGGAGGAGAGAGTTTGTTCTTGATCGAAGGACAACTGGTGAAATCCGTCGGCGAGGAGTGGAAAGCGACGAGTTTAGTCTACACTACGACGACGGTTAAGAAGACTAAGAAGACGAAAGAGGAGGAAGAGGAGAATCCACTGAAGAAGAGGAGTAAAGAAGAAGAAGAAGAAGACGATGAACTTTCAGTAGGTAACAGAAGATTTTCGGGAGAGCAACCGCAAAAGACGGTTGAATCTTCTAATACCGATGATACTTCTAGCGGCACGCCGCATCCGCTGATTGCGTTGGGTTTACCCGCCGACGTCGAGGAGGCGAAAGCGTATTTGAAACGAATCAACGCGGAGACTATCCCGCACGGCAAGCATCGCGATTTTTTGTACAAGAACCACTTGTTGCATTTTTACGAGAGAAGAAGAGGGAGGGACGGAGGACAAGAAGAAGAAGAAGACGAAGAGGATGGCATGTGCGGGAGCGACTGTCGAGAGCAACACGGCGGGAGCGGCAAACGTTTTAGCAACGTCGAGGATCACGGGCGAATCGAGGCGGTGATTCGACGCCAGAGGAAAGGACACGAGCAAAATCTCGGTGGAGGTGATTACGTGCCTTTGCAACGAAGTAGCGCGCGAGCGAACGGAAAAGAAAATGAAAGCAAAGAAGAAGAAGAAAGAGAAGAAAATCAAAAGGATACCGTCGTAGATATACGTCAACTCGTCGAGCACGAGCGTCGAGGCGGTAACGAAGTCGCCTCGCAAACGCGATTCAAAGTCGAAGGTATCTGTTGCCCGAGCGAAGTGCCTTTGATCCATAACATTTTAGATTCAATGTCCGGCGTGAGAGACGTAAAAGTCATAGTTCCGACGAAAATGGTTTTAGTGGAGCACGCGAAATCGTACGCACCGGTTGAGTTATTGGTCGACGCTTTGAACGCGGCGCATTTACGCGCATCCGTCGCGGACGTGGATTATTACGACCAAAAGAACGGCGGAGCAACATCAAAATTTCACGCGATTATGGTCAAATTACCCGGGCCGAAGATTCTGTTGGCGTGTTTATTTACTATCGTCAGTTTGTTGCACTTTATAAAAGACGATCGAGGCGTTTTTGAACACTTCAAATGGGTTGCTTTAGGCGCCATCGCGGTTGGATTACCGGAAATTCTTTTGAAATCGTACGGGTCGTTGCGAATGCGCGTGGTTGATATAAACACGCTAATGGCAATCGCCATCGCCGGTGCTGTTGCTTTACAGGATTTCTTCGAAGCTGCCGCGGTGGTGAGTTTATTCACCTTGTCCGAATGGCTCGAGTCTCGCGCTATGGCAAAAACGTCGGACGCCATGAGCGCCGTGCTCGCTTTGCGCGTGGACGAAGCTGAGCTCGTCAATAAAGACGACCAAACTACACAGAAAGTTGCGGTTGAATCTGTGAATGTTGACGCAATCGTTCGCGTTCGACCGGGTGCACGCGTTCCACTCGATGGTATCGTTGTCGATGGCTCGACTGCTATCGACGAGAGCGCGTTGACTGGGGAATCAAAACCGGTTTCGAAAACCGTCGATTCGCAGGTCTTTGGTGGCACCGTGAACCAAAAAGGATCTATCGACGTCCGCGTGACATCGGTATCCGTAGACTCGGCGTATTCGAGGCTCATTCGGTTAGTCGAGGAAGCGCAGTCCATGCGCTCCTCGGCCGAACGAATGATTGAAACGTTCGCGAAATGGTACACTCCAATCGTCATATTAGCCGCGTTACTTTACGGCGTCATACCGGTTTTGATTTCTACAGATAACGCGAAAGAGTCGTTGTATACCGCGTGCGTTTTATTAGTCATCGCGTGTCCGTGTGCGCTCGTGTTGTCCACACCCGTCGTTTCCGTGTGCGGCTTAACCGTGTGCGCAAAACGCGGCGTCGTGGTGAAAGGTTCACAATTCTTGGAAAGATTGGGACAGTTGAAAACGATGTATATCGACAAAACGGGCACTTTGACCACGGGGACATTTGAAATGACGGAAGTAAAACTAGCAACGCCGCCGAGTGAAGACGCGAGCACACCACGTCCGGCGTTGGGCGTTGGCGCGCTACTACGCTGGGTATGTGCGGTGGAGTCGAAATCGTCGCACCCGTTGGCGTTTGCGATTCAAAAGAACGCGGGTGCGGCTGTTCGCGTCGCGGCGAGGCAGTGTGTGGTGACGAATTACGAACAAATCGACGGCGTCGGCGTGCGAGCGATGGTCGATAACGTTTTAGTTGAACTCGGGAACGAAAAATTGGCCGAAAAGAAACTGTGGACATTGTCTGATTTGAAGTTGTATGAGACGGCTATTCGATGGGAAACAGAAATTGGCGCGACGGTGGTTTGGGTTGGCATCAACGGCAAACTTGGCGGTATTTTGAAAGCAGAAGATTCGTTGAGGCCGAGTGCGAAAGATGCGATTGCGAAATTACAGAAATCATCGATCGACGTGATCATCTTAACCGGCGATAACAAAGGCGCGGCGGAGATGTGCGCCAAAAATGTCGGCATCGATGTGCACACGAACGTGTTCAGCTCGCTGACACCGAACGAGAAACTGAATAGGATTACTGAGGAGGTTCAAAAGCAAGAGAAAGAGTTAGTGACGCGAAAAAAAACAATCTTCCGAACGTCTGGACGTGGTACAATTGCGATGGTTGGTGACGGCATAAACGACGCGCCGGCGTTATCGGCAGCGGACGTTGGCGTTGCCATGGGCGTTGCCGGAACCGCGGCAGCGATGGAGACCGCTCCAGTCGCTTTATTGACGAACGATTTGAGTCGTCTCGCGGATACGATTTATATCGGAAGAAGATGCGTCTTGAAGATTCGACAAAACATTTTCTTTTCGGTGACGACAAAATTAGTCGTTTTAGGCCTGACTTTTGCCGGTTTGGCTGGGTTGTGGCAAGCCGTCGTCGTGGACGTCGGGAGCGCGTTGGTTGTCATTTTCAACGGCATGTCGATTTTGCGCGAAGCGGAGAAGGAAGACGCGAGACGAAACAAGATTTCACACGAAATGGGCGTTAAATTTGCGGAAGAAGAAAAGGAGAAACAGAAACTGTTGGCGGAGCGGCAACAAGTACATTCGCACGGTCATTCGCAACAAGTACATTCGCACGGTCATTCGCACGCGCACGATCATTCTTGCTGCGACCATGACAAGGAAGAAGGAAAAAAAACAGTCCCCCCTTCGTGTTGCGCGGCGGCAGTAACAGTAACAACAATACAACGACAAAATCAAGCGCTTAGATAGCTGCACTAGTAATAGCAAAGATATACACGTTTTAAATGAAAGGAATGCGAGCTTATTTCCATTCATACACTTGAAAGAGCTACTAAGACTAAATCTATAATTCTACACGCTCATTGCATCTGAAGAGGACGGCGATGCGACGAGCAACTCATCGTCATCATCGTCATCACCCTCGTCTTCACTATCACCCGACGAAGAGAAACGAGAAGACGTGACATCGACGAGGTAAACGAACTCGTTCTCGCCGCCTCCGATGTCTCTTCGAAACTGTTTTATCATGCGCATTTTTTTCTGCCCCGAGTTGGAGGCGTTTAACACGTGATAAATGGGAGCGCCATTCTCCATTATTCGCGTGGGACCTAAGTATTGCCCGTTTTGTATGACGCCAACGATTTGGTTACCAAGTGATGATTCTTCAAGTTCATCTTTTCTTTCCTTCATCGAAACTTTTTCCTCGTCCACGTCGCTGACTATCTTGAAGGAATGCGCGTCTAACTTTTCGAGCGTTTTTCGATCGTCTAAACTGACCCACTTCCCAGTCGTCGGACATCTTAACTCGCTCGGTTTATACTCGCCTTTATAACGCATTTTTTGGCAATCGTGGATGTAATAACCCATGTAGTAGTATTTGAAATCACCCAAGGAATACTTTGCCGTGTTGCGATTCTTGGAGACAAAATCGATTTCGTACAACGCGCTCAACTTTCCCAACTCGAGTTTCATTAAATCCGGATCGTGATAAAAGTATACCGAGCTCAGGGCGGTCGGTAAGACATCGCAAACGCCGACGGCTACGAGTTTATCGTCGAGAAAGTATCGAAAATGTTTCGACCCGTACGTTTTGTCGTCTGAAACTAACGGCGTGTCGCATAAAAAATTGACATACGAACTCTTCTTCAACTTTGGAGGCGGATCGTTGTGAATTTTCGCCTGGTATCTTTGCCATAATTCGAAATCTTCCCGTCTAAATTCTGAGTTTTCAACCGTGACGGTGAACGTATGTTTGCTCGTTGCTTTCTCCTGTGGCTTCAACGTTGGGTGGTCGTCTTTCTTTTCCTTCTCCTTCGTTGGCATCCGCGATGGTTTTATTTTCGTCTTTTCAGAACCATCCTCGTTTCCTTCCGAGGAGGAGGGAAAAAAATTGAGAAAGCCGCCTTGCGCTTCCACTCTAAAGTGTTTTATTTCATTCTGTTCCTCCGTCAATCGCCTTAAAACCTTTGCGACGACTTCCTCTCGATCTTTTTTCAGTTTTCCTGCGATTATTAAACACGCCGACGAGGTATATTTTGATCCTCTTTCCAACGCTTCTTTGTTCGTCGTTTTCTGTACCAGTAGTTTTTTCTCGTTGTTGAATACCGGTAAAATATTTTTATCCTTGTCGCAATCAACAAAAGAGACTGATTTTTCGATGGCATCTAACACGCGCTGGTTCAAGAAGACTTCGTCATCTTTTTCTTCTTCATCATCATCTTCTTTTTCGTTTTTATTGCCGCCGTTTTGTCGATGATGATGATGAACCGTTGATGTTGATGACGAAGAAGAAGATGACGAAGTCTCACCCGTCTCTAAATATCTCTCAAACTTTCTCTCCACTCTCTTCTGTTTCGACGTCTTTTGAAACCGTTCCACGTTCAATCGAATCGTGCACAGAACGCAACAGTTGCTCTCGATCGGCGTCGGATGGTACACCCACCTCCCGCTTCGTCTCCACCCGTTGTTGATGCATCTTTCGTAATCGAAAACGGTTAAGAAATGCGCCACGAAACCGGTTGAAATCGACGACGACGACGATGATGATGATGAGTTTTTGCAGTATCCGCAGCGCGTTTTAGAATACTCGCCGTGATATTCGATGACGGACTTTACGTTTAAAGACGACGAAGACATGCTTTATTCGTATGCTCTCATCATTATTATTAGTATTATTGTTATTATTATTATGAGGAGAAAGACGTTTCGTCGTCCATAATAGAAGGTTTACTTTTGATGATGAACTCTCTTGCTTAGTAAATTACGAAAAATATTAAAAAAAACAACTACAACTTATTGAACGATACCGGCGTATCGTTGTGGACTCTCCAAATCGTTTCACCGAGTAAGTTCCCGACGGATAACACGGTCAACTGCGCGAAATCTCTCTCCGACGTATGCGGAATAGAATTGGTCACGATGACTTCGGTAAACGCGCCGCTGCCTAACCGTTCCACCGCGGGTGGCGAAAACACCGCGTGCGTGGCGCAAGCGTACACTTCTCTCGCGCCGAGCGTGCGACACAATTCCGCGCCAGCCAGCAAAGTACCACCGGTGTCAATCATATCGTCCAACATGACGCAAACTTTCCCTTCAACGTCACCGATTAAGTTCATCACTTGCGCTTTGTTGTGTCCCGTGCGTCTTTTATCGATGATGGCTAAAGGCGCGTCGGCTAATTTTTTGGCAAACGCTCGCGCTCGAGGCACGCCACCAACGTCCGGGCTGACGACGACAACTTCGTCCGGGTGGAAGTCTTTCGAGGTTAAATAATCTAAGATGACGGTTTCGCCGTAAATGTGATCGACGGGAATGTCGTAATACCCAATCGTTTGTAACGAGTGAATGTCCATCAACACCGCTCGGGTCGCTCCAGCCTGGGTCAACAAGTTTGCGACGAGTTTCGCGGCAATCGATTCTCTCCCAGCCGTTCTTCGATCGGCTCTGGCGTAGCCGAAATATGGGATCACGACGGTAATCGAACGGCAACTCGCGCGTCGACAGGCGTCAATCATTACCAGCAACTCCATGATGTTGTCGTTCGTCGGCGGGCACGTCGGTTGCACTAAAAACACGTCCGAACCGCGAATGGACTCGTTGATTTGCACGTAAATCTCCCCATCCGCAAACTTCTTAATCGTCAGTTTCCCTAAATCCATGCCTAAATAGTTGGCAATTTCCGTGGACAATTCCGGGTGCGCCGATCCGCTAAAAACTTTCAGAGCGTTTTTTGTGTTTGAAATCGATTGATTTTGATTAAAAGAGGAAATGTGTTCTCCTCCAACGAAACCATTATTATTAGTAGTACTTCCACCATGCTGAGAAGAAGAAGAACCAAAAGAGTTTTCGACCAAATCGGCGAATATGTCCGAGTTCTTTGAAAAGGAGGAATCTTCCGATATCGCTTCTGCTTTGATTGAAACCTTTTGAACCTTGTTTCTCGCGGCCGTCGTCGTTTTCGTCGTCGTCGTTGGGGTATTCAAACGAAATTGATTCTTCTTCTTCTTAAATCGTGTATTATTATGGTTTGAAACATTATCAAACGATGATGATGATGTCAACGTTGATGACATCATCGTCATCATCATCATCGTTTCGTCGTTCCGAATATAATCGTCTTTACTCTTCTTCTTCTCAGATATGTGTAATAAGAATACGTTGTTGGTTATTATTTGAAACAAACCACAACGAATAAAAACAAGTGAGGGGAAGAAGAGGACGAAAAAAGTTCGTTTGTTGTTGTTTAGGGCTATTCTTTAAAAATAGATTACTAGTCTTTAAATTAGGCGCTAATGCCTATTATGTGCTCGTATAATGTAGTTGGTTATCATTCTGGACTTTGAATCCAGCCACCTTGGTTCGGTATAAATTATATAATACCCAATGAACAATACTGACTTTGAATAATTCTAGAATCCGAGTATGAGCTAAGCCTTTTTTTTTGCAACGAGAACACGAACATGAGAACGCTGATGATGGATAACACGTAGAGGGATCGATCCGCGTCGTTTTTTTTGAAATTCATGGCGCCATTGGATCTCCACTTCTCAAAACGTACGCGATGAGAGAGTTTTGAGGGAGATTCCTCCCCTCCGGCATCGATTTTATCGTCCACTTCGTTCTCGCATGGTTTTGGGAATGTGAACGATACAAAAACACGCGCATTACGAAGAGTATCGATAATGATGATGTTTACTCGTAGCTTTGTGCTTTTTTCAAGAAAAATCGGGCGCGTGACATCGTTCGTTGCGGCATTTTTTGGGTCAATTTGGAGTCGCCACAAACAAAGTAGTGCTGCACAAAGAGGAATAAGAGCGCGAAAATCAATTCAGAACTTCTTGAACGATGCTTCCGAGATTCAGTTCCGCTAATAAAAACGACGAACTCGTCGCGCTTGTGGCGTTCAAATTCACCAGATGGTCTACAAAAAAGCCACCTTCCCGTACTACTCTCGTACTACTCGTGGCATTTGTGTGTATTTTCTTTGTATTCTTCTCTATTCTTCATCCGAAGAAGGCGGGGGTGCGGGTTTGTTTCGCGCGCGCATCTCCACGTAGTTTTCAAAAAACTCATTGAGCTTCTCTTATTTCTCATCGTTTTCCTCATCTCCTCCGAGCGCCCAATACTGCCACAGTTTTATGACATTCATATCAACCCAGTCGTTAAATTCTTTCTCCTTGTCCGAGCCGCCTACATCGGCATCTGGATTTTCAGCCAATTGATCGAGCGACGTTCTCGCATCTTCCGCGTTGCGTTCCATTCTTTCGTAAACTTTAAACACGTATTTCATGCACTCCTTTTTCAACGCGATTGCTTCGTTAAGTTCTGCCTCGTTCGTGCTTTCTCTGTTTCCAACCTTCGCTTCAATGTATTGTTGAACAGCTTTCTTCGCATCTGAAAAGACGTTCACCATGTTTTTTCTTTGCGATTCTTCATGAACCGCCGCGTTAACAAAAGCCGGCATCATTCGCGATTTGTTTTGTGCGTATGGCTGATTCATGATCGTGTACACATCTTTTTCTGCAATAGGTACCTGATCCCACCAGTCGTCGTATTTTCTCGCGTTGTACGCCTTGGCTCTCTCGGCTAAACTTTTCCAAGCACTCTTCTCACTTCCTTCAAAAAGTCGTTTTAAAGGCGCATTTTCAGATAAAGTAGTGCTAGTAAGAAAACAGTCGGACACATTCATCATCGTGATGCACTCTATCACCTTCTCCATGTCGTCCGTACTTTCCACGCCTTCTTTCGTAGAAGTAGCAAAAATTCTACTCGCCAGGTTTTTTTTCGTTTCGGCAGTATTCACCGCTTTCATGACGTTTTTCCACTTGTCTTCTATCGCGGTAGGCGAATGAAACATACGCTCGCGTGTGAGTGGATTGTTTAGCGACTCCTCTTTCACCGATGGCATGAGAGAAGTTTTCGATTTATGCCGCCTGGAATATTTCTCAATCGCCTTCTGGTCCAAACTGCCGCCTGTCGCTGTCTCTGTCGCTGTCCGGAAATGTAAGTACAAAGTTGCAATTGCACAATCGAACAGAGCGCTGGTTTGGTCCCTGTCCCAACCCTTCTTCGTCAGCTCCATCGTCTTCGACGTTGGTGGTTTTTCCGTCTTCGTCTTTGGCGCAACCGCCGTCGCCGACACGGCGCTCTTCGGCAGCGTCTTTGAAACTCTACTTTTCGAGTCGACCGGAACCTTTTCTTCCATCTTCGTGTTCGCGAGGTTTCTCTTGACGGCGTCTGCGTATCCTTTCGGCTTCTTACTCTCCTCTCCTCTTTTTCTCTCCGCAGAATCCGGCGATGGCGCATACGTCGTCTCCTCGTTCGTCGTCGGCGGCGGCGCTCCAAAACCACCCTTTTTCCTCTTATCTCTTCTCCCCACCACGACTGTCTTCGTCTCCTCCCCCTTCGCAAACGGCGTCTCTTTGACGTTATCGACGTCGGTGGGTTTCGGACCACCCAAAGGACTACTCGCGGAGTCGTCCATTCGTTTCGCGTCGTCGCTCACGCTCGAGCTGTGAATAGTTATGACCTCCGGCGGCGTCTTTCCTTCGTCCTTCTCTTTTCTTCTCTCGTCGTCTTCTTCGTTCTTCTTTTTCTCTCCTTCTTTCTCGATCTTTTTCTGAAACACGGCCGGAAACACGGCCGCAATCGATTGTTGCCCTGGAATCTGCTTTTCCTTCCATGGCGGTTTGGTCCGTGGCATGATCGATAGATCATATCGCGCGCGAGTACTATTGTGCGCTTCTTTCTTCTTCGCTGGTCAAGTGCTTTTGTTCTTGTATTTTTTTATGAATCTTTCGTCTGTCAAAGGGACGACGCCACGTCGACGTCGCTTTTTATTTATGCGACATGGGTTTTTTCGCCGAAAAATTTTAGTATTTGCCGAAAAATTTAAAACAGGTACAAACAGCAACTTCCCAGCATCACCTAATTTAGAGAAAAAAACGCGCGCTATCTCATGTCTCTAAACGTAATTCCTCGTGCATTTGGCACTTGCCTTGTGGATATATCGAATGCATGTTCCGATTTCTTCGCGAAAAGGATGAATAAAGTCGAAAATCAAAAAGTTGATGATTCCGCCCACCTCGCTCATGCCTCTTCCACCCTGGATAAATCCCGCACAATACCGGTGGATGGAAAATGGCATTGTGTCAAAAGTGAGTCTAAGAACATCACAAACGCGGAAATACAACGGTATATACGTGAGGATAAAGGTTCGCTTTATTTATTTATAAAAAAAAAGTCAAATCAAATCAAATGCGATCGCTGGCTCGTTAAAAAAAAAGCACGAAGACACGCGCGCGCGTGCGCAGGACGAGTGTGTTGTAATCTAGAGAAAGCAGTAGTTTGCATTAGTGAGTGTGGCGTCGCTGTCGATCGATCAACCATGTCTTGGAAATATTTTTTTAAGAACGACAGCAGCGACGAAGAAGAAAGAGAAGAAGAGCGAGAAGCTGATCGAAAGGTGCGCAAAGTAGAAGAAGTTAGATCTCCCTCGTTCGTCGTATTTTTCCTTCGCGCTCACTGTTTCGAAGCTGCGACTGCAAAACGCAACCGCGAGTAAACGCTTTGCGCGAATCGAGTCGAACTTGATCGCTTACCGCGGTACTTTGCTGATACAGAGGCGAGCGACGGAGAGACGAAGCGAGCTCTTCTTGACTCCTTCGATTCTCTTCGATTTTCTTCGAATTTTTTACTCATAAAACTCACATCAAACGCCTCCCCCCTTTTCTCATTATTTACTAACTATTATTACAGTTACAACTCGCGCCGAAAAAAGGAGGGGGTGACGAAAGAAAAGAAGGTGAAATAGAGGGCGGCGGCGACGACGACGACGACGACGGTGAAGAAGACGACGAGTTCGATGAAGAAGAAGAAGAAGAGGAAGGAGACGACGATTTCGATGAAGAGTTCTTTGTTGAAGACGAAACAGAAAAGAAATCCGATGTGTCTGCCGAAACTTGAAAGAGTATTTTGATTCCGTGGGTATCGTTGTGGATTACGACCATCAGCGCCGATTAGTCTTCTCTACGTTGGGCGAGGATGCGAAAAAGGGAAAGAACACAGAGGAAGACGGAGAAATGCGCTCGAACCAAATATTCAAAGAAAAAATCGAGAAGAAACTCAATCAGCTTCGGCTTCCGAGAGAGGCACTCGCACCCGCGGAGTGTGTCACGTTCAATCCGGATCACAAACAATTGATGAAAGAATTCAAATACCTTATAGATAAGAAAAAGATTGTGTGGTACGGTCGCCGCGACGTTCGCACTGGGAGCCAGGACCTTTCGGATCAAACGTTGGAAAAGAATTGTATTGCCTTCATCACGGCGTTGAGTGCTTGTGGCGGCGGCTCTGGCGATGCGATATCGACGAAGGTGCTTTACGATTTGGACAGCTTCCTCGAGAACATTTGCTGCACAACATCTTCTCGCGACAACGACTACTTAGCCGCAAGTACGCTCTCTCTCAGATTGCGCGCGATTCTTAACGTCATGGACAAGCATCCAAATATTCCGATTGGTGAACGCGACGAGAACACTTTGTACCGCCAATATGAGGCGCTCGGCGAAATCGCCGGGATAGTCGATCGAGTCGTCAAAGAAATCAAGGAGAGGCGATTCAAAAGGAATTCTTTTGATTTCGATATGGACGACGTTTGCGACGCCATCGTCAAAATTTACGACGGCAAATGGGCTTTGGAAGAGCGCCAGCTCATTTGTGAATTCGGAAGTCGATCGGAGTTGAGTTTGATTGTTCTCGTACATAATCAGAAGGAAGGGGTTATTGAAGATTTATTGAAAGAAGGGCGCAGCGTCATCGTCATCGAAGCGAAGAGCTCTATCGATAAGAAAAGCGAATACTCGGACGGCAAAACTGCGTTGCCGGAGGGTTTGAAGATAAGCTTTATAAAGCGTCGTTTCATCAATAAAGACATCAATAAAGACACCGAAACCAGGACCATTTTCACCCATGCGGGCGAGCAGGATCAGACCATCGCGAGAATTTTAGTGGGCATTTTCGCCACGGAAAAAACGAAGCAGCAATCATCTTCTGACGTCGTGGATCTTTTAAAAGCGCTCGATGAGAGAGGTTTCGATGGGAAATACTCCTGGCCGTACCGAATTTTTCGTTTGATACAAGAGTTTGGTTGCCGCGACGATTTGGGCACCATCCAGATTGTGTGTAATCCAAAGCCGGAGCAAATGAAAATATTTGACGAAGAACGAGCCAATTTGGTCATAATCACGACTAAAGACGGCAAGGATCTTCCGGCAGATGTCAACTTTTTGAAAGAAAACGTGCTTCCAGCAGGCATAAAGGTTGGGGTGAGTTTGATGGCGCATAAAACAGCCGCCGAGAATAGCTTAACTCCGGTTCGAGAAATCGAGAGCGAAGATGTGATACGCATGGTGATTGATATCTCCCTCACGGAGAGACTCTATGAGGATGTTAATCGTCCTTTCTTATTGATTCCAAGAGTTCCGAGATTGGTCAACCTGAGAACGGGTGCGAACTTTGGTGGGATGACGTATATAGTGTCGAATGTTCTTAAGAAACTTAAATCCGGCAACCGAAACGTGAAGGAAAAGTTCAAATCTACGATCTTTTTACGCCATCTCATGGCATCGAGCGAGTTCCATAAAGGCCGAGTGCGGGAATTCGAGATACGTCCGGACGGTTCTGAGATTGAGAAACTGCGCATCCCGCCAACCATCGATGGTGTTTTGCTAAATGCGCACGCGTTTAAAATGTACCATTCGCTCAGGATACATATAGAGTACTACTTGAGACTGATTTTTAAGGCGTGGAAGGCGAAGGTTGATTTGGCCGCGCATCACAAAGAAGCTCAAATTCAAGAAATTCGATCGGAGTGGAACAAATACATAGAGAGGGCGTTGTTGAAAGAGAAGGAACGTCCGCCAGGGGAAAGTAACCCCCACCGAGGAAAATCGTACTCTAGGACAGAAGTGGAATTGATTCTGGACGGTTGCGAGGAAGCATATCTCGGCTCGCCGAAGCCACCGTTGCGCGAATTGAAGGGCGACGAAAAGAGTGCAAGGTTATTAGCGCTCTTCAAGATCATGCATGGAGGAAGAGGGGAAAAAAAATTGAAAGATGGATTGTCGAAGCAAGACCTTTGCGAGGATATATCCAGGAAGCTTAAAGAAAAATTTCACGTAGAGCGCACACGCGATGCGATCAAGTCGGTGATCAATCAACGAGTGATACTCGAACCTTTTAAGAACTTTAGAAAAGGTTTTCTCTCCTTGCTTGCAGATGAAAGCGAGCGTGCCATCGACATTCAAAATACGATTATTCAAAAGAAGGAAGAATGTAGAGAAGGCAGAGCAGACATGGCAAGGCGCGCGAGAAGTACGATGTAAAACACACACACACACACACACATATATATACACAAACAAACACAAACACAAACACACGCAAAACTAGTACCTGTTGTCGTTGTTGTTGTTGTCTTTGTTGTAAATCATTCATTTATTAGAGTTCATATTCGTACTTTTATACTTCAAAAAAAGGTTTCAACGACGCCACCGGCAAACGACCAAAGCAACGCAAAGCGTTCACGCATGAACCCATGAACCCTATGTTGTTCTTCTCGAACGAAAAACCCCACCAAAACTGAACGACGTGCTTGCAGTACTTTCGTAGAAATTTTTTTCCTCGGTGTTGTTGTACCAAGACGAGCTTTTGCGCGCTTATTTTATTATTCTCAATACTTGGTGTTGTTTCCCCCAAAACTGTCATCGTTACCGCTCTGAATAACACTATTCCATCCTCGTCAGAACCATCATCATTGTCGTAAGAAGAAGAAGAAGAAGAAGAAGAAGAAGAAGACAAAGACGAAAACGAAAAATACCGTTTTGTGCTCTCCAGCGAAGAAACTAGAAATACCACCATCGCTCGCACCAACAACGCAGCCGCGTGCAAGACCAAGTAGCTCGCAAAAAACGCAAACGTCGTCGGGAAGAAGAGGAAAATGGGTGGCACGAAAAGAACACCAAACACGAGACTTTCCGTGGACTGTCTCTTCGTGGCGTGTTCCTCTTCTTTCCGTCGTTGCAAGGGACGACCAAAACCAGCCTCGTAACAAAATTTTCCAAACGCAACTTGAGCGGTGATGAGTAAACTCGAATACACGTGCAACGCGGCGGCGTGCGAGGTGAATAAGAACATGCAGTCGGATAAAAACGCGAGTTGCGTCGTGAGACCGAGGAACCACAGACGTTCATCGATATTTCGGACGATTGTATCGAATCGTACGCCTAAAACGGAGGCGTATCCCTCCGCAAGTACTACGGCTAACCCACTCAACGTTCGACTCAGCGGTAAGTGAAGCTTGACCCCCAACGGGTCACCTTTGGCGAGCCAAATCGCGTTGCGAATTAAATAGTCGCCGTTGATGAACCCGGAAGACATCATTTGAACCCAGGATGCTATTCGTGCGAAACATGCTCGCGCGAAAAAAACATCGAATGCGAACGCGACTATCGATTTGAGCAGAGGCGCCTGATATTCACGTCGTCGCAACAGTATCGCTACGCGCGTCGCGAGCAAACGCGAGCTGATGCTCACGCCAGATATTGGTTTCCGTTTCAATTTGCCATCTTTCCAGCTACTGTTTCCTTTCCCACTTCCGGAAAAATACGGCACAAACTCGTACTCGTCCAAGACTTTATGCACCGGCGAGAGGAATGCGGAGGAAATCGAGGTGAGGAAAGCGTTGTTGCTCGTTCCTTTTTTACTTTTCCTCGCTTTTTTTTGCTGTCGTTCGTAGGACGCCAAGGAAGACAAAGACAGCACTTTGACGATTGCATCTAGCCCCATTCTTTTGTCCTCTGTGTGCTGAGAACGACGACTGTTATCACTCTTATGCGCGTTATTATTATTTGCCGTCGCGTCGATGGCCTCGCGAGCGACCGAAACGAACAATATGTCGTCAAACTCTCTCTTTCGTCCCTTCGAGTCGACGACGCTCACCGAGAACGGCACGTGGTGGGAACACGCTTTTAAGCGAAAAGTCACGAAATAAACTTCGGCGTCGTTTGCGTTGTCGTTGTCATTCTCGTCGCTCTTAGTGTACCCTTTATGCTCATCGATATCGATATCGTCGTTTCTGAATATTATTTTGCCTATTCGTTTCGCCTCGATGACTTTACCGTTCCTCTTACCGTTCTCGTTCTTTGTGGTTTCTTTTTTATGGTTTCGTCGTGGGAACAAAATTCGCTGAACGGCATCATCATCATCATCATCATCATCATCGGAGAGATGATGAGAAGAAGAAGAAGAAGAGGAATCGAAGGTAATCTTCTTCGCGCCAATTTCGCTCACCACGCAGTTCCAAATCTCTCGTTTTTCTCCTCTCCTCTGTTCGTCCTCGTCTGTATCGTCGTCGTCTGTATCCATAAATCCATCATCGCTTCGAAATATCCAACCGTAAACTTCTTTTTCTTCGTCTTCTTCTTCGAAATACTCCGAGGGATAGAATATTCGCATCATCATTTTTGCGTCTCTCGTCTTCTCGGTGTGGTTGTTTTTGTTTTAGGCGTTCGCGTTTGACCGACGACGACGTGTTTGACGCGCACCCATTTTTTCTTTAAAAGGTGTGAAGAAAAAAATGACATGAAAGAAGAAATATATTAAAAACAACAGTATTACATTACCCTTCTTCTTTCCCTTCTTCTCCTTCTTTATGCTATTGCTATCGCTGCTATCGCTGCTGCTGCTGTACAATTTTCGTGTTTCTTTTTTCTCTCTTTCCTCTAAAATCAACGACTTCACCTGCTGTCGTTTCTGCAGTATCGACAGGCGGTGCGCCCACGATTTTTAAAAGAGTTCGCCCAACCGCATTTATTCGTTCTGGGATCGTAATGCGGGCACGATCTGGTGTTACGCGCCGGTTTGTTTTTCACAACCTCCTTAAATTGAAGCCAATCGCTCTTGGACTCGCTTTCTCCCAGTTGCCCCGAGACTGGAGTATTTCTAGCCGTAGGCGTTTTCGAAGGACTTCTATCTTTCGCGAGATCGTCGTCGGGATTTTCACTCGGTTTCAACCGAGGATCTCGTCGCGTTCGCTGACAAACTTTTTTCTCGCATAGCTTCCGCATGCTTCATTCCGAATGCGTGCCCACTCCAGAGAGCGTTCCCATACAAACCCGTTGTCACTTGGCAGCAATCACAGATCCATATCAACTGAATAGAACCGGTGACAGGATGACGCTTAATTTTGGGTCTGAAATACTCTGCGCCTTCAATTTTCTTGCTCTTCAAGCTTTGTTGGTGACAGTTAGTTTTTGCGTGTTGATTCCAATTGTTCTCGATCACAGCATCGTTATGGTGTTTTCCTGCGAACTTCACCTCGCACAAATCACAATACAAACCATCAGGCGGCTCTGCTAATTTTGCCGCTGCAGAAAGAGAATTATCCGCGGAGGCGCTTGGATGGGTCGTGGTCGCCTTGTGCGCATCCCGAGCCGTCGCGGAGGAAGGTGGTGTGTACCCTGCGAAGTATCCAATATTGAGCACAGAGTTGATTGGATCCTTAGAGTCCAGTATGAACTTATCCGTTTTGCTCTTCGCGTACGCTGCATTTTCTTTCTCCCTGAATTGTACACCCTGAATTGTACGTGAATAACTTTCTTTTCTCCTCCAGCGCCGAAGAAGGAAGTATCGTCACGAACTGTTACGTGCTGAAATCCTTCGAAGAATCGGAATAAGTTATTCAGTTCCCTTTCTGTGACGTTTCGTGCGTTCGTCTTGATGAGCAGACACGGTTCTGCTCTTTCCGGGGCTACGAATCCAAACGGCATCTCAATTCTGAAATCGTCCAAGTGTTTGTTCTCATCGGCTTTTTGTTGTGTTTGTTGTGTTTGCTGTGTTTGCTTTTGTTGCTGGACATATCTCGGCGGTGGCGGATCAATTGCCGTCGAAGAGACAGTAAGCTTTGGAATAACCGGCAGCGGACCACCGTTGACAATTGTTTTCACGGGTGGTATTTCTTTTCTCATCACCACGTCCAATAAAGTGCTGCTTCGTTTTGGGATTTGCGTCGATGTCGACTTCTGCTTCTTTTTAAGCATATCATCGATGACACGTATCGCCTTCTTCTTGTTCTCCGCTTCCTTTTCCTCTTCTTCTGCTCTCATATCCACCGTTCTCTTTTTCTCACTCTTCCCTGGCGCAGCCTTCGGTCTTGTCTGTTGCTGTTCAGGTACTTTCTTGCAGTGAGTCATGTGACCAGTCACTTGGTTTTTCGACGTGAACGCCGTCTTCGTTTTTGGATTGATCGTCGTTTTGCAGCGAGGACATGTGAACTTCTGCACCCACTTCTTGTCTTCCTCCGAAATCTGCTGCGAATTTTTTTTCGCCTTGAACTTCTCCTGATGCATCTGATTCATGATGCCTTTCAGATTCCAACTCGTGCGCATCGTCTCGCGCGTTTCTGCCGACGCAGAAATGAAAGCTGACGCGACTGGTTTCCACCGTTTTTGCTCGCTCGTTTGTTTGCTCTCAATCTGTCCAAGTGTTCCGGCAGAAAGCACGAGCGCCTCCTCCATCGCCAGTTCGGACTCGCCGATGTATTCGCCAGCTTTATCACCAAACAACGTCTCGAAGTCAGAAAGCGCGTCGCGGAAGATTCTCGCGAACGGCTTCCAGTAGTTGATGTACGACGAGCGCTTGGATTTTTCCGCCGACGTCAACGCCAAAACTCGTTTTGGTGGCAAGTTCACCTGTGTGTTGTAACCGTCCAAGAAATCGTCCAAAGTGACTGCTTGTTGAAAGCGCAAGCCCATTGACGCTTCCACTATCTCCTTCTCCTCTTCTTCTCGTCTGCCTATTCCTCCTTCTTCATCATCGCTGCTGCTCTCGTCATGCGCGACTCTCGGTGTGCCTTCCAACGACCCCGATAAAATCTCATACGTGCTCTTTTCTAACTTTGCTCGATCCTTCTCCGTATACGCGCTCTTCCGTCCAATCGTCGCTTCAAACATCACTTTCAAATCCTTGAACGTCATTTCTTTTATGTTCGCCCAAATATTACTCCGTTCGTCTTCGCTATCGCACTCCAAATCCTCTTCCGCTCTCGACGTCGTCGCTTCCAGGCCGTCGGCATCGTATTCTTTTTTCCGTTGACCGTGACCACGACTGGGCGATAGAAGACGCGCGTTCATACCCCCAGAGTACGGTGACTGCCCCGACGTCGTCGGTGGCGTGTTCGACTGTTGCTCGCGGCTCGTCGAGGTGTTGTTGTTGTTCGCGCTCGCGGCGGCGACGAGCTGTTTTTCATCAGATAAAGAGGAGTTTGGTCAACAAAAATCAACGAAGAGACGCACACACAAACACAAAAGGCAAAAGAAAAAAGAGAACACAAAAAGCGCGCGATCGATATTACCTCCACGCGCAAGCACCCGCCGTCGATGTCCGTCTCGTCGTACTCCTCGATGCATCTCTCGGCTTCTTTCTTCGATTTAAAATCCATCTCCCCGGTGTTGTTGTTTCTGAAAAATCGAGTTTTGGATTTCGGGTTGATGTTTTGGCACATGGATGTGAAATCGTCCTCGTCGAACTGCTCGGGGAGGTTCGAGATGCGGACGGTATGCGTTGAAACGTTCATTATTGATACGTTTTAGATGATTTGTTCTTTCAAGGACACTCATTTGAAGTGGTTTTTTACTTTTATGTTGTTGTTGTTGTTGTTGTCGGTGTTGTTCTGATTTATAACGAAATGTGATAAATAAAAGTATATCCTAAAATTACAACCCTCTCTCTCTCTACAAAAATTAAACCATCACTGAATTCATTTGAATGCCGCTAAAATACCCGCTTTGGTCTAAATCCGAAGACGTCACCTTCTTCGGATAATACATCAAAATCGGTCCACACATCTCCTCGTCGTGATTGGTCCCGTATTTCACCTGCTGCGTAATTTTTGATGTATCAAACGTGCACTCGATGACAATTCTGTCCTCGCGACGTACTCTCGCCCGGTTCGCCAAGACGAAAAAGTCTTGGTCTTTTCCGTAACCACCATAGTTCTCGATGTACTTGACGACGTTTCTATGTCCAGAGGGCGATTCTACGGAGAGTTTAAACTTCTTGGCCAAATCGTGCGCGTGTAAATGCGCGGCTAACAACGTCACGCCAAAGTTCTCTTCTTCTCCATTCGCGAAATCATCTTTCAAATGGTGCGCGTACACTTGATTTTCCGGACCTACGGAGTAATGCACCACAGTTTCGTCTTGTCCGGGTTTCAACACCATACTCGTTTTCATAATCGTCAACACGCCGGCGTCGACGACCGACGGTCGATACGGATCTAACTGCATGCTTGCCCCGGTATCGTCGTTCCACATCTTCACGGGTTTGTTTTTCGGGTACAAGTAATGCACTTGCGTCAATAACACGTCAAACGCGGTGCCTTTACCAACTTTGTAACCGAACCCGGTCGGGTACGAAAACATACCGGCGCCTTTATCGTACGCCCACGCGACTTCTAAACACGGTGAATCCGGTTCGCCGTAAAACGGCCACGTCCCGCACTCGTTCGCGCCGTAAAAGGTACCTTTAGTCGTTCCAAACTTTTTGTGCATGCGTTGCGCGTTGCACGCGAACACCGTCACGTGGTGCGTCGCCTCCGGGTTGGACAATTTTGGCGTGAATGATTTCACGTGATACGTCTGCGTCTGCGCGCCTGGAATGCGATCGAACGAACACGCGAACCCGACTAACGGATTCTTCTCGTGGTCGTCGAACACTTTATCGTCTAAGAGTAAATCGTTGGTGGACACTTGGAACCGTTTCGACCCGGAGGGAAGGGGCGGAAGTGAACTTTGCTGCTGCTCGAGCTGCTGCTCGTTCCCGAGGTTCGAGAAGAAGTTTGGCAAGTGCATGCGTCTCGGTAACGTCAAAGAATACTTTCTCGTCGTCGCTAAATCCTCGTCTTCTTCGATCTTCGTCGTCGTCGGATTTGTTGTCGTACTCGTTCTTTCTCGACTTGTGGCAGCGGCGTAATCCTTCGCGACACTCATCGACGACGACGACGAAGACGAAGAAGAAGAAGATCCGAAATACGATAACGCGATGAACACCAACGTCACGATCGTGGCCAAGAACGGTGCGCCGTACATGCTCACCGGGTTCTCGTCCCTCCGATAGTACGCGATTGAATTTCTCACCATGATTTTTATGAGGTGATCACGCGGCTCCAAAATGTTGTAAAATTTGTTCTCTTCAGCTGCTCTTGTGTTTTCGTCTCTGTTTTTTCTTTTTTTTTCTTTTTTTTTCTTTTTTTTCTTTTTCTCTTCCTCATTTTTTTCAATCGAAAACAAACAAACAAACACTAATCAAGTTTCAGCAGAAACATCATCATCATCATCATCATCATCATGGTGGTGTTGAACAACGCGCTCGTCTTGACCGCGGTGATGATTGCGGTTGTCGTGTGGATGCTCTTTTCATCATCATCATCTTCTTCTCTTTCTCTCTCGTCGTCATCGTCATCGGCCTTTGCTTCGAACAACAACAACGAAGACGGTGGTGATGGATATGCTCCTAATACCATCACGATGGAAGAAGAAGAAGAAAAAGAAAGAAGAACGAGAACGAATACGGTGTCATCGCAAAGTCATCATCATCAGCATCCCCCTCGAGAGAAGGACACGTTTGATGCGCACCACCACGCGCAGTTTAAATCGATCAACGAGGAGGCGAAAAAATGCTCTTTAATAGTGGCTTCGTTTTACGCCACAAAACCGGGCGGGTTTGACCGGAAAAAAGGCGAGAGGTGCAACGGGTGTCACGAACCTCCGATGTTCATCACCATGGAAAGCGCGCGAATGACTAACGGGCCTGGAACGTGCGTCGCGTTGATTACGGACGAAGAAACGGAGATCGATATGAGCAAACCGGGAATGGATAAAGTACAGTTGCATCGCTTCGAGGGTATATTGGATCGATCGAAAATCGGGACTGGAGCGTTAATGTTGGAGAGAATGAAGTTATACAACGCTTTTATTAAACGCGCGAGAGATAACGACTGGAACGCGGATTTGTTGATGGTGGATACGGACATTGTTTTTGTCGGGGACGTGAGCGATTTGTTTCAGACGAGAAATTTCGATTACGGCGTGACGATTCGAGATAACAAAGCGTACCCGGTTCAAGGCGGCGTGCAGTTTGTGCCGAAAGGAAAGTACGTCGGCGCGGCCAAGTTTAGCGACCACACGTTGGATTTATGGAAGTCAGACTTAGAAAAAAGCGGGAAGGAGGCTGGATTTACCGGGGACCAGGCGGCATATCAGAGAGGATTGAACGTCCCGGCTTCAAAAGTACAATCGTTAGCGAAAGGGAAGAAAGTTATTGATTTACCGGTCGTGTGCGGGAGCTCCGGTGCAGAGGTAGTCACCGTGCGAATGATACCTGGGGATCAGTATAATTTTGTCCCGAGCGGGAACGGCCAAGGTTTGAAAAAGAAGGACATTCGCATCTTACATTACAAAGGCGGTAAAAAAGAAGGCATGTACGTCCCGTACAAAGCGATGCAGAAGAATGTGAAAGACGTGTTCAAACTGAAAAAGCTCGTCGTTTGATAATAATAGAAAGAAGGGATAGAGAGATAGATGTGCAGGTTATGTAGTTCGTAGATGGTACCATGGTACCACTGGTACAGAAAGAATATAAAAAGCGACACTTTAGTTTTGAGTTTATACAAGAATACGGTGATTGTACCGGTACCTAACTGTTTATCGATCGCTTTTGCGCTTCTTCTCTTGCATGAACGAACCGCCTGTCGGAGCGCTCGAGGCGTACTTGTACAAATCCGTCGTCGTCGTTTGACTATTGTTCTGTTGGTGCTGATCTTCCAACGGTTCCGAAAGCGTAGGGTCCCAGTTCGCGTCCATATCAATTTCTTTGTTCATTTGAGGCGGAGGCGAAGTGTTTGGAACGTACTCCCCGCCTTCTCTAACAGTTTTCAAACCAAAACCGCCAGATGGGGACGCGAATCCAGAAACGCGACTCATGGGCGAGAACGCACCTCTTTCGTTGTTGCTTATGCTCGCTGAGTTGCCGCTAACGACACCTGGTCCCCACCAACCGGCGTTACCAGTCCCACCGAAACCACCCGAGGCGGATTGTCTCGGCATGGATTGAGGTAAGCCGGAAAACGTCGAAGAGGAGCTTCCGCCGCTCGAGTTTTCGCCGCTTTGTTGCATCTTGTACTGTCCGCTAATGCCAAAGTTGTTACGAATCAAGTTGTTATTTCCAACGTTCAAGGCGTTTTGTGCCGCGGTCGCCGCTCGAGCCGCCTCCGACGCGGTGTTCATTCCGCCCGCGGAAGCCTCGCCTCCCAACGTCCCTCGACCGGGACCTAAAGGACTAGCGTACACGACTGGAAGCTGAACGGCCGCGGCTGCTTTCGCCGCAACTGCGTGCTGGCGTTGCATGGACAAGTTCTGCATTTGCGAAGTCGGTGGCGATTGTCCAAAGTGTAACGGATGTAGCGCGGCGGAGTTCATGGCGTGAGGAGAACCGACGAAATGGTTTCCCAAAAACTGGGTTCCGCCTGGACTTTGTCCAAAGCTTCCGACGCCAAAAACAGATTGCGTTTGACCAGGGGAGGCTTGAGACACCATGGCTGCGTTTGCAGCTGCTGCCGTTTGCATTTGTTGAGCTTGCAGAAAGTTTGTATTTCCAACAGAAGTGGCAGTTGCCGAAGCTGAAGCGAACGCCGCGGCTAAACCGCCGACAACCGGTTGTTGCTGTTGCGCCGAAACTGCTGCTGGCACCTCCGCAATAACAGCGGCTGCATTCGCAGCAATGCCGGCGGGAACCGGTTGTTGCTCCAAAGGCGGTGGTACGAAATCTGGGAACGGCGTTTGGACGGTTTGCTTCGGTTTCTTCGCCGCGGTAACTTCTCTCTTTGCGCTCTCCGAAACCGCAGCCGCCATTTTCGCCGCGCTCCGTTGATGTTCTTTTCTCGTTTCTTCCGATGTAGTTTCCATACATGACGGTGGTTTAAACGGATTCTTCGCATCGAACGGCTCGCCGGTTATGTACGGGTGTAACAGCGCTTGTTTTGGCGTCCAACGTGAAGTTGGATCGAGCGTCAACATCCCGAATAAGAAATCTAAAAACGACGCGCGCATGAGCCTTTGTTCCTCGATGGCGTTTTCTCGTTCTCTCGATCCGGGACCATCCACGCCGAGATCCTTATACGGTGCTCCAAAAATAATATCAGCTAGTTTCTTTTGGTGGAAGTATCTCTTCCCTACGGCGGCTCGTTTCCCCGAACGTTCTTCGTATTGTTGTAAGTTCAACAAACGATAGTTCGACTCTCCGTTTCCATTGGCGTCGATGTTGTTTTTATTCTTCATCATGTCCGAATCAGATTCCGAGTTTAGATTCATATCTGAAAAGCTGCTGCTACTGTTGTTGTTGTTGTTGTTACTAGTGTTACCATTATTCTCTCGTACGAAATATTTGTGCCGATGTCTCGCTTTGTGCAACATCGAATCCGGCGGCGGTTCAATCGTTTCGCACATTCGGTTCAACAAATCAAACTCGCTCGCGCCTGGTAAAATCGGCAATCCTAGAAACATTTCCGCCGCTACGCAACCTAAACTCCACATATCGATCGGCATTCCGTATGGTGTTCCTAATAAAACCTCTGGACTCCGATAAAATCTCGACTGGATGTATTGATACACCGTTCTATTTTGAAAGCAGGCGGAACCGAAATCGACCAATTTCACCTCCGTGGACGACAACGACTTCAACAGAATGTTCTCTGGTTTTATGTCGCAATGAATCACGTTCGCCTCTCTCAACGCGTCCAAAGCGTTCAACAGTTGCACCATGAGCTCTCTCAGCACTCGCAACGAGACCCCTCTGAATTTGTTCTTCCGTAAAAATTCGTACAAGTTGATGTCCAACAATTCGAAAACTAAACACAAGTGGTTGTGACAGACAAACTGGTCCAAAAGTTTTACGATTTTCTTCTCCCCGGTTGGGTCGCACCTCGTGTTTAGCATGTGGAGAATACCAATCTCCACGTGCGCCTGGTGGAAATACGCCGGATGGTTCTTGATTATTTTCAACGCCGAGACTTTATTCCCATTCTCTTTGTCCGCGTTGAAGTCGTTGTTATTTCTTTCGTCCTCGTTCTGAGTCACTTTCTGTACCCGTAAAACTTGTCCAAACGTCCCGCTTCCTAAACTGCAGAGCACTTTATACGCGCATCGGTCGTCACCGGCGCGCAAGATATCGTTTTGGTACACAATCAAATCGCTATTTTCGTTGTCTCGTCCGTCGTTGCTGGCCGGCGTCGCCGGTTTACTCAAACACGCTCCTCTTTCCGTTGGATCGTCTCCCGAGGGAGATTTCCTCCGCGAGAATTCCATCCTTTTCGACTTAAAAACGTCGTCGATTCCAAAAGTGGCGAAAAGGCACGACGAAAAACGTCGAAAACACACGTGGAAGAGGAGTCTCAAAAAAAAAAGCCGGTTGGTTCTTTTCACATCAGTTTTTGTTGTTTTGTCTCGTCTTCTACATACTTTTTAATAACAACAACTTATGGTTATAATAAACATGTGTTATGTGAATACCCGGTGAATAAGAAGGTGGTGTGATTAAGACAAAGAAGACAAAGAAAAAGAAAAAGAAATGGTGAACAGTGGACGGGTGTATCGCGTGGGAGATTTACGGGATATCTTTAAGAAAATGGTGGTTACGAAAACGACTTTTCTGGACGACGAGAAAAAAATGCGCGAAGAAGAAGAAGAAGAAGAAGAAGAAGAAGAAGAAATTATAGAGACCGAGAAGCAAGAAGACGGAGAAGAAGAAGACGATGATGAAGAAGAAGAAAAAGAAGAAAAAGAAAAAGAAGACGTGTACGAAGTCTCCGTGCGCGTCTTGGGCACTTTGGAAAGTTTCGACGCTTCAAATTCCGTCGGTGTTTTGAAAGACGACGCGTTCGCGCTCACCTTCGACGCGTCTTCAATGTCGCCGACGTTTAAGTGGAAGTTGAAGAGTTTATATTTTTTGATTGGGGAGTACGAAAAATGTTCGTTTTCTTCTCCATCGTCGTCGACTTCGACGCGGTTTTCTATTTTACGAAACGGTGTTTTACGCGTTCGGATAGCGCAGAACGCGAGCGGCTTGGACGTGAACGCTTACCACGAAGCCGCGAAGATTAGAGAGGAGTTTTTACACTAGAAGCTTTATTTAGAGAGGAAGAGAGTAGACCGTAGAAAGTAGCGCGTAACAATGATAATAATAGTGTGTTGTACCAGTGTGTGTGTTGTCAGTGTGCTAAAAATACAAATCAAGACAATTCTATAATAATAAATATATGAACGCGGTTGTTGTGAAATGACGATCGATTACTTGGCGGAAGACGTCGTGGATGTTTTCAATAAAGCGCTCACGGTCTCCCCGAACCAACGCAACGAAACCGTCCCGCCACTGCGATGATGGTTCACACTCACTAATACGCCAAGGAGCGTCATCCCACTCACCACGCCGAGGAGATAATCTCTCGAGTTAAATCCACTCCCGAACCCGGCGGAACCGGCGGCGCTTCCGGCCAACTGCGCGAGTTTGCTCAACGCGTTTGACGAAGAGATATCGTCGTCGCTACTACTCGCCGCTTTCGATTTCTTATCGAGTTTCCCTCGAACGCTCGCAATTTCTAACCGCAACGCCGCTATCGTCCCTTCGCATTCGGCCAGTTTAATCTTCAAAGCATCCATGCCGTCCTTATTCGTTCGCGGGTCCATCAACGCTTCTAACGAGACGATTTGCTTCTCCAACTTTGCAATTTCTCTCACTCGGTCGTCCGCGATAGATTTATACTGTTGGTGATGATTTTTTGTGTGTGTTTAAAAGAAGAAGAAGAAGTGTCAGTTTTCGGCGACGACGTTTCAAAAACCTTTTCCTCCTCCTCCTCGTCGTCGTCTCGGTCGTCGGTTGTACTCACGAGAAGCAACGGCAGAGAAGAAGAGAAGTTTATTTTTGAAAAATGAGATGATTTATATTATTGGTAAAAGAAAAGAAAAGAACACAACAACAACAACAACATTAATACCTTGTTCCTAGCCGCGATCGCGTTTTCGATGACCGCGATGTTCTTTTGCTTCGCCTTCTCTCGCTCTTTTTCGTTGTTGTTGTTGTTGTTCGACATAATTTTTTCGAACATAACTCGTCCGTCGGGGAAAATTGTGGTGTTTTTGAAGTGATGATGATGATGATGAGCAAGAAGGGGTGTTTTTTGACTTTTTTAAGGCGATTTTTCATTCTCATTTTACACATTCACACAACGACTTTTGTCCAAACAAAAACGCTCGGCAAACGAAACGCGGCGGCGCGATATAATAAATAATAATGATGCGAAGGAAACCGTGTCTTTTGCGCTCCACTTGGCCAGAGGAGGAGGAGAAAAACGATTTGAATGGAGGAGGAGGAGGAGCAAGAGACGCACCACCACAAAAAGTAACTTTATTAAACAGAATGGAAGTAAGACGACGCATGCATTCGATACCTTTGTCTAAAATACTCGCATTGGACGAGTGTCGGACCAAAGAGGAGTACGATGAATACAGAAGAGAGTTGGGGGAGTTTTCGGTTGATGATGCCGATAAAAGTGCAAAGGAAGAAGAAACGTTAGAAAAAGAAGAAGAAGTTAAAAACAAAAAGAAAGAAGAAGAGGCGATGTTAGACGACTTGTTAGACGACGACGATTAAATCGATTAAAACGTATAGAAACGTATAGAAACGAATAGAGTAGTTAGTTAGTTGGAATTTTATGAGTGTATTATAATACGTTCGGAGCAAATCATTATTAATTTACACGTAATCAGGACCTGGGAACTGTAACTGAACGTATCCTCGTCTGGATCGAACCGTGCGTTTGCGTTTGATGAATCCCAACAAGAGCAAACCAACGCCGGGAATACCGAGCGCACTTCCGACGACAATGAGCACGATTCCTTCTATTGACACTTTTGCGCGGTGTCTTTCGTAATTCCTCTTGAAAATCGTTTGGTTTTTGAGCCAGATTTCAGGATCGAACGCGTGTTGAATAGTCACCGTTTGCTCGGCGAAAGCGACGCGAATTTTTTTCGCATCCGGAAGGGTGGCTTTGATTTGAGGCGCATCGATACGTTTCCGTATCGATGGTTTCCACAAAAGTGATCCATTATCACTGTTTCCATTCACTGCGGTGTTTGTGATCCCAGTATTACTATCGCCGCTTTTGCTATTGCTGCTGCTACTACTACTACTACTGCTGCTGCTGCTATCGCTACTACTACCCGAAGAAATACCTCGTACTCTCGCTAGGCTCCCCGGTTCGCACCCAAAATTACCGAACGTATCATCCAAAACCCAACGCGCATTTTCTTCTACGCCACTCTTTCTGACTTTGAAACACACGCGCAAGAGCGCTGAATATGTCTCGCAATTTTGTGTGTTGGTATGATAGCCACCCATTTGATATTTACAAATCTTATTGTTCACGTGGGAAAGTATCGTTTTTTGAAACAGTATTTGCTCGCCTAAATCGATCGAGGCGACGATTTGGTTTGAAGCCGTGTCTTTTCCTACAAGAGAAAGCGAAAGCGGCGTCTCGAGCATTCGAGAGACGAGTGCCGTGTTGTTCATGGCGTCGTTTAAATTATTCTTACCGCTAGTTTTGTTCAACAACTTTGTCGTCGTCGCCGGTATCGGGTTTCCTTTTTGAACCGCCTCTCGCAACGTGTCAATCGACGGCATGTACTCGGCGTATTTCGGATAAATTTTCGGTAAAACGTACGTTTCCATCAGATTTGAACTCTGAAACTTCAAAGCTTCGTAAGTTTGCGGTGCAGCTAACTTGGGCGCTTGATAATTAGTCGCCTCCGTTGTGCTCCTCAACGTTTCGATATTCGGCGATGCTTGCGCGTCGTTGAAGTTGTTGTCGATCAACATCCACTCCACGCGTTCGAATTCATCTCTGTATATGTTATTCCACTTGTTCAACTTTTCGACGAACACTCTCGTGTGCAAATCTCCCGGTATCTCGTGTCGTTTCAGTTTTGATTCTCTGACTAAACCGCTTCCGAACAAAATCAAACAAAACGAGAGCAAACAGGCAACGGAGCCAAACTTGATTGAAATTTGCTGCTCCGAGAGATGTAACGTGCTACTATTAGAGGACGACGAATGAGAGGTGCTCGAAGCCGTCGATTGTCGAAATACCCTGTTTGAACCAATGTTTCCACCTCCCGAAGTATTCATCATCTTTGTTTGATATTGACTGGAAGAAGAAGAAGAAGAAGATGCCACCGGAGTCGCCGGCCGAATATTATTTTCAAACGCATTGTTGTTGTTATTCAAGTTGTTGTTGTTCTCCAAAATCGTTTGTCCCGACGAGTGGATGATTGCGGGGGCGGTAGCGGCGGAAGTGGAGGCGGCGCGAGGTGAATTCGACGACGACGTGTTGTGCGAAGAAGCCGCAGCACCTCGTCTCATAATATACTTTTTTTTAACACTCGTGCTAACGAATAATTATATTATTGTGCGTGTTCTCAGAGGTTCTCAAAGTCTCTCTTTGACTCTTTCTCTCTTTGACTCTCTTCTCTCTCTAGTATAAAAAATTCTCTCGTCCAAAAGTTCGCCAAAAAACACAAAACACAGGAAAAAGAGAGACAAAAACAGTTCGTTTTTCTTTTCTTTCGACACCACAAAAACAAAAGCAGCTCTCCTAATAATAGTAGATAATATGTCAGCCATCGCACAATCAGCCATCTCTTTCGGTACGTTTCCTCCTTCGTATCCCACCTCCGCGAGAGACAGAGACAGAAACGTGTCTGTCTCTCCCGTGTCCTCGTTCGTCGTCCTCCTTTGAGTTCTCTTTCTTTCTTTCTTTTATTCCTTTTCCTCCTCGTTTTTGTGGTCGGTTCTGTCGGGGACGAGAAGAGACGAGGAGAGATGTGATGATGAGAAAGGAATATTAATTCCAATTCGCTATTTCTCGCTTTTTGTTGCGCGTAAAAGATACAGAAGAAGAACTAAAAATAACGATGGATTTCTTTCTCCTTTAACGAAACAGCTCCGACGACGACGACGCGCGTCGTCGCTTCCTCCTCTTCGGGTAAGAACATCACAGCAGCAGCAGAAAAAGAGAGCTGAAAAGCTTTGAGTTTTTGTTCTCTTTTTTTCCTTTGTTTTTCATCTTCTTTTTCATCTTTTTCTTCTTCTCTTTTTCATCATCTGTCCACATGTTAAAGTAGTATAACTAATAAAACAAATTATTTCTCTTCTTTTATTATTGTAACTAAAATACAGCCTTGAGCTCGAGAAGAATGAGCAAAACTAGAAACGCGTTGCGATTGTCTTCTTCCATCCCTGCGAGGCACGGAAAGAAATCGTCTTTGGTCGTTCAAGCGATCAACCCGCGATCGGATGCCGCGGACGCGGGCAAAGGCCAACGCGTCATGATCATCGGCGGCGACGGTTACTGCGGATGGGCGACGGCTTTGCACTTGTCCCAAAGAGGCTACGAGGTGTCCATCGTCGATAACTTGTGTAGACGTCAGTTTGATGATCAGCTCGGTTTCAATTCCTTGACGCCGATTAAATCCATCCACGAAAGAGTTCGCAAGTGGGAAGAAGTTTCCGGGAGAAAGATTGAGTTGTTCATCGGCGACGTGTGCGACTACGAGTTTTTGGGCGCAACGTTTGAAAAATTCAACCCGACTGCCGCGGTACACTTTGGCGAGCAGCGCTCTGCACCGTACTCGATGATGGATAGATCTCGTGCCATCTTTACGCAAACGAACAACGTTATGGGTACCATTAACGTCTTGTACGCGATTAAAGAGTTCGCGCCGGATTGCCACTTGGTCAAACTCGGCACGATGGGTGAATACGGTACTCCGAACATCGACATCGAGGAAGGTTACTTGACCATCACGCACAACGGTAGAACAGATACGTTGCCGTACCCGAAACAAGGTGGTTCTTTCTACCACTTGTCGAAATGCCACGACTCTGCGAACATGTTGTTTTGCACGAAAGCGTGGAACTTGCGATGCACGGATATTAACCAAGGCGTCGTGTACGGCATCGCAACGGACGAAACGATGATGCACCCAGACTTGATCAACAGATTAGATTACGATGCCGTCTTTGGCACCGCATTGAACAGATTTTGCATCCAAGCCGCGGTTGGTCACCCAATGACGGTGTACGGTAAGGGCGGACAAACAAGAGGTTTCTTGAACATTCGCGATACCGTGCAATGCATCCAAATTGCCGTCGACAACCCCGCGGAACCGGGAAAGATGCCAATTTACAACCAGTTTACGCAGCAATTCTCCGTGAACGAACTCGCTGGTTTGATCACCGAAGCCGGTCAGAAATTAGGATTGAGTCCGGAAGTTATTAGCGTACCGAACCCGAGAACCGAAGCGGAAGAGCACTACTACAACGCGAAAAACTCCAACTTGAAAGACTTGGGATTAGAACCGACTTTGTTGGGCGATGAATTGCTCGACACGCTCATGAAAACCGTGATTGACTACAAGGATAGAGTTGACCAGAGATTAATCATGCCGGGCGTGAACTGGAAAGAGTCGCAAAGCGTCGCGAAGAACATCACCAAGTAAACGCAAATCTCTTTCAATAAAACAATAAAAGAATAAGAATAACAAACTACACACAGTGACTACAAAACGAAAGCGCGACTAATAAAAATGCTTTCGAACGATTGGTTCGACGTTCACTCGCATTTTCTCGTACGCTTTCTTCTTCGCCTCCCACACGCTCTCAACGCACTCATCCAAAGACATCCACTTCATCTGCGTGAACTCCGCCGGTTCGCCGTCCAAACCTTCCAAGTTTACAAATTCCATGGGATCGGCTGACGTTTTACATCGAAATACTGCAAACTCTAACCGTTGTCCGGCCAACCCTTTCTTTTCTAACCACCCACCTGCGCTGTACGCGTACGCGTCGTCATTCTCTAAGACAGACAATAACTCTACTTGGATATTCTTTTTATTCTTCGAGGAATCTAAGGATATCCCAGTCTCTTCGTACAGCTCTCTCGTCGCCGCCTCGGCGGTGGTTTCTTTCGGTTCCATCCCGCCTTGGGGTAAATTCCAGGACCCACTCTTCCCGGCGCGTTCGCCGACTAAAACGTGCGAGCCAGAGTCGTTGAAGACGATGGCGCACGCGCACTTGCGGTATTTCTTCCCGTCTACAATGGCAGTCTTTTCTGGATTATACTCCTCTCCTCCTCCTTCCGTCTTGTCCTCTTTCGGTTGTTGTTTCTTTGCTTTCGTTATCGCTGTCGGTGACGAGGACGAATACATTCTTCTCCCTCCTCCTCCTCTGTATCCTCCTCCTCGTTTAAAGTGATGAAGATGATGATAATAACAAGAATAGGAAGACGAAGAACGGCAATAACACGAAACAACAGAGGTGAGCTTACTGAGCGAGGTCCCGCCGTGCTGCAGAAACATGTACTCTTCTCTCTCTCTTCCTTTCTTGTTGGTTGTTGTTGTTGTTGTTGTTGTTGTTGTTGTTGTGATGTCTCTCTTTTTTTTTCATTTTTGTTTTTTTTTTGTGCTTTTTCGGATGGAAGTTGAAATAACAAAACCCTAAACGAGGACAGAGAAGAGAAGAGAAGAGAGATTTTTGTTGATCGCGAATTGTTCGTGTGAATTTCTTCACAAGAAAGAACGAGACGTATATATAAATGATGAGCTCTTTTTCTTCTAATAAACATTCACGCAAAGCGTTGCTGGCGACGTTCGCCTTGGCGTGCTTGGCCATTTTTATCGGCATCAACGGCGTCTTTGTCGAAGCAAAGAAAGGACCGAAAATTACAAACACCGTTTACTTCGACGTCTCCATCGGAGGCAAAGACGCGGGAAGAATTACCATGGGTTTGTACGGCGCCACGGTACCGAAGACGGTCGAAAACTTCCGAGCGTTAGCGACCGCAGAGAAAGGATACGGCTACGAAGGCTCCAGTTTTCACAGAGTGATCAAAGACTTTATGATCCAAGGTGGTGATTTCACCAAAGGAGATGGCACGGGAGGCAAGTCTATTTACGGCGAAAAGTTCGCGGATGAAAACTTCAAGTTGAAGCACACCGGTCCAGGAACGTTGTCCATGGCCAACGCCGGCCCGAACACGAACGGGTCGCAGTTTTTCATTTGCACCGTGGTCACCTCTTGGTTGGACGGTCGACACGTCGTTTTTGGAAGAGTCACGGATGGTATGGACGTCGTTCGTAAAATCGAAGCTTTGAACGGAACGCCGCCGAGCGAAACTGTCACGATCACAAAGTCCGGCGAGTTGCCGATGGATGCGCACGTTCAAGACGAAATTTAATGAAAATTAATTCAAAGATGGAGAAGAATACATTTTTTTAAGTAGTATTGTTATTAATGTTAGTACTACTGTTCTTTTAATATCAATATCAAATGATTCACCGACAGACACGCGTAGTAGTATTACTGCATGTTTTCATTTTAAAAGTTGTCGCGATGCGTTACATCCATACAATGTATCTAGTATCTATGCGAGGCGCGTACCAGGTACAATATATACTTATATATAGAATTCTAACGTCATGGATTAGTTTTTTATGAGCTGTAAATATAGATAGTATAACAAGCTGTTTTAGTTTTTAGCAAACGAAAAGCCATCATCATCGCTTATTCCCAGTTGGCCGCGGTGAGTTCAGCCAAATCGACGACTCTTTGGGAGTAGCCCCACTCGTTGTCGTACCACGCAACAACCTTCAACATGTCGTCACCGATGACCATCGTCAAAGCAGAGTCGATAGTCGTGGATTGGTCGGTGCATCTGAAATCGACAGAGACCAACGGTTCGTCGCAGACGGACAAGATGCCCTTCAACGGACCAGCCGCTGACTCACGGAACGCGTTGTTGACTTCCTCGGCGGTGACCTTCTTGGAGGTTTGGATAACCAAATCGACAACGGAAACGTTCGGGGTCGGGACTCTCAACGCGATACCGTTCAACTTACCCTTCAATTCCGGCAAGACCAAGGCAACAGCCTTGGCGGCGCCAGTGGAGGTCGGCACAATGTTCAAGGCCGCAGCTCTCGCGCGTCTCAAGTCTCTGTGCGAGGCGTCCAAAATCTTTTGGTCACCAGTGTACGAGTGAGTGGTGGTCATCAAACCCTTGACCAAACCGAATTTGTCGTTCAAGACCTTGACGAACGGCGCCAAGCCGTTGGTCGTGCAAGACGCGTTGGAGATGATCTTGTCAGAGTTCTTGTATTGGTCAGCGTTGACGCCCAAAACGTACGTCGGGATGTCGTCGCCCTTCGCCGGGGCGGTGATGACAACCTTCTTGGCACCCGCGGTCAAGTGCTTGGAAGCACCCGGGGTGTCAATGAAGACACCAGTACCTTCGATGACGATGTCGATGCCTAATTCCTTCCACGGCAATTGCAACGGGTCTCTGGAGGAGACAATTTGGATGCTCTTGCCATCGATGGACATGTGCGTGTCGTCGACGATCTTGACGTCAGCTTCGAACGTGCCCAAGACGGAATCGTACTTGACCAAGTGCGAGGCTTGCTTGACACCGCCGGAGTCGTTGATGGCAACAACTTCGAGCAAGGTGTCCTTGCCTCTGCCGTGCCAGCATCTCAAAAAGTTACGGCCGATACGACCAAAGCCATTGATGGCAACCTTGCAGGTTTTGCCCTTGGCTTCGATAGTGTTGCTGACAGACGCCTGTGAGAAGGGAAGAAACGAAAATATATGTGAGCAACTACGTGTTTCGTACTATACACCGGAACAGGATTATTACGTAGTACACAGACCCGATCGATTCGACGACAACAGTAGGAGGAGGAGGAGGAGGAGGAGAAGAGAAAATAGAAGAGCTTTTTCTCATACGCAGAGCAAAAGTTGATCTGGACTCGCCTCTTCTTTCACCTCCTCTACACCAACCGCCTTCTACAAAAAAAAAACAGAGACAAAAGAAGAGAGAGCGGATAACGAGACTCGCCCGATGGAAAAAAGAACACACCTTGGCGACGGTCTTGTTCTTGAACTGACCGGCAGCCTTGGAGAACTGCGTGAGTTGGGTAGTCTGTGAGAGTTGCAGAAGATAGTTTGAGGTCAGTTGTCGCGTTTAAAATTTCGCGCGCGAGAGAGACGGAGGAGAATTCGTTCGCGCGCTTTTCTCGCGCGCGCAATTTTCTGTCATCATTTACGATTACTCCCCTTCCCTTTGCGCGAGCGAGAATTTCTTTTTTTTAGGCACACATCCATTTTCGATGATTAGCGGAGAAAAATAACGCGTCGGGCGAAAACCCGGGAGGGAACCTCCGACGCGAACAGCAGACGAGCGCGAGAAGAAAAGAATTGCGTTGCATGCGTACCTTGGCGGCGGAAAAAGTAGCCATTGTGTGCGAAATAAGAGTGAGGATACAGAAAGAGAGAAGATGGGACAAAGATGTTTGTTTTCACCACCACGGACTTTGGTGACTGTTGTTTTCTTTTCTCTCTCCACCTCAAGATTTTTCCCTTTTTGGTTTTGGAAAAGAGATTTCTCTGTTTTGTTGTTTTTGCCAGCTGTGTTGTTGTTCGACGACGTCACAGTGCTTTTTTGTTGGAAGACCCTCCCCAAAAAAGTCGACACGTTTTGTTGTGTTGAGTGTCGTGTCACGCTCCCCTGGAAAGTTGTTTAAGAGAACACTTACTTACTGTGGAAAGCGCACACAAAGGTACGTAAAGAGAGAGAGAGAGAGAGAGAGAAAAAAGTTTCTCCTTCGTCTTACCCGGGTTGTAGTAAGAACGCGGGGTGAAAAAGTGGCGCGAAGAAGAAAGGAATTCTCAGAACAAACTACGTCAGCCTAATAAGTCCTCGGTCGTCGTCGTCGTCGTCGAAAGGAAAAGAGGGCAAAAATTTATGTCGTCCTCTCAGCAGCAGCGCGTGATGACGTCGGCGGAAGCGGGAAGAACAACGCCGAGGTCGACGACGACGACAAGGACGACGACAAGGACAATCGCTACGGAAGATGATCGCATGAACAACACGAACAGTAATGGAATGCCTATGATCCACGTCTTAGTCGTGGACGACGAGAGAATCTGTCGTGCGGTCACGTCACAGGTTCTGAGAAAGTGTGGATACCGGGTGACGACGTGTGAGAGTGGCGCTGAAGCCATCGAGTTGTTGCGTCGAGGCACTGAGTTTAACTTATTGCTCACGGACGTGATGATGCCCGATATCGACGGACCAAAGTTACTCCAACACGTGCGACATCACTCGCAATTTTCTCAGTTACCCGTCATCATGATGTCTGCCAATCAACACTCGGAAATTGTCTTTGAGTGCGTGCGAAGCGGCGCGGATGATTATTTACTCAAACCAGTCACGGTGAAACAAGTGAAACTTTTATGGCAGCACGTGTGGAGGAAGCAGTACTCGGCGGCACCGCAGACGGTTCCGAGACTGAACGAATACGGCGAAGAGTTAGATGAAGATAACGAAGACGACGGGATATGTATGCTCGGTAAAGAAGAAATGTTCCAAGGCGTGCCAAACGTCCCGAGGCGATTAAACTCAGAATCCGATCTTTTGATGAACAGTAACGGCAATAGCGGCAACAATGACAACGACAACAACAGTAAGAATAAGAATAATAGCAGCAAAAACAACGACAACAACATCACGATGAACAACAATTCCACCGCCATCAATAAAAGCAACATCAATAACAACAACAAAAATAGTCATCCTAGATCGCTTTCGCGAGACTCTTCGAGAGAGAATTTCTTGTCGATGCTTTTACTCAAGAGCATCGCCAATAACAATAAAGAAAGAAATCCTTCGAATGTTACTGCTACTGATACTGCTACTGCTGCTACCACCGCAGCGGCAAAAACTGCTGCTACGACACCGAAGAAAACGACGAAAAATAACAAGGACATGAACGACTCAAAGAGCAACGCGAACGCGCGTAATCCGCCCGCGCAAACAAGAAGAGTCGAGAATGCCGATGTCGAAGTGCCGATGGAGGTGGATCTTCCGCGCGCCAATAATCGAGCTAATAAGACCAAAGATGCAGAAATAGTGCGAAGGAAGAAAGAAGAATCGGAGTTAATATTGAGGGAGAATAAAGCGAAGACAGAGAAACGGTTGATACAAAATTCTTCTCTTGCGAAAAAGTCGTCGTCGTCGAGATCTCATGGAGAATCTCCCGGAGCCCACCACTCTTCTCCATCCTCACTCAGTAGTCACGATGATAGTAACTTTGTTTTAGCGCCACCGATACAAGGCTTGGAGAAGTCGAGGTCGTTCGTTTCAGTTAGAAATTGGCTCGATTCGAACGCGTTTAGAACGATGAGTGATGAAACGAAATTTCATGTGTTAGCTAGAACTGCGGCGATTCTAGCGAACGAACACGAGCGCGGTTTCTGCTCCGGTGGCGTCAATCCTTCGAGATTGTTGATTTCTCCGCAAGGAGATATCAAAGCATTTGATAAAGAAGAGATGAACGCAAGAAGTAATAGAAGCAGAATGGCGAGAGGATCGAAACAACAACCGGTGATGAAACGTCGCGAAGTTTTGTACGAAACTCTTCCGAGTGAAAATGAACTTCCAAACACCATCAAATCTGAACTCGTTTCTCTCGGTGCCCTCGTATCCGAAATGTTTTGGAAAGATATGTTCGACGTTGGCTCTAGTTCTGAGAATCCGCGCGCTTGGTTCAATGAAAAAGAAATCACGCACATCGATGAATTACACCCGGAAATGGCGGAAACCTTCAGAAAATTGATATCTAGAGATCCTCGCCATCGAGTATCGGCGCAATCTGTGAGAGATATCGCGTTGAAGCAACTAGAAATTCTGAGACACCGCCGGTCATCATCTTCTACGTCGATGCCTTCGAAAGCTGCGCTCGTTGACCGCGAGTTGAACGTGGACTCCGAGAGAAAGGCGAACGAGTTGAAAACAATCATCGACGTTCTTAAATCGATTGAAAAATCCCGCCAACGCGAGTACGAAAAAACGCAGCGGGAATTGAACGTTTTAAATGCGCTGTCAAAGTTGCTCCCCGCCGGAAAGCAAGGAATTTCTACTCGCATCAACTCGAAAAGAAAGCGGGGTGAAAGTAATGATAACAATATTCACAACTCTTCAGATGTTCCCGGCGCACTTAACAGCGAAAAGTGGGCGAGGCAACCTCCAGAGTCGCAGCGCGCTCTCGATCACGTGCCCTTTGACGACTTGCCGAAAATTGTATTTGAATCTTTGGAAGAAACGTTATTTCAAGCATACGCGAAATCGTGCAAAAACCATGCTCTTCAACTCGCGCGCGGTGGATTTAGTGGAGAGTACAATACCGGTCGCGCAGGATCGGTGAAAGACGACGAAAAATGGATTTCAAACATGATCAAACGCACAAACGTTGAAGAACAGTTAACGGATGATTTGAAAGAATTTGGCAGCTGTTTAACTCGCGTAACGCGAAAGTGGCGATTTCGAGTCGTCGCTAGGCTCGGGTGCGGAGATTTAGTCGGTGGGTCGAGCGATATGGTGTGTTCTACCGCGTGGAATCGCGACGGCGACTTGTTCGCTACGGCGGGTATTTCGAAGCGGCTGTGTATTTACGAGGTTGCCTCCGTCATGCAGTTGGGCAACGCCGTGCATTGTCCAGCCATTGAACTTTCCACGAGCTCAAAGTTGTCGTCAATCAGTTTCAATCCGTACGTGAAGCCGGTTATGGCATCTGCGACGTATGACGGCGCGATGCAAATCTGGGATATCCAGAAAGGCATGGAAACCATGCGATTGAAGAATCATACCAAACGGGTTTGGTCGACTGAGTTTTCTCCGATCGATCCAACTCGTCTGTTATCAGCTTCGGACGATGGCACAACTCGAGTCTGGTCAATCACGCAAAGGCGAGAGTGCATGGTGATTAATGATCCGAATCAAGCAAACATATGCTCGGTGAACTCTTCTCGCATGGACTCAAATCTGATCGCAGTCGGCTCAGCAGATCACAAAGTACACGTTTACGATCTTCGAAACGCGGTGATGCCGATGTTGACTTTGGAAACGCACAAGAAAGCAGTATCGTATGTGAGATGGATGGGTAATGAGCTTGTTTCGGCATCCACGGACTCTTTGCTCAGACTATGGGACGTGAAAGGATCGCGAGGTGTTTGTCTTCGCACGTACACCGGACACGTGAACGAGAAAAATTTTGTCGGTCTCAGCGTCACGAGTGATGGTAGAATCGCTTGCGGCTCTGAAGATAATACGGTTCGAATGTACGCAAAGTTTGCACCGCTACCGGTTGCGGGACACTCGTTCATGCGAATGACTCCTGGTTGTGGATTGAGAGAGGGAGGTCCCACGGCTGGTTTATGCGGCGGCATCAAACCCGTTCTCACGAACGACAAGGGCGCGTTCGTCACGAGCGTCGCGTGGTCTCCTGATGGTCAGCGACTGTTAGCGTCCAATTCTCGCGGTAACTTGAAGATATTTGAGTTGGATTAGGTATCAACAACGCGTTTTGGGTGTATAAAAAGCCTTCAATAATACTAACAACGCACACTACAAATAGAATCACGCATGTAATGTAAAAATATACTTGGAAATTAATTTCTTCTAACAATGAATCTCTGATTTAATACGGCCGGTCGCGACGATAATGTCCTCCACCACCACCTCTGTTGTAATTTCCATAGCCTCCACCTCGACCGCCGCCGCCTCGATTATCCGGGCATTCGCGCGCAAAGTGCCCGGATCGACCACAGATCCGACATCCGTCGCCGCCTCGTCCTCCACGACCCCGACCGCCACCGCCGCCATAGGAACCTCTCGCACCATAACTGTTATGACCTCTACCACCGTCGTAGTTATTGTTATTATTATTGTTGTTATCTCTACTAAAATCATCCTCTTCTCTTTTCTTCTTCGTCGCTAAGGAAACGCTAATCTTCTTCCCTTTGAAGTCGTATCCGTCGTAAAACCCGGGCGCAGACTGCGCAGCCATTGGATCGTCGTAGGTAATCGTGCACTCGTCTTTGTTCTTTCCCGTGGACTCGTCTGAGTATATCTTTACCGCCCAAGGCCACTGATCGGGAAATCCCGTGCGTTGACGTACTCTCGAAATCATCCCGATGCCGCCGAATAACTCTCTCAAATCGTCCGAAGTCGTCGTCTCTGGGTCGAATCCTTTGACGAAAATTCGATTGTTGGTCGGATCGTCCACGCCGTCTAACAACCATCCCGCCGCGGCTTTCTTCTCCTCGTCTTTCACTTTTTGAGATTTCGGTAAATCGCATCGTTTACACGTTTTCCTCCACGCGAAGTTTGTGTTTGAACACGAGTCGCACTGCCAAGAACCGTCTTCGGACAATTTTTTCGCTTTGTTTTCTTCTTTTTCGTTGTTGTTGTTGTTGTTGTTGTTGTTGTTGTTAAAATTCGTGTTGTTGTTGTTGTTGTTGTTCAACCCGGTACCGAAGCGCAACGCCGGCGCGTCCTCTTCAGGAGGTGGAGGAGGAGGTGGTGGTGGTGGTAGTGGAAGAGCACCGTCGTCGTTTTCCTCTTTGGACGGGTGTGGTGGCATATCGCGTCGCAGACTCTTCTCGTCTTTAAATTATTTTATTAATTGTGATGATGATGATAATGATGATGTGTGTTGTTGTTTTGCCTCTCTTCTGGCTGTGGTGGAAGAGTTTTGTGAACACGCAACGCTCTGACGGATTGAAAAAAGTGTTTTTGCTCTAATAAAATCACAGCCACACGAACACACTTCGAAAAAGAAAAAAGAAAAAGAAAACTCATCGCGTCGTCACTTAAAAGTATATCAACGAGTACTCACTTTTGCTGCGCGCTCGTCAACACAGATACGAGAACATTAACACACAGTAACACTCACAAACAACAACATATTCTTCATATTCTTTCATACATAATTAATCAATACAACAACAAAAAATGAGTATTTTATTGGGCATGGGTAATCCCCTTTTAGATATCTCCGCCGTCGTCGAACAGGACATTTTGGACAAGTACGAGTTAAAACTGAATAACGCCATCTTAGCCGAGGAAAAGCACAATCCGTTGTACAAAGAAATGGTGGAGAAGTATCCGGTGGAATACATCGCCGGTGGTGCCACGCAAAACTCTATTCGCGTGTGCCAGTGGATGTTGAAGACGAGCGGCGCGACGACCTTTATCGGATGCGTCGGTGAGGATGATTTTGGCACCCAGATGACGAAAGCGTGCCAAGCGGACGGCGTGACGACAAAGTACATGATCGACAAAGCGACGCCAACGGGGACGTGTGGGGTTTTAGTGAAAGACGGTGAACGATCTTTGATCGCCGCGTTGAACGCGGCGAACAACTACAAGTTCGAGCACTTGCAAGAAGCAGAAAACTGGAAGATTGTTGAAGACGCCAAGTTTTATTACAGCGCCGGCTTTTTCTTGACGGTGTCACCAGAATCCATGATGGCGGTGGCCAAGCACTCCGCGGAAAACAAGAAATGTTACATGATGAACTTGTCTGCACCGTTCCTAATGCAAGTGCCGCCGTTTCTGGAGGCGATGATGAACACTTTACCGTATGTTGACGTGTTGTTTGGAAACGAATCCGAAGCGGTCACCTTTGCGGAATCTCAAAAGTGGGAAGGCGTCACGGACGTTGCCGAGATTGCGTTGAAAATCAGTCAAATGCCGAAAGCGAGCGACCACTGCACGAGAACGGTCGTGTTCACGCAAGGTGCGGACGCTACTATTGTCGCCAAAGACGGCAAGGTCACGAAATACGACGTCATCAAACTAGCCAAAGAAGACTTGGTCGATACGAACGGCGCGGGAGACGCGTTCGTCGGCGGGTTCTTGTCCCAGTTTGTACACGGTAAGGAATTAGCGGATTGCTGCAAGGGTGGTAACTACGCCGCCAATGCCATCATTCAACAATCTGGGTGCAAGTGTCCGGGAGAGTCAAACTTCTCCAGCTAAAAAATTGTCCATCGTTCAAATCATTCTTTTTCACTTTTTACGTTTATGCACACGACGAGAGTACTACACACAAACGGTTTAATATAATTATTAAAAACTACTTAAGTATCTACGTAAACATCTTTAAAGAATGGGAAGCGGATCCGGTCCGTGATTGCTAAACACTTGAACGGATGAATCCCAACCGCAGCTCGCTAACTCTCCTCTATTCAAAACACTCACGTCTAAACCAACCGCAAATTCGGTGTGGTGGCGCCACTGCCGCAAAAGCGGCGAAGGCTGAACGCCTCTTTCTCCTCCTCCTAATCCTAAAGTATTACTAATGCTAGTTGTGTTGCTAATTTTCCAATTCCACATTGCTACAGTCATATCGTAACTCGCAGTGTAACATATATCTTCGTCGAATGGATCCATTTTTACTCGTCTCACGGCGTAACCGTGACCTCTCAAAACAGAAAGTTCCTTCTTTGGATTTCGAATGTCCCACAGTTTCACCGTTCGATCGACCGATCCCGTTGCGACGACGCAATCGTTATATTTATTCCAATCTACGCACAAAACTTCAAAATCATGCGCGGGTATGGATAGCGTCGAGTGATTTTTCCTACAGTCCCAAATTTTCAATGTGCAATCACCGGAAACAGAGGCGAAAACGTCCGCGTGGTGCGGCGACCACTCCGCGGCGTACACGCAATACGTGTGTTCTCTAAATGTTTTCAACGAGCCGTGCGTGTGCGCATTCTCTCTCGGATTCCAAAGCTTAATAGTATCGTCCCAACTCGCGGTTAAAAACACGTCTTTTCTCGTCGGGTTCCAAGAAACGGTATAAATTTCCGCCTCGTGTTCGTTGAACGAACGCAAAGGATTTTGAAACGGTGGGCGAGATACGTCCCAGAGTTTCGCGGACCCATCGCCAGAGGCGGAGACTAACACGTTCTCCGATTCTTCCGACCACGCGCAATCGAATATCCCATCTGCGGTTTCAAATCTCGCCTCCTCTACTAACGGAAGCGTCGCCGGTCCAGAGTGAGGAAAATTGTTGTTGTTTATGTTGTTGTTATTGAGCGCGTTCAACTCTCTTCTCAAAACGTACTGATGGCCGTTCCCGACGATGCCAAAGTTTTGCGACGCAGATACCGCTATGCGATCGGCAAAGAACGGCGAGAATTTAACGCTGTAGCCATTGAAAGGCGTGCGAAAATGCGACGTTGCCGCCATGTATTTGCTGTTAGGTTAGAATAGCGTTTGGTTGGTGGTGAAGAAGGTGTTGGTGGTGGTGATGGTGATGGTGGTGGTGGAGAGGACAACAGACAAACAAACAAACACTTTCTTCCTTTTTTTTTCTCTTCTTTTTTACTTTTTTTGACGACAGACAAAGAAGAGTTCTCGGTCTCTTTCTGTTGTTGTTGAAGAGACAAAAATTTTGGGAGGAAAAGGAGTTTGGGGCGGCTTTTTGAGTGACGTGGAACTTTCCTCACCCATCTCAAGCTTCACTTTTTAACGCATACAAACACACACACACACACACACACACAATGTTCGCTTTACAATCCCAAATCGCCGGCGCCAAGGTCGTCTCCAAAGTTATCGCCAACAAGCAACAACGATCCACCGTCGTCTCGGCGAAGATTGCCCACGGCAAAGGTACGCTTTAGAGGAGAGAACAATTTTTCAAGGAAGAAGAGAACTAACTAATCCACAAATTTTGTCTCTCGATGGATAAAAGAAGAAGAGAGATGGATTTTATCTGTTTTTTTTCCCGCGCGTGAAGAAAAGGATCGTCTGCTTCCTTCGATTGAAGAAGGATTCGAAAGCGTGTTGGATCTTCTCCTTCTCTGTCTTCTTCTTCTTCTTCTTCTTCTTCTTTGGTTCTGCCCTGTCTTTGATATCCAAAGAGAGCGCACAACCTTTAAGAAGGAGGGAAGAAGAGAGAGAGCTCTCGGGATCGTCCTCTTTCTCCTCCTTCGAAAAAAGATATCAATATTTAAGGTGTCAAAAATTCCGTCCACTGACCACAAAAATCCCTTCTCTTTACAACAAAACTATTATAACAACAAACAGGTGGTGAAGAAGGGGGCCGATCCTTCAACAACGATGCCTTCGGTACGGACTTTATTATAATAATCGTAAAAATTAGTACTAATTGTTACTCTCTTATCTAGGTATGATCTGCAAGGCCGCGTCTTACTCCATGATGGGTTCCGCCATCTCCGCCGCCGGCGAGGAAGACGTCTTCACGCAAGAAGGCCCGATCACGGTCTTCGCCGCCGATGACGATGCCTTCGGGGACTTCATTAAGTCCAAGGGTGTTACCAGAATGGAATTTGTGAAGATGGATGGCTTGGGTGACATCTGCAAGAACCACGTCGTTAAGGGCACGGTTACCAAGGCGGACATGGCTGCGGGCAAGGAATTCGAAACCATCACTGGCAAGAAGATCGTCCCGGCTGACTTCCCGTACAAGAAGAACGACATCAAGGTCGACAACGCCACGATCCACGCCATCAAGATGGTCATCGCCTAAGCGGAATGATGCATTAAATGTAAATTTCTTGTTCATTCTTTAATTAAAGCATTTTGACGTAAACATTCGAAAGAAACAAAAAATAGAGAGGATCGCGAAGCTAATAGTAGAGTGTAAATTTTATCTTTTGGTATTTGCTTGAATGTCGCGATGCTCAAAGTCCTCGCCTTGCTTTGTTTCCCTCATTTTCCTCTCGTTCTTTCCCTCGCATCCGAACACACCTTTCTTCTTCTTCGTCGTCGTCTTCGTGTTCTTTTTCTTCTTCTTTTTCTAAAATTTTCTTCCTTTTTGCCAAAAAGTTTCTAACCGACCCCCACCTCACAATTATTGCACGCGCAAAGTGTGTTCTTCGTCCGAGAAAGTGCATAAATGCAAAATCAGCATTTTCGAGGAATCGGCGGAGAGAAAGAAAAAGAAGGAAAAGAACAACAACAACAGCAGCAACAACAACATTTGTATCGCGACGGACAGATGAAAGTTCCTTCGACGGCGTGGGAAGAGTTGAGAAAAGAGGCGAGGAAGTTGGAGAATGAAATTGATGCGAACCTCGCTTCGCTTTCAAAACTTGCCGGGGTTGGTACCAGCAACGCGACAACGTCGACGTCTAGCGGTGGCGGTATGAGTGGTAGTGGTGGGTATAATCAGTACCCCAACACAGCGACGAACAAAATTGAGGGAAACTTTGATGTCATCGCATCGAAAGAAGGAGAGATCGAGGCGTTGTTAACGCGTTTGTCAGACGTGACCAGAGCTTTGGCATCATCCATTCATAGCGGAGCGAACGCTTCTTCGGATACTCGAACGCACACGTTAGCGAGACATAGAGACGTTGCGAAAGAGTTCAATCACGAGTTCAGACGAATGAAAGATTACATAGAGCAAGAGCGAGAACACGCTTCGTTGTTACAGGGAAGACACCGGGGAAGTAACGGCGCTTTAGGAGGAGGGGATGAGAGTAACTCTTCCGCAGCAATGCGAGAGAGAAACTCAATCTTGAGCTCATCAATCGCAGTAGACGATGCGATTGGCGTTGCTCAAAATACGGCGAGCGCGTTGTACGAGCAGAGGGGAATTTTCAATAACACGATTAGCGCGCTCGCCACGGCGGGGAGTAAATTCCCGGTGGTGAACAATTTACTTGTAGCTATCAAGAGAAAAAAGAACAAGGATGCGATTGTTCTCAGCGCCGTGTGTGCCATATGCTCGGCATTAGTCTTAATTTATTGGATGGCGAAGTAGTAGCTTGTGTTTTTATTGAATTCTTTTTACAAATGAGTACAGTACTTTTCTACTTCGTCTTCCTCTTCTTTAGTGCGTGAGACGAGAAATTTCTTCAATCTTCTTTACCAAGTCCTCGGAATTCGAAACTCCAGACAGTCCAGACACAGCGACTTGGTCTTCTTTGGATAGATCTAAGAAGATTTCGACCAAATCACCGTCGATGAAGTTTCGCATCTCTACGCTTCGCTGCACGTTGTGAAAACTTCTGAAGTCAGAGTGACTAAAGTTTCCCACTCCGGTTACTACCTTTTGCATGGCTTCTTGAACTTTGTTAAGTAACATGAAATCGCGTTTCGGTAAAGTCGCAACGACGCCTAAACCACCAGAGATCGTGCCAAATAGCCAAGTGGAGATTTCAGACAAGGAGCTCGTATCGTCGCTTAGATCTGGCATGCGCATGACCAAACTACCGCGTCTGAATCTATTCACGGAATCTCCCAAGTGGAAGGTGCCGCAAAGCTCTAGCGTCCCGCGTTTATCTTCTGTGCCTGCGTCCGCGTTCCGCTGAACGGTAAACAAGTTGTAACTAGATTCAGCTCCGAGATATGTGTTATCGTCTAAAATCTCAACCGCCGTCATCCAATTCGAGCTAAAATCGTGCGCGATTTCTTCAATCCTGCCGGATTCTCGCTGATACTGCAGCAGCGTTATCGACTTCATCAAATCACCAACGACGATCAAATTATCTTTCGTTTCAACCTTGAGTGCGATGATGTGTCCCATGTGAGAACACTCGTGCACTAACTCGCGTTTATTTTCTTTGGAAACGCCCCAGTTGAATAACTTCACCAGAGAATTGATACCGGCGAGTAGCTTACCGCAAAAGGCATTCAAATTGTACACCGCACCCCGGGTTTCTTTTTCACAGACGAGCGTGAGACTCTTTTGAAGCACAGACGAGGACGCGGAAGCGCGGCCGTCGCCGTGGTCATTCCCGTTGACAACAGCGTTTCCACCGCCACTCGACGATGTGTTCGAAACTTTGAAAACTAGTATGCGTCCTCGAGAAGATTCAGGCTCCGAATGAGGGTCCGCAAAAGCCGTTCCGACAACGAAATATATATCGTCGTCCCCGTCGAAAGAACACGAAATAATACTTGCATCGTTCTCGTTCGGTTCGAGGGGATATTTTGCCAAAGTTTCAAAAGTTTTATCGTCGAATAATCGCACGAAAAACTCTTCTTCTTGCCCAGGAACATCGCTCTCTTTCATGGTAAGCACCGCTAAAGTTTTTGTTTCCGGTTGATGCGCAATTCTACGAGGTTGTTCGCGCAGCGGAACCGTACGAATGTGCAATTTCTGAATATCATCGACGGCACCAATCGTCAAATGTTCGCCGCTGGCTAAAGCTAGCGCATCCGGAAAAGCGTCACAATTAAACGGTGCCACGTGCAAAACTTCGTTCAAGTTCACGTTTGAGTAGACGAGCTTCTTACTGTTGGAATATATAATCGTCGGCCGATCCGATCCTGCGAAGACATGCATTGAATGCTGAGACTTAAATAATTTCAGAGTAACCGGTTGCGTGCCAAGGGAAACAGATTTTCGATCACTCAACGCAAATCCTCCGGCTGAGCTCGAAGAATCGACGACGTTTGTTATTAAGTGCCCGTCACCGAGACCGGTGAGTAAATAGATTGTATCTTCGAAGGAGCAAAATAACGTCGACCTTGGAACGACATCGAGAGATAAATTTTCTGTGTGACAGACTTTCATCCCCGATCCTAATTCGACCAGCAAAACCTTCGTGCTCCACAATCCAACTGCACAGACGTTACGATCGCCGCACTGCGTTTTATCGATGCACGATATTTCAGCATCGAAAGTCATTTTTCCAGTCTCTGAAATCTTCCCACCTTGAAAAGAAAGGTAATAAAGATTACCACCGACAGTGGCGACGGCTATGGTATTCTCTGACGCTGAACTGGCAGTTATAGGACTCTCGTCAGACGGCACCCATGCAGCGACAAGTTCTCCCGACGAAGCATCGCAAACGTAAACGCCTTTACTTGTGACTTGACAGATCACATTTCCAGAAATATTTGCACATTCAATCGTTTGGGAAGATGCGTCAAATCCTGGGAACACTGCCTCTTCCAACTCGTCGTTATCGTTTATTGCTAATATCCGCGTTTCCGCGATGAACGACACAATCAAATAGGAATCCAAAGGCATCGTTTCGTCCCGCTTGCACGAGTAGAGACCTTTAATCCCTGAGAGTGAAATCTGAGCCTGTTCTCGGATTCCGATTCCATTCCGAATAACGCGTAAAGATCCGCTCGTGCCTACCCCCGAACACGTGACGAGTTGACCTTGACAGTGACGCTCTAAATCCATGACGCAAAAGTCTACGATAGGACCAAGATTGGTAAACTCCTCCAAAACTTCGACGTAGCTTGGTAGTTCGTTCGAAGCTGACATCATGGTATTGACTTGTTCCGTGTGCAGTTTAATTATTTGGGAATCTCCATACGCGCTTCCAATGAAAACCACACTGTTGTCGAGATAACTCATTGCAGATGCCGAGGACGTTTTACCTAACCTTTCTATCGTCAACTTTGAAACAATGGAAGTGCTCATCGTCGATGTCGTGCCTTTGCTCAGCATCAACAGGTACAAATCGCCGTCTTCGTCCGCGATTAGAAATCTATCGACGAGCTGGTTCGAAACATTCTCGTCCGAAGGAATCAGACACGCTGAAGAAAACATGAGCAAATCTGGAGTAGTAATAGCTCGTACTAAAGCCGACGTAGACGACTTGTTCTCGCCGCGAAACATGACATTACTGTTTGCATCATTGCTCAACGTACGTGCAGCATTCTTCGTTGCGGTGATGTTATTCTTGTTGTTGTTGTTTTCGTGGTCATCCATCGTTCCCGCGGGTTCATTTAAATACGCAATCGTTTCTTCGCCAACGACCACGCAACCTCCAATGGGAGAGGATAAAGCAAGCAGTTTCTTTGAGCCTATTTCAACTTCGCGCTGTTCAAATGGACCTGGTTCTAAATCTCTATCTCGTAAGTTTACGCGATAAGTCGAGACGTGCCGTTCGTCCTTCACGTCTTTATGTAAAACCGCTATGACTGGCATTGAACTCAAACCGCTGCCCCCGGCGTTTTCCCGATTGATACTCCTCGTCAAGCTCGAAACGTTCGACGATGTTATATTCATGTCCGATGCGTTGTTGTTGTTATTATTATTATTATTACCGTATTCACTCGCGTCTATTGCGATCCCAGATGTCGACGATGACGTCGACGGAAGAAAAACGAAATCCAAAACTTTGAGTTCGTTCAGGTTGGCGTTGAACGCTTGTAACAAGTTTCCATTCTCATCGAAAGGAATAAATTTTATTAAACCATCGTAAATGTGTAAAGCGATAACCCTGGCATTTCGATCGATATCGCCGAGCATGCCGTGCTCGACTGGTCGTCCAGTCAAATCGGAAACATCGCCACTCGAAACCGTTCGAAGCGTGTTGGTTGCCGCATCGTACGACAAAACGGCGAGCGAGTATCGGTCTTCCGTAACGACGACGAGACGACCTGGTATGTTTTCTCTGTCACCATTTTTTCTTCCTTCGCACAGCTTGAGCATAGCGATGCGTCCATAAACCGTCGTCTCCAGAACTGGTTCTAATCCTTCTTCGGTCAAGAGGTAAATCTCAATCCGATTGGATCGTGCAACTATCAAATTTTGTCTCTCCAAATGCGTGAAATGCCCCACGCATGAATAGGATACAGCCGTCGGTTTATGCGCGGTGACGACGTAATTAAAGACTTCAGTCGAGGGTAGGGATGAGGAAGAAGGCGATGAATGATGTTGAAGTCCTTCTTTCTCCGACGCATCCATCATCGTCGCATCGTCTGTGACTGACATCGTGTGTGACTTTTTGTGCGGGAAGTACAGGAAGAAGAAAAAAAAAACAAGCAGGAGAAATTTTACTTCTCGTCCTTCGTCTTCATAAAAGATGATGATGAAAGTGGTGTTGTTAATATTAGCGGTGGAGAACACACGAAAAAAATGATGACGATGACGATGATGTCGCCGTTGAAAGCGTTGCAAAGTCAGACCTGTCGCTACTGTTCTTCTTCTTCTTCTTCTTCTTCTTCTTCTTCTTCTTTTCGCGCTGCGAGAAAGCTAAAGAAAATGAAAATGTGTGCGACGAGACAAAAGTTACTCAGGTGCAGCGGTACCGATAATAATGAAGAGAACGACGAACGAACGAAAACAACAAACAAAAACAGCAAAAACAAAAACACCATCACCAACAACGACGACATTAGATTGGATATACGCGTGACTGATGTTCAGTTGATTCTTGGCGAGATGAGTCTGTTATGGATTCTAGAGTTGATATCACGAGCTGTTCAAGTATCCACCTCTCCCGACTTTCCTGGCTGGCTGGCACCTATCGAATCACCCACACCAAATAGCATTGCTTCTATGATTTCAGCCACGGCGTGGAATTTTACCTGGATTGGATTTTCTGCAATGCTAGGTGCGTACGAACTGTCAGCGGATGACTATCCAGTCGTCGAGAAGGGACCAAAGACGCCGACGATGAAAGCTCTAGAAAAAGTCTGCTTGACGATGCTATTATACGCGCCAGCGCAGGCCTTTGGTGATGCATTTAGTTTGCCCGCCAATTTGCTCAATTTAGCTGCAACTCCACCTTTACTGATTCGCTTACCAACAACATTCGCATTTATATTTGCTTTTAGATTTTATGTTTTGTGTCATAGAGGAGAAGTGAACCGAGAAATCGAGGAGTCTGAATTCCAGTTGCTTTACGCGACTCTTTCAGTATCTCTATTGGCGACGTTGTGCGGCGCTATAACGCAAACGTCAAACCCGCAATTTCATATAGAGCTAGCACGGGAGATTTTTCAAATAGTTGAGTAAAATTAATTGTATTTATATTAGTATATTAAGAGTCGAAAGAGGCGCGGTCGGTGTTTTCGTTTACTATTATTTTTTCGATTTTGATTTCAGCGCAGAAGAAGGGGAAGAAGAAGAATCGCCATGAGACTTTGATACAGTCGACGGTAATGCTCTGGCAAGAACATCGTCTACGCCTTCGCGTTTCGTCATTTTTGTAACCAAATGCCGATCTGGCCCACTACTCTCGCGTTTCCTTTCAACTTCTTTGTAATCGATGTACTCTCTATATTCCAACCGCATGTGAGGTGGTTCTGTCTTGGTTTTTGCCTCTTGAACGTTCCAATCGCGAGAGACACCCGGTAATCCCCTCTCTGACCAAACGCCTCTCAAGCGTTCGAGTTCTCTCGTTTCCAACCGCATTTTTTCCAGCATATCAACGTGTTCTTTATTGTTTTTGTCTATTCGCTTCTCAAACTCCAAAATCTTATTCTTTAACTGATCTCGTTCGTCATCTATTTCCGTTGCCCCGAAGACTTCCGGACCTCTAGGGAGCCCCACTCGACGATCGTTTGTATCATCATAACCAATCATTTTTTTTTATTTGAAAATAAAAAGTGCCGTATCAGAAGAGCAATATAAAGAGGACGATGATGATAACGACGATGCTGCGTGAAGACTTTAAACGCGCGCGAACTTTTGAAGTGTGTTTTTTTCCCTTCGCTGAGATCAAAATCTTTTTCACAAAACAAAAACGCTTGCAAGCGTTTTTTTTCTATTCTCTTCAGAATTATTATATTCACACAAATAATCGATACATCAAAATCCAATTCGCCATGACGTTTGACTCAGAAAGCGAAAGCGACGACGAAGAATACAACCAAGGACCCGACATTTTTGAAGCCGCGGCTGACGAAGAAATCAAGGAAGACCACTGGTGCGCGCGCTTTTCTTTTTTCTTTTTTCCCTGCTGTCAAATGCAAAAGAGCAATTCCATATTTTCTTCACTCATTCTCAAATTCTCTTCTCCTCTCTCTCTCTCTCACTTCTCCTTTTTCATCGCGTAGGGAGTATCACATGCGCAAAAATATGAACGATGGCGCCGGAGACGCCGTCTATCGCAATCTGGCGTATAAAGCCGTGTGTAACTGCATACCCGTGTGCAAAGAAGGGTGCATGAATCCGTATTGGATGTGGACCAAGAAATAAAAATCAAAACGAAAAAAAAACGTTTCGATGAAACGAGGATGGATTATGGATTCAATATCGCTGAAACCACTCAATAATAAAAAGAGAGTACCAGAGAGGGATTTTTAAGAAAAACAAACTTGTATTCGAATTATTATGTACATGAAACGCTCGAACACTCTCCGGATATCATCAATCCTTGTGACGGATATTCACTCGTTCATGTCGTAGTAGGCGTACCTTCAACCGGATCGCCTCTGGAGTTTCGTCGCATGATTTCTCTGGCCAACTTTAATTGTCTCCCTATTACGAGTGCCGTCACTGTCCCAGTTCCCAACGCGCCGCGAGCAGTTCTTCCAACGCGCCTGACGTACTCTGATGGATCGCGCGGGAAGTCAAACAATACCACGTGCTTAATTTTTTTACCGTCTAATCCTCGAGAAGCTCTATCTGTACAAATTAATAATTGCGGCGTTGAGTCGTCGTCGTCGACGGTAAACTCGCCTCGCTGTTTTTCGCTCGAACTTCTTCGCCCGAGAAATTTGCGAAGATTCTCGTCCCTTTTCTCGCGGCTCAACGCGGCGTGATAGGGTAGCACTTTGTAACTGGCACCGTCTGGGTCGCTTCGGATGAGTAGATTTTCCAACTTACGGCAGGTTTCAATCTTATTGCAAAACAGTAACGTTCGCGACGCCGATTTCTTCTTGCTCGTTTTAGCAGTAGTTCCAGCGGTAGACGGGAGTATGTCGTCCCTCAAAAGTTTCATGAGCGCGGCATATTTACGATAAAACCCGCTTTGTTCGTCCGAGACGTCGCCACCAGAGCAGTCGACGAGCCGCTCTAGCGTACCCGCAGACGGACGATGTAATCCTGGTCCTTGAATAACGCGAATATCTTGCGGGTAAAAGAACTGCTTAAGTTCGCGCAAGACTTGATTGGGAATCGTTGCCGTTACCAACACGAATCGCGTACTTGTTGGATTGGCAAGATCTTTAATCGGTTTGATTTGAGACGCGAATTCAAACGCATCTCCCAGTAGTACATCGCATTCATCCAAAATAATGCTGTCTAAATCATCCAACTCCATTCTGCCCGTTTCACACAAGTACCGAATGCGTCCTGGAGTTCCAATTACGATGTCAACGCCACTCTTTAAAGTTTTTGTTTGCGTCAACGTAAACTTCGCGGTCAAATCGCGAGTTGATTGTTCTGCGCGGTTAGTTTTTGTTCTATCAGAAGCACCACCAGTCGCAATCATCGATCTCGTTCGGACGCCACCTTTTGAAAGTTCTTTGACAACTTCAGTTACTTGTCTCGCCAATTCCGAAGTTGGAACTAAAACGAGCGCGCGTGGACGCTTCGAAACACTCATTCCAGAATCTCGTTCGAGCCGCTCTAACCTTTGAAGAAGTGGTAATAAGTAGCTCAACGTTTTACCACTCCCTGCTTGGTCGGCGAGTAGAACATGATTCGCACCTTCATCGTCATTTGCCACAGAGCTCTCCTCATTGTAGGAGTCACTATGATCGTGAAGGAGTATCTTGAAACTTTGCGCTTGTATGTGTGAAGGACGTGAAATGTTCATGCGGCTTTCGAGAGCATTGACGATCAATTCTGAAGCTCCAATATCTTTGAACTTTGCACCGGAGTAGAAAAAATACTCATCCGGGTCGTCCGGCTCTCGAACAAACATTTCTGGCTCAAAATCATCTTCGACGTATTTAGCGAGTAATGTGGGCACATATTCTCGCGCCTCATCGTTTTGGTCACCATACGGCCCATTATCTGATCTATTTTGTCGCCTTGAGTCTACAAGATCGTCTTCTAATCCTTCTAGCACCCAATCTTCAAATTCATCCTCGGACATTGCGTTGGTATTGGCGGACCTTTCTTCGTCGGCGTCATCGGCGGCAAAACCTCCTTGGTTTCTCGTTTCTCGAGCACCATTGAGGAACGAAGGCGACGGTCGATCGAGAACACGCATCATCGCGGGTGCCGAGAACCTGTTGTTGTGTGCATGATTATTGTCATCTTCTTCTTCGTCGTCGTCGTCGTTGTCGTCGTCGTCGTCAAAATTGTTATACCTGCTCTGAGAATTGGTAGCGCTTGAAAACGAAGGTGTTGGGACGTAATTCTTGTCAATTGACGCTTCTACTTTAACTTCGCGGTCGTCTATTCGCATCCCTGGTCCAATTTCTACGCATTCCGCGCAGGATGTCTCGTCTTCAAAAGTTACGAAACCAAAGCCTCTCGATTGGCCGGTTTCTCTGTCCAAGACGACGCGAGCGTTTGCGACGTAGCCAAAACGTTCCATAGCTCGACCTAAGCTCTCGTCTGTCGTGCTGTAGGAGAGGTTGCCTACCATAACTTTGAATGGATTTATATTTCCTACCCTCGAGTTGCTTCTGTTATTGCTGCTAAAATTTTCATTTCTTCTATCTCTTCGTTGTCCTTCCCCGTAACGACCTCTTCCCCGGCCGCCGATTCTTCCTCCTCTGCGTCCTCCTCCTCGTCCTCCTCCTCCGAATCGCGCGCTTCCGCGTCCTCTGTCGAAGTCATCTCTCCTGAAATCGCTGTCCTCATTGCGTCTGTCATCGAATTCTCGCGCTCCTCTGTCTCCTCCCCTCATTGTTCGTCGTCCATCTTCTCTCCACGAAGAATTGTTTTGATGTTGTTGGCGCCTGTTGTTGTTGTTATAAAAATCCCTGTCGCCGTCGCCGACGCCGACGCCGTCTTCGTCTTCGTCAAAGTTTCTCGGTTCACCAAACTTTGCCGTCGTCGATATTCTTCTCCCTCTGTTTCTGCGTTTAGCGTTGCTCTCATTTACGCGCGGCGGCAGAAAGCGAGGAGCCGCGCGGAACGAGTGATGAGTACAGGTATACATCTCTTCTCAATCGAAACACAAGTAAAAACAAAACTGCGAAAAGACTGCTTTTTTTGTGAAGATGCTCTTTCTCCTCATGATTTTAAGACGTGAACACGACAAATAAAAATCTCGAGAAATCATCTCAACGACCGGGGAACTTCGTCGTGAGAGCTTTTTCGTCGCAAGTTTCTCGCGAGAGAGAAAGAGAGAAAGAGAGAATTGTAAAGGATAGGAAGAGAGACGCACGACGCGATGTCGTTGTCGCGGGCCGTCGCAGCAGCGCTCGGACAATGCCGGGTGAGTCAACAAAAGCATCAACGACGCGAAGGAAGAACGAAGGAGGTTGTTAGAAAAAAAACTTCCTTTTTGTTCTCTTCAGCTGATGGAAAGATAAAGAAGAAGAGGAAGATGGAACGCAAGAGCGATAGGATATCGACTGGTGCATCTTCATCATCGTCGTTTGAACCTGTGATAGTTGATATTGGCGATGGCACCAACGATAATAACGATTTGAGCAAAGGAGGAGGAAGAGGAGGAGGGGGAGGCAGTTGGTTCGGAGGAAGTAATAAAAACAGAGAGGACGACGACGACGACAACGATGATTACAGCGATAGATTCAACGGATTATTCAAGTTTCTTCTCCTCGCTTTACTTTTTAGACAAGCCGTGATATCTGCGCTCGATAAATTGCACGAACCGTCGTACGATGATGCTAATAATACAGAAGAAAATGATGGCGACCAACAACAACAACGAAAGCGAAGAGAGAAGAAGAAAACGAGCGCCTGCGCGATTGTCATTCCGGCGTTGAACGAAGAGGAAAATATAGAGCTTTTGCTCGTACAAATACATGCGTTGCGACCGCAACCATCCGAAGTGGTCGTTGCCGTGGGAGATTCCACGGACAATAGTGCCAAAGTAGCTGAGAAGTACGGCGCGAAAGTAGTGCGAGGCAAACGAGGTAGGTCGCGACAAATGAACGCCGGCGTCCACGCTCTCTCAACACATCCGAAGAATGTCTTGTTTCTACACGCAGATACGATACCTTTTCCGGATATTTTGAATGTAGTTGATGAGACAATGAGAGATGCAAAGGCTATCGTGGGAGGGTTTATTTCGCTCATCACGACTGTTAAGAAAACGTACTGGGCGATGTCTTATCACAACGTCTTCAAATCAGATTTCTACACGGCTATTTTATATCCGAAAAGATACGTGCTCGGATTGAAACTTTTGTTTGGCGACCAAGGTATATTCTGTAGACTAAATGATTTTGAAGCCGTCGACGGATACGATGAGACTTTGCCCATCATGGAAGATGCAGATTTATGTGTTCGAATGCAAAAATACGGGTGCGCTAAAAAAAAAAGTACGACGAGCTGCGTGCGTTTAGTGGATAGGGTCATCACGACCAGTGGAAGACGCATCGAGAGCATGGGTGGCAATCTGAAGTCGACCTTAGTACACTTTCTTATTGGTGGGGCATGGGGCATATTCAAAGTAAAAGGTGACGGTTTATTGTGGCTGTATGAAAGGTTCTACGGATGGAATGAAAGAGGAGAAAAATCGAAACAGGAAAAGAAGAAGAGGAGAAAATGATGCTTGGTGATGAACGTCATCATATGTGTAAGTAGTAGTAGTGGTAGTGATAGTAAACTGTAGCAGTATTATAGCGTTCAAAAGCAATTGTATATCATGAGATCACCTTAGTATTCTATTTATTCCGCATAGAAGTCGATTTTTCCGTAGTTTCGCCCACGACGACAATTATCAAGTCGTCTTCATCTGGCGCTGCATCGGTCTTTTCGTCAACTTTTTCGTCTCCTTTCGGAGCGCTCGATGCTTCGTCTTCTTCCTCGACCTTCGATCGCGAAACCAATTCGACTGGTTTTTGTTGCGCAGGCATTCCTAAAATTTCGCGCATTTCGCTTCCAGTCAGCGTTTCCTTTTGAAGCAATGCTTCTGCCAACTTGCGTAAATCTTTTTCGTTTTGTTTCAACATCTTCGTCACTCGCGTGTGTGACTGCTTCAAAGAAGCAATGACTTCCTCGTCTACGGATTCTTCCAGTCGCGTGGAAGCTCCTCTAGATTCTTTTCCACGGAGGTTTCCGACGTTCAGTACGCCAACTTTGTCGCTCATCCCAACCTCTGAAACCATGTAATGCGCTAATCTCGTTGCTTGTTGTAAATCGTTGAGCGCGCCTGTCGTAACCTCATCTTGGCCAAAAATGATTTCTTCTGCGACTCGGCCGCCGAAGCACACATCTAATCGTGCCAAAAGCTGACGTCTAGAGATGGAAGTTTCATCCTTGTCCGGCAATTGTGTGACCATACCGAGCGCTTGACCTCTTGGAACAATCGTCGCTTTGTGCACCGGCATCGCACCTTTTGTTTTTAGAGCAACCAAGGCGTGCCCAGCCTCGTGATACGCGGTAAGTTTTCTATTTTCCTCGCTCAGTACGGCGGATTTTCTTTCCGTTCCCATCAAGATGCGATCTTTTGCCCATTCCAGCGTTTTTAGCGTGATTGAAGTTTCATCCGTCACCGCCGCTCGCACCGCCGCAATGTTGACGAGGTTCGACAACTCGGCTCCGGATAATCCGGAAGTTCCTCTAGCTAACGCGTCGACATCGACGTCTTTCGCGACAGGTTTATCGTCCAAGTAGTGTTTGAGAATATCTCTGCGTCCTCCGATGTCTGGATTTGGCACGTGAACGGTTTTATCGAACCTACCAGGTCGCGTAAGCGCTGGATCCAAACTCTCGGGTAAGTTGGTCGCCGCCAGAACGATGATACCATCGTTTTGTTCGAATCCATCCATTTCGGTGAGGAGCTGGTTCAGCGTTTTGCGTCCCCCAGACTGTGATTCCCACGACTTGCGCGATGTTCCTACTGCGTCAATTTCATCGATAAATACGATGCACGGAGTTTTCTTCTTAGCGGCGGCAAAAAGTTGTCGCACCCGTTTTGATCCGACGCCAACGAACATCTCTTCGAACTCGGAGCCAGAGCGATAGAAAAACGGAACATCCGCCTCACCCGCAACCGCTCTGGCTAGCAAAGTCTTCCCAGTACCCGGCGGCCCTGTGAGCAAAATGCCCTTTGGTAACTTTCCTCCGAGACGCGTGAACTTATCCGGATTGCGAAGATACTCGACGACTTCTTGCAATTCACCTTTGCATTCGTCGCAACCGCGAACGTCTTTAAATGTTTTTTTGTTCTTCTCGGGCATCGTATCTTTGTCGTATTGTTTCGGAGCGAAGGAAGGAGTGCCCGAGTCACTTTCCTCGTCGTCTTTCTTTACACCACCACTGCCTGAACTCGTCGGCGGGTGCAATGAAGACGACGAAGACGACGACTTGCCCAACGAGGATGACGACGCAGACGAAGGCGAGGACGTCACTACCGTGGTAATTTTCATGGTAGCAAAGTAGCGACGAAGGAGATATGAACCCGTCCATGAAATGCACGATACGATACCAACGAACATAAACATATTTCCAAAGAAACCTTTGACTTTCCCAACTTTTGAGATGTTGCCGCCTTCTACGACTACGTGAATGGGCGTACTCGCTCGTCCAAACCGAACGGCTCGGGCCATCTTCAAAGATTTATCCGGATCCGCGCGTTCGCTCAAATCTTTCAAAAGCAGCGGCAGCGAGTCTCCTCCAATCTCCATCGGTTGGTAAGTTGTCGCCGTAGAAGATCTCGTCAAATGCGGAGGGGGCTTTGGAATGGTTGAAGACGGCAAATCACTCTTCGCGTCGCCTTCTCCATCTTTCGTTTTTTCGTCTTTGTCCTCAAGCTCCGACGTCGTTTTCGAGGAAGAAGAAGTTGCTCCTTGATGCTCGAAATATTTATCCATTCTTTGTGATGATATCAACGCAGCCATGTACGCGGTCACACTTCTTGGTCCACTCGCGTATTTTCTCGATTCAAACCGTTCGATAATTTCTTCGACCCGTCCGAAGCGATGCAGTTCGAGCATCAACTCGTCTTGCTTTTTGTGGTCCGCAAACTTTTCATTCGCCTCGCCGTATAGTTTCTCCCACTTTGATTTGCGGTCCAGGAAAACCCGCACGTGCGATATGAACGGTAAATTGAGCGCGAACGTTTTCGTCTGAACCAACGCGTTTTTTATTTTCTCGCTCGTATTCGTGTGCTCGTTTTCCATCTTCCCCTTCTTCTTTCCTTCTTTTTCTTCTTCTTCCTTCTCCTCCTCTTCTTCTTCGTTTCTCGTTCCGGTACTTTTCGTCGCGCTAAATTTAAAAGCCGTCGCTGAGGACGAAGATTCCGTTTCAGAGTTGTCCTTTTCTCCTCCATTCACCACGTCTGATCGTTCACTTTCGACCACGACTTCTTCTTCTCGCCGAACGTCTTCGTCGTTCAAAGCTCTCTCGTCTTCATCTCGGTTCGTACTTCGTGCAACGACATCCAATTGTTTCTCGGGACGAGAAGAAGAAGAAGAAGAAGAAGAAGAAGAAGAAGAAGAAGGAACTGGTGAAAAGCGCTGGCATGGATGATACCGCCGCCGTCGCCGACGTATAGATGATGTCGGAGACGCTCCCGTCTTTCCAGATATCATCGATTGGAACGCGACGACGCTACTCATCGCGCGCGTGTTCTTCTCTTCTTGTAATTCTTTTCTCTTCTTTTCTCTAGAAGCTTTTCTCTAATTTTTCTGCAGATGATTGATTTGAGGGCAAAAAGAGAAATTCGGACGAAAACAAATCAATTCCTCGAATAATAAAGTCCACACAAACAGAAAAAGAAGAGAAGAAAGCAGAGAAGGGTTTGTTTTGCTTACCTTACTCTCTTCGCGTCGTCGTCGTCTTTATTTACGTCGTCGTCGTCTTCTTCTTCTACTACTACTACTACTACTACTACTACTCTCCACCTTCCTCACTTTCTTCTTCAGTTCTTTGTCTTCTTCTTCCTCCTCCTCCTCCCCGAGAAGAAGCGCGCGGCTTTTTCCGAGGCAACCATTATTATTAGTAAGAAAAAGAAAAAAGATGCCGAGAAGAGATCAGGAAGCGCTACTGCTGCAGAACAGCATCGCCGAAGAAGAGAGCTCCATGGGAACGCAAATACCTCTGGCGAAGTCCACGAGCGTAACGCTCTTCCAACACCACCACCAAGGAGAGGGAGAAAAACAACAACAATTTCTTGGACAAAATTTGGAGGAGCGGGACAGTCTGGTTTTAGTCGTCAACGATCACCAAATCGCGGCAGAGAAAGACGGAGATTTGGAAAAACCACTTCGCACGTGCTCGACGCCAGATTGCACCGGCATCCAAAAAAGATCTTGGTACAAATCTAAAATCCTCGTCGGAAACGATATGTGCCAGTCGTGCTACAAAAAGGAGAGGTTGGTTCTCAGTAATCGGATTTGCAACGACTGTCAAACGACGCAGACGCACTCGGATTGGTACAGGTCGAAAGTCGTCAAAGGCACGTACTTGTGCGATAAGTGCTACTATGTAGAGTTACTGAAAGTGCAAAATCGAGAATGCAACGACTGTGGATCCTCGAAAACCTCCATCGCGTGGTCGAAAAGTAAGAGATTTCCGGGCAAGTTTGTCTGCCAGCGATGTTATGTTCGAGAAAAATTGGCGCTCACTACAAAAACGTGTTATTTGTGCAAATCAGACAAGACTTCGTCTAAATGGATCAAGTCGAAGGTTATCCTCGGCGCGGATTTATGTGTCAACTGTTACAACAAAGAAAAGTTGTCGCTCTCCAACAAACAGTGCGGCGTGTGCGCCTCGCGAAAGAGTTCGATGGCGGGTTGGTACAAATCCAAGAAAACTCCCGGCGTCGACTTGTGTAACTCGTGTTATAAAGTGGAGCGCAACTCAATGGCTAATAAAGTTTGTAACGATTGCAAAACCACGAAGACCTCGCAATGGGCAAAGTCGAAGACGACCGTCGGCGTGGATTTGTGCTTGAAGTGCTATTCAAAGGAGAGGTCGCTTTTAAAGACACTGACGGCTGCGGCTACCGGACAGACGAACGAGTGATATATCGCCCTGCGTCGTCGGCGGGGTTGGGAAAAAGAGATGGTAGAAATACCGATCGAGAAAAAATTGGAATTTTGTAGTGAAAAGAACTCACTACTACTAAGTAAGTACCTAGGTACCTGGTACTACATATATAATAATAAAGATTGATAATAAAGATTGATAATAATAATAATAACATGATGCAAACTATGAGAAGAGGAACGAGAAGGAGGTTTGTTAAACTACGCGGGACTTAGCATGCGTTCAGCTCACGTCTCGTCGCGAGGATGATGACGCGAGTTTCGCACAAAGTCACCTGAGCATTCAAAAAATGTAATACAAAATGTTAAAATTACACGTGAAATATTGTACAATACACAACTTATTCGTTCATTAATCATTGATCTCTCTTGTACTCTCCAAGGCAGGCGAGGTTTACGTATGATGACAAAAAACTCGAAAACCTGCCTCTTCTTTTTAACTTCATCTGGGGGCGTTCCTCGTCTGAGCTGCTGCTGCTGCTGCTTTCTTTGCTGCTTTCTGCTCTGGAGTTTTTCCTTCTCTTCCCGACCCCTGCCCACCCGCTATGCAGCACCCAAACAATGACTCTTGCAACTGCACGAACCAATCTTTCTCTTCTTCGACGACGGTCCCCTCGTTTGCCGCTGCCGTAGAAGGTCGTTGAATGCGACGCGTTGGCGGCGTGCTCGCTGTAGGCGTGACGTTGTTTTGTGCTAAAATTCTATCAATCATACCGCCGGAGGTGTCGAATGGATTATCCGACGCGAGCTCAAATTCTGGCTCCAACTTTTGTTCGTTACCGGCAAAGTCCACGTTCCTCGAAGAAGTCGTCACCGGTGCGTCTTTTGATAAGCCCCACCTTTCGCGATGTTTTCTATTTTCTCGAGCAATCAACGCTTCTTTCTTTCGCTCCTTTGCCGCTTGTAAAAGTTTGTAGTCTTCTTCTGCCGTACTTTTCGAGAGTTCGGCTATTCTTTCGTCTTCCTCTTTCTTCAGTTCCGACTCGATGGCTAACGCTTCTTTTTGGGCGAGTTGAAGCGCTTTTCTCGTGTTATGCTTCCTTGACGTCGAGGAGGCGCCGACAGATCGTCCATCGGTGCGCCTCGAATTCGTTCCAGTGCGTTTACTCGTGTCTCGACTTTGTCTATCGTCCGATAACACGGAAGAGATATCGAGCTCGCTCGCATTTCGTACGCTTCCTCTGTTGTATCTGCTGCTGCCGTGCGCGTTATTATTTTCCACGTCGTCTTCCGGGTCTGAATCGATGGCTAGATCTTCCAACGTCAGCTTTTCGAGCTCTTCTTGCGTCATTTTGTTTCCGTTCATCCTTTGTCCGCCTCCATTTCCTCCTCCTCTTTGCGTCGTCGTGGCGTGACTGTACACCGAGGACTTTTTCGGAGTCCCAACGCTTTTTATTTTCCCCGTTTTCTCGTACGATTCTCGGTCTCTAATTCGCTCTTTAATAACCTCTTCATCGTACTTCGCGCGCTCGTACTCTTCCTCCGCGGGGTCTACGTGAGAGCGTACGTTATCGTTTACATCCCCTCGGAACGATTGTAACGTCAACGGCGACTCTGGAGAGACATTTTTCGTGCCCTTCCCGGATTCGTCTTTTGCGTGAGCAGCGTGTCGTCGAATTCGATCGAACGCGTGAGTCTTATTATTCCCTTCTCCTTCTTCACCTCCGAAAGCGCCGTCGTCCTGTTCTGCCGCTCTCGAGGCAACGCGATGCGACGACATTGTCGTTCAAATATCTTCTCTACGAAACGATTTGATATACACACGCGCACACAGCAGCGGGACAATTTTCTTGTGCGCGGTTGTCGCGTCAATTACGTCTGAATTCTCTCTCTGTTAATTGTGTTGTTTGTGGCAGATTATTTATCATCAGACACGAGCGAGAATTTTTTTGTTTTGTGTGAATTTTGTTTGGGTTTTTGCTTTCTCATCGCTCTCTCAACTCTTGGACGAACTCCGTATAATAATCTCGTACGACGACGACGATATCAAAGAAGACGACGAAGAGGAAGAAGTAGTTTCTAGAAGAAGAAAAAGAAGAAAAGCGCGCGTAAACACACGACGCACTCATCAAAGTAAAGAAAAAGAAGAAGAATATGTTGACAGCACCGGTGTCACAAACTATTGCGTTGATTGGTGGCAAGCCTGCGTCATCATCGCCAGTGCGGAAAAATTCGAGAAAGACTTTGATGCAAACGCGCTGCACCTTAAAGGGAGGACAACAACATGATAATAATCAACAAAAACAAAAACAAAAACAAAAAGACGTGGCAAGAAGACGAATGAAGTGTAACACGAATAACGGCTGCAGTAGTAATCTCACTCGACGTGGCTCGTTGTTAAAAATGAACATGGGAAGAATAGATGCCAAGAACGAGTGGTGGCTGAAGGATGCTTCGCCGAATATGATAGATATAAACGGGACGCCGGAACTTTTAGAGGCATTGTGCAATAATCAAGATAAACTGGTCGTCGTGGACGTTTACGCCAAGTGGTGCGGAGCTTGCCGAGCTCTGTATCCGAAGTTGTGCAAAATGGGACGACAGTTTGACGGGAAGATGGTCCTGTTGAAAGTAAACTTTGACGAGAACAAAGACATGTGCAAGACGCTTGGCGTGAAAGTGTTGCCGTATATGATCATGTACAAAGGCAATAAAGGACGCGTGGAAGAGTTTTCCGTCTCTATTTCAAAGATAAAGATGCTCAGAGAAAAGTTAGATATATACACGACGGATATCCCCGGGGAAGACTACTCAAAAGACGAGTGTAATTTAGAAGAGTTTGGCGATTCAGTTTGGGGAGACGTGGACGTGGAGAATGACGCGCCGAAAGACGCGGAAGGAGCGCAAGAAACTCTTCTTCCTAAGGATTAGAGGGAAAAACGAACGATCGAGCGATTGTACACGTGTGAAGGCGTTGTTCACGCGCGAAGAAGAATATATCGCGTAAAAAACGAACGTTGTATTGCTATACACTAATTTATATACACAAAAACTATCGTATCATCGCGAATGATAACCTTTTTTAGCGAGCAACGCGGTGCCGTAGGAAGCCTCGGTGTATTCACTCGCAACGACATCGATCGTAGAACCAGACTTGTTGTCAACGCTCAAGCAAGAGCTTCTCATCTTACACCACGTCGCATTTGCTGCGCCGCCGCCAGAGGTGTACACTTTCTTCAATTTCTCAGACGCTCCCATCGCGTTTGCGTTATCGTAGCACCTCTTTTCAGCCTTAGCAATCGAGGAGAAAATTTTGCACAAAAAAACGGCGTCGTTCTCGCACGTTTCTCTTTCACTCTCGCATTTTTTCACCGCATCGCTCACTTCTAAGCCAAAATCACCACCGGCGTTACTTTTGAAAAAATCCGCGTCCCGAACTCCGAATAGATTCAACTCGAACATGTTTTCCATCTCGATGGTATCGGTCAACGATTGGAGTTCGTCGTTGGTGAAAAAAGCACGCAAAATGTTTCCTCCCGTATTGCACGCACCACCGACCAACCAATATTGGTCTCCAATTTTGTGAGAATAAATACCAACACTAGCGTCATCTACGCGCGCTTCGCTAATAAGTTTCCAGGCTAACGTGGAACCGAGAGATGTGCACGCGTCGCCGGGCTCACTCGCGCCCGAAGCTATGAAGGCGGCGACTGAATCAGTCGTTCCCGTACAAACGATGCACTCGGGATTCGATAGGAATTCCTTCGCGCGAGGATTTTGGACGACTCCTATGCGTGCACCAGGAGGTAACATCGTCTTTGGCAGTGCTTCTGCAAAAGGCAAGTCCAACATCCATTGCGGATAGGTTTCGGAGCCCGGATCGAATCCAAGTTTTAAAGAGTTGTTGAAGTCAGATACGCCCATGTTCTCGTGTAATTTATAACTCAGCCAATCCGCGTGATGCAAAAGCTTGTACGAACTCGGTTTTGGATGTTCGTTTGCGAAATAGTGCGCGAGTTTACTTAACGCAGAAGTGCTA